>Ga0335081_10007467_pt1 | contig 17469 bp, 15 predicted proteins | sample Lox_Sample_35_FD_206713 | JGI IMG/M metagenome (GOLD analysis project Ga0335081, IMG submission 206713) | Soil microbial communities from Loxahatchee National Wildlife Refuge, Florida, United States - Lox_Sample_3.5 | ecosystem: Environmental > Terrestrial > Soil > Wetlands | place: USA... | reverse complement strand
TGGCTCGGATGATGCGACGAGGACGGCGTCAGATCGACTGGGTCACAGACCACATGGACGCGATCCGACTGCTACTATTGCTCAATTACCTGCAGCTCGGCCTCTCCACGCACCCTCCTCGGCGGCTCAGGTTGCCGCACGCAGAGACCTCACTCGGGACACCCCGCCGTGACAGGGCCGTGACAGCACCTCACCTAGAGAAGTCGCCAGGGTTGTGCGTTTCAGGAGCCGTGCCACGCGAAACCGAGGCCAGCCATGCTGCGTTACTCCGCCGATCGCAGGACGCTCCTCTATTTGCTGGCCACGGCGGTGCTCACCGGGATCAACTGGCACTTGGGAAGGGTGGAGCCAGTCCTCTACGGTCTGCAGCTCTTCATGTTCTTCACGGCGGCGGTCATCAGCCACAACCACAACCACGTTGCGATCTGGAAGTCGCGACTTGCTAACCTCCTCACCAGTTATGTCATATCTCTGTTCTACGGTTACCCTTCCGTCGGCTGGGTCCCTACGCACAACCAGGTGCACCACAAGCTCAACAACAAACCAGGCGACAGCTCACGTTCCCCGAAGATATTTCAGGGCAATCACATCCTTGCGTTGCTCGTCTACCCGGCCGCTACCGGGATCGCGCAGACGCATGACATCCGAGAATTCCTCGTGAGCCTTTGGAGGCGCGATCGCGGCGCGTTCTGGAGAGCCCTCTCCGAATACGGCGTCTTCCTCAGCGTGATGATCGCCCTTTGCGTGGTTGACTGGCGGAGGGCTCTCCTGTTCGTCGTAGTGCCACAGCAGGCTGCACTCTTTGCCATCCAGGTCGTGAATTACCTCCAGCATGTCGAGACCGATCCATACTCTGAGTGGAATCATTCTCGGAACTTCGTCTCCCCATTGCTGAACGCGATCCTGTTCAACAACGGCTACCACACCGTTCACCATCTCAAGCCGGGGGTACACTGGTCGCAGACGAGGCAGCTCCACGCCCGGTACATGGACAGGATTGACCAGTCGCTGCTCGTTCCTTCCTTGTTTAGTTACATCGGCTACACCTATTTCGTGAGGCCGTTCAAGCGCACTCGTGTGCAGGTGCCCCTCGCCTGAACGAATCAGCCCTGCGCTCGACTCCTCACCCTCTTGGTTCCCGGAGCTGCGATGGCATATCCTGCTTCTGCGTTGGCTGGGCAAACCGCTTTCCAACTGCGACCCACTCCCTCGGTGGCGTCTCGCTACGCGGGTCGGAAAGTCCCCATCACCACCCTCATCGAGGATTACATCCATGAGCGCCTCGACATCGAGGGGGACTTCTCCGCGTTCTTCCGAGAGCGACAGGCAGTGGTCGCCTACTCCTTCGTCGCCGATCACCTCAAGTTCCTCCTCACCCGCTTCATCCCCGAGGTGCTCATCCACTCGCAGAAGCAGGACGTGCGGGTGGGGCGCGCACACTACGATCGCGGCAACGACTTCTTCGGCTGGTTTCTCGGGCCGCGGATGGTATACACATCAGCCTTCTTCACCTCTCCCGACCAGACTCTGGAGCAGGCCCAGGACCAGAAGATGCGCCTCGTGTGCGAGAAGCTCCAACTCCGCGAGAAGGAGAGCTTCCTCGACGTGGGCTGCGGGTGGGGGACGCTCGTCGCCCTGGCAGCGAAGGAGTACGGCGTGGATGCGACGGGCGTCACCGTCGCCGAGAAGGGCGCCGCTTACGGCGAGGAGCAGGTCTCGCGCATGGGCCTGGGGGGACGCGCCCGCATCTTGACGTGCGACTACCGAGACATCCCGCAGCAGACCTACGATAAGATCTCCTGCCTCGAGATGGCCGAGCACGTCGGCGTGAGGCGCTTCCAGAGGTTCATGAGACAGATCTATGCGCTCCTCGCCGAGGACGGCCTCTTCTTTCTCCAAATTGCAGGGCTTCGCGCGCGGAAGGGGATGGTCGGCTTCCACCTCGAGGATCTCGTGTGGGGCCTCTTCATGAACAAGTACATCTTCCCGGGCGCCGACGCATCCATGCCGCTGTCCTTCGTCGTCCGTAACCTGGAGCGAGCCGGCTTCGAGGTTCACAGCGTCGAAAATATAGGGATCCACTATTCGCTCACCATCTCGCGCTGGTACGACCGGTGGGTGGCGCACCGTGCGGACGTAGTGAGGGCTTACGGTGAGTGGTGGTTCCGGCTCTGGCAAGTGTTCCTTGGGTGGTCGGTGGCGATCGCAGCGCAAGGTTCGTCCACCTGCTTCCAACTCGTGGCCCACAAGAACCTCAATCGATTCCGGCGCCAGCGCTGGATCGGCGCCACGACCCTGGGCGAGCGGGTACGATAGGCGGTCTGGGCCGGGAAGGCCGCGAGACAAGGACAGCGTTGCTTCCCGCCGAGCTTCGGTTTCAATCACGATTCTGCGCGATCGCTCTACGTTCCTGGCTCTTCGCGTGATCAAGTGGGTCACCTGACGGTGGAGTGATGCAGAAAGCGAGCGTCTGGAGCTGCCGATCTGGGTAGGGGCCAGGGTCGCACCGAGGCGGACTTCGACCTCTTCGCTGCGCTGGGCCCGAAGAAGACGGCGCGCATCGCGCTCGCTGCGATGGACATGTGGAAGCCCTTCCGCAACTCGCTTGCGAGGAACGCTCCTCAGGCCCGGGTTGTCTCCGACAAGATCCACATCATGTGCCACCTCTCGTACGCGCTCGACGAGGGGCGCCGCAGCGGGTACCGAAGGCTCGGCGGCAAGGACCGCGCCTTCATCAAGGGCCAGCGGTACACCTTGCTCTCCAGCCACGAGAACCCGACCCACGACGGCCGGGCGACCCCGAAGAAGCTGCTCACGGCGAACAGAAGGCTCGCGTCGCCTACCTGCTCAAGGAGTCCTCTTGCCACCGCCGCCCCGCAGCGCCCACAGTTCGAACAGCGCTGCCTGCGACTCGGCCCCGCGGCCCTCGGCCTGGCCCGCCACGAAAAGTTCGTGCGCGGCGGCCGTCATGGGGGCGGGCGATCTGCACTCCGCGGCCACCCCGCGTGCGTACGAGAGATCCTTTTGCAGCATATCGATCGTACCGCCCGGCACATAGCGGCGAGTCGCGATCTCACGGGCGCTCACGTCCAGCACCTTCGAACCCGCCCAGCCATCCCGGATGGCCTGGTACAGGCTCTGCGGGTCTACGCCGTTGCGAGCGGCCAGCCCGAACCCCTCCGCGATGACCGCGAAAGTCGACCCGACGATCATGTTGTTGACGAGCTTTGCCAGGTTGCCTGCCCCGACCTCACCGACACGGACCACCGACCTGCCCAGGGCCGAGAGGATGGGCCGGCAACGCTCGAACGTGGCTGGGGCAGCGCCCACCATGATGGCCAGGTTGGCCGACCGTGCGCCCTCCTCGCCGCCGCTCACCGGCGCGTCGGCGAACTCGCCCCCGCGCTCGGCCAACCGCACCGCGATGCGGCGCGAAACTGCCGGCAGGCTGGTGCTGAGGTCGATGACGAGCGCCCCTTGGCGGAGCGCCGGCAGGATCCCTCCCTGACCGAGCACGACGTCCTCCACGATCGCCGCCGAGGGCAGCGAGAGGCAGATGACCGGGCAGGCGCGCGCCAGATCCTCGAGGTTTTGCGCCGCCTTCACGCCGGCCAGCCCCTCGAGCCGGGCCGCGCGCGTGTCGAACCCGACCACCTCGAAAGTCCGTGCCAAGTTCTCCGCCATCGGACGACCCATCACGCCTAGACCCAAAAAACCGACCCTTTCCGACATGGCAATTTCTCCCAGCGGCGGTCATTCATCTCGCCGCGCACCCAAATGGACCCGAGGTAGCGCCGTGACGTTCGACAAGACGGTGATCCACGAGATGCGCATGCCCTACGCGGTCGCCGTGATGGGAGCGGGCCCGGGCGCGTCGACCCTCCTTACCGGGAAGCGCGCCAGCTCGCGTCGGGCCCGGGCGGTTGCATGGGCGTGGCTGCGGACCCGGCCAAGCCCTCCGACCAGTACGCTATCATGGGCTGCTTTCCCGGCTACCGCTTCCAGGGAGGTGGCGTCTACCTTATCCGGGCGGGGACCGATCCGGAGCGGGTGCTGGACCTCCCGTTCGCTCACCGCATCGGTTTCGGAGAGCACGCCGGGCGCCGGGTACTGCTGGCGGCGTGCCTGGCCGCTGACAAGAAGGACGCAGCCGACTGGAGCCAGCCCGGTGCGGTCTACGCGGCGGAGCTGGGCGACGACCCCACCCGCCTCCGGCTTGAGCCGGTGCTGACGGGGATCCACAAGAACCACGGGTTCCTGCTGGCCCGGTTTGAGGGGCGGAGCTCGCTCCTCATCGGTGGGCAGGAAGGACTGTTGGCCGTCGACCTGGAGACCCGCGGGCCTCGATGGCCGGTCCGGAAGGTGCTCCCGCGCGAAACCAGCGAGATGGCGCTCCTCGACGTGGACGGCGACGGGAGGGCGGAGCTTCTCACCATCGAGCCGTTCCACGGCAACACCCTGCGGGCATACCGGCGCACGCCTTCCGGCTGGACGCCCTTCTGGGAGGGCGAGTTGCAGTTTGGCCACGGCCTGTTGGCGGGTGCCTTCCTTGGCATGCGGAGCGTGCTGGTGAGCAACCGGGCGGGTACGAAGGAGCTGGTGTTGTTCCAGTTCGACCCCGCTGCACCGGAACGGCCGCACAGGATCGTTCTGGAGCTTGGGGCCGGGGCTGCCAACATGGCCGTGATCTCCCACGCCGGGAAGGACCACGTTCTTTCCGCGAACCAGGCTGCCGGCCAGATCGTTCTCTACACTCCACGTGACTAGGCTCCGTATATCTCGCCGCGGTCCGTAAGCGCGGAGCATCCCGATGAGGATCAGGCCGTAGCTCACTTGGTGGCCGGCCTCGGCCATCTGCAGATCGACAGCATCGACTGGAGCGTGACCGCCAGGACGCCCATCCCCCGTCCCGAGGTACGTGCCGCGTCCTCCCGGCTGCTGGTTCCGCCAGGCATCACCGCCGCGATGGTGGGTAGGACATCACCGTTGCGACCGCCACGCGATCGCCCGCGCGGAACCGTTCCACCTCGCTCCCCACCTCCTCCGCCGTGCCGCAGAGCTCGTGGCCCATTGCTCCCGCATCATGCGGTCGAGACGAAGCGGCTCCACCCCGCGGGCGATCCGGGGTCACCAGATCGCCGACGTCTCTTCCTGCTCCTCGACGAGAGCTTCACCCCGTCGCGACGCCTTCGCCAGTTTCGAGCTGCCGTCGATGACCTTCCACCCAACCTGCAGCGCTGACGGCCGTGAAAATGGGACCTCCGCAACCCGGGGTCACATCACAGCGACTGCGCCCTCGGGAGATGGCCTATTTCTGCCGAGCAGACAGGGGCTGCCCCTGGCGAGCGCTCCAGCCCTTAGCCTTAGCGTGTAGCGTCCAAAGTTGGAACGAAGATGTCCCGACCATCAGCCGCAGGCACATGCTTCGCATCCGCCGACCCGCACTTGGCGCTGAATTCATCAGACGATGGGACCTGGCCTCCGGCCCGGGCAAGGGTGGAAGATGACTCCAAAATGGTAGCGGTTATCGCGGGAGGCGGCCGCGACCACTACCGTTGGGGCGACACGGCCGATAAGCGGTATCGCGCTCGGCCGGGGCCCGTACACTAACGCTAACCGTCGCACGCGATGGGCCTCTGCTCGTGCTATTCTTGGTGTAGCAGTACCGCGGCGAGTGGTGTTCCCGTGCGTCAGCCGGCCTCGCTCAGTCAATGGCCGCATCAGCGCGCATACCCCGCTCGCGGGCCGCGATGCAGGCGTGTGCGATTGAGGTCTCGTCGACGAAGCCGATGATGCGGCCCGCCTCGTCCGTCGCAGGCAGTTCGCGGACGCCCTGAGCGAGCATGGTCTCGAAGGCTGTGCGCAGGTCATCACCCTGGTGGAGGGCGATGGGTGCTCGCATGAGATCGGCCGCATTTGCGACGCCCTCCAGTTCGGGGTGAGACGCAAGGCCGATGAGATCCTCCAGGGTGATAATTCCGACAAGCCGACCCGCGGTCAGCACGGGGAAGACCTCCTGTCGTTGCTCGCCGGACAGAGTTTGCAGGAGCACGGAGACGCCGGCACTAGGCGCGAAGCTCACGTAGGCGGAGGTGTCGAGCGGCACCTCGTGCACTGATACGCGCTCTAGGCCGTCAACGAGCCTAGGCTCGCGGAGGCGCACTCCGTCCTGCTCCAGGAGAGCCTCGTAGATCGGAGTCGGGCGATAGTGGCGTGCGATCCCGTAGGCGAGCATGTTGGCAATCATGAGCGGGAGGATGAGTGAGTACTCCCCCGTCATCTCGATGATGATCAGCACCGACGTGATAGGTGCCCGGATGATGCCCGCGAACACGGCGCCCATGCCCACGAGCGCGAACGCTCCCATCGAGTCGGCAGAGTGATGGAGCAGCGCGACGTCGAGCGCCCCGACGGCTCCCCCGGCCATGCCGCCGATGAACAGGGCCGGGGCGAAGATGCCCCCGGCCCCACCGCTTGAGTAGGAGAAAACGGTGGCCGCGATCTTGAGCACGCACAGCGGAACGAGGACGCCGACTGCGAGCTTGCCGGCGAGCGCAGCATCGAGCGTCGCGTAGCCGCCGCCGGTCACACCATGCGCGCGCCACACAAGGAGCGCGAGGACCGCAAGCGCGCCAGTGACGAGTCCTCCCACGCCGGGTTGCGCCCAGCGCGGCACGCGGCGGAGATCCTTGAACCAGCTGCGCAGCCTGAGCAGGGAATCGGAGAAGACGAGCGCGGTCACGGCTGCGACCAGGCCTAGGAGCGCGTAAAGAAGTAATGAGGAGAGGTGCTCGAGCCCGTACTCGTGCGGGACGGAGAAAACGGGGTGGGCACCCAGCACGCTCCGTTCGACGATGGCAGCCAGTGCCGCCGCGACGACGACGCCCGACAACACCGTCTGATCGAGGTTACCCACCACCTCCTCGATCGTGAAGGTGACTGCCGCAATCGGAGCGTTAAAGGCGGCGGCGATACCCGCGGCTGCACCGACAGGTAGCATCCGCCGCAGGTTCTCGGGCGTCAAGCGTGCGATGCGCCCGATCCTGCTGGCCACGCCTGCGCAAATTTGGACGGTGGGACCCTCGCGCCCAAGAGATGACCCTGTGCCGATCTGGAGCGCAGAGAGGAAGAACTTGCCCACGGAGTCCCGTAGCCGGAGCGGGCCACTCCGTTTCGCATACGCGACCTTGACTTGGGGGATGCCGCTACCTCGGGCGTTCGGCACGACGTGTTGCAGGAAGGCCCCCGATAGGAGGCCACCCAGGGTTGGCACCAGCAAGGTCCAGGGGATCCATGCGTGGCCCGGCACTGACAAGGCCCGGTCGATGGCAAGGCTGCTGATGACGTCGATCAGCAAGTGAAAAGCGACAGCAGCGAGCCCACATGCGCCACCGATAACGACCGTGAGCGCGAACAGCCATTGGCGCTCCGTCAGGGCGATTTGCGCGAGCCTTTGCAGCACGCACCCGAAAAGAACTGAAAGACGTCGGCGATCCCTTGCCGTGCCAGTCCCTCTATCTGCCTGGCCGCGGGGCGGAGCTGGCCTGGTCTCTTTGGGTTCTAGCGCCATATCTGGCCCAGCAGGCCACCCTCTACCGTCGCGCGCGCCCCGAGCAAGCAGGTGCGACAGTTCATCCGCCGCCAGCGCGGCTCCTGCTTCTCTATCAGCAGGAGCCCCCGGTGTCATCCTTGCCCGTGGATCTTGCGCACGAGCCACTATCGGCCCTGGAGGGCACGCGGGAGTATCCGCTGACGAGGGGAGCCCTATTACCGGTTTCGCGCCACTGGCTATCGATCCTCGGTACAACAGCTTCGCGGTCAGACGCGAGCCGCGTGCGAATAGCTTCGTCATCGCCCTCTCGCACGAGGCGGTGATCCCGGACGCGAACCGGCCGTCGGCCTGGGCCTTCGACTCGCTCAAGCTGTCTGCGGGTAAGAATGGGGCGCCAACAGCCGGTTCGTCAGGTGCGGTGGATGCGCGCGAAGGGGCCGACCATGTGGGCGATGGCGCGTCGCGGAACGTTTCCAGGCGCGCGCCAAGGTAGTCCTTGCGGAGCGGATGTCGCCAGGCGCTGATGGCAAAGTGGCCAACGATCCTGACCAACCGACCGTCTGAATGGACACCTTGCTCGCCTGGGGGGGGCTGGGCCCTGAGTCCGACATCCGCCCCGGCCCTCGGCGACTTCCTTGGAGGCTAAGGAGGATGAGAACTGGCGAACGGCCGCACCTGTGCCCGCATCCCGCGGGAGCGTCCGCAGCGCGCGCCAGAGGAGGTCGCTCACGGCGATTCTGCAACGATTTGGGGCTGGTGAATGCTTGGCGGACGCAGTGCGTCGGCCGGCGCTCTGGGGACCCTTCCGCCACCGGAAACAGCTATATGGTGGAAAGGTCTGCCAGTTGATGGAGGTCAAGGTATCGGACCAAGGACGGCTATATGGTACCCACGACTCGCAGTCATGACAGTCATGAGAGTGTTGTCCGAACAGGTAACGGCTTCTAGGCGGTGCGCACTTGCTCAGGGAGGCATTCGTGGCCCACGTACACGAGATCACGATTTGGACGCGCGGAGTGGTGAAGGACAAGGAGGGACGTGACGTGGCGAACGGCATAGCGCTCGCCGCGGATCGGACCGGAAAATTCACTCAGGCGTTCGACAACTACGTCGATCTGCCGGACCGAGTGAACGTGCCGCTTCGCAAGTACGCGCGCATCAGCGATCAGGAGATCGAGATGCGCTATGAGTATGAGAACGCGACACCTGAGGTGGTGGTCTTGGTGGACGCGACTATCGTGAAGGGGATGAACGTGCTGCGGGGGATGGTGAAGGACGGCGTGCTGGTAGTGAACACCAAGAAGACGCCCGAGGAGATCCTTGAGTTCGTCCCCAACAAGCATTTGCTGAAGGCCGTTGCATGCGTGGATGCCGACGGGATCTGCGGTACCTCCACGGTGGACTTCTCCGGGACAGAGGGCGGGGTGGATACGGTGGGGCTAGGGGCCGGTCTGGCGGCGCCTATCCTGGGAGCGGTGGCCAAGGCGACCAAGCTGGTGTCAGTCGAGGATCTAGCGGCGGTGGTGAAGAACAAGAACGCTCTGTTCCGGGGCCACGAGGCGACGGTCGTCAAGCTCGTGAGCTAGTCGAGGAGAACTCCAACATGTTCAACATTCCGAAGGAAAGTGCGGTTCCGTTCGGCTGTGTCACGCCGGCGCCGGTGGGCGAGCAGCCCATGATGATCACCGGCAACTGGCGCGAGTTCCGGCCAGTGATCGACAACGAGAAGTGCAACCTCTGTCTCAACTGCTCGGTGTTCTGCCCGGACGCGTGCTGGCAGATGAACGAGGCCGAGGACGAGATGGTGTGGAACGCGAAGTACTGCAAAGGTTGCCTGATCTGTGTCAACGAGTGCTCCCACGACGCGCTGACGAAGGCTTACGAGCTGGACTTCCCGGACGGCGTGGTCCGTCTCGAGAAGCCTTTCTAGGGGACGACCATGGCTAAGGAAAAGACCCTCAGCGGATGTGCAGCGAGCGCCCTGGCCGTCAAGATGGCCAAGGTAGACGTCATTTGCTCCTACCCGATTCGGCCCTACACGGCCACCATGATGGAACTCTCCAAGATGGTGGCGGACGGCGAACTCGATGCGGAGTTCGTTCACGGCGAGGGCGAGCACGCCCAGCTGTCAGTGTGCTACGGCGCCTCGGCGGCAGGCGCACGCACCTTCACGGGTAGCTCGGGCGTTGGCGTCACCTACGCCTTCGAGACGTACTCGCCCATCTCGGGTGGGCGACTCCCGGTACAGATGATGATCGCGGACCGCGCGCTCGACCCGCCTGGCGACTTCGGCTCCGAGCACACGGACGTCATGTCGGCGCGTGACCAAGGCTGGCTCATGGGTTGGGCTGAGACGCCGCAGGAGGCCTTCGACAACCACCTCATCAACTACCGGATCGGCGAGGACAAGCGGGTCATGCTCCCGCAGTTCGTATGCCAGGACGGCTACTTCGTCTCGCACATCCCGAACAAAGTGATCGTCCCGGAACAGGCCCAGGTGGACGAGTTTCTCCCCCCCTACAGCCCTGGCGCTCACGTCCTCGATCCCCAGAAGCCGATGTCGCACGGCCCGCAGATTCGCCCCGACCAAGGGGCGATCATGGATCTGCAGCGAGCCCAGGCATTCCTGGACCTGCCCAAGGTCGTCCGCGAGGCCGTGGCGGACTTCAATCGCATCTTTGGCCGCAACTACTCCCCCTTCGTGGAGGAGTACATGACCGAAGACGCCGACCTGGCCTTCTTCATCCAGGGTGGGCACACGCTCACAGCGCGGCACGCCGTGAAGCACCTGCGCGAGCAGGGGCTCAAGGTTGGCCTCGTGAAGTTGCGCTTCCTGCGGCCCTTCCCGACCCAAGAAGTGGGCGAGATCCTCTCGAAGTTCAAGGGCGTGGGTGTCATCGAGACGAACACGTCCTACGGCGGGTCGATGCGTGGCGGGAGCCTGCTGGGCGAGGTGCGCGCTTCGCTTTACGACGCGGCCAAGAGACCGGTCACCACGTCCTTCATGGCAGGCCTCGGCGGCGACGTCATCCCGTTGAAGGACTTCTACTGGGCCGCGAAGATCCTGGCACAGGCGGTGAAGGCGGGCAAGGTGGAGAAGACGGTGTACTGGGCAGGGCTTGAGGAGCAGGCCGCGTAAAGGCGGACTGTCACGAACCGATAGTAGAGAAGGAGCAATGACATGGCCTTTCCCGTGAACACTCAGATGCTGCCACTCTTCAAGAAACTCCGCCAAATGCCGAAGGAGGAACAGTATGTCCCCGGCCACCGTACCTGTGCGGGGTGCGGCCCGGCGCTGCAGTACAAGCTCGTAGCCAAGGCGGCCGGCCCGAACACCATCTTCGTCGGGCCCACCGGCTGCATGTACGTGGCGAACGCGAGCTACCTGTGTACGCCGTACGCGGTGCCGTGGATCCACGCGCAGATCACCAACGCCGGGGCGGTCGCCTCGGGCATCGAGGCAGCTTACCAGGCGCGCATCCGCAAGGGGACGTGGAAAGGTGAGCTGCCCAACATCATCGCGATGGCCGGCGATGGCGGCGCGACCGACATCGGCCTGCAGGCGATGTCGGGGCTCATGTACCGAGGGCACGACGTGTTGTTCATCTGCTATGACAACGAGTCGTATGCCAACACCGGTATCCAGACGTCGCCCACCACGCCCTACGGCGGGAACACGACGTTCACTCCGCCCGGGAAGATGGTTCCGGAGGGGAAGAAACTCTTCCCGAAGGATCCGCCGCAGTTGGTGATCGGCGGCCACCCAGCCGTGAAGTACGTCGCGACCGCCTCGGTGGCGTATCCGGTCGACCTCATGACCAAGGTCCGCAAGGCGCTCAACCACAAGGGGCCGACGTTCATACACATCCACGCGCCCTGCCCGAAGGGCTGGAAGTTCGACGAGTCGAAGACGATCGAGATGGCGCGGCTCGCCATCGAGACCGGCATGTGGAACATGTACGAGTGGGAGGATGGCGAGTACCGCTACCAGTACCGGCCGAAGGAGTTCAAGCCGGTGAGCGAGTACATGAAGCACCAGAAGCGGTTCGCCCACCTCACCGCGGAGCACATCGCCAAGATGCAGGCGTTCATCGACGCAAAGGCGAAGACCCCCGGCATCCCGGTCAAGGTACCGGTGCCTGGCCCGCGCGAGTAGGCGTACCGGAAGCCGGCGGGCCTGCCTCCGGGTGGGTCCGCCGGCGTAGCTGCGCAAGGACCGCCGCGCTCACATCGGGCGGCGGGAAGCAAGTGGGCGCTACGCTCGAGGAGGAGGCGCCATGATGCTCGCGGGCCTTGTAAGTCCCGGCAGTCTGAGCTCCTGAAGCCTCCTGTTCCCGTGCGTTATCGCACGGCCCGCTGCTCCCTGGACTGAAACTGGCAGTCGGGCTGCCGCTCGAGCCGGATACCTGCCTATGCACGACGAGACTGTGCCCGGGCTAGTACGCCGGCTTCTGGTCGATATGCGGTTCCACTCTTGCACGGTGCGGATCGCTGTACAGTGGGGCACCGCGCCAGCTGCCCCATTTCATCGGCTTGCCGGTCAGGGCGGGTACCCGACCGAGCTAATTAGCAAAGTGGCTATGTGACTTGGAGCGGTCTGCGGCATAACATCGGGGTGCCCGTTGAGGGAGATGGTCCGACGGAGGTGCGGAATGGTCGCGGTACCTGACGGCCCAGCAGATGGGGCGCGGTGCGCGTCGTCGGCTCCTGAAGACCTTCGGTGGCCGTTCGAGCCCGTTACTACACACGTACCCCAGCCCGCCCGCGCCTACGATATTGTCGTGCAGCACGTGCAGCGGCTCGTGGAGAATGGGTCCCTCAGGCCGGGCGACAAGCTGCCCTCGGAGCGCGAAATGGCAAAGCGCTTCCACGTGGGGCGCAGCTCGGTGCAAGACGCCATCCACGTCCTCGAGGCGAGAGGGATCGTAAAGCTTCGGCAAGGCGGCACCACGGTCGTTCGAGACCCGTCCGACTCACTGGTGGACCTACTCGCCGAGGTACTCATCCGTAAGCGCACTCTAGTCGAGGAGCTCATGGACGTGCGCGGGATCATCGAGCCGGCCCTGGCGGCACGGGCCGCTGAGCACGCGACCGAAGCCGACATCAAGTACCTCAATGGTATCCTGGTACGGCAGGCCGAGAAGGTGCGCCGCGGAGAATCGGCAGTTGAGGAGGACTTCGAGTTCCACAACACCATCGCCCGGGTTGCCGGCAACGGGGTTGTGCTGGCAGTGTTGGATACGCTCATCAACCTCCTTGCCGAGACCCGCCGGATTGCGCTCCAGGTAAAGGGACGCGCCGAGGTGTCGCTTCGGGGCCACCGGCGCGTGCTGCGCGCGATTCAGAGGCGGTCGCCGAAGGCAGCCGAGTCGGGGATGCGGGCGCATATCCGGTCGGTCGAGTCGATCATTCTAAAGAAAGGGTCGTGAGCACCTGCGACCGGTGCGGTAGAGAATACGCACCCACTGAGGCTAGACTACAGGCTGGGGCAGAAGTGCATCGGCGCAATCGCGCGCATTCAAGCGCGGCGCGGCGGCACCCGGCACCCGCGGCTGGCTGAATAGCGCTGCTGGGGGCCGGTCGGGTAGTGGTGGGGAGGAGGGTCGAAACAGTGCCGCCCCGAGCTGCGTGGCGCCAGGCCGTTTTGCTGTTCCGGGGCACTCCTTTGAACACGTCCAATTTCGAAGCCCCTTCCTCGGATAGCTCTGATAGTGGCGCCGGTCAAATTGGACCCGCCGCAATTCATGAGACTCCTCCGTCGCAATCCTAACGCCATCGCCCACTGGCGCCACGCCCAGATCGAGGCGCTGCCCACGCCCACTTCCGACGTCCGGGCCCCGTGGTACGCGCTCAGGACCGGCCTCCTGTCGTGTGGCCAACAGCCGGACGAGGCCCGTCTCGCTGGCCGCGCTCGACCGGTGGATGTCACTCTTCAGGGCGGCGGACTCGCAGCGCTACACCCTGTTCGCCGCCGAGATATCGGCAGGCCCAGGGCGAAGCTGTCTGCGGACGTCCTGCGCCGGCCGTTTCGCTGTCTCTCCGGCGACCCCGAGATCTCCTACCCGTTTCTGCTGGCGCTTTTGCGGACCGACCCGCCTCGCGGAGCGAGGGATCATTCTCTCGCGCTCGACGGTCCAGCGGCGGCTGACGGCCGATCACACGCCATCTGCACGACATCTGGCACCAGGACGCCAAGAGACCCGTCACCCTCAGTCTCACTAGCGGGGTGAAGATCACCTTTCACGTCCCCACTGTGCTCGAGGACGTAAGCCGCGCGCTCCTGGTCGCCCTCGTCGCCCTGACTCCCGACCTTGCCGCCGAGGTGCGTGTCATCCGCCTGGCCGCCCGGCGCTGGGGGCTGTGTGATCGCTTCTACGCCGACCGCGCCACCGTCTTCGACACACCTGCCTTCCGCTCGGGCCTGGCGCAGCTGGGGGTTCAGCGCATCCTTGTCCGGTACCGAAACACGGAAACCAACGGCGACATCGAAGCATACTACTGCGTGCTGGCCGCCTGGTTCACCAGTCGTTTACGGCGACAGAGGGTCGTCGATCTCCAGCGCTTGCAGCAGCTCCTCGACGCCTCCGTCGGGACCCTCAATCAGGGCCACCGCCATCGAGGGTTTGCCTCCACTCCGCGCGAGGTTCTGGCCGATCGGGTCTTATCTCGCCAGGTCCCGAGCGCCCGCATCGACGACTCCTTTCTCCAGGAGCGCCTCCTCAAGGCCCCCCCAAGACCGGCGAGGTAGATCTCCCGCGGGGTACCTACCTCGTCCCCGAAGGCCTGCGCGGCCCGCGGCTCACGCTCCTCGTCGACCCAGAGCTTCGCCTCCTTCCGCTCGTCGTCGAGCCTGGCACAGCACGGCACCCACCCCTGGAGCGGGCGGCCAACCGTTCCCTGAAATGTCAAACGACTACCGCCACCCTGGCAGAGCCGGGGGATCTCCCACTCCTCTTTGCCTGATGAGTGTGAGTTTATGTAGTGTGACATCCAAGTATCGGCTAACCGCCCCGGCTCCTCCGCCAAGTCCCGGAGGGGCTCTCGCGGTCCGGCCCGCGCTAGACATCTTGGAGCAGCGGCGGCGTAGCCAGCGCCGTTCATTGGCAACCGTAGGACCGCGATCTGCGCCAGAAGTACCGCCCCGCCCAGCATGTGCGAAGATTTGTCACACCCCGCCCTGTGCTTCATCGATTGGAGCTCCAAGTGTTAGGATTCCGGCTGCCATGGAGATTCGTTGCAGTAGCTCTCCGGCCGCACTCCAGCACGTGGATCGGGACGCGTCCGGCGAGCAACCCGTCGCCGCCGATCAGTCGGCGCCGAAAGAGGAAACCCAGATCCACGCGGAGGTCAGGTTTCTTCCGGTCGACGGATGCACGGTCCTGAATCCAACCGCCTGGGTCTATCTCTGGGGTACGGTGGAGCGCGGCCAGCATGCCCCGCTCTGTGACGAGTGCCGCGCAGTCTATTCCTCTCTCCTTGCCGTCGCGCGTGCAGCTCTCCCTTCGCCAGCGGCCGAGGTCAGTGTGGAATGCTGGCCACCGGAACCTGCGCTGTTCGAGAGCTCGCGGGGCGTCGACGAGGTGAGGCTCAGGATCCGCGCGGTAGCAACCGCGCCGATCGCTCTCGACGCCTGGACGCGAGCGCTGCACGCCAAGCTGTTCGAGCTCGGAATTCAGGTCACGGGTATTGCACGCACCGCAAGGGCCTGACGCCCGCATTCGGCGTCGACCATCATCGAGCCCTCACTTGCGGCGGCGCTTTGGCCGAGGGCGACCGCTCTTGGCCAACGCGGGCGGGCCGCTTTCCGTGGTCGACTCGGCCGATCGCACCCCCTCCGCTGCGCGTCGTCCATACATACTCCTGCTTTTCGCGTTGAGGCGTTGAGACATCCTGACGAGCAGGGCTACAGCAGTAGCCACGTCGTATGCTTCACTGCTTGCGATGACATCGTGCACGCAGCTCTCGATCGTACCCGCGCCCATACCGTCGATTCGAGCTCCCGCCGCCAGGAGCGTGAGGTGGACGCTTCGCCCATCGACCGGATTCCTGGAGCGCCGAACGATCTTCCTGGCCCCGAGGTGCTTGAGGAGCGGAGTCACCGTGCTACGGTCCACGCTGATGGCGTCTGCCAGTTCGCTGGGCGTGATCCCGGGATGTTCCCCGACGATACGTATGAAGAGGCGTTCTGGGCCCGTGACTCCGTACGTCCGTTTCATCCTCCGCGAGGCACTTTCCAGGGCGTGGTTGAGCTGCCATAGCGCGCGCAGGAAGTGCAACGTGGCCCCCGGATCGCCGCGAAAAGCTCGGGCAGACTCTTTCCCACCACGTGACAACAGCTGCCGACCTCCTTGCCGCATCTTGCGCCGCATGCATACGCTCCTCTGGCGGTTTCATGGGAACGTAGCCCATCCTGTTGCAGGCTCCAACACCTGTGGCTACCAGGCCAGAGGAGCGTCCCTAGCCTTGGGAATGGAGGAGTCCTGAAAATTCGCGTTACGCGATGGTGAACACGCGGATCGGCGCATCGCGAACAGCGGGATCGCGGTGCAGACGGCCACCGGTTTCCGAGTCAGGTTGACCCACGAGGTCGAGGTCCCGCCGGATAGGAAACGGCCTCGGGTCCTGGGAGGTACGCGGGGCCGGGAGGGGGCCAGCGGGTCGGTTCAGCCTATCGGCTTCTTGCGAGTGGCATGTTCGGTGGCCGCTTTGTTCCGCCAGGAGTCAGCGTCGATGTCGATGACGTGGCAGTGCTGGGCAAAGCAGTCGATGAGGGCAGCGACGCAGGCGGCCTTCGGGAAGACGGTGCTCCATTGTTTGGATGACTTATGTGCGCTGATCACGACGGAGAGCGTCTCCTGCCTGCGGCTGACGAGGTTGTAGAGCAGGTCGGCGGAGCGTCCATCGCACGGCAAATTTCCGAGTCGTCGAGTTGAACACAGCCTTCTTTGCCAGCAGCTGGGCGGTGCAGTGATCTGAGCGGCGGAGGATCGTCGCGGGCGGCTGGCGCTTCGAAGGCCCACCTACACATCGAGAAGCTTCACCCTGCTTCACCCTGTGGTTCCGAGAATGGCGCGTGGCTGTGCGCCATCACAAGGGGGACCTCACCCGGGACGAGCTCGCCCAGCATTTGCCGCGGCTCTCGCCAAGAAGCAGACCGTCACCTTCCCAGCACATCCAGGCGGCGCTCCCGGAGATGACATGACCGCCTGCGGTGACTGGCCCACTTCCCGCAGCCTCGCCGCGTCCTGATTCGACTCGACCGGCCAGGTCCGGTCCTTCTTGGTCCCCGACTCCGACGACGCCCGTTGGGGCCTCTCTCAGCGCCTCGCTGCCGTCGGCGCCACCTCGTCCTCGACGAGGAGCTCCTGGAATCCAACCGGATCGCCTACACACCTCTCGATCTCGTGCTTACTCTCGGGTGTGCACGGGTGCGGGTACAGGTGCTTGAACGATGGACTGCTCCGACTCCTCAGTTTCAGAGGGGCCCGGAGTGCGCGTAGAATCGCCTTCCGCGCCGGCATCACCGTCTGGATCGCGGCCCCGCCGGTCGCTCAGTCCCTCCGCTCCGCCGCCGGCATCACCCACAAGAGCGCTCGCCCGTCCGCTGCGCTGCTCGCGCGTCTCCCCGCTATCCCGTGGCTGCGCTCGCTCCTGCGCCGCCTCGAACCGCCCGGCGAGCGACAGACCACTCTCCTGTAATCACTGTCGAAGCCCCGAGGGCCCCGGCCGCTCACCGCGTCCGGGCCTCCCTGTCTCCGCGATCTCCTCAGGATCGGCCACCGCAGCGAGCAAACCGGGAAACGGTTCCCTCAGGCCAGTTGAGAATCGTGAAGGACAGGCGGTGGAAGAACGTGGGGAACAACACGTGTCCGTGGTCACGCAACGCAACAGCCCCCGGTGAGGCCGGATGTCAATCC
>Ga0335081_10007466_pt1 | contig 17469 bp, 12 predicted proteins | sample Lox_Sample_35_FD_206713 | JGI IMG/M metagenome (GOLD analysis project Ga0335081, IMG submission 206713) | Soil microbial communities from Loxahatchee National Wildlife Refuge, Florida, United States - Lox_Sample_3.5 | ecosystem: Environmental > Terrestrial > Soil > Wetlands | place: USA... | reverse complement strand
CCGGCAGCCACGAGGTGCGGGGCTTGTCCGTGGCGATGAACGGCCGCAGGAAGTAGGGGTTGGGCGTGCCGTCGAGCAGCTTCTCGTTGGGGTCGATCTCGAGCTGGCCCGACTGGCCCTCGGTGTTGGCGGTGCCGAGCAGATTGCGCTGGTAGCGTTGCGAATCCTCGCGCAGGAACGATACCTGGAACACGAGCAGGTTGCGCGCGGTGTTGAGAATCTCCTGTTCGCCCTTGAGCTCGGTGGTGATCGTCCGGTCCATCAGCCGGTTGGGCGCGGACAGGTTGTACTTCGACCAGTCGTACAAGCTCTTGTCGCTGATCGTCGGCGTGGTGACGAACAGCGGCTGGGCGCCGGGCTTGGCGGCGGTGCCGGTGGCGCCGGCGACGCCGGTCGTCTGCAGGAAGCGGTCGGCCTGGCCGCCCGAGGTCGGGCCCCTGACGGTGGTACCGGGCAGGAGCGCCGAGGTGTTGTTGAAGGCCTGCGGGGCCGACCAGTAGCTGAGGCCGTTCTGGTCGATGAACATCTGGCTGTGCGAGCCGCCCAGCAGGGTCGCGCTGAAGTAGTCCGTGTTCTGGCCGCCGAACGAGGTCGGGAACGTGGTCGAGGTGATCGGCCCGATGGTGAGGCCGTTGACATGGATCAGCTGGGTGGTCGGGTCCCACGTGGGCTTGCCGCTGGCGATCCAGTAGGAGATGTTGTCGCGCGGCGGGATGTAGTTGGGCCGGTTGCCGTTCATCCGGTAGAAGTTCATCGACGCGGTGAGCAGCGTGCCCTTGAAGGGCCGGTACTTGATCATCCCGTTGTACTTGACCGTGTTCACGCCGGAGGGCTTGCGGATGAATCCGTCATGCTGGAACCCGCCCTCGACCCGGATCGCCAGCTTGTCGGGGATGAGCACGCGGTTGGTGTCGAGCGTGGAGCGGTAGCCCCCGTAGCTGTCCGACCGCAGCGTGAACCGCGTGGCGTTCCGCTGCAGGTTGGCGGAGACCGGGACGATGTTCACCGTGCCGGAGGGGTTGCCCAAGCCGAAGACATTGGCGTTGGGCCCGTAGCTGACCTCGATCGACTCGACGTCGAGCGGATCAATCGGCACCCGCCCCATGATCTGGATGTTGTCGTAGGTATAGTTGGCGTTGGTGATGCCGCGGATGCGGTTGGAGTTGTTCGGATCCACCTGCACGTTGTCCTGGACGCTGCCGTTGCGGTCCGCGATGCCGGTGGCCGACGTGCCGGCCGTGTAGGTGCCGGTGCCCTCGGCGTTGCCGATGTAGAGGAAGATGTCGTTCACATCGAGCAGCGCGAAGTCTTCCATCTGGGTCTTGGTCACGACCGTGATCGAGGACGCGAGGTCCTCGATGTTGGAGTTGATGCGTGTGCCCGACTCCGTGTTCGGGGAGTAGTAGCCGTTGGCCTCCGCCTTGACCTCAAAGGGCGACAGCTTGACGGTTTGATCGCCGCCCGGCGTGGTGTCCGGGGTTGTGCTTGCCGCCGGTGCCGGCGCCTGTTGCGCCCACGAGATCGAGATGACCAGCAGCGCGCCCATCGGCGCGCGGAGCAGCCATCGCAATGGTGTCGGTAGTCCTTGCTTGGGGTTCATAATGCTTCTGTGTTCCTGCGTGTGGTGGGGATAGGTTGGGGCTGCACGTGAAGTAGGACACGTGTCCCAGCAGGCAGACAGGACTGAAAAGCAGTCGGAATGATAATGCAAGCCAACGTTTTTACTTAGCGGACCGACATAATGGACGAGCGACTGGTCGTAATCAGCCCCTCAGGCGCGCCGTCCGGGATGGAGGGCTGGACCGAATCAGGGCGTGCCCCGGCGCCGGCGGCGCGAGACTGCCGTTTTCTGGAGCGCGAGTGTCCCGACCCGCCGGCTCCCCGCCCGGCCGGAGGGAAGCCTCAGGGCGGGGTTTCGCCCAGCTGCTCGCGGGCCCGGGCGAGATTCTCCCGCGCCGCTTGGTAATCCGGCGCCAGGCGCACGGCCTCGGCGAATTCCGCCGCCGCCTCCTTCAACCGGCCCAGGCGCGCCAGGGCGAGGCCGAGGTTGTTGTGGGTCGGGGCGTGCGCCGGCCGCAGGTGCAGCGCCGCCTCATAATGGGTCACGGCCTCCGCCTCCCGGCGCAGCATCGTCAGCGCGTTGCCGAGGTTGTCCTGTGCATCCGGATAGTCGGGCTTCAGCTGCAGCGCCGCCTCGAACTCGGTCACGGCTTCGTCGAGCCGGCCGGCCGCCGCCAGGGCGTTGCCGCGGTTGTAGTGAAACACCGCCGAGGCCGGCTGCAGGCGGAGCGCCTCGGCGTATTCCGCGGCGGACTCCGCGGGATGCCCGGTGGCGAGAAGCACCCCGGCCCAGTTGGCGTGCGCCTCCCCGTTGTCCGGATGGAGCCGCAGCCCGGCCGCAAATTCCGCCTGCGCCTCGGACAGGCGGCCGGCGCGGGCGAGCGCCGCCGCCAGGTTGTAGTGGGCGCTGACCAGCCCCGGCTCCAGACGCAGCGCCTCCCGCAGCTGGGCCAGGGCCTCCGCTGTCCGGCCGGTGCGCGAGAGCGCGTCGCCCAGGTTGTTGTGAGCCGCTGCGAAATCGGGATCCTTGTGGAGCGCCGCTTCATAATGGCGGATGGCCTCCGGCGTGCGCTTGAGGATGTCCAGCGCCGTGCCAAGATTCAGGTGCGCCTGGGCGTTGTCCGGCTCCTGCTCCAGCGACATCTGCAGCTGGCGGATGGCGTCGGCCACGCGGCCCTGGGCGATGAGGGCGGTGGCGTAGTTGTTGCGGGTGGCGACGTAGCCCGGGCCCAGCACCAGCGCGATCTGGTCCTCCCGGATGGCCTCATCCATGCGGTCGGCCTCGGCGAGGGCCGCGGCGTAGCTGGCGTGCGCGCCGGCGTTGTCGGGCGCCTTCGCCGCCGTGTCCCCCCAGAGCGCGATCTCGGTCCGGTAATCGGCGTTGCGCTGGTGCGTGAGCCAGCCGAGCCCGGCCGCCACCGCGCCGAGCGCGGCGAGGCTCCGGCGCCCCCCGCGGGCGCAGACCGCCGCCGCCACCGGCACCACCAGCGCGGCGAGCGACAGGTACATCCGGTGTTCGACGATCCGCTGCGTGATGCCGGGCATGAGCGAGGTCGGCGCGAGAATCGCCAGGAACGCCGCGCCCAGCCACCCGATCGCGGTGTTCCGCCACAGCGCGAAACCGATGCCCGCCACCAGCAGGACGACGAAGCACGCCTGCGGCAGGACCTCCCACAGGTTGTCGAACCGGATGGGCCCGTATTCGAAGACCAGCGGCGCGGGCCAGAACGACAGCCGCAGGTACTGCACCAGGGCGGGGAACTGGGTGAGTTCGTAGTCCCACCAGGAGATGGCGACGCCGAGGCCCACCGAGCCCCCGCGGTTGCCCCCCGTGCTGGCGACCAATCCGGCGAGCAGCACCCACGTCGCCGCCAGCGCCGCGTAGAAGCCGCGCCGCCGGCGCCAGGCCTCGCCGAGGCTGCCGGCCACGAACGCGCGGTCGAACAGCAGCACCAGCACCGGCGCCGACACCATGTTCTCCTTCGTCGCCATGCCCAGCAGGCACGCCGCGACTGCCACCGCCTGCCACCGGCGCGGCGCGGGCGCGTCGACGCTGCGCACGAAACCGTAAAGCGTGACCAGATAAAACAGCCCCATCAGCGATTCGGCGCGCTGCGAGAGGTACGTCACCGCCTCGGTCGGCAGCGGATGCAGCGCCCACAGCGCCGCCGCGGTGAACGCGAACGGCAGCGCGACGGCGCCCCAGCGGTCGCGGAACCGGGGCAGCAGCAGCGCGCGCCGCACCAGCCCGAACAGCGCCAGGGCGGCGAGCGCGTGGATCAGGATGTTCGCCAGGTGGTAGCCGCGCACGTCCAGCCCGCCGGCGGCGTAGTTGAGGGCGAAGGAGAGGTTCAGCACCGGCCGGCCGCTGACCGTGAGGCTGCCGCCGGGCGGCACCAGCACCCGGGTGAGCGGCCAGAGGTGGCGCAGTGAGAGGTTGCGGACGATCGCGTCCTTGTCGTCATAGACGAACGGCCCGGACCAGCTGTTGGCGTAGGCGGCGGCGACCGCCAGCACCAGCGCGCCGCCCGCCAGGGCGACCGCCCGGCGCGACGAGCTGGCGGCTGCCGGCGCGCTCACGATTTCTTCACCGGGAGCGCGCGCGCCCGGACCTCGGCACCCAGTTTTTCCAGAAACGCCTCCAGCGGCATCACGCCCTCGTCGCCCCGGGCGCGCGAGCGCACGGCCACGGCCTTCGCCTCGGCCTCCTTGCCGCCGATCACGAGGGCGTAGGGGACCTTCTCGACCTCGGCGCGGCGGATCTTCGCGCCGAGCTTGTCGGCGTGCTCGTCGAGGCCGACGCGGAGGCCCCCGGCCTTCAGCCGGGCGGCGACGTCGCGGGCGTAGGCGCCGAACTTGTCGCTGACCGGCAGCACGCGCGCCTGCTCGGGCGCGAGCCAGGCGGGGAAGTCGCCGGCGAAGTGTTCGATCAGCACGCCGACGAACCGCTCCATCGAGCCGAACGGCGCGCGGTGGATCATCACCGGGCGGTGCGGCTGGTTGTCGGCCCCGACATAGGCGAGGTCGAACCGGTTCGGCAGGTTGTAGTCCACCTGCACCGTGCCCAGCTGCCATTCGCGGCCGATGACGTCGCGGATGATGAAGTCGATCTTCGGCCCGTAGAAGGCGGCCTCGCCGGGCTCCTCGGTGAACGGCACGCCCAGGGTCTGGGCGGCGGCGCGGCAGGCGGCCTCGGCCTTGTCCCAGTTGGCCGGTTCGCCGATGTACTTGGCCGAGTTGGCGTCGCGCAGGCCGACGCGCACCCGGTAGTCGGACATGCCGAGGGTCGAGAGGATGATGTTGACGAGCGCGAGGCAGCCGACGAGCTCGGCCGGCACCTGCTCCTCGGTGCAGAAGAGGTGCGCGTCGTCCTGGGTGAAGCCGCGCACGCGGGTCATGCCGTTGAGTTCGCCCGACTGCTCCCAGCGGTAGACCGTGCCGAACTCCGCCAGGCGCACGGGCAGGTCGCGGTAGGACCGCGGCTGCGAGGCGTAGATGCGGATGTGGTGCGGGCAGTTCATCGGCTTGAGCAGGTAGCCGTCGAGCGCGCCCTGCTCGAGGCGGTTGGCGAGGTCGGCGCAGGAGCAGCCCTCGTGGGCGAGGGTGGCGAGCGTCTCGCGCTCGATGATCGGCGGATATTGCGACTCGCGGTAGTAGGGGAAGTGGCCCGAGGTGCGGTAGAGTTCGAGCCGGCCGATGTGCGGCGTGAACACCTGCTGGTAGCCCTGCTTGCGCAGCTCGTCCGCGATGAAGGTCTGCAGCTCCTGGCGCACGACCGCGCCGGCCGGCGTCCAGAGCACGAGGCCCTGGCCGACCATGTCGTCGATCACGAACAGCTTGAGGTCCTTGCCCAGCTTGCGGTGGTCGCGCAGCTTTGCCTGCTCCATCTGGTGCAGGAAGGCGTCGAGCTCGGCCTGGGTGGGGAAGGCCGTGCCGTAGATGCGCTGGAGTTGCTTGTTGTGCTCGTCACCGCGGTGGTAGGCACCGGCGATGGTCAGGAGCTTGAAGGCCTGGAGCTCGCCGGTGTTCTTCACGTGCGTGCCGGCGCAGAGGTCGAGGAACTCGCCGTTGCGGTAGAACGAGATCTTCTCGCCCGCGGGGATGTCCGCGAGCCGGCCGAGCTTGTAGCGCTCCTGGCCGATGCCCTGGATGAGCTTGGTCGCCTCGTCGCGGCTGACCTCCTGCCGGGAGAACGCCTGGCGCTCGCCGGCGATCTTGCGCATCTCCAGCTCGATCTTCACGAGATCATCGGCCGTCAGCTTGTGGTCGAGGTCGACGTCGTAATAAAAGCCGGTCTCCGTCGGCGGGCCGATGTCGAGCTTCGTCTCGGGGAAGAGACGCAGCATCGCCGTGGCGAGCACGTGCGAGCAGGAGTGACGGAGTTCTTCGAGCGGTGTCATGGCCATGGTGGGCGTGGGTTCTGATCCTGCCTACGATGCAGGGTCGAAGGGCGAGGTCTGGCAAAGGCGCGGCCGAATGTCAAAACGGACGGGCGTCGACCCGCACGGGCCCGAGCAGCAGGGTTTGGTCGTGCTCCGGCGCCCAGGTGGCGTCGCTGCCGCCGTAGAACACGTCGTGCATGTACTGGGTCAGCTTCCAGTCCTGGCCCGGGCCGAGGAAGCGGAACGATCGCTCCACCCGCAGGATGCCGTCGATCCAGACGCGCACCGCACCGTCGGTGGCGGGCGTGCCGAGATCGACGCGCAGCTTGACGCGGTAGGCGTGGCCGGCCTCGACGGTCTGCGCGAAGAACCGGTCGCCGTATTTGTCGGACTGGTTGCGCCAGTAGAGATACAACTCGAGGTAGTCCTGCGGCGCGCGGGAGAACCGGGTGTCGCGCCGCCACATGGGGCGGGCGCTCATGCCGTCGGGCTTCCCGTGGCCGCCGGACGGGTGCGAGCCGCCGCTGAGGCCCGGGAGTTTGCCGCCGCCGTAGGGGCGGGTGTTACCCTGGCTGAATTCAAAACCGGGCGGGAAGTACACCTCGTATTCGAGGGTGTAGCTCTCCCGCGGCGCGAGGTTGGCGGCAAACTTCAGACCGTGGTGACCGCCGCCGAAGGTCCCGGCAGGGAAGCCCAGTTCGAGCCAGTGGCGGCCCGAGCCGGCGGGAAACTCGCGGATGTGGGCGTCGCCAGGATCGAACCACGCCAGCGTCGGCCAGTCCGTTTTCCCCTCGGCTTTGTCGTAGGCCTGACCGTCGGCCCAGCGGGAGTAGTCGACCGACCAGGCGCTGGGCGCGGCGGCGCAAATGAGAGAGGCCCCCAGGACGACAAACGTGATGGTAAAGAGGCGGAGCACAAATGCAGACGCTTCTTTCGACACGGAGATCACAGAGGGAAAATGGAGTTCACCGGGACAATGATCTGAGCTCCGTGCCCTCCGTGTTTCCTCCGTGTCCTCTGTGACAAGATGGCTTTTGAATCAGACTATTTCTTCAGCGGCTCGAGCTTGTAGCCGTCCTTGCCGTCGAGCATCGACCATCCGGCGGCGGCCAGTTCCTTCCGGAGCGCGTCGGCCGTCTTGAAGTCCTTCGCCAGTCGCGCCGCCCAGCGCTTGTCGGCAAGGGCACTGATTTCGGCAGGGGTCGACGTCTCCTTCGGCGGTGCCGACAGGTCGAGCCCGAGAGCAAACAACACCCGACTAAAGGCATCAATGTCACCACGAGTCGGCTTTCCCGTCGTCGGGTAGGCAATTTCCTGCCGGAGCTCGAAAAGTGCCCCGAAAGCTGCCGGAATATTCAGATCGTCGCATAGCGCATCGAAGATCGGCTGGAATTTCTTCGACGGTTTGTCGCCATCGCGAACGTTCCTCGGCTCGTTGAAGATCGCAGGAATAGAACGCAGCGTGCGTATAGCGCTTTCTGCCGCGTGCAGCGAATCGAGCGTGAAGTTGAGCTGCTTGCGCGGATGGCCGGCGAGGAGGGCGTAGCGGATCGCCATCGGCGAATAGCCCTTCTCCAGCAGATCGCCGACGGTATAGTAGTTGCCCTTGCTCTTGCTCATCGTGGTGCCGTCCACGAGCAGATGCTTGGTATGGTACCAGTGGCGCGAGAACGTGTGCCCCGTGCAGCCCTCGCTCTGGGCGATTTCGTTCTCGTGATGCGGGAATTCAAGATCCTCCCCGCCGGCGTGCAGATCGAGAGTATCACCGAGGTATTTCCGGCTCATCGCGCTGCACTCGATGTGCCAGCCGGGGCGCCCCGCGGCCGCGCCGCGCGGGCCGGGCCATTTCACCTCGCCATCCTCGTCCGGTTTGTAGGCTTTCCAGAGCGCGAAGTCGCTGGCGTCGTCCTTGTGGTCGTCGTCGGCGCCGAGGACGGTGGCCTTGAGCTCGCGCTCCTTGAGCCGCGAGAGCGCGCCGTACCTCGGGAAGGCGGCGATCTTGTAGTACACCGAGCCGTCGGGCGCGACGTAGGCGAGACCCTTGGCGAGCAGCTCATTGATCATTTCCACCTGCTCCGGAATGTGCTCCGTGGCCTTCGGCTCCACGTGCGGAGGATCCATCGGCAAAATGTTCAGCGCCCGGCAGTCGTTGTGGAATATGTCGGTCCACTCTCTCGTGATCTCGGCCAGCGGTCGCTTTTCACGCTTGGCCTGGGCAATGGTGCGGTCGTCGACGTCCGTCAGATTGCGGACGTGCTTCACCTTGCCCGGCCCGAGCTCCAGTTCCAGCAGGCGGCGGAGGACGTCCTGGACGAGAAAGGTGCGGAAGTTGCCGATGTGCGCCGGCGCGTAGACCGTCGGCCCGCAGCAATACATCCGGAACACACCGTCGGGCTGGGCGGGTTTCAGTTCACGAACCTCCCGGCTGAGGGAGTCATAAAGTCGGATGGCCATGGAGCTTAGCTGCTGATTTTCGCCAATTGGCGCTCATTAAATCCAGCCTTTCCACATCTTTTTTCCGGATTAGCGTGAATTGGTGCGGATTAGTGGTTAACTCCCTTTCCCTGACCTGTCTATGCCGGAACCCTTCAAGTTGGATCTGACCCACCGCCCGCGGCGCCTGCGTCGCACCGCCGGCCTGCGCGCCCTGGCCGAGGAGACGGTGCTGCGCCCGCAGGACTTCATCGCCCCGCTGTTCGTGATCGACGGCGCCGGCGCGCCGCAGGCCGTGGCCTCCATGCCCGGCGTCTTCCGCCTCAATCTCGCCGACCTCGCCAAGGAATGCCGCGCGCTGGCCAAGCTCGGCGTCCCGGCCGTGGCGCTGTTTCCGTCGATCGATCCCAAGCTCAAGGATCCCGACGGCACGGTCGCGCTGCGCGAGGACGCGCTGGTGCTCCGCGCCGTGCGTGCGGTGAAGCAGGCCGTGCCGGAGCTGGTGGTGATGACCGACATCGCCCTCGATCCCTACACGACCCACGGGCACGACGGCGTGCTCACGCCCGACGGTACCGACGTGGACAACGACCGCACCGTCGGCATCCTCTGCCGCATGGCGGTGCTCCACGCCCGCGCTGGCGTCGATCTCGTCGCGCCCTCCGACATGATGGACGGCCGCATCGGCGCCATCCGCCGCGCGCTCGACGCCGCGGGCTTCACCCCCACCGGCATCATGGCCTACTCGGCGAAGTTCGCCTCCGCCTACTACGGGCCGTTCCGCGATGCCGTCGGCAGCGCGAAGGCGGCCGGCACGCACCTCTTGGGCAAGGCGACCTACCAGCTCAATCCGGCCAATCGCCGCGAGGCGCTGGTCGAGATCGCCCTCGATGAACAGGAGGGCGCGGACATCCTCATGGTCAAGCCGGCCGGCCCGTATCTCGACATCATCCGCGAGGTCCGCAACGCCACCAACAAGCCGGTGGCCGCCTACCAGGTCTCCGGCGAGTACGCGCAACTGCACGCCGCCGCGAAGCTCGGCTGGCTCGAGCTGGAACGCTGCCGGCTCGAATCGCTGCTCGCGATCAAGCGCGCCGGCGCCGACATGATCCTGACGTATTTCGCCAGGGACGTGGCCGCCCAGCTGGCCGGCTGAGCGCAGGACGCGGTCAAGCGCGGACCGTGGCTCAGGCGCACGCGGCCCGGAGGTCGGCGACGAACGCGTCGAGATCGGCCGGCCGCGTGTCCCACGAGCACATGAGCCGGTAGCCGTGGGCGCCGATGAAATTGTAGAAGTGCCAGCCGCGGGCCTGCATCGCGGCGGCCGCCGCCGGCGGCAGGTCGACGAACAGGGCGTTCGCCTCGGGTTCCACGAGGACCCGCACCCCCGGCAGCCGACGCACGGCCGTGGCGAGTTTTTGCGTCATGCCGTTGGCGTGCGCCGCGTGGCGCAGCCAGGCGCCGCCCTCGAGCATGCCGACCCACTGCGCGCTGAGGAAACGCATCTTCGAGGCCAGCTGGCCGGCCTGCTTGCAGCGATAGTCGAACTCGCGGGCGAGGTCGCGGTTGAAGAAGACCACGGCCTCGGAGGTGTTCATGCCGTTCTTGGTGCCGCCGAAGCAGAGCACGTCCACGCCCACGCGCCAGGTGAAGTCCGCGGGCCGGACGCCGCCGCGCGCCGCCAGCGCCGCGGCCGCGTTGGCGAAGCGCGCGCCGTCCATGTGCACCGCCAGGCCGTGCCGCCGCGCCAGGCCGGTGAGGGCGCGCAGCTCGTCGACGGTGTAGACCGTGCCCCACTCGGTCGCCTGGGTCAGCGAGAGCACCCGCGGCTTGGGGTAGTGGATGTCGGTGCGCTTGCGGATCACATGCTCGACCGACGCCGGGTCGAGCTTCCCGCCCGGCCCGGTGGCGACCAGGATCTTGGTGCCGTTGGAGAAGAACTCCGGCGCGCCGCACTCGTCGGTTTCGACGTGCGCGTAGTCGTGGCAGATGATGCTGTGATAGCTCTGGCAGAGCGCGGCAAGGGCGAGGGAGTTGGCCGCGGTGCCGTTGAAGACGAAGAACACCTCGCACTCGGTCTCGAACACCTCGCGCAGCCGGTTGCAGGCGCGCTCCGTCCACTCGTCGTTGCCGTAGGAGGGCGACCGGCCGCGGTTGGCCGCGGCGAGGGCGGCCCACGCCTCCGGGCAGATCCCGGCGGTGTTGTCGCTCGCAAAGCCATGCCGGCCGGTGGGCGGGAGGTCGTGTCCGCCCGGCGCGGCAGCGGCCGCGGGGCGGCGGGGGGCGGGGGACTGCTTCGGCATCCCGCCAGTGGAACCGATTCGCGCCGGCGAGGCCAAGCTTTCTTCGGCGCCGGACCGAGCGCGGTCTTGCACTGCGCCCGGGCGCGCGTTTCGCTGGCCGCATGTCGGAGCCGGACATCAACCTCTACCTGGTCGGCTTCATGGGGACGGGGAAGTCGACGGTCGGACGCGCGGTGGCGATGCGGCTCGGGTTCCAGCTCCTCGACAGCGACCATGAAATCGAGCGGGAGCGGGGCCGGACGGTGGCGCAGCTCTTCGCCGCGGAGGGCGAGGCGGCATTCCGCGCTCTGGAGCGGCGCTTCGTCGAGCGCGGCCACCCAGACCGGGGCGTGGTCGTGGCCTGCGGCGGCGGGCTGGTCGTCCAGCCGGGGATGCTGGAGCTGCTGAACACCAAGGGCGTGGTCATGTGCCTGCACGCCTCGCTCGAGACCGTGCTCCGGCGCACCGGCCAGACGCGCACCCGCCCGCTGCTGGACGTGGCGGATCCCGCGGCCCGGCTCCGCCAGCTCTACCTCGAGCGCGAGCCGATCTACAAGCGCGCCGGCACCGTCATCCTCACCGACCTCCGGCCGCTGCACGACATCGTCATGCACGTGCTGCGGTCCTACCGGCGCGAGGCGCACGAATGGGCGCGGGCCCACGGCGCGCTCCCGCCGCGCGACCCGCCCCGCCCCGCGCCCGCCGCGGACGCCGGGCCGGCGGTGTGACCGACGGCGCGGGCCGGCCGGGGCGTCATGGATGCGCGCCAGGAAACGCTGCGGGACCGGCTCCGGGCGCTGGGCTTTGACGAGGTGGCGTTCACGCGCGTGGGCGCGGTGCCGGCGGAGGGCTGGCACAACTGGATCGCGTGGGGTTACCACGCCGGGCTCGGGTGGATGGAGCGCACCGCGGCCAAGCGGCTGAACCCCGACCTGGTGCTGCCCGGCGCCCGCTCGCTGATCCTCCTCGGCGTCAACTACTGGCCCGGCCCGGAACCCGCCGGCGCCGGTCCGGTCTGGGCGCGCTACGCGCGCTACGAGGACTACCACGAGACCTTCAAGCAGGCGCTGGTCGCCGCGGGCCGGGCGCTCGAGGAGCTCTACGGCCTCGGCGACGGCGACTACCGCTACTACACCGACACCGGCCCGGTGCTGGAGCGCGGCTGGGCGGAACAGGCCGGCCTCGGCTTCCTCGGCAAGAACGGCATGCTGATCTCGCGGCGGCACGGCAACTGGCTGCTCCTCGCGACGATCCTGGTGCGCCTCGATTTCGCGCCCGACCCGCCGCTGCGCGCGCCGGCGCGGCCTCCCGCCGCCGCCGACCCCGGCCGGGTCGGGTTGCTCTGCGGCAAATGCACACGGTGCATCGACGCCTGCCCGACGGACGCGATCCCGCACCCCGGCCTGGTCGACGCGCGCCGCTGCATCTCCTATCACACGATCGAGAACCAGGGCCTGATTCCGCGCGAGCTGCGACCGGGGATCGGCGACCACATTTTCGGCTGCGACGTCTGCCTCGAGGTCTGTCCGTGGAACCGCTTTGCGCGCGAAGGGCGGCGCCTGCTCCTCGCGGCGCGGCCGGAAATCGCCGCGACCTCGCTGCGCGCGCTGCTCGAGCTGACGCCGGCGGAATTCGCCGGGCGCTTCCGCCGCACGGCGGTCAAGCGCCTCAAGCTCACCGGCCTGCTGCGCAACGCGTGCGTGGTGGCCGGCAACGTGGCCCGCGGCGCCGGCGGCGGGCACGAGCTCGTCGCGCCGCTGGTGCGGCTGGCGGCGCACGCGTCGCCGATCGTGCGCGCCCACGCGGTCTGGGCGGTGCGGCGCGTTGCCGCCGCGGATGCCGCGGGCCTGCTCGCGGCGGTGCGGGCGCGGGAGACCGACCCGCTGGTGCGGGCGGAGTTCGACGGGCCGCCCGAAGGCGGGACGGCTACGGAAACAGCTCCTGCATCCTCCGGGTGAAGAAGGGCGGCGGCCGGACCGGCCGGCCCTCGCGGTCGATGAAGGCGTGCACGGTCTGCGCGGTGGCCAGCAGGTCGTCGCCGCGCCGGACCTCATAGGCGAGCTCGATGCGCAGGAGGGGCTTCTCGGCCAGCGTGGTGTGGATGGTGACCGTGTCGTCGTAGAACGCCGGCTTGAGGTACTTGACCCGCACCTCGAGGACCGGCAGCCGGTAGCCCGCGGCCTCGAGCTCGCGGTAGGAGATGCCGTGCTCCTTGAGCAGGGTCGTGCGGCCGATCTCGAACCACGGCAGGTAGCTGCCGTGGTAGACGATGCCCATCATGTCGGTCTCGGCGTAGCGGACGGCGACCTGGACGCGGGATTGGATCATGGGAGGGGGCGCGGGCTCAGCCGGTGATGTTCCATTCGACGTCGTTGAACAGCAGCGCGGCGGACCGCACCCAGCTGTTCTGCCGGGCCCAGTCACGGCCGGCGCGGCCGAGCCGGGCGCGCAGGGCGGGGTCGGCAATGAGCCGGGCGAACGCGGCGGTGAGCGCCGGGCGGTCGCCGGGGGGCACGAGCAGGCCGGTGATGCCGTCGACCACCGCCTCCGGCACGCCGCCGACGGCGTGGGCCACGACCGGCAGCCCGTGCGCCGCGGCCTCGAGATAGACCAGGCCGAAGCCCTCGACGCTGTGGCGGTGGTCGATGCTGGTCATGGCGAAGATGTCGGCGCGGTGGTAGAGGTGGACGAGTTCGTCGTCCGGGACGTTGCCCCGGAACTGGACGGCCAGGCCGGAGGCGGCGGCGGCCGCGCGCAGGCGCTCGTCGTAGTTCTCCTTGCTGTTGCCGCCCACGAGCCAGTACTCCACCCGGGCGCGGTCGGCGGGCGGGAGGGCCTGCAGCGCCTCGATGATGAAGAGCTGGCCCTTGCGGGGGTGCAGCCGCCCGACGGTGAGGATGATCACCCTTTCGCCGGGCTCCCGGACCGGCCCGAACGGGGCGGACGAGAAGCTGGACCGCAGGGCGCCGGGGGTGAGGAAGGTCTTGGCGGCCGCCTCGGGAAACCGCTCGCAAAGCAGGCGGTGGGTGTAGCCGGTGAGCACGCTGATGCGGCCGGCGTGGCGGATGAGCCGGCGGGCCAGCCGGCGGAGGAGGGGGCTGTTGTGGAACTGGATGATCTCCGAGCCGTGGAAGGTGAGGACGAGCCGCCGCGGCCGGAAGCCGGGGATGAACTGCAGCCACATCATCGCGCGGATCGGCCCCGGCTCGGGCAGATAGACCGTGGCGTAGCGCAGGCGGCGGCGGTGCACGACGAGCTCGACCATCAGCCGCAGCACGCAGCCCAGGTCGTGCGTGCCCTTGAGGGGCAGCCGGCGCAGGCGGAAAGGCCAGAGCTTCTCCTCGGTCGCGGCGGGGTCGGCCGGCGCCCAGACCTCCAAGTCGTGCCCGAGTTCGGCGCCCGCCCGCGCGATCTCCTCGGTGAAGGTCGCGATCCCGCCGTGGTGCGGGTGAAACTCGTGCGTGATCAGGAAGACGGGCGGCGGGCGGCTGCCCGGGGACGGCGGGGGGCTGGACGGTTCGGCGGGCAAGATCAGTTTTCTTTATGCCGCGCCGGCGCGGCCGGGCAAACGGATACTGGCGTGCCGGCGGTGCGGCCACCGGCGGCGTGAAATTGTCGGGAAAATTCTTTTGGCCTGCGTTCTGCTTGGAACATTTCGACGTCTTGTATTACCTTGGGGCCGTCGACGTTTCACAAGAATTTGCTGCAAATGGGCTTCCCCTCGGGGCCGCCCTGAGAAAAATTGGATTTACAACTGGAACGGCAGTAACATACAACAGCGCAACATGGCACAAGTTGTCGAACCCAGCTCGGGAACCAAGAAGCCGTTTCCGGCATCCCCGAAACCCTTTAGTCCCGAGGACGATGCCTATCTGCGTGAGGCCCTGAAAAGGTGCTCCGCCCCGACTTACGAAGCGGCCTGCCAGTTCCGCAAGACCGGCAACACCGAGCATCTGCCCGCCATTGTGCTCGGCATTCTCGAGCGCTACGTCGAGCCCGATCTCCGCGCCAAGCTGAAGAATCCGGACGACGACCTGCGGCTGATCGAGGACCTCGGCATCGATTCCCTGACGATGATGGAAATCGTCATCCTCGTTGAGGATGTGCTGCAGATGTCGATCAACAACGAGGAGCTGCGCCACCTGCGCACGCTCGGCGACGTGAAGCAGTTCATCGAGTGCAAGGTGCGGGGGCTCCCGCTGCCGAAGCCGACCAAGTTCCTGCCCATCGAGCAGATCGCGTCGGTCATGCCGATCCAGCCGCCGTTCCTTTTCCTCAACGAGGCCTCGGTCAGCTCCCAGGGCGCGAGCGCCAAGTACAAGATCAGCGGCCAGGAGTTCTTCCTGCAGGGCCACTTCAAGGACAACCCGGTGATGCCCGCGTCCATCATGCTCGAGGCGCTCGGCCAGCTGGCCGTGCTCTTCCTGCTCGAGGGCGGCGCCGGCGAGCCGGGCAAGGTCGTCAGCCCGCAGACCATCTTCTTCACCTCGTGCGAGGGCGTGCGCTGCCACCGGATGTGCAAGCCGGGCGACGTGCTCAGCCTGTCGATCAAGCCCAAGCGGCTGAAGGCCCCGCTCGCCACCTTCGAGGGCGCCATCCGCGTCGGCCAAGACAAGGCGGCGATCGCCGAGGAGATCACCCTTACGTTCGGCTACGCCGAGGAAGTGGCGGTCGAGCCCGAGAGCCAGCCCGCCACCAACGGTGAGTCGGCGCCGCTGCCCGCCGTGGTCAACGCCTGAGCGCGGCCCGGGTCGGCGGGGGCACACGATCCGGCTCGATCCGGTGCGTTCCCCCATTGACCGGCCGGCCCTGTCGCCTCATTCCTTTGACCCTGGCGCCGGCCCGCGCGGCCCGGCTCGCGGCCGCCCCGGCACCACCGCCCGTCCCCGTCCATGAGGAAAGTCTACATCACCGGCATCGGACTGGTCACCAGCATCGGCAACGACGTCGGCGCGGTGTCGCAGAACCTCCGCGAGCTGCGGCACGGCTTCGAAACCTACGCCCCGTTCCAGAAGGCCGACGTGCCGGTCAAGGTGATCGGCACGATCAAGGGCTACGACACCGACTCCTACGACTGCGAGGACTGGGTTTATCCGAGCCGCTTCTCGATCAAGCGGGAGATCCTGCGCGGCATGGCGCCGCACGGGCTCTACACCTACTGCGCCATGCTGGATGCGATCGCCGACGCGAAGCTGGCGGACGTGGACGTGTCGAACAACGACACCGGCCTCTACGCGGCCTCCGGCGGTTCGCCGCACCTGCTCGGCCACTACCTGCACCGCATGAACACGATGGGCGTCATGCGTTGCTCGCCCCTGGGCATCGTGGCTTCGATCGCCGGCACGGTGAACTTCAACCTCGTCTCGCATTTCAAGATCAAGGGCGCCTCCACCGGCTTCGCGTCCGCCTGCGCCTCCTCCTCGCACGCGGTGGGCTTCGCCTACGATGAGATCATGCTCGACCGGCAGAAGCGGATGTTTGTCGTCGGCGCGGAGGACGGCAACGTCGAGAGCATCCTGCCGTTCGCCGGCATGCGGGCGCTGTCCCAGCAGCCCAACCCCGATCTGGCGTCGCGGCCGTTCGACACCGCGCGCGACGGCTTCGTCGGCACCGGCGGCGCGACCGTCGTGGTGCTGGAGTCGGAGGAGGAGGTCGCCCGGCGGGGGGCGAGGGTGTATTGCGAGGTGGCCGGCTGGGGGCAGGCGTCCGACGGCTACAACGTCGCGATTTCGCATCCCGACGGGGCGGGGCTGCGCATGGCGATGGAGCACGCGCTCCGGCGCGCCGACCTCGAGGCCGAGGCGGTCGACTACGTGAACGCCCACGCGACCTCGACGCCGATCGGCGACATCTCGGAGGCCCGGGCCCTGAAGGCCGTTTTCCGCAACGGCGCGACCCGGCCGGCGGTGAGCAGCACCAAGGCGCTCACCGGCCACGGCCTGTCCCTGGCGGGGGCGATGGAGACGGCGTTCTGCGCGATCGCGCTCAAGGAGGGGTTCATCCCGGGATCGGCGCACATCACCGACCTCGATCCGGCCTGCGCGGGCCTGAATGTCATCCGGGCGACGCTCCCGCAGCCTCCGCACGTGGTGTTCAACAACAGCAGCGGCTTCGGCGGCGCCAACGTCTGTCTCGTGCTGCGCAAGGCGTGAGCATCCTCGGGGAGCACTACCGCGCGGCGTTCGTCACCGGGGCCAGCACCGGCCTGGGCCGGGCGTTCGCCGACATGCTCCTGGCCGACGGCGTGGAGGTCTGGGGCACCGCCCGCGACGCCGCGCGGCTGCCGCCGCGCCCGCGGTTCCACGCCGTGGCGCTCGACCTCGCCGACGGCGCGGCGGCGGAGCGGATCTTCCGGGAGGCCGAGGCCGCGGCCGGCGGCTTCGATCTCGTGATCAACAACGCCGGCTTCGGCGTCTTCGGCGACTTTGCGGCGACGGACTTCGCGACCTGGCAGCGTCAGCTCGAGGCGATGCTGGTCAACACCGCGCGGCTGGCCCACGCCGCCCTGCGGGGCATGCTCGCGCGCCGCCGCGGCGCGCTGGTCAACGTCGCCTCGCTCGCGGCGGAGTTTCCGCTGCCGTTCCAGAGCGCCTACAACATGGCCAAGTCCGGCCTCGCCGCCCTGAGCGAGAGCCTGATGACCGAGGTGGCCGGCCGCGGCGTGATCGTGATCGATCTCCGCCCCGGCGACTACCGCACGGATTTCGACGGCGCGGTCCGGCGCGACCCGGCGGCGTTCACGCCGCGGATGGCGCGGGTCTGGGACGCCTTCGCCGCGATGATGCGCTCCGGGCCGCCGCCGGCGCACGCCG
>Ga0335081_10007465_pt1 | contig 17470 bp, 20 predicted proteins | sample Lox_Sample_35_FD_206713 | JGI IMG/M metagenome (GOLD analysis project Ga0335081, IMG submission 206713) | Soil microbial communities from Loxahatchee National Wildlife Refuge, Florida, United States - Lox_Sample_3.5 | ecosystem: Environmental > Terrestrial > Soil > Wetlands | place: USA... | reverse complement strand
AATAGAAATATCCGCAATAGAGCTCGTCAACGGATGGGAAGTCCTGACGGTTCCCCATTGCTTTTACATATCAAGACTACTTGTCCTCTTCATTCCGCATCTGCCGTAAAGTAAGGTTGTAGGACTATCAACAATACCGATATTCCGTTTATTTATTTAATGCAAATGAAATCTTGCTAATCGATAGCGTGATCACCAGCCACATTAAGCGTCGATCGATGAACGTCAATCGATGTCTGCCAACGCGCCGATATCACCGCCCCTACGGAAGAAGGCTCTGAACATGGGTGGTACGACGGATATCCACCATAAGAGTCTCAAAATCATGACCTGGAATGTCGCCGCTCTCCGTACTATTCCCTCTAAGCTCAGCACGACCGAATTCCAGAATACCGTGAAAATGAATGACGCTCTCGCCGCCTTCTTCAAGAAATACGAAGTGGACATTGCGTGCTTTCAGGAGCACAAATTCAGTGGATGGGATAAACTCGACAAGGAATATGCTTGCATTGACGGTTCATCTCAGTCGCTGCCGAAAGCTCATTTGAAGGATATGATTCATTTTGGTCTTTCTCTGGAAGCGGATATGCGGGTGTAGTGACGTATGCCCGCACTGGGCTCACGAAGTCTTTCACGGATAATCCATTTACCATAGAGTCACAGGAAAAACAGGATAATGAGTTATCGCAAGGTCGCTGTATGTTGACAGATCACGGGCCGTTTATGATCCTGAACATCTACGCTCCAAATGCCGGCCGCGGCGACGAATATTTGGAGCGAAAAATGGCTTTTTACGGGGAACTGTCCAGAGCAATGGCTCGGTGGACGGTCGTTGGACGCAAAGTCGTGATTACAGGCGATATAAATACCGCACACACTGAGCTCGATATCTATAACCCTCGAAAATACACGATGGAAACCGGCTTTTTAGAAAGCGAACGCGAATGGATAACGACGTTTCTCTCAGAAAGGAAATGCAAAGACGTTTGGCGAAGTATGAATCCTGGAGTTCGAAAATATACATTTTGGGACCAGAAGCGCTGTACGGTTTTCTAGAGACTTAAGTTGACATAGTGATGCGTGAGAAGAACTGTGGGTGGCGTATCGATGTGTTCTATGCCAATGAAGGGATGATGGAAGACGTGTTGTCAAGTGAGATATTGGATAACGTATCTTCTTTCCAAGATACAGGAGTTAACAGAAGATTATGGGCTCGGATCATTGTCCAATTTCATTGACCTTGAAAGATACCATTGTCGAAACCTATCCTACTCCAAGAGGCGCCGGAAATATAAGGAAGGCTACCAAGCAACAGGTGGGATTCAAGAGCCCAGGGGAAGATCTAACCAGCTAGACCCTTAAATCATTCTTTCGGCCAAGTGTCAAACGAGGTCCTCCTGATGAAGAATCATCATCCCAAAAGGTAGAGATAGAACCCAAAGATCGTACGCGCGGCAAAGCATTCAAGTCGGATACGTCCCGCAAGAGATTTAAAGATGATGATAGCTCGGCGGGCAGCGATCATGACGAAATCTTAGAACGTGCCTTTGGAGTGACAAGGGATCAAGATACGGACGCGCAATTTCTGGAAGAATATCGAAGGAAAGAAATGGAATGGAGGAAAGAACGTCCGAAGTAGATCTTGATTGTTGAGATACATAACCTTTACCGTATGACACGTGATTTCTTATTATATCCGAAAGGATCGCGTACCGGATGATCAAGGACGTTACCGACAATGTCTGTGAAAATTCCAATTTGGGTTGATTGTGATCCCGGACACGATGACGTATGCATACGATATGCAGTGCAAGCTGATGAAAGGCTTTTGCGCTTCTTCTCGCCGCGTATTCGCCATATCTCGATTTGATCGGTTCAATCGATCCATTTTGCGTTAATGCTAATGCCCAGGGGTGAGCACTGTCCACGGGAATGCTTCACTGGACAAGGTGACCGCGAATTGTCTTCAAGTGATGCGCGCACTTGATAAGACCAATATTCCGGTTCACGCAGGCCTTGCCCGAGGACTGACGCGCGAAAATATCAGCGCCGCAGATATTCACGGGAAGTCAGGGCTGGATGGAACAAACCTTCTCCCAGCACTGCAGCCTGAGGATAAGCCTAGTGGGAAGAAAGCTGTTCTAGCCATGGCTGAGGAGGTGCTGGCTAGACCTAAAGGCGAAGTCATACTTGTTGCTATAGGCAGCATGACGAACATCGCCATTCTCGTGAGCTTATATCCCGAGGTGATTGACTGGATTAAAGGGCTGGTAATTATGGGAGGTGCCCTGACTGTTGGAAACGTCACTTCGGTCGCTGAATTTAACATATGGGTTGCCCTGCATGAAGCAATTGCTAATAGAGAGAGTGACCCCGAAGCCGCCCGAATATTATTTTCGCTTCCGGCGCTCGGTGAGAAAACGGTCATGGTGCCACTCGAACTCACGCATTCTGCCCTTCTCACCGAAGAGATCGAGAGCCGAATACTGACTCCAAAACCAACCAAGTTCCGCCGGATGTGGGCTGAATTGGGGAGATTTTTCGCCGACACATATGAGACGGTGTTCGGAATCACGTCAGGCCCTCCGCTCCACGACGTCTGCGCTGTTCACATCGCCAGCTTGATTGGACGGGGAGTCAAGAGCGCAAAGAATGGAAGATGGTACGGGAGAAAGATGCACTGTCATGTCGAAACTGGTGACGGGAGGACAAGGGGCCAGACCGTCTGTCATATGCGGAATTATAGTAAAGCGCAAGGAAAGATTACCGTGGCGTCAACAATAAATGTGATTTCCATCTTTGCCCGATTCTAATTCGAAAGCTAGAGGAGTTTTGGGACGAGCTTATCTCTTGCGTTGATGCCGCCGATCGTGTTTCTCCGATCAATCTTGCTCAGGGACGGAATTCCCGAGTACATCAATAGGACAGTAATTTGCAGATAATGTCGGACAGCAGCTTTGGAATATTTTCTATACCGAGATATCGTTCCTATCCTACTTGACCTCCAGCTGAAAATTTACGGTCTGATCTCAAAATGCGGCCTCGTCGTCTGACTTGGATAACTTGTATAAACAACCGATTCTATAAGTCTTCCAAAAAGGAGAGGGTTTCTCCGCCAGATTCCTGGCCATGGCGATGGCCTTAAAAGCCAGTCCCACTGCATGCAGAGGGAGTTATCGCTTCCAATCCTCTTCGCTATGCGCAGCGGGTTTATGAATTCAGGTCGTTGGCCAAGCTATCGCGAACTTGGCTGTAGGGGACATCTCGGGAAATGGTGGGGCGCGAAAACCTGGCATCGCGGCGTGGATGGGCCAGGATGGGTTGGGAATTCTTTTCGGTATTGCTCCAAAGTTTGGCTTAGTTTGTGCTGCCACTCAGACCATGGAGAGCATCAGATTAAGAAGCACCAATTCCTGGTTGCTACGGTTTCGTTTAATGAACGAACAGACCGTCTCCTCTGCGAGTGGTGGCCAGATCGGGAGAGGTGATTACATCAGACCGCCGAGAGTTTTTGGACTGAAATTCAATGAAAAAAGGGGGGGTGCCCGCGGTAGCGAATCGCAGCGAAATTATTAACGTCCTTCGGTCCTGTAACGTCTGGGACAGAAGGACCGCTGCACCGCTCCGAGTCCGAGTTCGTGTTGCGGAAAACGACAAATATTGAATTTACGGTGTTGTCGACTTTTTGACAAGTGCCCGAGGCACATGGCAGTGGGATAACCGCCAATTCGATCATGTCGCACGAATAGGCCCGCGCCCCGTTTTTCTTTCTCTCTGGCCTGTTTTCTCTCGCTCGTGATCGCCCGTTCTTTGGGAGTACTATTAGGAGCGTCACAGACAGATTACATAAAAGAAATAGACAAGAGAAGGGATTTAGTTACGAAACCAGGGCGCACTTGCTACGGCGGGAGAAGAGAGACAACGGTCCGACTCTGCGGTAATCTACGCCGGCGGGGATGTCTACTGCGAAGAAGCGTATTTCTCATGGGCTTACCCTCCCGCAATCGGGAGATGGGCGCGATTCCGTTGTCAACAACATTCTTTCATCCCTTGCCACATTGGACGAGACAGCCCAAATGCAATGGGTGCAAGAAACTTCGCGACAAGTTGACCTCGAGCAAGCGTTTCAGCGACGGGAAAATGGCTCTTCCTCCGGATATGAGCGTTTTGGCGAAAATGACGAAACAACATTACAGATGCCCGTGATGGGCGTGGGATACCGGGACCGAGCGACCCGAAGTAATATGGCACTTCCCTTTGTCAATCCGGTTGCACCGAGTCCTGCAATTCCCATGGGACGCTCCTCAAAGGGCGGCTTCTTTCGTCGCTTCATGGGAATTGGTCCCAAAGTGCCAATTCAAAATGATTTGATGATTTCCACGAGGCAGCCCCCTTATAAGCCTCAAGTTGTGGCGTCAGTGCAGGTCGTTATATTCCTTTGTTCCGGGATTGTAACAGTTTTTAGGTGCGGGAGATCAAAGATCCTATTACATCACCACGAATTACTTCTCAGCCCAATATCGAAGATTCACGCCCTGCCTTGATCAAGAAAAAGTCCTCCAATTTCTTTCGTCGACGGCCGAAGGTTACTTTCTTTCCTTTTTGTTGGCTAATATTTAGTCTGCTGGAGACGGTTCATGCAAACATACTCCTGTTTTCACTTCAAACGAGCCACTGCCACCTTTACCAATCATCCTTGATCCGCTACCCCTGCCTCAACCTTCTCGCCGTACTTCAAACCAGTTACTTGAACTGCGACAGACGCTGGAGACCTATGGGCTATCCAACGGTCCTACGTCTGACTCACGAAGAAGATCTCAAACAAACTCTTATCATCAACTAGAAATGGAAGCACGCCCTGATATTATCCCAGAAGCTGTGAACACTGCTGGCAAGAACCACGTCATGGAGACTGTCGAGAGCAAAATTCTTCAATCTAGTACTGGCCTGCAGACATCTGATTCGGGGAAACATGTGGGACGATCTCGTCAAGAGAAGGCGAAACGAGTCATGGGTTTGAATGCCAAGAAGAGTCTTTCGAACGTCCAGAAGAACAAGATCGCAGACGCTGGAAACATGACCGCACTCGAAACAGACTTTCAGGACGTCGTTTCGCCTCGAAAACATACTTTCGACGATGCTGCGGACATTCCTCGAGAAATTATGGATGAAGATCGAGTCAAGGAGACGGCGCGCGATATCTTCAATGGCACCGAGCTACTGCTGTCGCTAGGTGAAGCGGCAAAATGGCTGATGAACACCAATGAGTTCAATTCCAGAGTTCGCAGAGCGTATTTTGAGTTATTTGATTTTGTGGGATTGGACATCCTGACTGCCGTGAGGTATTGTCTCCCAATTATTGGGTTAATGGAAGACGCCTGTGCGGACAACTCCTTCTGAAAGGCGAGTCGCAACAACTTGATCGTCTCCTCGAAGCCCTGGCACGACGGTGGTATGAATGTAATCCAGACTGCGGCATGAAAGATCCCGGTATTTCCTCAGAGACGCCGTGCTGATGTAGATGTTGTACATGCCTTATCGTATTCCATTTTCCTGTTGAATACCGACTTGCATATCGTCGACATTTCCTCCTCGCAACGAATGACCCGCCAACAATTTGTCCGGAACACGATGCACACAATTTTGACGCAACTACCATCCAATAAGCGTATAAGTACCGAGCCAATCCGTTCAACACATAGCAAGGGCAAATTGACAACGTTCCCATCCGCTTCGTCACCCAATCTATCCCATTTAGTCACTTCACCAAATCTGTCGCGTTCAGGAAGTTTGTTAAAGGTTAATCAGTCCGTTGGCATGTCTCGGAACCCCTCCGCCCACAGTCTCGACCCTGGACACGGTCGAATAAGCAAGGAGTCAACCAGAGTTCCGGCGGATCGATTATCATGGACTCTGTTTGATGAAAAAATCGGACCATTCGGTGGTTTAGCCGCTTTGGGACATCAGAGTGCTTGGGAAGATCAGATGGAGAATCATCTTAAAGTATTATGCTTTCCCAGTCTCGCTAATGGAAGGATATTTATCATTCGGTGAAACATACGCCCTTACAGCAAGCTCAGACCGCACCGTCTAACGACTCGAATGTCAGTATGAGTCTGAAACCGGCGGGGTTTGGATTGTCTCGTAATCCTAGTATTATGAGTCAAACAAGTCATAATTCGGATTCAGGGGGCACGGCCAAGTATGGCACGAAAAGTGCCGGGCGAGACTGGCTGGGACGAAGTCGATCACAACCTCGATTGCCACTTCATCCCCAAGATAGCCATGTCTCGATCCGATCTGACCATAGTAGTATGGAAGACCGGATGAGATCTCCGCCGAATAGTGCTCAAAAGGTATTTCGTATTCCGATCTTTCTTACCTGTAGCATCGTCGCTCTACCTCGCACGGACGAACGCCGTCATCCAGATCAATCGATTCGCTCACGCACGATACGGGTCCTTCGATCGGGTTTGCAAATTCATTATCACATACAATCATCCGGGAAGAGCATTCTCCCAGTAATGCCTATTTTGATGAAGAACTTCAGGAACACGCTCTCATTTTATCCGGCCCACCTTGGGCAAAAGAAGGTGTCCTCCATAGCAAACGTCATCTCGATTCGAATCAGAAAAAGTCCAAAGACAAAGGCTGGACAGAAAGTTTTGCCGTCATCGATAAGGGACAAATGCGATTATTTCAATTCGATTCTCATCGGGTGAAACATACGAGTCGTCTGGGAGGCGGAAATTGGCAGCAAAACGCCAATATGATAGCGTCGTTCTTGCTTCGACAGTCCTTGGCTTCCGCGTTACCCTCCCCCGGGTATTCAAACAGGAGAAAGCATGTATGGGTACTCACATTACCTTCGGGAAATGTCTTCTTTTTCGAGGCGGGAACGTCCGATCTCGTCAAAGAATGGGTGGAAAGTGCCAATTATTGGGCTGCGCGGACGTCGAAAGAACCGTTGAAGGCGGGCGTTTCGAATATGGAATGGGGATGGGGTGATTGTATTGCCATCAGTGAGGATGAAGGTACGGACGATGGACAAAGTGCATCGGAGAGTCGCCGCTCGACAACGGAGGCCCAAAGATCCCCAACGACCAATGGTAAAGCCACAACTTTTGCTCACGAGGGACGGAATTTGAAGGGTGATAAGGCTGTGATAAGAGAATGGAGGCCGCCTCAGCCTAGTTTGATGGCAAGTTCGTTGAAAGAGAAAGAGCAGTTAGAGGCATTTCCCCTTGTTGATGGGATTGACGTTAGGCCCTCGAAGCATTCGTCAAGCGACTCGAAGAGGACTTTTCACAGCACAACGATATACGGACCTTGATGATTAGATCGGTACATTTTGTTTATACATGCGCTCTGACAATAGTTTACTCCTCGGCATCCGAACAGCGTCCGAGCCCTTGCCAACTGGGAACGTAGGTCGCAGTATTTACTGCGGGAAATCGTTCGCTATAAAACTTATGTTGAAGTCCTGTCTCGGGCTCTAGTTTTGCGTGCAGAACTTATTCAGAGGTCAACTCAGAAGGAAGAAAATAGAGAACTAGATCGGGACTTGCCCGCTCCTGAGCCCTGGTTCGATCTCAGGAAAAGTCTGCCGAATTCGGTGGGCAACGAAGATACAAGAGGTACACAATTCGATAAGGACGGGCCGGTCACGTCCGGTTAGCTGTATAGCGTATATGGGAGAGGGTTCTATGGGCTGTGAATGGGATTTCCGCACTTGTTTGAGATTTAGCGTGCGTCTCTTGTCTGGATTCTAAGGTGGAATTATTTCAGCTGATACATTTATCTGCAATGTATATTTCTTACATGGCGCACTACTCATTGTATTTGGAAGCACAGATATCGTTTTGTTCGCAAGCATGAGAATCTTGGTGGTCTGATTGGAAATTTCGGATCATTGCTTATCTCGGAACACGTGGCCCACCCGCTCCTGGATGAGAATGTGACAAGCCCGACGACTGCTAAGGACTTCCTTCAAATCCATCAACAATTTAAGTGCTCCACTCTGCAACTGTACAGTCGTCATTCTCATGACAGACCTGTTCGCAGCATCTGTCGGCCCCGCTTCTTCACGTCGTTCCCCTGTCGATCGCTTCTTTCGATCGTCCGGCTCTGATTGTGACTCGCCCCGCACCCTCGTTGCGGAGGAGATCATTAAGCTGCATATCGGCGCGCCTCCTGTTCATCAAACAGAAAACAAGCCATTCAAATTAAATACTCCGAAGGTAAATTCAAGGAAGCGACATTCCGTGGCGGAAAATCTTTCAGATAGTGAGGAAGAAACATTTCCTCAAACATCCGAATCTTCATCCGAGACTTCACCAAGAAAACGACGACCTCCTCCGCCTATGACTCCTGTCGCACCTGACGGAATGGATGTCTGTGAAGATTCCACTGCCAAAACGTCTCGCGTTCACTCGCCATCACCTCCACTTCTGGATGCAACCTCGGATGACGATGACATGCACGATATACGGCGGCCGGACGAACGGACCCGCTACCTACGAAGCAAGAAGAGAACTCAACAAATTGTTGCATATCGGATGCGTGAACTTAAAGATGATCGGGATTTAAGGTGTTCAAGAAGGAACAACTCTCTTTCTCCCAAGGTATCAAAAGTAATCCCACAAATTGTCAAAAAGGTCAAGTTTAAACTATAAAAAATAGTGAAGTACATACATTGAAAGAGTGGCAGATAGTTGGGTTGTAGCCTTTTGCATTAGGCGTTGTCGGGATTGACGATTTGGAACGGTCTTCGCATTTGGCTACGATGTGAACATTGGCGTGTCTACGAGGAATTGGCGAGAATTTCGCAAGTGGGGATATGCTGTATAAAAGCAACGGAAATATTAATTGACATAGTTTTATGCGGATAGGTGCTCTTGGCTCGTCCATCCTGGCTGTCCAGAGTCACCTTTGCCAAAACCATTTCTCGCATTCCCTTTTTTGCTTCTCTTCTCGTTCTTTCGCTTCAATGTCCCTCTTTCTCCTTAATTGCTCTCTTTTAAACTGTTCACGAGCCACTTCCTTTGCCCGTCGTTCCATTGTTTCCTGAATCAGACGGACCCTCTCCTTCTGCTGTTCCCGTGTATAGTGACAGCCTTCGAAAACGACAATACTAACACCGACAAAACTTCCAACGGCCCAGGTCGATGCCCTTCGCAAGGACGCTCGAAGAACAAGTTGAACGCTCGCTAAAAGGAATCCTGATCCTATACCGTACAGGAAGGCAGGCCTCACGCATGGGATTTGATGGAGGCTCTTAAAGTCTTGTAAATGGACGGACTGATCTCATTAATTTCCAACCTGCAGTGATGGGGTCACAACCTTGACAGCGTCGAGGAAAGTAGGCGGAGCTTCCGTCGCCTCATCTGGCGGTTTAATGCCAGCCGATCCAGTCTCTCCAACAGAATTAGTCATGAAGGGTTCATGGTGTTCCTGAGTCGAAAGTTTCCCGTTAATCCCTACATAAAAATTTAACCCTAAACCATCGACAGGCCTCAAAAGGGTTTGCGGAGTCAAACAGAACGAAATTCGTCACCAGTGCACCACAGTCCTGAATTCTCGCTGGAGAGCTCGGTAGAACACTCGGAGCACCCGATGGTTCAAAAACACGAGAAAAAATGGCGCCTGTGGGACTCGAACCCACGCGGTTTCCCATACGTGCCTTAAACGCACCCCTTAACCACTCGGGCAAAGCACCTGATGTAATCTAAGCAAACTGAGAGAAATTATCTCTATAAATCCTTTCAAGTCAAATTCGAAATCGGACGGATGTCCCACCACGCGCGTAGATCCGCGTCGTGTCCTGATCGTCATACCTCGGGCGACGTCTCCGAATTGGACAGAACAAGACAGGACTTGACGTGCGCTGACGATGGCAGTGCGCAAACGGCACATTCCCCGCGTCTTCAAGCGCAACGATGGTGCACCAAACGGCCGCCGCCTCAAAACGGTCGGTGCAGACGAGGCGACGAGTGAATCGTCGTCGCGTGATGAGCGCGCCGAGTCGACCCGCATTGCCAACGAAATCGATGTGAAAATGGGTTTTGATAGGCACGAGGGCAAGAAGCAGCGAGTCGGATGGCTCATCAATATGCATTCCACCATGCTCATCGACGAGGACAAGGGCGGGCGAAAGTCAGCCGTTGACTTTTACTTCCTCGATGAGGAGGGTGGAGGTTTCAAAGCCACGCTGCAGTACAATCCGTACTTTTTGATTGCCTGCAAGGTCAGCGACTCTCCGTCCTATGGCATTGACGCGTAGAGCGGGATGGAGGCCGAGGTCGAGGAATATCTGCGGCGACGGTATGAGGACATCATAGCCAATGTCGTCCGTGTAACAAAGGAAGACTTGCGAATGGTATCACACATGAGGAAGCGTCACTAATACTACTAGCCGAACCATCTCCTGGGCTACCGACGGACGTTTCTTCAGTTGCAGTTCCAGAATGTTCCCGACTTGTTGGTCGTCAGACGCGCCCTCCTGCCCGTGGCCGATGCTAACAAGACGAAAATGGATGCTCTGGATGCCTACACTGAAGTCGTGCAGTATGCCTCGTTCGAAATAGCAAAAGCTGACCGTAGATCGGGATTCCAAAACGACGAGGATATCGAGGACTCCATAGTGTCGCGATCGATTCACGATGCCATTGAACATGTAATCGACGCTCGGGAGTGGGATGTGCCTTACCACATTCGAGTTGCTATTGATAAAGGTTTGGATCGCAAACGGCTCATGTGACCTGTAGACATTCGAGTTGGGAGATGGTACACTGTTAAAACAAAGGGAGGGCAAGTCACAATAGATGTAATGGAGGATCGAATAAAGCGCGCCGACCCCGTCGTCCTTGCCTTCGATATCGAAACGTCAAAGTCACCACTTAAATTCCCCGACGCAACGGTCGACTCCATCATGATGATCTCATACATGATAGACGCCCAAGTATGCTCTCGTTCCAAACCCCACTAATCGACAGGGTTTCCTTATCACTAATCGCGAAATTGTTTCAGCCGATATTGACGATTTCGATTACACTCCCAAGCCCGAATTTGAAGGTCCATTTACAATCATAAATGCTCCGGATGAAAAGTCTATGCTCACTCACTTCTTTGATCACATCCAATCCGCTCGTCCAACTGTCATCGTAACCTATAACGGAGACTTCTTTGATTGGCCGTTTGTCGAACAAAGAGCAACTATTCACGGGATAAACATGTACGATGAGATTGGGTTCAAGAAGGATGACGAGGGAGAGTATAAATCGAGATACTGCGCTCACATGGACTGTCTCAAGTGGGTAAAGCGAGATTCTTATCTTCCACACGGAAGCCACGGTTTGAAGGCTGTCACTACAGCAAAACTAGGATATGATCCCTTGGAATTGGACCCTGAAGTCATGACAAAGTGATTCATCCATAAGCTGCGACTGACGATAGATATGCATACGAACAGCCGCAAACACTCGCTCAATATTCAGTATCTGATGCTGTCGCTACCTATTATTTATACATGAAATACGTTCATCCATTCATCTTCTCTTTGTGCAACATTATCCCTATGAACCCGGACGATGTATTACGGAAAGGATCGGGCACGCTTTGCGAGACCCTTTTGATGGTGGTCCGATTCCCCACTCACTACTCATTGTAGGTACAAGCATACAAGCGAGACATCGTTTTACCAAATAAACATGTCGATCCAGCGGAAAAACACTACAATGGACATCTACTAGAGAGTGAGACCTACGTTGGCGGTCATGTAGAAGCATTGGAAGCAGGCGTGTTTCGAAGCGATATCCCTATTAAATTTGAAGTCGATACCACGGCAATTGATGAGGTATACTCCAACTGTACATTTTATCTGACTCCAGTTACTTCACGATCTCGATTCAGCATTGAAGTTTAGCATTGAGGTAGAAGGCAAAAAAAAGTTGGAGGATGTCGAAAATTACGATGAGGTATAAAGCCCACTTAACGTATGCTCATATCAGATTAAAGCGGCTGTTGCGGCACAGCTGCAACAACTCAATGACAACCCGTCACGAATGGAGCGACCCAAAATCTACCACCTTGACGTCTCGGCAATGTACCCCAACATCATGATTACAAATCGACTGCAACCCGACTCCATGATCGATGAATCCGTTTGTGCCTCTTGCGACTTTAACCGTCCGGGCAAGACTTGCGATCGTCGCCTCCCTTGGTCCTGGCGCGGTGAATTTTACCCTGCAAAAAGAGACGAATATAATATGCTCCGGAGAGCCCTTCAAAACGAGATGTTCCCCGGAAAATTTGCCTATTCAGCGCCTCGTCGATTCGACGACCTGTCAGCCACGGAGCAGGCCACTCATATTCAAAAGCGTCTGTCCGATTATTGTCGCAAAGTCTACCACAAGATTCACGAGACCGAAGTTGTTGAAAAAGAGGCTATTATCTGTCAAAGGGAGAATCCGTTCTACATTGATACTGTCAAGAGTTTCCGGGATCGACGATACGAATACAAAGGTCATCACAAGGCGTGGAAAAAGAATCTGGAGGCCGCTACGACCGTATCAGCGGTTGAGGAAGCCAAGGCAATGGTGATTCTATATGATTCACTGCAGCTTGCGCATAAAGTCATCCTCAACTCTTTCTACGGGTACGTAATGCGAAAAGGATCGAGATGGTATTCAATGGAGATGGCCGGTGTCACCTGTTTGACAGGTGCATCATTGATTCAAATGGCTCGGGCCCTAGTTGAACGCGTTGGTCGACCTCTCGAACTCGATACTGATGGAATCTGGTGCGTCCTGCCGGACACCTTCCCCGAAAACTTCACATTCCGATTACGTGGCGGCAAGACTCTATGGCTCTCGTATCCGTGCGCCATGTTGAATCACCTCGTTCACGCGAAATATACGAATCATCAATATGCAGAGCTCGTGGATCCCGTCCATCTCAAGTACAAGACAACTAGCGAAAACTCCATCTTCTTCGAAATTGACGGACCATATCGTGCCATGATTCTTCCCGCCAGTAAGGAGGAAGACAAGAATCTCAAAAAGCGGTATGCAGTCTTCAACGAGAACGGTTCGCTCGCCGAATTGAAGGGTTTTGAGGTCAAACGGCGAGGAGAACTGAAGCTCATTAAAATTTTTCAGACTCAAATCTTCAAAGTTTTCTTAGACGGTATGACGCTGGAGGAATGTTATTCGTCGGTCGCCAAAGTCGCCAATCGTTGGTTGGACGTGCTGTTCAGCAAAGGTAGGACGCTGGCGGACGAAGAATTACTGGAACTCATTTCGGAAAATCGAAGCATGTCCAAGGTTCTCGAGGAATACGGAAGTCAAAAGTCAACATCAATTACAACAGCGAAACGTCTCGCAGAGTTTCTCGGTGATCAGATGGTCAAAGACAAGGGATTGGCGTGTAAATACATAATCTCCTCTATGCCGAAAGGAGCACCGGTCACCGAGCGTGCCATCCCCGTCGCGATATTCTCTGCCGAACCGACATTGAAACGTCACTTTTTACGATCCTGGCTAAAAGACAACACGATGGGAGAGTTGGATTTACGATCTATCCTCGATTGGGATTACTATATTGAACGCCTTGGCGGGGTTGTTCAGAAACTTATCACAATCCCAGCCGCCATGCAACAGGTCGAGAATCCGGTACCGCAAGTTCCTCATCCCGATTGGCTTCGTCGTCGGCTCACGGCACAAAACGATAAACTCAAGCAGAAAAAGGTAACGGACATATTTAAGAAAGTCGACGCTCCGAAACTTACCGACCTCACAAACCTTTCCAATCCGGTCACACATGCTGCGAAGTCCCTACTTCCCGCGAAGAGAAAGGAGGTACATTCTTCGGAATCCAAGGAGAATGACCCTCCGGATACCGTGGTGGAAGAGACTTGCCCTGCGACAGATGATTATCCGTCATGGCTCGCGTTTCAGAAAAAGAAATGGCGACATCAACGACAATCGCGGGCACGGCGACGCAAAATTCTTGGCGAGAGAGGCCTTGGATCGGGATTAGGTGGATATTTCAGACACCAGTCTGAGTCGTTGTTCACGCAGAAGTGGGAGATAATTCAACTCCGCGAAACCGAAGTTCCTGGTCAACTCAAAGCCTTCGTCTTAATTGATAGTCGGATTGTTTCAGTCAAGATCAATGCCCGGCGGAAGATTTACATCAACTTTAAGAGTTCTGATCTCCCAAACGTCGATATCGTAGGATGTGAAATCAGGAAGGTGGTCAAATTGTTGCCCAACGGGAATCCGTCGGTAAATCTCTTCGAGGTGTCCGTAGCAGAACCCGTGTACGGAGCAAATATCGCCAAATTCCGAACGGTATTTAATCACCACAGCGTTGAGGGAATATTTGAACGACAGATTCCCCTGAAGACGAGGACATTGCTCGATCTTGGGACAACCTGTCATGTTCATGTTCCCGAAGGCGGGGATGTCAGCCAAGCGGTGGATCTCGGCTTCGATGTCAACAATCTCAAGAAACTCGAGGATCAAACTACATACCTTCAGCAAACCCAGTTCCAATATCTCTACCTGTACAAAGTCACAAACGGTCGACGCCACGTATTCGGTTTATGCTCGTCGGTGCGACAAGACGCCACCGCTCTCATTGTTGACCCGTCCAAGGATAGCCCAGATGTCCCCAATTTGACAAAGATTTATAGCGAACAACTGGCTACCAAACAACCGAAGGGGGATACAGACCCATTGGCATTCGAATACAGCGATCGTGTCACATTTGAGACGTCGAAAGTTAGGTCTGAGAAAGTCTATTCAACACTAGCCAAGGCAATCTCGCGGTTCCAAGCCGAGCGAAAAGCACCTACCATCGTTATCATCGATTCGAAAGATTCAGAGTCGCTTCTGAAGCATCTCCCGACACTGAAAGATTATCCAATCCTATTGTTCCCCACGGGTGAGAAAGATCATGCACTGCCGGCGGTGGGATGGCTCGCAGCGGCCTCAAAGCGGATGGTGAGCCACTTTCTACAGCTCTCTTCATGGATTGCGCATCGCATCGGTCTCGCGCGATACGGTAATGTTCCCGTTTGCGATTTTGAGGAAGACGAAACGAAATTCCTTACCGATATCCTATTCGCACGGCGCCTCTTGGATCAGAACGTCGTACTATGGTGGTCACCAACCCCATATCCCGATCTCGGTGGACGGACAAACGAAGATCCGTTTATGACTCTCCAAGAAATCGAAACCCCAGAATTTAACACGCCTGGCTGCTATACCACCGCTTGCATCGAGCTGGAAATCCGGAATCTGCACATCAACACGATCCTGACGTCAGCCTTGATCAACGAGCTCGAAGGATCGGACGCGTATCCACAGATGAATGGGGCAGGAGGATTAAATGTGGATGAAGATGCCGGTGTTACGTTGAGCGACAACTCATTTTCCTCCATCGCAGTTTCTGTTTTGAAGAGCATGGTGAAGCATTGGTGGGATGAGGCGAGCATCGGGAACAGCATTGCTGATCTCATGGTTTTACATTTATTGCGATGGATACAAAGCACGGATGCGTACATGTACGATCGATCGTTGCATCGTCACATCGGGGTTATCACGAAGAAGGCGTTGCTGCAATTGACGAGGGAATTCAAGAAGATGGGATCTAAAGCGATTTATGCGAGTCCCACCAAGATTATGCTGTTGACTACCAAATCTTCGGTGGGAGTCGCCTACGCTTATGCCAACTACATCGTCAAAGCGATTAAGTCAAAACCTCTGTTTGGCTTTCTCGATCTCTCGATTCATGAGTACTGGGACTATTTGCTGTGGATGGATCCGGTAAACTATGGCGGGAAAGCATGTACGGAGATCGAATCGTCGGAGAATCAGAAGTTGGATACTGTCCTCAATTGGCATATCAAGAGTTTCCTTCCATTGGCGTTGCAGCAAGAATTCCAAAGATGGGTCATTGAATTCATCGACAAGATGCATGAGGCCAGGGATTCAGAGATAACAGACACCCCGAGAATCCCAACTCAATTTCGCGGCGCCGATGCTTTATCGAGTCAAGAGTACAAACGGACGAACGACGAGGACGAGATTCCATCCGGCATAATTGATCAACATTTTGCAAAACCCCTTATCAGCCGAGTCAAGTATCTGCTTCGGAAACAAAATGAGGCTGAATCTCACGGCAACAAGGAACTATTGGAAACCTTTGCCTTTCCCGATGTTCCTGGCTCCACACCTCGTCGAAACCCAACTTTACAATTCGTCAAGCACCTTTGCGCGATATTCGCCTTGTCGAAGGAACACCATCTGGAAGCGAGAATGTTGCGCCGAGATCTCCTATCAATCCTCGATGTTGCCGAGTTTAGCAAGGAAGGAATATTCACGGATCCGTCAGAGTCGTTGAAGCTTTGTGAAGTGGTCTGTTCTCATTGTGGGTCAACACGCGACTTGGATTTCTGCAAGGACGCGGATTTATTCCCAGATGAAGGGGCAGATCACGCCATTGCGTGGAGATGCAATCAATGTCATCATGAGTACAGTCAGTTAGCATTACAGGAGCGGATGGTGATGCAGATCCAGGCTCTTTTAACGGCATATCAATTGCAGGATCTTAAATGTTCGCGGTGTAAGCAAGTTCGGGGGGATGAATTAAGTGAACATTGTGTCTGTTCTGGGGAGTGGATTGGGAATATAGGGATCATGGAGATAAGAAGGAAATTGGGTGTATTTAAGAGCGTTGCCGAGTTTTATAGGCTAGATATGCTGACAGGGGCTGTGGAGGAAGTGTTTGTATTAGCTGATATCTAAAATAGCATCAGGGACATATATTGGGCATAATGCATGTAGCGGAGACCACTTGTGATAAGAGCTGAGCTGACCCATGCAAAATCCGTGGATCCGGATCGGAGAATCTCAATCGCAGGGAACGATTTCTGAGTATCTGTACGTCGGACGTCTGCTGCCTCAACCTTGTCCGACAGAGTTCCTTTGTTTCGGTTATTGGTGACCTCACTGGGCAGGCATCCGTTGGCTCCCCTTCAATTTCCGCCTGCGTCTGTGCGGAGGTGCACGTACGCAGTTCCGGGGCAAAATTTGGAAACTGCCTGGAGAGGTGCGCGTTGTGTGAGAAAGATGAAAAACCACAATCAAAATTTTTTTTGGTGGAACAAACCAGCACGGGAAAAAGGGGGGTTTGAAAACCGTTGGCCTCCGCCGTAACTCCATAAATACTAAAGAAGGAACATCTGTGGACGCGCAGAGCGATACGCTGGGGCAAGGATGGCTTTGGTTCCTCTTCTGAACGCGTTGATGTCTGGCAACAACGAGATCCGGTCACAGGCTGAGCAGTCGCTCAACGACCATTGGATCGCCCATGACGCTGACTCGCTTTTGATTCAGCTCGCAACGCAGACAAGGCTGGGCGGTGACGAGACGGTATGCACACGCTGAAACATGGCGGATGCTCA
>Ga0335081_10007464_pt1 | contig 17470 bp, 19 predicted proteins | sample Lox_Sample_35_FD_206713 | JGI IMG/M metagenome (GOLD analysis project Ga0335081, IMG submission 206713) | Soil microbial communities from Loxahatchee National Wildlife Refuge, Florida, United States - Lox_Sample_3.5 | ecosystem: Environmental > Terrestrial > Soil > Wetlands | place: USA... | reverse complement strand
ACGCGAGATCCTCGAGCGAAGTGAACACGACGGCGCGGCCTTCGCGCTCGAAGAGCCGCTCGTCGGCGGCGGCGCGCTTCAGGATCGCGCCCTTGGGCGCGAGCGAGCCGAAGAGCGCGACGAGCCCTCCGGCGCGCTGCAGCGGCTCGGCGAGCGGACGCACCACGGCGCGGTCGACGCGCGCGTTCGCATCGGCATCGAGACGCTCACGCAAGGTCTCGCCGGTGACGGTGAGGCAGTCGAGGTTGAGCAACGGCCGGAGCTCGCGCAGCACCGCGCCGATGCCGCCCGCCGCGAACAGATCCTCCATGTAGTGCGGGCCCGTGGGCTTAAGGTCGACCAGCACAGGCGTCTCGTCGCTCAATGTGTTAAGCCGCGCGAGCGACAGCTCGTGCCCGGCGCGTCCGGCGATCGCGGCAAGATGCAGCACGGCGTTGGTCGAGCCGCTGATCGCAAGAAGCACGCGCAGCGCGTTCTCGATCGCCGCCGCCGTGACGATCCGCTCGGGCGCGAGCCCGTTGCGCGCCAGCGCGGCGGCGGCGGATCCGGTCGCTTCCGCGGCGCGCAGCCGGTCGGCGTGCACGGCCGGGATCGTCGCCGTCCCGGGCAGCATCATGCCAAGCGCCTCGGCGATCGCCGCCATGGTGCTCGCCGTGCCCATGACGGCGCAGGTGCCGGCCGTCGTCGCCAGCCGCCCTTCGACCTCGGCGATGGTCTCGGGCCCGATCTCGCCGGCGCGGAAGCGTGCCCAGAAGCGGCGGCAATCGGTGCAGGCGCCCAAACGCTCGCCCTCGAAGCGGCTCGTCATCATTGGCCCGGTGACGAGCTGGATCGCCGGCCGCCCGGCCGAGAGCGCGCCCATGAGCTGCGCCGGCACAGTCTTGTCGCAGCCGCCGATCAGAACGACCGCGTCCATCGGCTGCGCCCGGATCATCTCCTCGGTGTCGATCGCCATGAGATTGCGATAGACGAGGCTCGTCGGGTGGAGAAACACTTCGCCCAGCGAGACGGTCGGAAATTCCAAGGGTAGCGCGCCGGCGGTGAGCACGCCGCGCTTCACCGCCTCGACAAGGTCGGGCACGAGGCGGTGGCAGTTATTGAAGCCCGATGCCGTGTTGGCGATGCCGACGATCGGCCGCGCCAGCATTTCGCTCGAATAGCCCATGGCGCGCGCGAACGAGCGGCGCAGATAGAGCGCGAAATCCCGGTCGCCATAATCGGTGAGCCCGCGCTCGAGCCCCAAGGGATCGCTCATCGCTTGAGCTAAGCTGGGCAGGACGCAGACTGTCAATCCGACGTGCGTCCTTCGACTTCGGCCCTTCGAGCCTACGCTCAGGATGAGGACCTCTCTTTGAGCCTCACTCAAGTTCCTCATCCTGAGCGAAGCGAGCATCAGCGAGCGCAGTCGAAGGACGCACTGGTATTAAAGGAGCAGCATGACCTTCGATCCGTTCGTCGCCACGGGCGTGCTCGGCACGCTGCTCATCGTCGTGGCCTATTTCGCGAACCAGAGCGGGCGGCTTCCCTCGGATGACCGGCGCTATCCGCTGGCGAACCTCGTCGGCTCGCTCATGATCCTCGCCTCGTTCTACAGCGCGTGGAACCTGCCGGCGGCGTTGATCGAGGTGCTGTGGGCGGCGGTCAGTCTTTATGGGCTGCTGCGGCCGCGGGCCGGATGAGATCGACCGCGACGAGCGCGTCGGCCGCGGCGCGCAGTTTCGGCAGCGGCAGTTGCGCGCGCTCGGCCATGTCAAGGAGCGAATGCTTGCCGTCAGCGAGGTTCAGCACCCAGAGCAGCGTCATCTGGTCGAATTCCTGCGCTTGCTGCCCGCCGATCGCGCGGTAGAGGCCGCGCCGGCCGAGCTGGGGCTCGCCTTTTGGGTTCTGCGACCGGTAGGTGAGGTTGCCCTCGACCGCCTCGACCACCTGCCACACCATGTCGAGCGATTGCTGGAGCGAATCCGGCCGCACCAGCGCGAGGTCGTCGGCCGAGCTGTGATATTCGGGGTATGAGCCGTTGGGCGAGCGCATCAGGCAGCCGACCGGCATGTCGAAGCCGGGCGAGCAATATTGCCGCTCGTCATAGCCGTAAGGGATGAAGGGCTGGACGAGGTGCGGCAGGACGTGGGCGAGGACGCGGTCGATCTCGGCAGTGCCGCGGCGGCTCTGCTTGTAGGTGAAGGCGCCGGGGTCGCCGAGGCAGGAAAGGACGAGCCCGTGCGTCACGCGCGGCACGATTGGCTCGTTGGCGGCGAGCCACGCGATCGAGCCGATCGTGCCGGGGATGAAGAGGAAGCGGTAGCTGAGACGGCGCGGGGCGGCAGCAATGCGGCTTGCGAGCCAGGTCGCGACGGCGATGCCCGAGAGGTTGTCGTTGGCGAGCGAGGGGTGGCAACAATGGACCGAGAACAGGAACTCGTCCGTGCTGCTGCCGGGAATGGCGAGTTCGCCATAGCTCAGATAGCCGGGCGCGAGCGTCGCATCGATGACGACGCGATAGGCCGTATCGGTCAGGGTCCGCGCCTGGCGCTCGCTGAGGCAGAAGCCCCAGCCCTCGTTGTAATAGGAAGTGCGGTAGGGGATCCAGGCCGGCCGCTCCGGCAGGGTGTGGACGTGGCGCAACAGCTCCTCGCGCCCGACGATGCGGTCGAGGCCGTGGCTGTACTGCACGAGATGCAGGTTCGAGTGCGCGAAGTCGACGATGCGCCGGCCGTCGAGCGTGGCGATGTAGGCGCCCTTGACGTTCCACTCGTTGGGGATGGTCCAGTCGAGCGCCTTCGTCCCGCTCGGCACCTCGTGGAGGACCAGCGGCACGTGGCGGGCGATGTGGCGAAGCGTCTGGCGCAAGCCCTCGCCGGTGATGCTGCGGCAGATCGGGAACAGCTCCTCGATCATCCGGTACATGGCGGTGCCGTCGGTGGCGCGAACCTCCGCGGCCGGCGCTGCGCGAAGCGGCACGCTCATTACTGAAATTTCCTTTCAATCCGGCTTGGCAGGGCGAACGCGAAAGGCCCTTTAGGGGTTCCGTTGTTCTCCTTGGGCGCGACGCCGGCTCTGGTCTATAATTCGGCGCAAGGCGCGGCAAAGGCGAGGAAACGCGTCATGAAAACCGTGCTGGCGGTGGTGGGCGACGGCAGCGCGAACAGCGTTCTGGCGACCGCGGTTATGGCGGCGCGGCCGTTCGAGGGCTGTATCGTTGGGGTCAATGCGCTTACCACGGAATATGCCGTGGTATTTGGGGGCGAGATGGGATTCTCCGTCTCCTCCGAGGTCGACCGCACGTTGGAGCGCGAAGGCCAGGAACGGCGTGAGCAGGCGCGCGCGCTGTTCTTGTCGGTCATGCGCCAGCACGGCGTCGCGATCGACGGCAAGGGCGAGGGGCTCAGCGCCGAATGGCGCGAGGAGACCGGACGTCAGAACGCGGTCGTTGGCACGCTCGGACGCATTTTCGATCTGATCGTCGTGGAGCGCCCGGCGAAACTCGCCTCGCTCGCCGAAGCGACGCTCGAGGACGCGCTCTTCGAGAGTGGCCGACCGGTCCTGATGGCGCCGCAGACGGCACCGGGATCCTTCGGCCAGAAGATCGTCATCGCGTGGAACAACAGTACCGAGACGGCGCGCACCGTGGCGTTCGCCATGCCGTTCCTCGAGCGCGCCAAGTCGATCGAGCTCATCACCATCGAAGGCTGGCAGGTGCCGGGTCCCTCCGGCGCCGAGATGACGGCGATGCTCGCGCGCCGCGGCCTCGCGGTGCGGCACCGTCATATCGGCACGCGCGGCCGCATGAGCCCAGGCGAGATCTTCCTCGCTGAATCTCGTTCAACGGGCGCCGATCTTCTGATCAAGGGCGCCTACACGCAAAGCCGCTTGCGCCAGATGATCTTCGGCGGCGCAACGCGCCACATCATCATGGAAGCCGACCTCCCGGTCCTGCTCGCGCACTGAGCGCTCTGCCCGGAACCGGTTCCCACGCCACGGCGTTTCCGGGCGGGGAGAATGATATGGCCAGTTCGGGCGAAGGGTACGACGAGAGCGCGGGCGTCGAGACAGGGTGCGCGAATACGGAAGGCGCGGCCGATTTGCGCGCGAGCCTTTGGGACGCCGCCGACACGCTCATCGAGGAACAGAAGGCGCGGCTCGCCGAAGCGGTGCGCGGCTTTGCGCAAGCGCTCCGCCGTAGCGGCGAGGCATTCGCCACCGAGGCTCCCGAAGGCGGCGACGCGATCGCGCGCGCTGCCGGCCAGATCGCCGCCGAGATCGAGGATTTCTCCGACACGATCGGGCGCCGCTCGTGGCGCACGGTGCTGGCCGATGTCGAGGACGGGGTGCGCGCGCGTCCCGATCTGTTTTTTGCTGGCGCGCTTGCGACCGGCTTTTTTGTCGGCCGCCTCGTCGCCGGCGCCGGATCGCGGCGCGCCACGGAGACCTGAATGAACGAGCGCGCGCCGCTCGTCGCGCCGCTCCGGGATCGCGGCGTCGCCGCGCTCTTCGCCGATCTCGCGCGGGAGGCGAGCCGGCTTGTGCGCCAGGAGCTCGCGCTGGCGCGCGCGGAACTTGTCGATCGCGCCGCGCATCTCGGCGCAGGTGCCGCGTCGCTTGCGGCGGGCGTCGCGATGCTCCTCGCGGCGCTCATGGCGTTGGGCGCGGCCGCCATTCTCGCCCTGGCGCTCGTGCTGCCGCCTTGGGCGGCAGCGCTCGTGGTCGGCGCGGTGTTGCTCCTCGCCGGCTTCGGCCTCGTCGCGAAAGGGCGGCACGACCTTGCCGCGCAGGGCTTCGTGCCGCACCGGACGCTGAAGACACTGCGCGAGGACGCCGCCTGGGCGCGCGAGCAGATGCGATGACGGGCGGCGACGCGGATAACGGCTATGACGCGCGCGGCAAGGGGCCGGCCGAGATCGAGCGCGACATCGCCGAGACGCGGGCCGAACTTGGCGCCGTCATCGATGCGCTCGAGGCGCGCCTTGCGCCGCGCTATCTCGTGGAGAAGGGCATGGAGATGATGAAGGATACGCTCGAGGGCAACGGCGGCGGTTTCGGCGCGAGCGTGCGCGCCAATCCGGTGCCGGTGGCGCTCGTCGGGGCGGGGCTCGGCTGGCTCCTGATCTCCGCGGCGGGTGAGAGTGGTGGCGGCCGCCGCGCCGCCCAGGCGGCGGCAGAGACGGTCCAGGAAGTGGGTGAGGAGCTTGCGGGCTACGCGCACGCCCGCATCAAGCCGCGCATCCCCATCGCCGCCGGTGCCGCGGCCGATGCGGCGCGTGACGTGCGGCAGCGGCTGCGCCGCGCGATCGACGATTATCCGCTGGCGCTGGCGCTCACGGGGCTTCTGGCGGGGGTGGCGCTCGGTCTTCTGCTGCCGAAGGCGGCGGAGCGCGCGGTCGAGCCTGGGGAGGGCTGAGCCTCGCTCAGACGCCGTCACAGGCGGCGAGTACCCGCCCGGCGCGGCAGGCGGCGTCCATCGCCTCGAACTCGCTTGCGGCTGCGCCGGAGAGCGCGAGGCCGCCGGGCGCGGCGATGCGCCAGCGCCAGGCGTCGTCGTCATCCGCCATCACCGTGACCTCGAAGCGTTGTCCGGCGATGACAAGAGAATGCGGCGTCGTGGTGGCCGCACGATCGTGCGGCGAGAGGACTGACATCACTACTCGAGGATTGTTTTCTTCGCGCCCCGCGAACGCCAGGGCGCGCGCCGGGTTCCGCTCCGTTACGCCGGCGCGGCGATCGGTGCGGCGATCGTCGTGACCCGTTCCTCGCGCACCGCTCGGAAGAAGCAGCTTCTCTGCCCGGTGTGGCAGGCGGCACTCGTCTGATCGACGAGCAGAAGCAGCGCGTCGCCGTCGCAATCGATCCTGAGCTCGACGAGGCGCTGCACGTGTCCCGACGTCTCGCCCTTGCGCCACAGGCTCCGGCGCGAGCGCGACCAATAGCAGACGCGCCTCGTCGCGAGCGTCTCGACGACCGCATCGCGGTTCATCCAGGCGAGCATCAATACCTCGCCTGTGTCGTGCTGTTGCGCCACCGCGGCGACGAGCCCGTCGCGGTCGAAGGCGAGCGCGTTCAGAATCTCGGAAGCGTCCATGGGGGGATCTCCGTCGCGCGCCAGTCTAGCACGCCGGGCTTGTCGCCGTGGGACGGAGGCTCTAGCCTCCGCCCGCTCAACGATAAGGACGCGCGGGGGGCACGGAAAGCGCGTTCCCCAGGGAAGATTCGTGGCCGAGTTCATTCTCGCGACGTCGGGGCTGACCAAGGAATTCCGCGGCTTTTCGGCGGTGAACGGCGTCGATCTCAACGTCCGGCGCGGCACGATCCATGCACTGATCGGTCCGAACGGTGCGGGCAAGACCACCGTCTTCAATCTGCTCACGAAGTTCCTGGAGCCCACCTCCGGGCGCATCGTCTTCAACGACCGCGACATCACCGACGCGCGTCCCGCCGCGGTCGCGCGGCTCGGCATGGTGCGATCGTTCCAGATCTCGGCGGTCTTCCCGCATTTGACGGTGCTCGAGAACGTGCGCCTGGCCTTGCAGCGCCCGCTTGGCACCTCGTTCCATTTCTGGCGCTCGAAGAAAGGCCTTGAGACGCTCCACGCCGAGGCCGACCGCCTCCTCGCCGAAGTCGGGCTCGCGGGCTATCGCGACAGCCTCGCGAGCGAACTGCCCTATGGCAGGAAGCGCGCGCTCGAATTCGCGACGACGCTCGCGCTCTCGCCCGAGCTCATGCTCCTCGACGAGCCGATGTCGGGACTCGGCAGCGAGGATATCGGCCGCATCTCGAACCTCATCCGTGTCGCCGCCAAGGGCTGCACGGTGCTGATGGTCGAGCACAATCTCTCGGTCGTGGCCGATCTCTCCGACACCATCACCGTGCTGACGCGCGGGCGCGTCCTCGCCGAAGGAAGCTATGCCGAGGTCTCGGCCAACAACGAGGTGCGCGAAGCCTATCTCGGAACGGGCCATGCCTGAACCATTCCTCGAGGTCGCCGACTTGAACGCTTGGTATGGCGAATCGCACGTACTGCATGGCGTGAGCTTTGCCGTCAATGAGGGCGAGGTGGTGACGCTTCTGGGGCGCAACGGGGCCGGCAAGACCACGACCCTGCGTGCCATCCTCGGCATCGTGGGGAAGCGCACGGGCCGCGTGCGCTTCGCCGGGCACGACACGGTCGGGCTCCGCTCCGACCGCATCGCGCGTCTTGGCGTCGGCTATTGCCCCGAGGAGCGCGGCATCTTCGCGAGCCTGTCGGTCGAGGAGAATCTGATGCTGCCGCCCGCCGTGGCACCGGGTGGCATGAGCGTCGAGGAGATCTACGCGCTCTTCCCCAATCTCGCCGAGCGGCGCAAGAGCCAGGGCACGAAGCTCTCGGGCGGCGAGCAGCAGATGCTGGCGATCGGCCGCATCTTGCGCACCGGCGCGCGGCTCCTGCTGCTCGACGAGCCGACCGAAGGGCTCGCGCCCGTCATCGTGCTCCATATCGGCGAGGTGATCCGCACCTTGAAGGCGAAAGGCTTCACCATCTTGCTCGTCGAGCAGAACTTCCGGTTTGCTGCGACCGTGGCCGAACGGCATTATGTCGTCGCGGACGGGCGGATCGTCGATCTCATTCCAAACAAACGCATCGACGCCGAGATCGACAAGATCCACAACTATCTTGGGGTTTAGGGAGAAGGAGGGCAGCATGAAATTCACGTTCCTCGCCGGCGCCTGCGCCGCGGCGCTCGCGCTCGGGCTTGGCGCGGCCGACGCGCAGATGTCGGGCAAGCCCATCAAAATCGGCGTCTTGAGCGACATGTCCTCGCTTTATGCCGATATCGGCGGCGCCGGCTCGGTTGCGGCGGCGCAGATGGCCGTCAAGGATTTCGGCGGCTCCGTCAACGGCGTGCCGATCCAGATCGTCTCTGCCGACCATCTGAACAAGCCCGACGTCGGCAAGGCGATCGTGCAGCGCTGGATCGACGAGGACGGGGTCGACGCGGTCGCGGATGCGCCCACTTCATCGGTCGCGCTCGCGGTGCAGGATGTGATGAGGGAGAAGCAGAAGGTCTTCCTCATCTCGGGCGCGGCGGCCTCCGATCTCACCGGCAAGGCGTGCTCGCCCACCGGCGTCCACTGGACCTACGACACTTATGCCTTGGCGCACGGCACCGGTGGCGCGCTCGTGAAGCAGGGCGGCGACACCTGGTTCTTCATCACCGCGGATTACGCTTTCGGCCACGCGCTCCAGCGCGACACGGCCGACGTCGTGACCAAGGCCGGCGGCAAGGTGCTGGGCAGTGTCGACGTGCCGCTCAACAACGCCGATTTCTCGAGCTTCCTGCTGCAGGCGCAGCAGTCGAAGGCGAAGATCATCGGTCTCGCCAATGCCGGCGGCGATACCGACAATTCGATCAAGCAGGCGGCCGAGTTTGGCATCGTCAAAGGCGGCCAGAAGCTCGCCGGCCTCCTCGTCTTCATCTCCGACGTGAACAGCCTCGGCCTCGACACCGCGCAGGGCCTCGTCCTCACCTCGGCCTTCTACTGGGACCAGAACGACGAGACGCGCGCCTGGTCGAAGCGCTACATGGAACAGATCAAGAAGCCGCCCACCATGGTGCAGGCCGGCGTCTATGGCTCGATCATGCACTATCTCAAGGCGATCAAGGAGGCCGGCACCGACGACGGCCCTAAGGTCGTGGCCGAGATGCGCAAGCTGCCGATCAACGACTTCATGACCAAGAATGGGCATTTGCGCGAGGACGGCCGCGTCCTGCGCGACATGTATCTCTTCCAGGTCAAGTCGCCGGCCGAGTCGAAGTACCAGTTCGACTACTTCAAGCTCCTCGCCACCATCCCGGCTGATCAGGCCTTCCGCCCGCTGAGCGAGAGCGAATGCCCGCTCGTGAAGAAGGGCTGAGGATGGGCCTCCGCGCTGTCGCGCTTTGCCTCTCCCCTCGGGGAGAGGCCGGCGCGCAGCGCCGGGTGAGGGGAAGCCGACGACCGAAGCCCCTCACCCCTGGCCCTCTCCCCGGACGGGAGAGGGAGTAAGCGCGTGCTGAGCGTCCTCCACATCGCGCTGCCGCCGCTCCCGGCGCTGATGGCGCAGCTTCTGATCGGGCTCATCAACGGCGCCTTCTACGCCATGCTGAGCCTCGGTCTCGCCGTCATCTTCGGCATGCTCGGCATCATCAATTTCACGCACGGCTCGCAATACATGATCGGCGCCTTCTGCGCCTATCTGCTGCTGAAGTTCCTCGGCATCAACTATTGGATGGCGCTCATCGTCGCGCCTCTCGTGGTGGGCGCCTTCGGCATCGTTTTGGAGCGCCTCTTCATCCGCTACCTCTACCAGCTCGACCATCTTTACGGGCTGCTCCTCACCTTCGGCCTCGCCCTCATCCTCGAGGGCCTGTTCCGCCAGGAATGGGGATCGAGCGGGCTGCCCTACTCGATCCCGCCGACGCTCACCGGCGCCTACAATCTCGGCTTCATGTTCTTGCCGATCTATCGCGGCTGGGTGATCGTCGCCTCGCTCATCATCTGCTTCGGCACCTGGTTCGTGATCGAGCGCACGCGGCTCGGCTCCTATCTCCGCGCCGCGACCGAGAACCCGGCGCTGGTCCAGTCCTTCGGCGTCAACGTGCCGCGCATGATTACGCTCACCTATGGCTTCGGCGTCGCTCTTGCCGCGCTCGCGGGTGTCCTGGCCGCGCCCATCTATCAGGTGAGCCCGCTCATGGGCGAGAACGTCATCATCGTTGTGTTCGCGGTCGTGGTGATCGGCGGCATGGGCTCGATCTTGGGCTCGATCCTGAGCGGCTTCGTCTTGGGGCTCATCGAGGGGCTGACCAAGGTGTTCTGGCCCGAGGCGAGCTCGACCGCCATCTTCGTCATCATGGCGGTGGTGCTGCTGGTGAAGCCGGCCGGGTTCTTCGGCCGCGAGTTCCGATGAGAAGCGCGCTCGCCGCAACGAGTGAGGTGCGCTTCGCCGCGCGCCGCGCGGCCGGTTTGGTGCTCCTCGCCGCGGCTTTGGGTGCGCCCTTCGTGTTCTATCCCGTCTTCGTCATGAAGGCGCTCTGCTTTGCGCTCTTCGCCTCGGCCTTCAATCTCTTGATCGGCTATGTCGGGCTCGCCTCGTTCGGCCACGCCGCCTTCTTCGGCTGGGCCGCCTATGCGACCGCCTTTGCCGTAAAATCGTGGGGCCTGCCGCCGTTACCCGGCATCCTTCTCGGCACCGCGCTCGCGGCGGCGATGGGGCTCGTCTTCGGCTGGCTCGCGATCCGCCGCCAGGGCATCTACTTCGCCATGATTACGCTCGCGCTGGCGCAGATGATGTATTTCGTCGCCGTCGAGGCGAAGTTCACGGGCGGCGAGGACGGCATCCAGGCGGTGCCGCGCGGCCGGCTTCTGGGCCTCGTCGATCTCAACGATCCGCTCGCCATGTACTATTTCGTCCTCGCGATCTTCCTCGTGGGCTTCGCGATCCTGTGGCGCACCGTCAACTCGCCCTTCGGCGAGGTGCTGAAGGCGATTCGCGAAAACGAGGGGCGTGCGGTCTCGTTGGGCTACCGCACCGAGCATTACAAGCTCCTGGCCTTCACCCTCTCGGCCGCGATCTCAGGGCTCGCGGGGGCCACGAAGGCGCTCGTCTTCCAGCTCGCCTCGTTGACCGACGTCTATTTCTCGACTTCAGGCGACGTCCTGCTCATGGCGCTCCTCGGCGGGATCGGCACGCTCTTCGGCCCAACGGCCGGCGCCATTGTCATGGTGGGGATGGAGAATTATCTCGCGCAGTTCGGCTCGTGGGTGACGGTGATCGAGGGCGTGATCTTCGTCGTCTGCGTCCTGACGTTCCGCCGCGGCATCGTCGGCGAGCTCGCGCGCCTCCTGCCGCGCTGGTTCGCCGACGGCCACGCGCGGTAGCTTAGGAACGCACGCGCGCGCCTAAATGCTGCCGCCTTCGTGCTTGCGCATCTGGAGGCGCCAGCGCTTGATGCCGTCCTCGAGGAAGTCGGCGCCGGCGCCGTCCACCTGCCACGCCTTCGAGAACTCGGCGCTCCTCGAGCGCGGCCGCTCGGCCGGTGCGAGATCATCAAAGCGCACCCGCATCGGCAGCGGCACACCTTCGCCCACGACGATCGCCTCCTGCGGCCGCATCGAGGGGAGCGCGCCGACCATGCCGTGCGCGGTCTCGGGCAGCGTATTGGCGACGAAGCGCTGGTCGAGCTCGTTCCCCATGCGCAGCGCGAAGATCGTGCCGCATTGCGACAAGGCGCTCACCGCGAGCTCCGACGGGCGCTGCGTCACGAGCCCCAAGGACACGCCGTACTTCCGGCCCTCCTTGGCGATACGCGAGATGGCGCGCGTCGTCGCCGCGAAGCCCACGCGTTCGTCAGCCGGGACGTAGCGGTGCGCCTCCTCGCACACGAGGAGAAGCGGCGGCATCTTGTCGTGGTCGGCCCAGAGCGCGAAGTCGAACGCGACGCGGCAGAGCAGCGACACGACGACGTTGACGATCTCCGACGGCACACCCGACAAATCGATGATGGTAACCGGGCGGTTCGAGACCGGAATGCGCAGGAGGCGCCCGATCACCGTGCCGAGAATGTCGCGCGTGACGACGCGCGAGAACATGAAGGCGAAGCGCCGGTCGTTGTTCATCGACTCGATGCGCGACTTCAAACGCATGTAGGGCGCCGAGGAATCGGGCTTGTCGAGCCGGCCCATCGCTTCGTCGAGGATGTGGACGAGGTCGCCGGTGCGATAGGGGACGGGCGTGTCGACCGTGATCCATTGCGCGTTCAAATCGCCGGCATAGCGCCGCCGCGCGAGCGTGATCGCTTCCTTGAGGATGGTGGCCTGCGACTGCTGCTCGAGCAGCGAGCCGCCGGAGATGAGCGTCGCCACCGCCTCCTCGTTATCGAGAAGCCAGAACGGCAGCTGCAGATTGTCGATGTTGACGACCTCGGCCACGGCGCCAAACGCCTGCTCGTATTCGTCGTGCGGGTCGAGCAGCACGATGTGCGCGTTGGCGTGTTGCGCCAGCACGGCGCGCAGGATCAGTGTCACGGCACAGGATTTGCCCGAGCCTGTGGTGCCGAGCACCGCGAAGTGCTTGGCGAGAAGCTCGTCGGTCAAGAGATAGGCTGGTCGCGCCGGATCGTGGTGGAGGGCGCCCACGCGCACGTGGAAGGAATTGGGCCGGTCATAGACGGCGTCGAGGTCGGCCTCGCTCGCGGCGCTCACCTCGGCGCCCGGCAGCGGGAAGTGCGCGACGCCGCGCGCGAAGATTCCCTCGGCCGAAATCTCCCCGAGCAGATCGGCAACGAGGCTGTATTTCGGGTTCGCGCCATCGCCCTGCTCGACCGCGCTCACGGTCGCAACAACGGTGCTGCCCGGCGCCGCGATCTTGACGAGCGCGCCGATACGAATGGCCGCGCCGAACTCGGCCGCCGGGCGCGCGAGACTCGCCGTCACCTGCGCGCCGCGCACGGTCTCGACCTGCCCGAGCGTCTGCTCCATGTACCGATCCTCCAACGGCACGCGACTCTAGGGGCGCAGCGTTAACGAAGCGTTCAGCAGTCGGGCCGATTGACGCCGCCGATGCCGGCGCTTCTGCCCGAACCAGACGTTTTCACCGATCGCGCGCGCTTCCCGTCGTGATCGGAAGTCCGGCCGCGCGCCATTCGGGCAGACCATCCTCCAAGCGCCGGGCCTTGAAACCTCGGGCGCGCAACTGCGCGACCGCCTCGAAGGACAGGACGCAATAGTGGCCGCGGCAGTAGGCGATGATTTCCCGGTCGGGATTGATCTCCGCGAGCCGCGTTCTCAGCGACGCGAGCGGTATGTTCACCGCGCCCGGAACATGGCCCAAGGCAAACTCGTCTGGCGGGCGGACGTCCAGGACGGTGACCGCACCCGCGCGGATCAGCTTCAGGAGCTGCTTGCGGGTGACCGGCTCCAGGTCGTCGAGTTTGTTGAAGTAGCTGCGGACGACTTGCTCGACCTCGGCAACATTGCGTTCGGCGATCCGCCGCAGCGCCGTGAGCACCTCGAGAATGCCGTCGTCCGCCAGCATGTAATAAACAAACTTGCCCTGTCGCCGCGAATTGAGCAGCCCCGCCCGCTTCAAGTGCTGCAGATGCTGGGATGCGTTCGCAACCGAAAGGCCCGTGCGCTCGGCCAAGATCTCGACGCTACGTTCGCCCTGCGCGACTTGCTCGAGCAATTCCAGGCGGTGGCCGTTGCTCAAAGTCTTTGCGATCGCGGCAAACTGGGCGAAGAGCGCTTGTTTCGGGCCGAGCGTTGACATTCCATCCCCGCATTATATCATTCAACTGAGTAATTGAATGATATTGAGCCGTTTCGGACGTGGAGAATAGCAATGATTCTCCGCCGGTTCCTCGCCACCGATCCGGTCGCCGCCCTTATGGCTTCGGAATGACCATCGGCGACGTTGCGCCGGGGATCAGGCTGGGCCTGCGCGCGAACTGGTCGCAGTTTTCGCTGCTCCTCCTCGTCAATGCATTCGTCGGCGGCATGGTCGGTCTCGAACGGACCGTCGTCCCGCTCATCGGTTCCGAGGAATTCAAGGTCGCCTCCACGACGCTGGTGGTCTCATTCATCGTCAGCTTCGGGATCATCAAGGCGCTTTCCAATCTCGTTTCCGGCCACCTTGCGGACAGTTGGGGTCGCAAGCGGGTGCTCGTTGTCGGATGGCTCTTTGGATTGCCGGTGCCATTCATCATCATGTGGGCCCCAAGCTGGGGCTGGGTGATCGTCGCCAACGCGCTGCTCGGCATCAACCAAGGCTTCGCGTGGTCGATGACCGTCATCATGAAGGTCGATCTGGTCGGACCGAAATCGCGCGGCCTCGCCGTCGGACTCAATGAATGCTCGGGCTACCTTGCGGTCGGAGCGACCGCTTTTCTCACCGGCTACATCGCCCAGTACGACGGACTACGGCCTTCACCCTTCTATCTCGGCGTCGCCTATGCGGCGCTCGGTCTCGGACTCTCGATCCTGCTTGTGCGCGACACGCGCGCGCACGTCCAACTGGAAGCAAGAGGCAGGGAGCAACCAAGCGCGCAGCTCGATTTCTGGAGAATTTTTTCGCTCACCTCGTTTCGCGACCGCAACCTGTTCGCGGCGTGCCAAGCCGGCCTCGTCAACAACCTCAATGACGGAATGAGTTGGGGCATCTTCCCGTTGCTGTTCGTGTCGTTCGGTCTCGGCGTCGAGCGCATCGGCATTTTGAAGGCCGTCTATCCGGCGACGTGGGGCATTCTGCAAACCGCCACCGGCCCGCTGAGCGACCGGTGGGGACGCAAGGGCTTGATCGTCGCGGGCATGTGGGTGCAGTCGGCCGGTCTGTTCCTGACCGCGCTCATGCGTTCGTTCGAGTGGTGGCTGCTCGGGAGCCTGTTGCTCGGACTTGGGACGGCAATGGTCTACCCGACCCTGATCGCCGCCGTATCAGACGCATCGCATCCGACGTGGCGCGCTCGCTCGCTGAGCGTCTATCGCTTCTGGCGTGACCTTGGCTATGCGTTGGGCGCGCTTTCCGCCGGCCTGATCGCGGATTGGTTCGGCCTTGTCGCCGCGATCAACGCCATCGCCGCGCTCACGTTCATATCGGGCGCGGTGGCAGGCGTGCTGATGCGCAAGCGCTAGGAGATCGCTCAGCTGCGCCAGCGCAGCACGCGTTCCTTCACGGGATTGACGAAGGGCCGCCCTTCCTCCTGCGCGCGGCGGTATTCGTTCTTCAGGCGGTGGTACCATCTCGCCTGCTGATCGGCGTCGCCCATGAGCATGAGGATGGGATCGTGACGGAGGCCCTCGGCCTGCATCGTCATGATGTCGCGGTCCTGGCCGAGGAACGCGCGCGCGAACGAGCGCAGGAGCGGCTTCAAGAGCCCCAGCCGCGGCAAGGTCCAGTAGATCGCGTGGTTGACCTCGCTCTCGCCCGGCGTGAGCGGCGTCACCGCCGTGAGATTGACGAGGCGATGGCGCCCGACCTTCACGTCCTCGATCCTGATGCCCGGCAGGCGAAAGGCGATCTCGGTCTCGGGCGTGCCGCCCAGGATGCGATAGGCGTTGCTGTTTCGCGACGGTGCGTGGCGCAGCATGGTGAAGCCGAAGGGGCTGGGCGCGAACGCCTTCTCCTTCTCGTGGATCGAGCGGCGCGAGCGCCACCACCATGCGCGATGGACGAAGGCGCCGTGCGAGGGATCCATCAACCCGATCACGGCGTGATCGATGCCGCACGGCATGCGCACGCTCTCATAAAGATCGGGGCCCCGCTCGCCGAATTCCGGCAGCACGGGGATCTCGGGGGCTTCCTCGGGCTTCGTGCCGAAGAACACCCACACATTTCCTTGCACCTCGCGCGCCGGATAGGACCGCGCGCGGATGCGCCCGACCTCGACATCCTCGCCCGTGGCGAGCGAGGGAATGGCAACGCAGCGCCCCGAGGGCGCGAAGCGCCAGCCGTGATAGCAGCATTCGAGCTCGTGCCCGTCGAACCGGGCGTGCCGCAGCGGGATACCGCGATGGGGGCAAAGGTCCTTGAGCGCGAAGACTTGTCCCTCGGCGTCGCGGCCGAGGAGCACGGGCTCGCCAAGGAGGGTTTTCGCCACCGTCCGCCCGCGCCCGAGTCGCGCGCCGGGGAGCGCGAAATACCACATCTCCCGCAACGGCGCGGCGGTGTCCTCCACTATTGGCTCCGGGATTGGCCAGGGTTGGCGGAGCCTAACCCGCCGCGGCCGCCGGCAAAAGGGTGCCTCGCCGGCACAGAATTTGTGCCGGTGCGAACGATCGGCTCCGCCAAATGTTGGCAATGCGTGCAAGCAGTAGCATTTCCTTGCTCCCCGCCCAACGTGCAGTTAAGGTGCGGCGCACAAATTGCGCGTATTTCGTGATTTGGCCGAGTGTAAAATCAAGGGCTTAGAGGTGGTCCATGGATGATGTTCTGCGCCGCGACGTGCGGCGCGCCTATGCGCTCGAGGACCTCACGGTCGGTATGACCGCCTCCTACCGCCACACCATCACAGACGCCGATGTCAGGACATTCGCCGACCTCACCGGCGACCACAACCCGCTCCATCTCGACGAAGAGTTCGCCCGCACCACGCGCTTCAAGGGGCGCGTCGCGCACGGGATGCTGACGGCGAGCTATTTCTCGACCGCGCTCGCGATCATGCCGGGGCCGGGCACGGTCTATTTGTCGCAAAGCCTCGCCTTCAAGGCGCCGGTCCGGATCGGCGACACGGTCGAGGCGCGTGTCACGGTCGCCGAGATCATCCGCGAGCGCGGCCGCGTCGTTCTGAAAACGCAGTGCCTCGTCGGCGACACCGTCGTCGTCGATGGCGAGGCGATGGCGCTCGTCCCCGCGCGCGGCTGAGCGCCGGCACTGATATCGCACAATTTGAATTGTAACAGCCGACTAGTCGGAGTCGCGTTGGATGGTTGATTTGAGCCACTGGACACGCCCGCGCGCCTCTCGTTCCGCGATTTCTTCAGAGCCGCACAAAGCTTCGATCCGATCCGGCCAGTAAGGAGACATGGCATACCAACCCGCACCAAGCGGATCGTCGGCGATGTATTCCTCCTCGATGTAGCCGTAGACGCCATCTGTCCGCCGCACAATGACAAGGCGGCGTTCGTAGCTCGGATGGTAGATGGTTTTGAGCCTAGCTTCGATCACGGCTCACCAGACTACCAGGGAACCATCTTCCAACGGTTTCTGCGCTTCGATCAAGGTGCGATCTCCTCCGCCTCGCCATTCTGGCGGGATCGCACCGCAGCTTCTATCTTCCGGTCGGTATGCGCATTCTCCGCTATGGGCGGGCCGCGGGCGCCGATCGCGGCGCGGTCCTCGCCATCGGCAATTTCGACGGGCTGCATCTCGGCCATCAGACCGTGCTGGCCGAGGCTCGCGCGCGGGCGCGCGCCGCCGGCGCCCGCTTCGGTGTCCTCACTTTCGAGCCCCATCCGCGGAGCGTGTTCCAGCCTGGCACCGCGCCCTTTCGCCTTACGCCCTTTCGCGACAAAGTGCGGCTCATGGCCGCGCTCGGAGTCGAGCTCCTGGTCGCGCGCCCCTTCAGCATCGGCTTCGCCAAGAAGACGGCCGAGGACTTCGTGCGCGAGCTCCTGGTCGGCGCGCTCGGCGTGCGCCAGGTCGTGGTCGGCTACGATTTCGTGTTCGGCAATGCGCGGCGCGGCAACCCCGCGCTCCTACGCGAACTCGGCACCGAGCACGGCTTCGGCGTCAACGTCGTCGATCCGGTCGCGAACGCGAGTGGTGCCGCCTATTCCTCGACCCTGATCCGCAAGCATCTCTCCGAAGGCCGCCCGCGCGAGGCGGCGGCGCTGCTTGGGCGCTGGTGGGAGATGGGCGGACACGTGCAGACCGGCGAGCGGCTCGGCCGCACTATTGGTTTTCCGACCGCCAATCTCGGCCTCGCCGACTATCTGCGCCCGCTCCCCGGCGTCTACGCCGTGC
>Ga0335081_10007463_pt1 | contig 17472 bp, 14 predicted proteins | sample Lox_Sample_35_FD_206713 | JGI IMG/M metagenome (GOLD analysis project Ga0335081, IMG submission 206713) | Soil microbial communities from Loxahatchee National Wildlife Refuge, Florida, United States - Lox_Sample_3.5 | ecosystem: Environmental > Terrestrial > Soil > Wetlands | place: USA... | reverse complement strand
TGGAAGTGCGGCGCGTCGCCGAGGTCGATGTTGCCGAAGCGCGCCTCGTACTTGGCGATGTTGTCCTGCAGCGCGTGCAGGAGGCGCTTCGCGTGCTTGGGCGTGGTGATGGCGCGCGTGCGCACCACCGCCTTGGGCGGGTGGGGCTGCAGGTAGACGAGGTCGAGGGTGAACTCGGTCTCGGTGTGGTTCAGCATCGCCATGTTGACGAACACGCCGTTGGCGATGTCGGGGTCGATGTCGATCTGCAGCTGGATGGCGCCTGTCGGCGAGGGGACGCTGGGCTTGTCGGCCATCCGGGGAGCATCACCGAATTCGGGCCGCTCTAGAAGGGGCCGCGGCGAGATGACCCGCCCGCGTCCCGCCAGGGAAGTGGCCTGAGGCCGGCCTTCCCGGGTACACGGAAGGCGTGAAGGCGTCGCCCGACCCGATCGAGGCTAGCGGGGGTCTTCCCGGGGATCCGTTCGATCTGCCGGGCGGACCGGACGCGGCCCTGCTCCTGCACGGGCTCACCGGCTCGCCCTTCGAGCTCTGGCCGGTGGCCCGGCGGCTGAACGCGCGCGGCGTGCGCTGCCGGGGCCCGCTCCTCGCAGGCCACGGCGGGGACCCCCGCGTCCTGGCCGGCGTCGGCTGGGAGAGCTTCGTCGCCGGGGCGCGGCGGGAACTCCTCGCGCTCGAGGGGGCGCGGCGGACGCTGCTCGTCGGGTGCTCGATGGGCGCGCTCGTCGCCTGCGCGCTGGCCCACGAGCTGCCCTCGCGGGTGGACGGGCTCGCCCTCCTGGCGCCGGCCTTCCGCCTACGGGCCCCAGGCGCCCTGGCGGCCTTCCTCGCTCGACGCACCCCGCTCGCGAGGCTCGCCCCCCTCTGGCCGAAGCTCGGGGGCTCCGACGTCCGCGACCAGGCGATGCGCCGGGCGAACCCATCGATGGGGGCGGTCCCGCTCCGGGCGGTGGGCGCGCTCGCCGACCTCGCCCGCCACGTGGAGGGCCTCTTGCCCGCCATCGCGGCGCCGGTCCTCCTCGTCCTCGGCGGGCGCGACCACACGGTGTCGTCGGCGGGGGCCCGGCGCGCCGCGCGCCGCTTCGGCCGCTGGCCGTGCCGGGTGGTCGAGCTCGAGCGGAGCTACCACCTCGTGGGGATCGACGTGGAGCGCGAGCGCTGCGCCGACGAGGTGGTACGGTTCTTCGACGGGATCCCCGTGGCGCGGGAGCGTCGCGGATGAGCGGAGGGCGCATGGCGGCCTACGTCTTGGCGATCGACCAGGGAACTACCGGGACCACCGTCCTCATCGTCGACCGGCGGCTCGCGGTGCGGGCCAAGGCCAACATCGAGTTCCGACAGATCTTCCCCAAGCCCGGCTGGGTCGAGCACGACCTCGAGGACATCTGGGGCTCGGTCCACGCCGGGGTGCAGAAGGCGCTCCGCGAGGCCGGGGTGCGCGGCGCCGAGATCGCGGCCATCGGCATCACCAACCAGCGCGAGACGGTCGCCCTGTGGGATCGCCGCTCCGGCAAGCCGGTCCACAACGCGGTGGTGTGGCAGGACCGGCGCACTTCCGAGCTGTGCGCCCGCCTCAAGGCGGAGGGCCGGGAGCCCATGGTCCGCGAGAAGACCGGCCTCGTGCTCGACCCCTACTTCTCGGCCACCAAGCTCGCCTGGTTGCTCGAGAACGTGCGCGGGGTCCGCGGGAAGGCCGAGTCGAGCCAGCTCGCCGCCGGCACCATCGACACCTTCCTCGCCTGGCGGCTCACCGGCGGCCAGGCCCACGTGACCGACGTCTCCAACGCCAGCCGGACCCTCCTCATGGACCTGCGCTCGTGCGCCTGGGACCCGGGGCTCCTCGAGCTGTTCGGGGTCCCGCGGGCGGTCCTACCCGAGATCCGCTCCAGCTCCGAGGTCTACGGACAGACCAAGAACGTGCGCGGCCTCCCCGATGGGATCCCGGTCTGCGGCATGGCCGGCGACCAGCAGGCGGCGCTCTTCGGGCAGGCCTGCTTCGGCCCCGGGGAGGCGAAGTGCACCTTCGGAACCGGCGCCTTCCTCCTGCAGAACGTGGGCCCCGAGCCGGTGACCTCCCGCCACGGCCTGCTCACCACCGTGGCCTGGCGCATCGGCGAGGAGACCCACTACGCGCTCGAGGGCAGCGCCTTCATCGCCGGCGCCGCCGTGCAGTGGCTGCGCGACCAGCTGAAGCTCATCGAGAAGGCCTCCGACGTGGAGGCCCTGGCGAAGACGGTCAAGGACTCGGGGGAGGTGGTCTTCGTACCGGCCCTGGCCGGCCTGGGGGCGCCGCACTGGAGGCCGGAGGCGCGCGGCCTCATCTGTGGCCTCCACCGCGGGACCAGCGCCGGGCACCTCGCGCGGGCGCTCCTCGAGGGCATCGCCTTCCAGATCAACGACCTCGCCGAGGCCATGATGAAGGACGCCGGCCAGACCGTGCCGGTCTTGCGCGTCGACGGGGGCGCCTCGGCCAACGACCTCCTCATGCAGTTCCAGGCCGACCTGCTCGGGCTGCCCCTCGAGCGGCCGCGGATGGTGGAAACCACCGCCTTCGGGGCGGCCTTCCTGGCCGGCCTGGCTGCCGGCCTCTGGTCCTCGCCGGCTGAGATCAGCCGGAGCTTCCGCATCGGCAAGCGCTTCGAGCCCAAGATGAAGCCCGAGGAGCGCGAGCGGCACCTCGCCCGCTGGCGCCGCGCGGTCGGGATAGCCTAGAGAGGGGCCGGCCGGCGTGGCGTCCCGCCCGGCGACCGCTACGCCCGGCCACTAGAAGAGGCGGTCGAGCGCCTCGGCCACCGTCTCGACCGGGAGGAGCGTGAGCCCCCCCGGCACCTCGGCGTGGCGGGCGTTGCCCGAAGGCAGGAGGGCGCGGGTGAAGCCGAGCCGCGCCCCCTCGGCGAGCCGGGCCTCGGCCTGGGCGACCGCCCGCACCTCGCCGGCGAGCCCGACCTCGCCCAGCACCAGCGTGCGCGCCTCGATGGCCCGGTCGCGGAAGCTCGAGGCGAGCGCCGCCACGCAGGCGAGGTCGGCGGCCGGATCGTCGAGGGTGAGCCCGCCGGCCACGTTCACGAACAGGTCACAGGCCACGAGGTCGAGGCCCACCTTCTTCTCGAGCACTGCGGCCAGCAGGGCCACCCGGTTCGGGTCCACCCCGAGGGCGGTCCGCCGGGGCGTCCCGAAGCTCGTGGGCGAGGCGAGCGCCTGCACCTCGACGAGCAGGGTGCGGGTCCCGGAGAGCGCGGCGGCCACCGCGCTGCCGGCGGCGCCGGAAGGGCGCTCGGAGAGGAAGAGCGCCGAGGGGTTCGGGACCTCGGCGAGCCCGCGACCCTTCATCTCGAAGACGCCGAGCTCGCTCGCCGAGCCGAAGCGGTTCTTGTGCGCCCGCAGGAGCCTGTAGGGATGGGTGCCGCCCCCCTCGAAGTAGAGGACGGTGTCGACCAGGTGCTCGAGCACGCGCGGGCCGGCGATGGCTCCGTCCTTGGTGACGTGGCCGACGAGGAAGGTGGGGGTCTCGGTGGTCTTGGCGAAGGCCATGAGCCGGGCGGCCACCTCGCGGATCTGGCTCACCGTCCCCGGCGCGCTCGAGAGCTCCGGCAGGTAGAGGGTCTGGATCGAGTCCACCGCCAGCACGGCCGGCCGCAGGCGCTCGGCCGCGTCGAGGACCCTCACCGCGTCGGTCTCGGGGTAGATCTGCAGGTTCTCGGCGGCGACGCCCAGGCGCTCCGCCCGCATCTTCACCTGGCGGGCCGACTCCTCGCCGGAGACGTAGAGGACCGGCCGGTCGGGGATCCCGCGCGCCAGGCGCTCCAGGGCCGCGAGGAGGAGCGTGCTCTTGCCGATGCCTGGGTCGCCCCCGAGCAGGATGAGCGAGCCCGGGACCACCCCTCCGCCGAGGACGCGATCGAGCTCCCCGATGCCGGTGCTGAGCCGGGCCTCCTGGCTCCCGGCCACCTCGTGCAGGGGGAGCGGACGAGACGGGCGCTCGCGCGGCGCCGGGCCGCGCCCGCCGCCGCGGGGCGAGGGCGCCGGAAGCTCCTCGTGGAGGGTGTTCCAGCGCCGGCAGGACGGGCACTGGCCGAGCCACTTGGGCGAGGCGTGGCCGCACTCGGCGCAGGCGAAGACTGTTCGAGGCGCGGGTGCGAGCTTCGCCATGCAGGAAGGGTTAGCACGCTGCTCTGACCGGTGACCCTCCAGAGGGCCGCCCCGCCAGCCGCCCCGCCACCCGGGGTGGGCCGGCCGGGCCTGCCGCGGCGGCGGGGAGGGGCCGGCGGCGCTACACTCATGGGCGTCATGGGCCCAGGATCGATCGGCCGGGTTCTCATCGCGCTCGGGGTGCTCCTCGCGCTCGCCGGGCTGGTGTTCCTCGCGGCGGAGCGCTTCCCGGGCCTCCGCATCGGCCGGCTCCCTGGCGATCTCCGCATCAGCCGGCCGGGCTTCACCTTCTACTTCCCGATCGCGACCTCGATCCTCGTGAGCATCGTGCTCAGCGTCGTCTTCTGGATCCTGGGGCGGTTCCGCTGACGATTCCCACCCCGGGGCGGGATCCTCACAGCCGTTCCACCTGGTAGCCGCGCTCGCGCAGCGCCCGCAGGATCTCGTCGACGTGGGCCGGCCCGCGCGTCTCCAGGGTGAGCTGGAGGGTCGTGTCGCCGAAGCGGTTCGAGAAGGCGCGCGAGTGGTGGACCTCGATGACGTTGGCCTGGTGGCTCGCCACCACCGAGGACACCTTGGCGAGCTGCCCCGGCCGGTCCTGGAGGGCCACCACCACGCGCACCAGGCGGCCGTCCCGCACCAGGCCCCGCTCGATGACCCGGGCCACCACGTTCACGTCGATGTTGCCTCCCGAGACCACCGCCACCACCCGCCGGCCCTCGAGCCCGCGCACCTTGCGGTTCAAGAGCGCGGCCACCGTCACCGCGCCGGCGCCCTCGACCACCGTCTTCTCCTTCTCGAGCAGGTAGAGGATGGCGCTCGCGATCTCCTCCTCGGAGACGGTGACGATCTGGTCGACGTACTTGCGGACGTGGGCGAAGGTGAGCTCCCCGGCACGCTTCACCGCGATGCCGTCGGCGAGCGAGGTGGCGGGCTCCAGGGTGACGAGCCGGCCCTCGTCGAGGGCGGCCAGCATCGAGGGGAGCAGCTCGGTCTCGACGCCGATGACGTTCACCTTGGGGGCGACGGCCTTGAGCGCCGTGGCCATGCCCGAGACGAGTCCCCCGCCCCCCACCGGGACCAGCACCGCCTCGAGGTCCGGGACCTGCTCCAGGATCTCGAGGGCGACGGTGCCCTGTCCGGCGATGACGGCCGGGTCGTCGAAGGGATGGACGAAGACGAGGCCCTCGGTGGCCTCGAGGCGCCGCGCCTCCTCGTGGGCCTCCTCGTAGTTCGAGCCGTAGAGCACCACCCGCGCCCCGTGGCTGCGGGTGTTCACCACCTTGAGGAGCGGGGTCGCCTCCGGCATCACGATGGTGGCCGCCACCTCCAGCCGCCCGGCGTGGTAGGCCACGGCCTGGGCGTGGTTCCCGGCGCTCGCCGCCACGAGCCCCTTCGAGCGCTCGGCCACCGGCATGGTGAGGAGCTTGTTGAGGGCGCCGCGCTCCTTGTAGGCGCCGGTCATCTGCAGGTTCTCGAGCTTCAGGAAGGCCTCGGACCCGCACAGCCGTGAGAGCGTGACGCTGCGCGCGCAGGGGGTCAGGTAGACCTCCTCCGCGATGCGCAGGCGCGCGGCCTTGACGTCGTCTAAGGTGACCATCATCCGGAGACTGACCCTAGCCTCGCCGGGTCGTCCCGGCAACACGAGGCCCCGCGAGCGCGGCGCCGCCCTTCACCGGGCGGCCGGACGAAGGCGATCAGTGCTGCTCGAGGCGCCTCGCGAGCTCGACCCGGTTGCGCACGCCCAGCTTGTCGAAGATGGTCTTGAGGTGGCTCTTCACGGTCTGCGAGGCGATGCCGAGGCGTTCGGCCACCTCGCGGGAACGCAGGCCGTCGGCCACCAGCAGGGCCACCTCGCGTTCGCGCTGGGTGAGCCCGTCGGCGGCGCTGGGAGGGACGGCAGCCTCGCCGGGGGTGGGGACGGCCGTCGGCAGCCCCTCGCGCCACAGGTGGAGCTGGGTGCGCCCCTTGCCGACCGCGGTCACCTCGATGCGGAGCCGCTCGCCGATGCGCTCCATGATGAGGCAGCGGCGGATGCCCGGGGCGCCGTTCTGGGCTCCCTCGGCGAGGCCCTTCAGCTCGGCCGGCAGCTCGGAGCCGTCAGCGACCTCGCTCCAGAAGGACTTCAGGATCTCCTCGGCCTGCCGGTCGCACTTCAGGTGATACAGCGCATCGGAATACGCGGACGCGCCTCGAGGCATCGAAGCGCGGGACGTCGCTCGCATCATTGGCCAGCCCCCCTGATTGGCGTTGTACCGCCATGGTACGCCTTGACGCGCCACCGATCACGCTACGGAAACGGACCCTGGGTGCGGTAATTGAATCTTGGGGCTAACCCCAAGGGGTGAATATACATCCTACAACGCCCCGGGATCATGGATAATTTATGAGCGTGTCGCCCCGCCGGGTGGAGCAGACAAGCCTAGTGCCGGTTGGGGTGGGCGATCGGGCGTCCCAGCGGGCGCCGCCTCGTCGGCCGGGTCCCACGAAGCGGGGGGCGGCCATTTGCCGCACCCGCGCCGTCGGAGCGGCTGGCGCGGGCGAGACGAAGGTCAGCGAAGCTCGACCTCGAAGCCGAGCCGGCGCGCCGCCTCGAGGAGCTCGTCGGCGGGCGAGACGCGCAGGGGGATTTGCAGGGTGGTCTCGCTCTCGGTCGGGATCACCGCACGCAGGGTCACCGTGCAGGCGCCGGGGAAGCGGCCGAGGAGCGCCTTCAGCTGCTTCGCCCGTTCGGCGGTGAGCCCGTCGGCGTCGATGCGCAGCGCCACCTCGGTGGTCTTCTGGCTGCGGACCTCGGCGAGGAGCTCGAGGTCGGTGGCGGCGATCTCGGCGCGCGGGTTGTCCTCGTCGCGGGTGTTCATCCGGATCTGGCCGTGGACCAGGACGGGCTGATCGCTCTTCGCCACCGCCTCGAAGTCGGCCCAGCCCCTCTGGGCGGGCCGGCCGCCCTGCGCCGGGCGAGAGCCCCAGCAGAGGACCTCCACGGTCCCGGTGAGGTCCTCGAGGGTGAAGAATCCGTAGCGGGTCCCCTTCTCCTTGTTGACCTTCTCCCTGAGCGAGGCGACGACGCCCACCACGGTGACCTTGTCGTCCTGGCGCTTGTGGGCGACCTCGGCGCAGGTGCAGGAGGCGTAGCGGCGGGCCTCGCGCTCGTAGCCCTGGAGCGGATGGCCGGTCAGGTAGAAGCCGAGCGCCTCCTTCTCGAAGAGGAGCCTCACCCGCTCCGGCCACTCCTGCACCTCCCCGCCGTCGGCGGCGGGGTCGCCGGCCGCCGGGTAGCGGGGCCTGGGGGCGGCGGCGGAATCGAGGGCGCCGAAGAGGCTCTTCTGTCCGGAGATGCGGTCGGCCTGGGCCGACGAGCCGGCGGCGAAGGCCGCCTCGATACCGTGGAAGAGCTGCCAGCGCGGGACGCCCTCGAAGTCGAAGGCGCCGCACTTCACGAGCGCCTCGACCACCTTCTTGTTGATCTTGCGGACGTCGACCCGGGCGCTGAAGTCGTGGAGCCCCTTGAAGGCGCCGCCCTCCTCCCGGGCGGTCAGGATCGCCTGGACCGCCGCCTCGCCCACCCCCTTCACGGCGCCGAGGCCGAAGCGGATCTGACCCAGGGCCGGCTTCTCGGGCTTCTCGGGGTCCTGGCCGGCGGCGCTGGCCGGCAGCGCGCTGAAGGCGGCGCCGGAGGCGTTCACGTCGGGGGGAAGGACCGCGATCCCGCTCTGGCGCGCCTGCGAGATGTGGAGCACCACCTTGTCGGTGTTGGAGGCCTCGCTCGAGATGAGGGCCGCCATGAACTCCACCGGGTAGTGGGCCTTCAGCCAGGCGGTCTCTACGGTCAGCATCCCGTAGGCGGCCGAGTGCGACTTGTTGAAGCCGTAGGCGGCGAACTTCTCCATGAGGTCGAAGATGCCGCCCGCCCGCGCGGTCTCGATGCCGCGCTTCTCGCAGCCCTCCATGAAGCCGGAGCGCTCCTTGGCCATCACCTCGGCCTTCTTCTTGCCCATGGCGCGCCGGAGCAGGTCGGCGCGGCCCAGGCTGTAGCCGGCCAGCACCTGCGAGATCTGCATCACCTGCTCCTGGTAGACGATGACGCCGTAGGTGTCCTCCAGGATGGGGGCGAGGTCGGGGTGGGGGTAGCTGACCGGGTCGCGGCCGAGCTTGCGGTCGATGTAGACGTCGACCATGGTCCGGCCGTCGTCGAGCTTCTGGTCGAGCGGGCCCGGGCGGTAGAGGGCGCCGGCGGCGATGATGTCCTCGAAGCGCGAGGGCTTCATCTTCACCACCATCTCGGTGAAGCCGCTCGACTCCAGCTGGAAGATCCCAGCCGTGTCGCCGCGGCCGATGATCTCGTAGACCGCCGGGTCGTCGATGGGGATGTCCTCGGCGCGCAGCCCCGCCTGCTCGGGGTAATTCTGGCGGATGAGGCGGATGGCGTCGTCGATGACGGTGAGGGTCTTGAGCCCCAGGAAGTCGAACTTGACGAGCCCGGCCGCCTCGGCCTCGTCCTTGGCGAACTGGCTGACGAGCTGGCCGGAGTCGGGGTCCTTGGTGACCGGCACGTACTCCCACAGCGGCCGGTCGGCGATGACCACCCCGGCCGCGTGCAGGCCCTGCTGCCGGTTAAGACCCTCGAGCGACAGGGCCACCTCGAGCAGGTCCTTCTCGGTCACCTGCTCCGCTCGGCCCTGCCCGTCCTGGAAGGCCTTCAGAACCTTGGGCCGCTCGTACATCTCCCGCAGCCTCGGCTCGGGCGCACGCTTGTCGGAGCCGAAGATGAGCTCCTTCAGCGGAGGGGTCTTGCCCTGCACCGGCTCGGGGACGAGCTTGGCGATCCGGTCGCCCTCGGCGAAGGGCAGCCCCATCACGCGGACGACATCGCGGATGACCGATCGCGCCTTCAGGGAGCCGAAGGTGATGATCTGGCCGACGTTGTCCTTGCCGTACTTCTCGGTGACGTAGCGGATCACCTCGTCGCGCCGGTTCTGGCAGAAGTCCACGTCGAAGTCGGGCATCGAGACCCGCTCGGGGTTCAGGAACCGCTCGAAGAGCAGGTTCCAGCGCAGAGGGTCGAGGTCGGTGATGCGCAGCGCGTAGGCCACGATCGAGCCGGCCCCCGAGCCCCGGCCCGGGCCGACCGGCACCGCGTGCCCCTTCGCCCAGTTGATGAAGTCCTGCACGATGAGGAAGTACCCGGCGAAGCCCATCTTCTCGATGACCGAGAGCTCCATCTCGAGCCTCGCCCGGTAGGCGTCGGCGTCGAACGGGTAACGGTTCCCGATCTCGCGGAAGCGCCGGTCGAGACCCTCGCGCGCCAGCTTGAAGAGGTAGGCGCTCTCGGAGAGCCCCTCGGGGAGCTGGAACTGCGGGAGGAAGTTCTTCCCGAGCTTGAGCTCGACGTTGCACATCTCGGCGATGCGCGCGGTGTTGTCGATGGCCTCGCGCATCCCGGGCAGCGCCTTCACCATGTCGTCGGGCGAGGTGATGTACAGGCCGTCGGTCTCGTGGTGCAGGCGCTTGGGGTCGGAGAAGGTCTTCCCCGAGGCGATGCACATCAGCACCTCGTGGGCCTTGGCATCCTCCCGCTTAGCGTAGTGGGCGTCGGCGGTGGCGGCGAGCGGGATGCCCTCCGCCTCCCCCAGCTCGGCCAGGCGGGCGTTCACCTCCAGCTGCTCCTTGAGGCCGTTCGACTGCACCTCGAGGAAGAACGAGCCCGGCTCGAAGAGGTCCCGGTACTCGCGCGCCGCCCGCCGAGCGCCGTCCATGTCGCCCTGGCGAGCGAGCCGTGGTACCTCGCCGGCCAGGCAGGCAGTGAGCCCGATGAGCCCCCGGGCGTGGTCGCGCAAGAGCTCCTTGTCGATGCGCGGGTCGTAGTAGAAACCCTCGGTGAAGGCCATCGAGGAGAGGTAGCGCAGGTTGGCCCAGCCCTCGGCGTTACGGGCGAGCAGGATGAGGTGGCGCCCGATGCGCTCGGAACGGTCGTGGCGCCCCTTCTCCCCGGCCACGTACGCCTCGTAGCCCAGGATGGGCTTCACCCCGGCCGCCTTGGCCTGCTTGTAGAAGTCCACGGCGCCGAAGAGGTTGCCGTGGTCGGTCACTGCGACGGCGCCCATCCCCTTGGCCTTCACGGTGGCGAGCAGGTCCTTGATGCGGATCGCGCCGTCGAGCAGGCTGTAGAGGGTATGCAGATGGAGGTGGGTGAAATCGGCCAAGGGGCGGGACTCCTTCGGAAGATCCCTTCATAGCAGGGCGCACTGACAGGGCGCCACGCGGCGGTCTCGCACCCCAGTTCGCGCACCCGCTCTCGGGGCCGGCCCTTCCTCGCCGCGCCCGGGACAGCGCGCCGCTGTAGCTCCCTCCCATGGAACGACCGCTTCCTGCTCGGCGCGCCGATGTCCGCCGGCTCTTCGCCACCCGGGCGGTGCGCCTGTTCGCCCCGGCTTCCTCGTCCTCGACCTCTCGGCGGCCGGGCTCTCCGAGGCGGGCATCGGGGTCCTCCTCTCCCTCACCCTGCTCGGCGACACCGCCATCTCGCTCGCCCTCACCACCCGGGCCGACCGCGCCGGGCGGCGGCGCACGCTCGTCGCTGGCGCCCTGCTGATGGTCTTCGCCGGGGTGCTCTTCGCCCTCGCCCGAAGCTTCCCCCTCCTGCTCTTCGCCGCCACCGTGGGGTGCTGAGCCCGGCCGGCAACGAGGTGGGCCCCTTCCTGGCCATCGAGCAGGCGGCCCTCGCGCAGGCCCTGCCGGCCGAGCGCCGCACCGAGGCCTTCGCCCGCTACACCTTGGCCGGGCCCTCGCCACCGCCCTCGGGTCGCTCGCCGGAGGCGCGCTCGCCCCGCTCGCGAGCTACCGGGTGGTGGTGCTCGGCCACGCTGCGCTCGGCCTCCTGCTGGCGGTCCTCTTCACCGGCCTCTGGCCGGCCGCCGAGGCTTCGGCCGAGGGGCGCGCCGGCCGGGGGCGGCCGGCCTTCCTCGCCGCGAAGCTCGGCCTCGAGCGCTCGCGGGCGGTGGTCCTCCGCCTCTCGCTTCTCTTCTCGCTGGACGCCTTCGCGGGCGGGTTCGTGGTGCAGGCCTTCGTGGCCTATTGGTTCCGCCGCCGCTTCGGCGCCCATCCGGCCCTGCTCGGCCGGATCTTCTTCGTGGCCAACGCGCTCGCCGGGCTCTCGGCCCTCTCGGCGGTCCGGGTAGCGCGCCGGATCGGGCTCGTGCGCACCATGGTCGTGACCCACCTGCCCTCGAACGTCCTGCTCATCCTCGTCCCGCTCATGCCGACCCTGCCGCTCGCCATGGCGGTGCTGTTCCTGCGCTTCTCCATCTTGGACGTGCCCACCCGGCAGTCCTACACCATGGCGGTCCCGCGCCTGAGGGAGGGGCGTCAGTGCTTCAGGCCGGTGGGGTGCCCGCCCTCCTCCTCGAAGCCGTGGGCGAGGAGGAAGTGATAGACGGGGAAGGGCTCCTCGCGCGAGCCGCCCACCACCTCGAACAGGTACTGCCCGGGCTCGCCACCCTCCTCGGGCGTCGCCTCCACGTAGAGGACGTCGCGCACGTCGAGCACCACCTCGGCCACGAGCTGCTTGCCGGAGAGGAGCTGGACGACCGGGCTACGGTCCGCGTCCTCCTCGAGGTGCCAGTGGAAGGCCTCCTGGTCGTGCAGGAACGCGTCCACCGTGCCCGCGCGCAGGATGCAGTTGGGGTGGCGCTTGAGCCAGCGCCAGAAGCGGTCAAAGGCGAGGGTGGTCCCGGTCTCGACGGTGACGCTCATGCGACCGGAATATAGCCGCACTCGCCGCCGGGCGTCCCCTGTGCTCTCATGGGGGCGTGGAACTCACCGACCAGGCGGCGCGTGCCCTTTCCGTGGTGCGCCGCGACGGGTGCGCCCTGCGCTACGTGGTGGACGAGATCTGTCACTCGAGGCGCTATCGCCTCTCGGTTCGCTACGAGGCCCCCGCCCTCGGCGAGGTGCGGCTCGGGCTCGTCTACTCCGACGACCGCGAGGCGCTGCTCGCGCTCGGCGCGAGGCTCGCCGCCGAGGGCGCGGCGCCGGAGGACGTCGAAAAGGGGTCGTAGGGGGTCTCCGCGGCGCCCGTCAGCCCCGCTCCATCCGCGGCAAGAGCCAGCGGAGCGAGCGCTCGTAGCGGTAGTCGATGCCGCGGTGGCCGTCGTCGAACTCCTCGTGGAGGACCGCGACCCCACCGGCCCGCAGGGACTCGACCACCATGCGCGCCCCCCAACGCAGGTGGTACTCGTCGCGGGTGCCGCAGTCGATGAAGAGCGAGCCGAGTTCGCGGAAGGCGGGGAGGGTGCCCGGCACGAAGCGCACCGGATCGTGGGCGAGCCAGCGCGCCCACACCTCCTCCTTGAGCCGCGCGGTCGAGGGCTCGAAGGGGAGGGCGAGGCCGAGCGGCTCTCCCGGGCTCGGGGAGTAGGCGGCGGCCATGGCGAGGACGTTGAGCGTCGGGTGGTCCTCCGCCCGCGGCCGCGTCTCCCTCGCCCTCCGCAAGAAGGCCGCCAACCACTCGGCGGGGTCGGCGCCCTCGAGCGCCGCCGCCGCTCGGGGGAAGTCCGGCAGGTAGCAGTACTCGAAGCCGGCGTCCCCGGCGTGGCAGGCGAGGTGGCCGAACAGGTCGGGGTGGTGCGCCCCCATGAGGAGCGCACCGTAGCCGCCCGAGCTCTTGCCCACCACCGCCCGGGCCTCGCGGCGGGGGATGGTCGGGTAGGCCCGGTCGACCCGCGGCACCACGTCGTGGGCGAGGTAGTCGCGGTAGCGCCCCACCGCGGAGCTGTTCACCCACTGGCTCCCGCCGAGCGCGGTGAACCCGTCCACGAAGACCCCCAGGAACGGCGGCAGGCTCCCGGCCGCCACGAGAAGGTCGAGGCGCTCGGGCACCGAGGGCTGGAAGGGCGTCACGTTGACCCAGCCCCGCGCGCTGCCGCTGAAGCCGTGCAGGAAGTAGACGGCCGGGAAGCGCGCCCCGCGCTCGTAGCCCGGCGGCAGGTAGAGGAGCAGCGGGCGGCGAGACGGATCGCCGAGCGGATTGCCGGCGAGGGCCTTCGAGTCCACCTCCGTCCACTCCAGCCGTCCGCGCATGGCCAAAGCCTCCGAGCGAGGCGGCGCGGGCGCCCCCGGGCGCCCGCGCGCGAAAGAGGGAGGGGGGCGGGCAGGTCCGGCGCCTCCCTCCGTGCACCAGGTGAGGTTCCATCCTCGCCCGGCTGAAGGGCCCGCGCCAGGGCTCGCTCGGCGAGGTCCCCCGCGGGAGCCTCACCCGGCGAGCGGGCGGCCTCCTCGAGGGGCGGTGGGCGGGTTAAGAAGGGCCTCGTGCCCTTCGCTAGGCGGTGGCCGGACCGGCCGAGGAGGCGACCCTTGCCCGGCCCCTATTGGTGGCTGTGGGCCGGCGTGCTCGTCAACCGGCTCGGGGGCCTGGTGGTGCCGTACCTCTCCATCTACCTCACCGAGCGGCGGGGGGCCTCGGTCGCACAGGCCGGGGCGATCGCCTCGCTCTTCGGACTCGGCTCGATCGCCTCCGGCCCGGTGGCCGGGATGCTCGCCGACCGCCTCGGCCGCCGCACCACCATGACCCTGGCCCTCGCCCTGGCCGGGAGTGGCATGATCGCGCTCGGCTACGTGGAGCGGCTCGAGCTCATCGCCGCTGGGGCGCTCGTGCTCGGCTTCCTCGCGGAGTGCTACCGGCCGGCGATGTCGGCGGCGGTGGCCGATCTGGTCCCGGAGCTCGAGGACCGCCTGCGGGCCTATGCGCTCTTCTTCTGGGCGGCGAACCTGGGCTTCTCGGTGGCGCTGGCGGCGGCCGGCCTGCTCGCCCGGGTCTCCTTCCGGCTGCTCTTCGCGCTCGACGGGCTCACCACCCTGGCCTTCGGGGGGCTCGTGGCCCTGAAGGTCCCGGAGACGCGCCCGCGCGGCGGCCCGGCCCCCGCGGAGAGGGCGCTCGCGGGCCTCGTCCTCGCCCTTCGCGACCGCGAGCTCGTGAAGCTCGTCGGCCTGAACTTCCTCGCCGCGCTCATGCTCTGGCAGGCCCATGCCACCCTGCCGCTCTACCTGCGCGCCCGGGGCCTCTCCACCTCGACCTACGGGGCGCTCATGGCGCTGAACGGGTTGGTGATCGTGGTCCTGCAGCCGTTCGTCGCCCCTGCCGTGCAACGCTTCGACGCGGCGCGGGTCCTCTCGCTCTCGGGGGTGCTGGTGGGGGCGGGGTGGGGGCTGAACGCGCTCGCGGCCACCACGCCGGCTTACGCGCTCGCCATCGTGGTCTGGACCCTGGGCGAGATCCTGAGCACCCCCACCGGATCGGCCCTGGTGGCGGAGCTCGCGCCCCCTTCGCTGCGCGGGCGCTACCAGGGCCTCTACGCCATGAGCTGGGCCTTCGCGGCGGCGACCGCTCCGGCGGCGGGGGCGCTCGTGCTGGCCCGCCTCGGCGCGCGCGCCCTGTGGGGCGGCTGCCTGGGCCTCGGCCTCCTCCTCGCCCTCCTGCACCTCGCGGCCGCCGGTCCGCGTCGTCGTCGGCTCGAGGCGTCGCGGGCGGCCCGCGCGCCGGCCGGCTGACGGCGGCGCCGGCCTAGAGGGCGCCCGGCGGGCCGAAGAAGCTCTCCTGGTAGCCGGGGTCCTCGACCCCCAGGGCGGCCGGGGTGGGTACGAGCGGCGCGTAAGCGTCTACCATCACCGCGAGCTCCTCGGTGCTCCTCATGCCCAGCGAGGCCTCGTAGGCGCCCGGGTGCGGGCCGTGCGCGAGGCCGGCCGGGTGGTGGGAGAGGGAGCCGGGCCCCACCCCGCGCCGGCTGGTGAACTCGCCCCGCACGTAGAAGAGGACCTCGTCCACGTCCACGTTGGCGTGCGGGTAGGGGCAGGGGACGGCTTCCCGGTGGAAGTCCAGTACCCGCGGCACGAACGAGCAGATGAGCGCGCCCCGGGCGGCGAAGGTGCCGTGCCAGGTGGGCGGCAGGTGCACCAGCCCGGCGCGGGCCTGGAAGGCCAGGATGGGGAAGGCCAGCGGGTAGACCGCTCCGTCCCAGCCCACCACGTCGAGCGGAGAGCTCTCGAGCACGAAGCCATGGAAGGCGCCCTGCCGCTTCACCACGAGCTCGCGCAGCCCCTCGTCGCGCGGGCCCTCGAAGGTCGGGACCCGGAAGTCGCGCTCGCAGTAGGGGGCGTCCATGCGCAGCTGGCCGACCTCGTTGCGCCACTGGCGGGGGAGGCCCGCTCCGCCCAGGCACTCGAGGGTGAGCCAGCGCTGCGGCACGGGGTCCGGCAGGAGGCGGTGCAGGAGCCCCCTCGGCACGTAGAGGTAGTCGCCCTCGTCGAAGCGCAGGTCGCCGAGCGGCGAGCGCAAGAGCCCGCCGCCCTCCTCGACGAAGAGGAGGTCGTCGCCGTCGCCGTTCGCGAAGTAGACCGGGTCGGGTGCGGCCGGGGTGGCGAGGCCGATGACGAGGTCCCCGTTGTGGAGGAGCGGCACCCGGGCGTCGAGCGGGGCGCCGCCCGAGGGCGGGAGGTCCTGGGTGCGGTAGTGGCGCTTGGCGAGCGGGCGCGGCGGGGCCGCCTCGGGGATCCTGAAGCCGTGGCGCGCCCGGGCCAGGTGCTGCGCCTGGGGAGGGCGCTCGTGGTAGAGGATGGTGTAGGGGCCCTCGAAGCCGGCCCGGGTCAGGCATTCCTCGTAGCGGAGCTCGCCCTTCGGGCCGCGCAGGGCGAGGTGGTGCTTCCTCGCCACCTCGCCCCGGCAGAGCCGCTCGATCACGCCCGCCCCCCCGAGTGCTGGTCGTGCTCGATGGACTCGAAGAGGGCGCGGAAGTTGCCGGCCCCGAACCCGGGGTCGCCCTTGCGCTCGATGATCTCGTAGAAGAAGGGACCGGCCTCCGGCTCGTGGTAGAGGCCGGCCGAGTCCTTGAGGAAGATCTGCAGCATGTAGCGGCCGGGGGCGCCGCCGTCGACCAGGATCCCGAGCTCGCGGAGCCTCGAGAGGTCCTCGGCGATGGCCCCTACCCCGGCGGTGCGGAGCCGCTCCGGCAGGCGGTCGTAGTAGGCGGAGGGGGTGGGCATGAACTCCACCCCGCGCCGGCGCATCTCCGAGACCGCCTCCACGATCTGCGACACGCTCAGGGCGGCGTGCTGGAGGCCGTCGCCGCGCTGGTCCTCGTGGAAGAGGTTGATCTGCGAACTCTTGAAGGCCGGCCTCCACGGCTCGTTGTTGGCGAGCTTCACCCCGCTCTTCGGGTCCACCATCACCACCGAGCGCAGCCCCGAGCCCTCTGCCGGCCGGCTCCTCGCCCCGCCCTCGCCCCGCGCCCCGGCGGTGTGGAACTGCACCTCCCAGTACTCCTCGAACCCGAGCACGTGCTCCATCCACAGGAGGGCCGGCTTCATGGTCTCGAAGTTGCTCGTCACGTGGTCGACGGCGCCAAAGCCGATGGCGTTGCGCCCCCCGCGCGGCTCGGGATGGCGCGCCATCAAGGGGTAGATGGCCCGGTAGCCCTGGCGCTGCACGAAGCGGAAGGTGGTGTCGCCGAAGGGGGTGGTGATGTTGAAGGTGTGCAGCTTGCCCCCCTCGTCCTCCACCGTCTCCACCTCGGTGATGGGGGTGCCGCCGCGCTCGTCGAGGAGGTGGAAGGTCTTCTGGATGTCCTCCACCTCGAAGATGAGCGCCCCCACGCCGTCGGGGTGCTTGCGCAGCCAGCGCCAGGCGCGCCCGCCCTCCCCGGCCGGCTCGGAGCACAGGACCCTGATCTGGCCCGCCTCGAACAAGGCCGAGCGCTGCCGGCCGGCACGCTCCAGCTGGGGGGAGGAGACGGCGGTCTCCGCGAAGTCCAGCCGCTCGGTGTAGAAGCGACGGCTGCGGGCCAGGTCGTGGACGTAGTAGTGGAGCCCGTCCAGGCGCAGGATGCCGAGCGACTCGAGCTTTCCCATGGCGGTCACCTCTCGTTAGGCGGCTTGGGGGGCGTCGGGCTGCGCCTCGGGGTCGGCGCGCCGGAAGGCGTCGAGCTCCCGGCAGGCGGCCTCGATGCGGGTGAGGGTCGGGTAGGGCCGGAGGTCCACCCCGCGGCCGCGCGCCCCGGAGAGCTGGGGGACGAGCCAGAGGTCGGCGAGGGTGACCGCGTCCCCGTGGCAATACCGCCCGGCGCCCGGCTGGACCGCGGCCTCCAGGGAGGCGAGGCCCGCGGTGATGAAGTGCCTCACCCACTCGAGCTCCATCCCGTCCCGCTGGCCCTTGAGCCACTTGAGGGCCGGCCCGTTCTGGTAGGGCTGGATCCCCGCGTTGACGTACTCGGCGAGCGCGCGGACCCGGGCCCGTCCGTAGGCGTCGGCCGGGAGGAGCGGGTGGGCCGGGAAGCG
>Ga0335081_10007462_pt1 | contig 17472 bp, 13 predicted proteins | sample Lox_Sample_35_FD_206713 | JGI IMG/M metagenome (GOLD analysis project Ga0335081, IMG submission 206713) | Soil microbial communities from Loxahatchee National Wildlife Refuge, Florida, United States - Lox_Sample_3.5 | ecosystem: Environmental > Terrestrial > Soil > Wetlands | place: USA... | reverse complement strand
CGAGCCGCAAGGACGTGGAGCGCGTGGTGATCACGCGCGAGGCCGTGCTGGAGAACGTCAACCCGACCATCGTCCCCAGGGACGTCACGCGGCGCACCCCCAGCGAGAAGTCCGCCTGACCGGCGCATTGCGCGAAAAGCCGCCCGGGCCGCGCGACGCGCTTTGGGTACCGGCGCGAACTTCGACAAGCCTGCCTGGCACCACGCGGGGCCTGGATCAAGTAACGGCGCGTATCCCACGGGCCGGCTTGCCCGGCCCTTCCCGAAGTCCTGGCTGTAGATACCCGCGGTCGCGAACATTCACCCCCTTGCGGACAGTGGTGAGTCCGAGAGCCTTTTCCATCCGGTACCTGATGGCGTAGTCACAAGGCGAGCGTCCAGCCCGCGCGGGCGTACCGGGTGACCCGTTCCGGTGAGGCCGGGAGCGACGCAGGATGCGGCCGCTGCTCGTTCCGCATCCTTGGAAGCGGAACAGCCCGGTGAGACACCTCCTCTGTCCCCTGTCCTGTGTCGATTTCCAGGACAATGGCGAGAAATTGTCAAGACCTGTGGATCAAGATCTTTTCGCGGCCGCGGTCTTCTGAGCAATAGCCTCCAGGTTCGCGAGCTTTCCATGGCTGCCCGCTGACTCCGATCGGGCCTGGACCGGGACCTGTGAAGTTAGACGGCGGCTCCGGCCGTTGCTGCTAAACCGCGGGGCCTCCCATTGGGGCATGTCTATAACACATCCAGCCCTATCGCCCGCAAGCGGACATCAAGGCTGTTCAGCGGACGCGTCGCCGCTCCGGCGCTCCTTGATCCGCGGTCCGGCCTCCGACGGGGTAACCTCTGGCCGGCCACCGCACACTAATCAGTGTGGCCCGGATCGCTGTCTTGCTGCCTTTCTGGAGGACCGCCGTGACGATTGTCCGCATCGTGCTTGCTGATCCCCGGACCGGACGGCCGCCGCACGGCAGTGTCGTGAACGGCCAGGCCCTCATCGTGCTCGCCGACGATACGGGTCACCGGGCGGTGCCGCTGTGGCTGCCGGGTTTGGATTTCAAGTTGCTGTGGGTGCTGCTGGAGCGGCCTGCCGGAGACACCGTGATGGCCGGTGTCCTGGAGGAGACAGCGGCCCGGCTGCTGCATGCGGCCGGGGTGACGGTGACCGCCGTGGACATCGAGCCGGCCGGCAAAGATGTGCCAGAGCTGCGCCCGGCCGCGGCACGGGTCGGGCTTGCTGCGGCCGCCGGAACCCGGCAGGTGACGGTGAGCGCCGGGTACGGCCTGAAACTGGCAGTCGCGGCCGGGGCGCCGGTCCGGGTGGCCGATGAGGTGATGGACCGGCTCGCGGTCCCGGTCCACGGCGAGGACGTGCATGCGCCGTTCCTGCTCCCGGCGGCTGACCGGCCGCCGGGCCGTCCCGGGCAGCGGCGGCGGTTCGAGCCGCGGAACATGGCGTTCACCGACGGCCTGGACCGGTGGGAGCTGGCGGGCAGCTTCCTTGACGTCGGCCGGCCGCACTGGCAGGACTACTCCTGCACCGCCGCAGACCGGTCCGCGATCCTGGCCTCCGCAGTCCCCGAACCCTCTGGTTCGGCCGTCCTGCTCCAGACGATCTACGCCGAGGACTACCACGGCGCCGCGGTCACCTTCCGCGGGCAGCTGCGCACCACCGGTGTGGCCGACCAGGCAGGGCTGCATCTGGCCGTCGGCCGGCCCGACGAGCCTCCCGGCGACTGCCTGCGCGATCGCGGCGGCAGCAGCCTGACCGGCCCCGGCAGCAGCGGCTGGACCTGGCATGAGGTCACGATGCCCGTCCCCGGCGACGCCGGAGTCATCTGGTTCGGCATCTCGCTGACCGGCTGCGGCCGCGTCGAGTTCCGCAACCCGGAGCTTTCCCCGGCACGGAAGCCGGGGAGTTAGGGAGAGCATGGATATCCCGGACGGCGACCTGGTCCGGCTGGCCCGCGACGGTGATCCGGCGGCGTTCCGGCTGCTGGTCGAACGGCACCTGCCGATGGCCCGCGCCCGCGCGGCACGGCTGTGCCCGCAGCCGGACGACGCCGACGACGCCGTGCAGGATGCCTTCTTGCAGGCGTTCATCGCGCTGGACCGGCTGCGCGACCCCGGCCGGTTCGCCGGCTGGCTGGGCGGCATCGTGGCCAACGTCTGCCGGGCCCAGCGGCGCCGCGCCCCGCTGACCCTGCTCGGCGACTGGCCCGAGAACCTGCACCCGGCATCGGCGCACGGCCTGCCGTCGGCCGAGGACCTGGACCGCGCCGACGCGCTGGGCCGCGCGGTCGCCGGGCTGCCCCCCGGGCAGCGCCACGCCGTCACCTTGTTCTACTACGCCGGCCAGCCCGCCAGCCAGGTCGCCGGCACTCCCGGCGCGGCCAGGGCCAGCCTGCACAAGGCCCGCCGCCGGCTGCGCGAGTACATCACCGCGCACCGCCCCGACCTCATCCCCGCCCACTCCCGGAGCACCCCCATGACCGCTGTCCGCATCGCGCACGCCGACCCCTGGCCCGGACGCACACCGGACGGGCGAACGTTCGTCAGCCAGGTGCTCGTGGTGCTCGCCGACGACGCCGGGCACCGGGCGCTGCCGGTCCGGCTGTCCGGCCGCGACGGCGGATTCTGGCGCCTGCTGGCCGGCCCGGAAGACCGCGATGAGGTACTCCCGCAGGGCCAGGCCGAGGAGATGACCGGCCGGCTGCTGGACGCGGCCGGGATCACCGTGACCGCCGTGACCGTCACCGGCCTGGGTCCGGGAGTGATCGCCGCGCGGGTCGGCATCGCCGTGCCCGGCGGGACCCGGCCGGTCACCACCCGCCTGGCCGACGGCCTGGCCCTGGCCGTCATCACCGGCGCGCCGCTGGCCGTCGATGGACCGGTGATGGACCGGCTCGCCGAGCCGGTCGCCGGCCCCGACCTGCTCAGCCCGTTCCGCAGCCGCATGCAAGAAGACCCCGAGCCGGGCCCGCTGTTCGAGCCGCGCAACCTGGCGTTCACCGACGGCCTGCGCTGGTGGCGGCTGGTCGGCCCCCACCTGCGCCCGGTCCTCGGGCGGGACTATTCGTGCGCCACCGAAGCCGGGCGGGCGATCCTGGCCGCGGCCGTGCCCGAACCCGCCGCCTTCGCCTTCCTCTGCCAGGAGATCGAGGCCGAGGACTACCACGACCGCACCGTCACCTTGCGCGGCGATCTGCGCACCACCGGCGTCGCCGGCCGCGCCGGGCTGGTGCTCCGCGTCACCAGCAATCGGCCCACGCCACCGCAGCCAGCCGACCAGGATCCCGCCAACCACTTCGCCTTCGTCACCGGAACCGGCGACTGGGCCCGGCATGAGGTCACCGCCCAGATCCCGCCCGATGCCAATTACATCTTCTTCGGCGTCTTCCTGAATGGCCGCGGCCAGATCGAACTCCGCAACCCGCAACTCGAACCACATCCGGAAAGCCGCCAGCAGCAACCCGGACAAAGCCAAGAGCACTGAGGCGAAGGGCCGCCCCCGGAACGTGGAGATCCGGGAACGGAATCAGCCCGCCTGCTGGCTGCCATGAACCCTGTCCTTGCTGACCAGCATCCCAGTGACAAACCTGCTGGTGATCGGAGTGGGCATGCCGGTCGCCGCGACGGTCCCCGGCTGGCTGCTGGCCGGCCGCGACCCAGTCGGCATCGTCCGCCAGCCGCTCGAATTACACCGGACACAACCCCGGTGTCCTTGACTCACCGCTCTTTGCCGAGTGAGGCGTCAAGGCCCGGCCCCGGCACCCGCGCCGGCCTTGGCTATCGCCGGGCTGACAGCGCCGCTGACGGCCGCGTTCCTCATCGCCGACCGCCGGGCCGCCGCGCCGTGCTGCCCCGGCCGAGTGGCGGTTCCCGCTGCTGCGCCACGGAACCACCGGCGCATTCCTGAACACCGCGGCCACCAGCTCCGCCATGACCCTGGCCGCCTTGTACTTGCAAGGCACCCGGCACGACAGCCCGCCGGCCGCCGCCGTCATGGTGGTGCCGTTCAGCCTCGCGCGGTCGCAGGCTCAGCCGTCGCCACGCCCGCCCTGCACCGGATCGGGGCCCTATGGTGGCCGACGGGAACTACCTTCCGGCCCAACTGAACACGCTGCGAGCGGGAGAAAGCGATGCGATCGCGGCGGCCCGCCGACTGCGCGCTATGCGGCTAGTGAGGCATCCTCGCCAGGTCGCCCGGCGAGCTTGCCGCCGGTGAAGGTCGCCCCCGCCGGACGAGCGCGACCAGGTGCGGGGCGTTCACCACGCGCCAGCGGCGCTGGGCGGACTCGATCAGCTTGAACGCCATGGCCAGCCCGGCCGCCTTCGACCCGTGACCCTTGGTGACCTTCGTCCGCGACCGCACCGTGGCGAAGGTCGATGGGGTTGGTCGTGCGCAGGTGCACCCAGTGCTCGGCCGGGTAGTCATAGAACGCCAGCAGCTCGTCCTCATCCTCGGTGATCTTGGCGGCGGCCTTGGGGAACTTCGCGCCGTAGGCCGCGGCGAACTTCTTCACCGCCGTGCGGGCGTGGTCCTTGTCCTCGGCGTTCCAGATCTCCGCCAGGGCCTTCTTCGCGCCCGGGTGCGCGGACTTCGGCAGCGCCCCCAGCACGTTGGCGATCTTATGGAACCAGCAGCGCTGGGTCCTGGCCTGCGGGAAGACCTCCCGGGCGGCCTTCCAGAACCCCAGCGCCCCGTCGCCGATGGCACCGGGGCGCGAAGAACGCGGCGGGCGCAGTCGCGCAGCAGGTCCGCCCACGACCCGGCCGATTCCCGGTAGCCGTCGGCGAGGGCGACCAGCTCCTTGCGGTCGCCGGCGCGCACTCCGATCATCACCAGCAGGCACAGCTTGTCCTCCTCCAGCCGGATGCCCAGGTGAATGCCGTCTACCCACAGGTACACGTAGTCCACCTGCGACAGGTCCCGGGACATGAACGCGGCGGCCTCGGCCTTTCACGTCTCGGTCAGCCTCGTGACCGTCGAGGACGACAGCCCGGCACCGGTGCCCAGGAACTGGCCCAGCGCCGGCACGAAGTCGCCCGAGGACAGCCCGTGCAGGTACAGCAACGGCAGCACCTCGATCACCTGCGGGGTCTTGCGCGCCCACGGCGGCAAGATCGCCGAGGAGAACCGCATCCGCTGCCCGCTGCCGGGGTCGGTACGCCTGTCGTTGACCCGCGGCGCCGTCACCTCCACCGCGCCCGCGCTGGTCAGCACCGTCCGCGGCTCGACGGTGCCGTTGCGGACCACCATCCGGCGGCCGTCCTCGTCCCGCACGTCAGCGAACTGGCCGATGTAGGCGGCGACCTCGGTCTGCAGCGCCGCGGCCAGCATCTGCCGGGCGCCCTCCCGCACGATCTGGTCGATCACCGACGAGGACGGCCCGTCAGCGGGCAGCGAGGCGGAAAGGTCAGGGACTACTGTGAGCATGGGTGTACCTTCCCGACCGGCGTTGGCCCGCCGATCATGCTTGAGACCTCGACTACTCGATCATCCGGGAAGGTGCACCCTCCTTCATGCCCTTCCCGGCAGATCCACAGGTCTCAAGCATTGCTCGACAATGGTTTCGCCTGCGGCTCATGGTCAGGATGCAGCCATCCTGGTGCAGGAGAAACAGCCGATTCCCAACATGATCATCAGCAGCGGCCAGACTGAGCGGGCACCGCCCGGTGACTGTCGCGAAAGGCGCTGAAGAGCCGGCGTGGCTGGCAACCGGGTCGGCACCGTTTCTCCCGCAGTCCCGGGGTGTGACCGCGTCCTCGCCGGTAGCTCGAAGCCCTCGGCTGCTTCGCCCCGGTGATGCGGTCCTTACCGGTGTCCCTTCTTGGCCGCGATGGCCTGGTCGCCTGTCTAGTAGATGCCGAAGACATTCGTCAGCCCGGTGATCTTGAAGATCTTCAGGATCCGCTCCTGGGTGCAGACCAGATCCAGCGAGCCGTCGTGTGCCCGTACCCGCTTCAGGCCGCCGACCAGCACCCCGAGGCCGGTGGAATCGAGGAACCCGACCTTGTCCAGGTTGACGATGAGCTGATAGCTGCCCGTTCTGGCCAGGTCGATGAGCAGCTCACGGAGCCGCGGCGCGGTGTAGATGTCGATCTCGCCCTCGACGGTGACGACCTCGATGCCGTCCTTGCCGTAGTGACCCAGCTTCAGCTCCACAACTCCTCCAGCCGCCATGCGCGGCGTCATCCCGGGCGGCCAGCCCGGCGGATGGGCACGTAGCCGCAACCGGGGCATAACCCCCTGCCACATTTCACCACGCTCCGTTATCATTTCTATACGAAAATCATGCCTCAGTCGTCCCGGGTGTTCATCAACACCCAGCTGCTGCAAGCGGTCCTGCGAGATCCCGGGTGGGCCAGCAAGCTTGCCGAGGAAGACCGGCGAGGCCTGTCCCCGCTGTTCTGGGCGCACGTCAACCCCTACGACGGTTCCGCCTCGACATGAACACCCGCCTCGACCTAACTCGGCCCCCGGCTGAACGGGCACGAAGGCGACGACCATAGGAGTAATAACGGACCGTTATCACGTCCTCTGGCCGTCGCCATTCGTACCGCTCAGGTGAGCCGGACCTGGCCGGGTGTACGGCGTTGGACTGGTGGCGGGATAAGGGGCATCCTGAGAGGGTGAGCGAGCGTGTCATGATCGCCCGCCGTGGCCCCGGCCGGGCTAGGAGGGCGCGGGTCTGACGAGCGGAGGCCTTTGTGAAGGTCCAGCGGCTCGGGCACGTGGTGCTCAAGGTCCGTGAGCGGGAACGGTCAGAGCGCTTCTACACCGAGGTTCTCGGGCTGCGGATCGCGGCCCGGAGGGACACGCCACCGATGACGTTCTTCACTCTCGGGAACCACCACGACTTCGCCATCGTGGCGCTCGGAGCGGACACTCCGGACTCGCCGGCGGACAGCCCCGGTTTGTACCATGTCGCGTTCAAGGCCGGCGACTCGATCGATGATCTTCGCCGGGCCAAAGCGCACCTCGACGCGCTCGGCGTCCCGATCGACGCGGTCGAGGATCACGCGGTGGCGCAGAGCATCTACCTGCATGACCCGGACGGCAACGCGATCGAGGTGTACGTCGATACCTCCGACCTCTGGCGCACCAATCCGCAAGCGGTGGCGAGCATCTCCCCGCTGACCCTCTAGCACGGCATCCGCCGAAACGAACCCCCGGCGTCGATCTGGACAGTATCGGGCGTTGCGGGGCGAGCCCTTCGATCAGGGCAGCCAGGTCGGCCGGGGAAGCGCCGCCGGCCGCGGTTGGCGCGATCACGAAGGCGTCGTCCATGTCCGGTGTCAGGATGAGGGGATGCGAACCGACCCTGACCCTGCTGGTCCTGAGCTGGCCATGCTCTCGCAGTACCTCGATTACCAGCGCGAGACCATGCTGTCGAAGACCGAGGGCCTGACCCGCCAGCAGCTGGCACAGCAGCATCCCCCGTCGCAGCTCACGCTCGCTGGGCTGCTCTATCACCTGTCGCTGGTGGAAGAGGACTGGATGGAGGTGCGCTTCGCCGGCCTGCCCGATCGCGAGCCATGGGCCAGCGTCGACTGGGAATCGGATCCGGACTGGGAGTTCCGCACCGCGGCTCAGCTCGAGCCGGAGCAGCTGCGAAGCCGCTACCGCCAGGCCTGCGAACGCAGCCGGCACGTCGTGTCCAGCGCGGCGGACCCGGATCAGCTCTCGGCCAGGGCGCTGCGTGACGGGCGGCACTTCGCGCTCCGGTGGGTGCTGCTGCACCTCATCGAGGAGACTGCCCGCCACGCCGGCCACGCAGATTTCCTCCGCGAAGCGATCGATGGCACGGTCGGTGAATAACGACTGCCATCCCAGCGCGGCTGGCTGACGTCGCAACCATTAACACCTACCCGCCGCCCCGATACCGGCCCTGATAGCGGTAGCTTGTGCCGCCCGAATACTCGATCGTGCGCTCTGACCTGCTGCTGCGGCTGCGGGCCTGCCTAAGCAGTGGTTGGCCGGCCCGGGTGCTGCTCAAGATCTCCTGGCTGCTGATGCGCTGGTCATTTGGCCTGGTCGTCCTGATGTTCCGCGGGGAGCATGCCAGGGACGCTGAGTTGCTGGTGCTCCGGCACGAGAACGCGGTGCTGCGCCAGAACGCTGGCCGCGTGCAGTACGAGCCGGGTGACCGGGCCTGGTTTGCCGCGCTCAGCCGGTTCATCACGCGGCAGCGCTGGCCCGGGGTCTTCCCGGTGACGCCCGCGACGCTGCTGGCCTGGTACGCAAGCTCGCTGCCAGGAAGTACGACACCAGCAAGCGGCGCCGGCTGGTCGGCCGCCGACGGGCCGCAGCATCGCCCGGCTCGCCGTCCGCTGGCGAAGGAGAACCCGCTCTGGGGATACCGGCGCATTGATGGCGAGCTGGCCAAGCTGGGCATGACGGTCGCGGCGTCCACCGTCTATGAGATCCTGCGGACCGCGGGCCTCGATCCCGCACTGCGCCGGCCCGCGGGAGTGTGCGCCGGTCCTACACGGGTTCGGTTTCGCGCGCCGGGCTGGCCGGTTTGCGCGCCTGGCGCGACCGGGCCCGGCGAAGGTGTACCGGCGTACCATGCTTGTGATGGACGGTCGCGCGGACGAGCAGCGCAAGGATGGCAGCCAGCGCGCTGTTGATCGCTGCGAGCTGCTCTGGCGTCGGCATCCACACGCCAAATGCCGCGACGACATTGATGCTCGCCACTATCGCACCTGAGGCAACGGCCGGCTCGGCGCTGATTCTCTGCCAGGCCCCTTTCATGATTCCCTCCCTGGAGTTGCCTTTACTCCGCTAGAGCATCCGCGGAGGATGCTGATACAACTTCAGGTACGGAACTTATATCGCCCCGACTGCCGGTGCCGCCCGCCTGCGGTGAGGTCATGGTTAGCGCCAATGGCTGTATGGGTCTTTCTTCTGTCGCCAGTTCGCATCAGATTCAATTGGCGGCGAAGTTGTCTTCTCGCGCAACGTCAACGTCTTCGGGGGTGCCCGTAGGAATGTGTTGCGCCGGGACTATTTGCTCAGTTGCTCGAATGGCACGGATCACCGGGTCAGCGCGCCGGTGAGCCGCCCCCGAAGCAGACGAATGGGCTGAACTCCTCGGTGAGAGCGGCTTCGGCTAGCGCCTTCGCGGGTCTCGCCCCGGCCGCGAGCAGGCGGTGGTAGGCGGTCATCATGCCCACCGCGGCGGCGTCAGCCACCCGGGTGACGCTGGAGATCACGGTGGCGGTCCCCGTGTAGAGCAGGGCCGCGGTGAAGCCTAGGATCTCCTCGCCCGGGCGCACGACCGTCCGTCCGACATCGCAGGAGGAAAGGACCACGTGGCGGGGAGCGGCGGCTAGCTGCTGGATGTCGTAAGCCATGAGCGGGCCGTCTGCCAGGTCGAGCCGGGAGAACAGGAAATTCTCCTGGTCGTGGTGCCCGTGCGCGGCCATGTGGGCCAGCGCCGCGCCGTCTAGGGCGCCAAGTGTGGCGCTCACGGTGGCCATGCCCGCGAGAAGCGGGCGGCAGCCGGGGTATACCTTCGCTATCTCGCTGACCTCCCAGGCCGCATGCTCCAGATCGGGTCCGGCGACCAGGACCGGCGGCTGGGCCGCCGCTGGCTGGCTGCGGCGCCAGGCGGCCAGCCACGAGGAGGCGGACGGGCACACTGTCACCGGTCGGCCGCGCAGGTCAGGCAGCACGCTCCATGGGATACCGGCCAGCGGGCCCGACGGGACGAAGACGACGCCGTCGTCACCGATCGAAGATCGCAACGGCGTCATGATCTCAGCCGTGAGGACCTCCGCCTGATGGCGGATCGACTCCCGGATCACAGCCTCCAGCCGCGCGGGCAGCCGTCGGCCGGCCAGCGTGTCAAGGTCGACGACCAGCCGCTTGGCGGCTTCCGCGGCGGCTTCGCCGTCGCCGAGCCTGATGAGGCGCGCAGATCCGCGCCGCACCAGTACTGCGAGCAGGTGGCCGTCCCGGGCGAGTATGCCCACGAGGCACTGGCCGCTTTCCTCGAGAGCTCCGCTCACCTCGCCGAGACGCGCCAGCGGCGCGGCCTTGCCCAGGCCGCCGGCTTGCCAGTCGTGCTCTCTGAGCTCGCGCTGCAGCTCGGCGCGCCTGGCGATCATCGGCGGGTCGCGGGTGCCCTTCAGCTCGGCTTCCCGGATGAGATGGCTGAGCTGACGCAGTTCAGCTAGCGAGGCTGCAGCCTGGGGGTTGGCGGGCGGGCGCACCGGCCGCGCCCGGAATGCCTGCGCATGCGACCGTTCCAGCCAGGCGTATACCAGCGGTGCCGACTCTCGGTCCAGCGCCAGCCGCAGGCCTGCGGCGGTCAGGTCCGCGCCGAGGGCGGCGGTACCGGTCTGCAAGTCAATGCTGCCGAGTCGGCCGCGCCGGGCGTGCACCATGGCCAGGCCCGCCCGGAGCTCTCCCAGCGCCGTCCCTGCCTGCCCTTCCGTTTCCGCCAGCTCGGCCCGGGCCAGGTGGCGCAGCAGGCCGATGGCCAGCGGCGCGGCCGCCCCGCGGCGGCGCACGACCGTGATCAGCCGCCGCGCGTCCTCCGGATGTCCGGCCGCGGCTAGCGCGCGGGCTGCGAGCAGTTCCGCCATATCCGCGTCGTTGGTCAGCCCGCGGGCCCGCAACTGCTTCGTAAGCTGCAGTGCCTCGGCCGCGATTTGGGTCCGGTGACCTGGTGACATCGATCGTGCGCGCAGCCGGGTGAGTTGCGCCAGGCAGGCGAGCGCGTCGTTGCTGTGCCGACGGAAACGGCGCTCGGCTGCCGCCGCCCAGCGGCGCGCGACGTCCGGCTCCCCGCTGGTCAGTGCCGCTTCCGCGCGGGCCAGCTGCGCTTCGGCAAGATCGTAATCCAGCCGCTGTCGGCGGAACGAGGCCATCGCGCTTTCCAGCTCACGGGTCGCATCACTGGCCAGGCCAGCCGCCAGCAACGCGCGGGCTTTGTCCATCGCCAAGATCGGCAAGAAGCCGGGTGCGCTGACCCGGTACGCGCCGGCGGCCGCCTTGAAGAGCTGGAGTGAGGCCGGGATGTCTCCGGCCAGCAGATCGCAGTAGCCCAGATTGTGCAGCGCCTTGGCCGTGATCACGTCATGGCCTCCGTCCGCCGCGACCCGCTGGCACCAGGTCAGGTCGGGGCGCGCCCGCCAGATATCACCCACGTTGAGGTGCGCGAAGCTGCGGTTGAGCAGGGCTGCGGCCAGCTTCTCGGTCTCCGCTGGATTGCCCTCCAGCAGGGCCACCGCCTGGTCGAGCGCTTCCAGCGCGTCGTCTTCCCGCCAGGTCCGCATGAACAACAGGCCCCGCTGGAGAAACAGGAATCCCCGGTCTTCCGGCGCAGCCAGGCCCTCGGCGTGGTCCAGGAGGCGCAGCCCGTAGTCGGTGTGGCCCTGCTCGGACTCCCAGGCCGCCAGGGTCATTAGCAGCCGGGCCGCCAGGGGACGGTGTACCTCGTGCACCTGACTCGCGTCCGGCTGCTTTCCGCCTTCCGCCCAGCCCAGGTGCCGCAGTCCCGCACGCATGTGGCGAGCGCCGACCACGGGGAGGCCGGCGTTACCGGCCCGGAGGCCGCGTTCACGCGCCTCGCGGGCCCGGCGTTCGGCGCGGGCGAGCGAGGTATCGGAGCGGCCTGCGCGCCGCTCAGTGCCCGGCATCCGGCAAGCGCCTCCCGGTGGCTGGTCAGAGAATGAGCGCGGGTGTCACCACTGAGGGCCCGGATCCGCTCAGTCCTTGCTCACCGGGCCGGACCACGAGCTGAGCCGTCCCGCGGGGTACGCTGGCGAACGCGAAGCGCCCCTGTTCGTCGCTGGCTGCGGTCAGCTCATCCACCCCGGTCTTCATCTCGATCTCGCGGCGCTGCGGTGGCGCCAGCCAGCCGTCGACACGTGCCGTCCCGTCCCGGTTGACGTCGATCCGGATCATGATGGTCAGGCTGTCACTGTCGAAGGTGATGGTGCGGCTCTGCTCCGTCCCTCGGGCGGCCAGGACCGGCCGGTCGTCTTCCGCGGTGAGCCGGGCCACCTCGATCTCCAGCCCGCGCAGCGTGAGGGAGAAGCGGATCCGCTGCGGAAGATCCGCTGGCATGGGGTCGGCAGCCTGGAACATATCGCGGATAGCGTCGAGCAGCTCGAGGTCCAGGTCATCCAGGGGTTCGTCGGCCGAGATCTGGTTGCCCGGGTCCGGGGGCGTCATCTCGGACTCCATTCAGGGTCATGGGCCAGCAGGGCACGGAGCTTGGCCAGGCACCGCCCGCGGGTGGGGCCGATGCTCCCGACGGGCATGCCGAGCTTGGCGGCGACCGCGGCATAATCCGGGCGCGGCGCGAAGGCGACCATCCGGAGCAGTTCCTGGCACCGCCGGGAAAGCTGGCCGACGGCCGCCCACAAGACGCGGTGCTGCTCGTCGACGATAACCTGCTCCTCCGATCCAGGTGCCTGGTCGGGCAGCGCGGCGAACAGCTCCTCGTCCGCGGGAACCTGTGCGCGTTCCTTGGCGTGCACCCGCCACGCTTCCCGCCTTGTGGTGACGGCGAGCCAGCCACTGAGCGCGGCCGAGTCATGGATGTCGTCAAGGTGAGACAGCAGCCGCATCCAGACCGTCTGGAGCACGTCTTCCGCATCACCGGGACTGAGCCCGACCGCGCGTGCGACGTGCCACAGGAGCGGGGTGAGTTCGGTCACGATCTCGCCCATCGCATCGTCGTTGCCCTGTCTGGCCGCGGTTACCAGGCTCGCCATGCGCGTGCCCCGGTCCGTCTTGCCCGCCCGCACTGCGGCCGGTTCCCGGTCATCCATCGCGGTCGCCCTGCTGGCGCAGGGCATCCAGGGCGGCCGCCGCCCGGTCCCTCGCTGCTTGTTTCCCGGAAACGTCCAGCCGCACGCCGGTATGCTCCGCCCCCTTCAGCATCGATCTGGTGATGAGAGCGGCCAGGTAGGGAGCCGCGAACGATGTGCCGCTCCACTGAACGTGGCCGCCGCGGTAGTCATTCGGGTCGAGTGCTTCACGTCCCGGCAACTCCCCCGGGGGCTTCCGGTTAACGGGCATCCTCAGCTCGGGGGTGCGGCTGGCGTCCACGTCGACGGGGTAGGTGCTGATCACTGCGGCGCCCGGGGCGAACGCTGTCACCCACTCGCCGTCGTTGCTGAACATGGCCTTGGTGCCGTTCGGGTTGAGCGCGCCCACGCTGATCACGGGCACTCCCTCATCCGGGGCCTTTTCCAGCGCGAAGGCCGCCGGGTAGAACCTTCGGGCCGAGGCGAAATTTCCCGCCGCGGCGACGACCACGACACCCAGCTTGAGCAGGACCCTGATCACCCGCCACAACCCGGAAGCCACCACCTCGTCGTGCCGGGATTCGGTGAAGAAGCCCCACGACATCGATACCACGTCCACCATCGTTGCCAGGTCGCGTGCCTCCGCCAGTGCGATCCGCCTGGCCAGGTGCCTGAGCGCGCAGATGATGTCACCTTCGTAGAGGAGGTCATCGCTGTGCATGATCCGTATCGCCAGGACCTGGGCGTCGGGGACGACCTGGCGCACGATGCCCGCGATGAATGTGGAGTGACCGAGAGCCGGGTTGAGCTCGCCGATCAGGGGGTTGGCCGAGATCGGCGTGTCCGCCGCGTCCCTGATTACCTGCCGCTGCGGGTCGTTGCTGGCCGCCTGTTCGCTTTCCGCGCGGATGGCGGCCTGGATGTTCTCGTCGATCTGGACAAACCCATCGGGTTGCTGGGTAGCGTAAGGCCCCCCCGGCGCCCCGGTGACATCCAGCCAGGGATGCGCGCGGATGCCCGAATCCAGTACGGCGACCACCGGGCGCCGGCCGTAGGCCTGCTCGGCGTCGCCGGTTGTCCTACGCCTGGGCGGATCGAAGAAGACCGCGACCGGAGTGCGCGGGTCGCCCCCGCTGAACAGGTAGGAATCGGTCGGGGTGGGCCCGCTGACGTCGCCGCCGCTGCCCGGTCCCCCCGCGATGCCACCCGAATGGCTGGCCGGGCTCCCGGTGATGGCCGAGCCGACCATGACATGCTCGAGCGAGATTTGCATGACGACCGCCCTGGGCAGCGCCCGGCGCCCCGGGACGGCTGCTTCCTGCTCCGGTTCCGGTCGCTCTCGTTCGGCGGCCGCGCGCAGCGCCTGCAGGGCCACCCAGGCGTTGACCACTACCGGGGTCGCGTGGCCTCGGGCCGGAACCAGCACGGCGGGGCGCGGCAGCTGGCGCAGCTCCTCGACGATCTCCCGGTACTCGTCGGCCGCCCCATCCTCGTCGGCCGTGTCGGGGGAGGGTTCGGGCGGCACGAGTTCCATCCCGACATCGGCGAGGACCTCGTTCAGGGCGTCGATCAAGGCGGCGTCCTGCAGCAGGTGGTCAGGTATCAGCAGCGTCCTGGCCCGGTATACCGTCGGCCTGGGAGTGCGGAGACCGGCCACCGCTGCGGCTCTGCCGGGATCGAGCACCCGGACGCCGTGGCGTTCCAGCAACTCCGGAGAGAGGCTGATCTGGCCGGGCCCGGAATCCTCTTCGCCATCCTGCCTTGCTGCGGTCCGGTCACCGTCGGGCTGGAAGAACCATGTCATGTTCAGCTCCGGCATGTGTGATGCGCCTCATCCTGAGTCCGGAAAGGCGCAAAGGTCCAATCAAGTGGGGCGGATGCCTCCCTATCTGGGCAGAGCGTTGCCGGTCCAGTGAGATACGCCAGTCAAAATAACGGTTTGGTAACGGATGGCGTGGAGATCGCCGATATGATCAGCCGCGGCGCGACCAGGAACTGGGCAGAGCACGGGGCGTACGGCAGCCCTGTGGGTGCCGGTTATTCATCTGTGCTGGTCAGGCCACATGGTTGCCGACGGCCAGTGCCCCTCCATGACGGCTATCACCGAGCGTGATTGACGCCACCGGCCCGGCGGTATGGGATCAGTACAGGATCCACAGTTTCCCTGCCGATTACGGACGGCTGACTACCATGCAATCGCGCGAGGATAACGCACACAGATCAGCCGATTCTGGATGTCCTTATCATCCAAGGCGTTCGATCGGCCTAGTGTCGGTGGATGACTGGATAACGGACCGTTATCACTCCCTAGGTCACAGCTTTCGTCCCGCTTGCCCAAAACCATCATCTGAACGAGACTCTTGCCTGCGTCGGCGGCATCGGTTGCGAGGAAGTGGTCAGCACTGCGACCCGGCTCCTGAAGATCTCGAATTGCTCAGCTGCTACGGACGGGACATCCCCTAGTTGTGGAAGGTGAGGGTTTGCATGGTGGGGGTGGATGCGTTGTGCCCGGGCTGGGAGGCGCCGTCGATGGCGTACAGGGTGTTGCCGATCGCCGCGACGGCCAGCCCGTGCCGGGGTTCGGCGAGGTTCGGCAGGACGGACCAGGTCGAGCTGGTCAGGTCATAGGCCCAGACGGTGCTGAACACGGTGCCGATGCTCTCGCCGCCGGCCACGATCAGCCGGCCGCCGACGATCGCCGCGCCGGCGTCGCTGACCTTGCCCGGCGCGGCCGGCAGCTGGGTCCACCGGTCCGCGGCCGGGTCGAAGCGCTGCACCGCGGCGGTATTGGAGGTGACCTCCAGCCTGCGCCCGCCGACGGCGTACAGGTACGTGCCGTCCGACGCGGCCGCCAGGTGATCCCCCGGAACCGGGAGGCCGGCCGCGTCGTGCCAGCTGGTCCCGTCGAACACCTCGGTGGGGATGACCTCCGCCGGGGACGTGCCGGCGGTCCGCCCGCCGGCCACGACGATCTTGTTCCCCACCACCGCCGCCGCGGCGGCGCCGCGCGCATGGTGCAGCGGCGGCCCGTCAACCCAGGCGGTCAGGGACTGGTTCAGGTGCAGCACCCGGGCGGAGGCAACCCCGATGATCTCGCCGCCCCGCGGCTCGAAACCGCCGATCACCCACACCGTGTTCTGGTACGACACCATCATCGCGTGATGCAGCGCGACCGGCAGGTTCGGGCCCGGGCTCCACGTGCCGATCGTCGGGTCGTAAAACTCCGTCTTCGCCGTGGCATGCTGCGGGTCGGTCAGACCGCCGGCCACCCAGATCCGGCCGCTCTTATCCACCGCCGCACCCACCTGCTGGGTCGCGTACAGCGAATCACTCGCCTGCTGCCAACCAGGCTGCGCGCCGGTCCCCAGGCCGATGTTGTGGTGGACGGGCACCCACCAGTTCCACACGTTGCCGTGCACCGGTCCGTACACGTAGGCCAGCATGTTGCCGGCGTTCTGGGTCCACACCATGTACTCCAGGCCCCGGGTGTAATTGCAGAACACCCGGCCCGCGGCCTGGTCGTCCTTCACCGCGCCCGTGATCATCTGGTCGACGGTGTAATTCCTGGGGTGCCGGAACAGGTGGTTCCAGCCGACCTCGCCGAACGTGGCATTGGAGCCGCAGTCGTTGAAGTTCTGCTTGAACTGGCCGGAGTTCAGCGCCGAGACCTTGGCCGTGTACGCCGCGTACAGTGCCTTCGGGTCCGGGTAGGTCTGGAAGACGGCCGCGGTGATGCCAGTCGTCGGCGCGGTGCAGGTCACATGGGTCGCGGTGTCCTGCTTGCAGGCCGAGGGCGGCAGCATGCCCCCGGCCTCGCTGCTCTTGTTCGCCAGGATGAGCGCTTTCATCAGCGCACTGGGCACCGGCTTGTGCGACGCTGGCCCCGAGTGCGCGCCGGAACCACCGCTTAGGCCGAACCAGGTGCTCAGGCCCGCGACGACCAGGACCACCGCCGCCAGCACGGCGATCCAGCGCGGCTGCCGGTACCACTGCGGCCCCCGCGGTCCGCGCGGCGACGGCGGCGCGACCGCGGGCTGACCGGGCTCGCCCGGGCCCGCGGTGCCGTATTCCCGGCGGTGGGAGGCGATAGTCCCGCCGGACTGGCCCGCGCCGGCCCGGCTCGCGGCGGGCTGGCCGTAACCGGCCTGATCCACGCTGGGCTGGCTGCTCCAGGACTGACCCGGACCCGAAGGGCCGGACGCCGCCGCCGGCGCGACGGGATCCATGCCGGGTGCGGGCGACTGCGACCGGATGGACACGTTGCTCCAGGAGAACGGCTCCGGCGGCGGCCCCGACCGGCTGCCGGGCGGGGGGCCGGTCTGCGGCGCGGCGGTCGTGGCGCCGTAGGCGAGGGAGGACTCCGTGCCCGTCGCGGGCAGGCCCAGGGCCATCCGGGCGGCCTGGACGAACTCGCGGCAGCTCCCGTAGCGCTCGTCCGGCCGCTTGGCCAGCACCCGGCCGAACACCTGGTCGATTTCCGGCGGCAGGTCGGGACGCAGGACCGTCGGCATCGTGGGCGTCTCCTCGACGTGCGCCCAGATGATCGCCGCGTCCAGGTCCTTCTCGAACGGGACCCGCCCGGTCAGGCACTCGTACAGCACGCAGCCCAGCGAGTACTGGTCGGCCAGGCCCAGCACCGACGTGCCGCGGATCTGCTCCGGGGCGACGTAGTCGATCGTGCCGAGGAACTGGCCGGTCGAGGTCAGCCCGCTGCGCG
>Ga0335081_10007461_pt1 | contig 17474 bp, 14 predicted proteins | sample Lox_Sample_35_FD_206713 | JGI IMG/M metagenome (GOLD analysis project Ga0335081, IMG submission 206713) | Soil microbial communities from Loxahatchee National Wildlife Refuge, Florida, United States - Lox_Sample_3.5 | ecosystem: Environmental > Terrestrial > Soil > Wetlands | place: USA... | reverse complement strand
CACCGCCAAAATGCTCTGGTTAGAACCCGAAGACTATCCCCGGTTGCTTGCTTCTGCGGATCTGGGAATTAGTCTGCATACGAGTAGTTCTGGCTTGGATTTCCCGATGAAAGTTATTGATCTCTTAGGGTGCGGGACACCCGTTTGTGCAATTCGGTTTGCTGCGTAAGGCCCGCTCTTTGGGCCATTTTAATAAACTAGAGTGGAAGAAGGAATAGAAAATGGGGTCAACGGAGTCATTTTTGATGGCGAGGACGATTTATACGAGTCGTTAATTGTATGCATTCGAAATTCCTACGGCCTCTAACTCACAGAAACTCTTATCAAATGACAGAGAATTGGATCGTCTTCGCCAAGGTGTGAGGAACCTCAAATGGCCTTCATGGAATGAGGAATGGAATGAGAAGGCGGCGCCAATATTCTCATGAGATAGAAGAAAACGCACAATGGAGGGCTACAAGCAGGTACTCAAGCTCAGTACATAACATTCCGTTTCAAGGTCAATGAAATCTAATCTTCCTCCCCTATTTCCAAAAAGGCGAATACATAAAAACGTCAAATGTGATTCCAAGATTTCCATCATTTCAGTCCCTCCCACCCAATGAAAAACAAACCAAAACGAAAGAAACTAACGTAAGTCGAACTAAAAGAAAAAAGAGGGGAGAAATTTGCGGTCTCTAACCCTCCCCCTCGCATCCCAAATTTCTGTCCGTTGCCAAGATTAAAGAACCAAAAAGTGAAGTTAAACGGTTTGCCAACTTTCCTGGTACTCCCGGAATACCTTGAACCCAGATTTTTCGTACCAATCCTTATGAGAAATCTGGGGTTAGACACGTAATAACAAGTTAGAGAATACCCAATCGACAAAACAACCATTCGCGCCTCGGAGTTTGAGTTGTTCGATGGCGGCGCAGAGTAAGGCTAATCCCAACCCCGGCAGCTGAACGTCCTGAGTGACTCCAATGCACGTCACGCCCCCGACTTTGTCACCTACGAGTTAGACTTAGTAGAGAAGGGATGGGGAGTACCGAGTAGGCGAGGCCAAGGAAGTAGTCTGGCAATAGGATTATTTTCCGTTGGGCTGTAAGCTATAACACTCGCCAAATATTGGCCTTCCTTGCCGACAGCGAGCATTAAATCACCCACAAAGCCCGTTTCCTTCAGTGCATGATGAGCCTCAATCCAGCCAGGATACTTTGTGAAATTTGCCGTCTCAAACTCCATCACCTTGTCAAATTCCTCTTCCATACAGGCGCGAAACGTGACGCCAGCCTCTTGATGCGGCTGCATGACTTCCATAGGCACCTTGAATACAGTCAAATCCGCAAAGACATCAGCACACGATCCTTGCCCCGCAGGCGGGAGTTTCCATCCTCGATGTCGGAACCAAGCTTGTTGACGTCGTGGAATATTCGTTGGCAGACCAGGGAAGAATCGAGGAAAAATTGAGCCGAGTTGAACCTGTCGTAAGGTTGGATCGACCTTTGTCTTGAAGTATCTCATGACGTGGTCGTGAAGTGAGAGACCGATGCCCAGGTTTCGTCGCGAGGGGAGGACCATGAGGCATGCCAGACTTCCAATGACGTATCTGTCTTCTGGGCCGCCGGCTTGCATTGCGTAGGTTGCGGCAAAGCCAAGAAGGGTGTTTGACTTTCCATCGCGAACGACAAAGTGCTTTGCCAAGGGTTGAGGACGGCCAGCGAGCATGACGGATAGGGTGTGGGCATCCATTGGCCAATTGTCCCCGAGGCATTCTTGCCAGAGGTCGACAGTGGGATATAAATCGCGGCGATCGTTCCAGTCTTCGACTCGCCACCGTCTCTGATCGCGTTCGACCATGGCACCAGGAACCGAGACCGGAAGGATTCCATGAGCACCGATCTCGCCAAACATTACGGCCACTGCTGTCTCCAGAGCCTTTGCGGTGTACTCGTACGTGCAAATATAAGTTCCCACTATGGTTAGATGTAAAAGAACAATGACAATACCAGTGTGATCGGATGCCAGGTCGTAAGGATTACACACCGCAATTGCGACGAGAGGTTTATTTCCGCAAATTTTTGCAACATGTCTTGCCATGGCAATCTGATACGGAAGCCGGTTGCCGTTTGACGTGGCAAGGATAATGGCATTTGCCTGGCGAATTAACGTTTCGTGAGTTGGTGTTAGACCGTGCGCCGTATACGGTGCATGTCGCACCCGTGGATGTCGATCCGCAATTGCTTTCCCCAACGTTTCAAACGGATCGACTGGATAACTCTGATCGATGCTCCGATTTAAGGGTTTGACAACAGGCGTAAGTAACAATATCGTATCGGAAGCTTGGATGACACCAGATAACGGGAGAAGGTGTTTATCGTCCCGGACAACGGTGATAGAAGCTTCGTAGGATATTCTTGAAAGATTGGCGTGAGCTTTGACGAGGGCAGGGGGTAGCGCAGTATCCGGTTCACGCAAAGCTGTCTCCCAGGAAAGGTACCGATCCTTCATTTTCTCGACTCGAGCAGCAGACCTGGCGATCTGTTCCTTTGATATTGATCCTTCTTTGACGGCTTCAATCAAGGCCTCAATTCCCTCCTTCTGTCGCTCATACGTATGGCAAATCATCATAATGTCGCAGCCAGCCTTGGCAGCCATGGGCGTGGCACGGGCGATTCCCAGAGTCTTCAACGTGGCTTGCATTTCCAGACAATCTGAGACGGCAACGCCTTCAAAGCCAAGTTCGGTACGGAGCATATCGTTGGCTATTTGCGGACTGACACAGGATGGGAGTTCCTCCCCGGTGATATCTGGAAGGGCAATGTGGGCGATAATGACAGCATCGACGTTGGCAGCGAAGGCTCTTCGGAAGGGAACGAGTTCTGTCGCGTCCAGTTGTTGTCTTGTTTTTCGGATGACAGGGACACCTAAATGGGAATCCACATCCGTTGCACCGTGTCCTGGAAAATGTTTACATGCCACTGTATATATCCATCAGTAATCTGTAGAATGCAACGGAATAACCAGCTACACCACCCGCGTTTAGACCCTCGGCAGTTGTGACACCATATCGTCCTACGTCCCTTGGGTCATCACCAAAAGAGCGCACACCGATGACGGGATTTCGTGGGTCCGAATTGACGTCTAGCACGGGGGCGAGATTCCAATTGAAGCCCACGGCACGCATTTCCTCAGCTGTAGCTTTCGCAACGTCGAAAACGAGACTGGGCGATCGAGCCGCAGCAATTGCCATTGCTCCAGGGAATTGAGTAGCCCGCTCACCATCGCCGTATCGTGAGACCTGCGATTAGGGGGACGAATAGATGACGGACAAAATACCATTCCATGTTCTTGGTCAAGGGCGATAAATAGCGGTTTGTCATGCCCTGCTGAGCGAGCAGTTTGTTGTAGCTCATGAATTAAGTTAGCTGTTTGTACAGAGTCTACCGTTAGTCTGAGGGACCTGCTAGAAGGGCCGTACCGACGATATTGCGACGTGCAAAGATTATATTTCCGATGTAATAATGTTCGATTAAATATCGAATTTCAGGCGAAAGGGTCAATCCCTGGAACCCGATGAGGAACAGTTGTCCGATTTGCCTAAAGATCAATTAATCTGGTGACAAAAATTAAGAGCAATACTTTCGCGTTTCAATGTCAAGCTCATCGGTTCCATCACCGTTTTTCATGATTTCGTCTGTTTGCGCAGCCTAAAAAAACAAGAGGACACGGGTTAGCCAAGGTCTATTGATGCGAAAAGACAGTGCGTTCGCACATACCATTTTTAAAGATGCCCCGTAGTCTATTTATAACGGGATATCGAAGACGAAAAGGGGAGCTCCCGTTAGGTCAATCGAGAGGACTAGAGAAGCAACCCGAAACAGGGCCACACGATCCAAAGAGAAAGTCAACAAGAATGCTTGGGGCAGGCGCTGTTCAACGAGAGACAGGGACCATCGAAACGAAGGGTGCGATACGAAGTCTGTCCCCCCGAGAAGGCTAGCGGGATATTAAGCCCTTGGCGTCCGGTGAGTTGGTGATAGCTACGGCGTTTGGGCCGCTTCTTGTGTCGATGTGTATCGTGGGATGTGCGTAATATTGGAGCACAGTGTGCGTTAACTCCGTGGTCCGGTCAGTCGATTAGGGGACAGGGGAGGCGATGCAGATATAGGAAGAGCAGAGGAAGGAGGGACGTGCGTTGTCCCGCGAGGGCGATAAAAGCGGGCTTCGACTTGGCGGATGGGGGCTCAGCTGTGAGAACGGGAATGTGCGGAGACCGAACAGACTTAACTTAAAATGCGCCAAACTGCGAAGTAGAAGGACTGGAGAAGCGGAGATATTGGCGCAGGCGATAGGCAGGTGTGGGCAATGCGCGGATCCGTGTGCAGGTGACGAATATGACGAGTGTGGTTTTGTGGTGGGGACAAAAATGTAAAAGAAACGATGATGCGTATGGAAAGGACGGGAGGGTGGAGAGAGAGCGGCGATGATTGATGGCTGATTAGCAACGGACGGATTTCCTCTTCCCGCAGCGCCGGACGTGACAAATCGAGGGCGGAGGGTTTGGCCGCTGCGAGTGGGCACAGCTAATTCGTGGCTGCACACAACGCTGGCACCGCCGAGAAAAGTGTGCCTGGTTTCTCGGCTGCTGAGGAGGGACAGAGGATAAGGTTGGATATTGCTGTGATGTCTCTGATCAATTAATGCCGGCTCCGGAACAGACACCACACCCAGTCACCCACACCTATTATTATGTTATGTGTTATGTGGCCCAAGTTAGACCAGGGTCCACTTGATCAACCACAGCCGTTCTGGAATGCTATTTGCTACGCGTTTCAATGCGCCCCAACCAGCCAAGCCGAACCAATACCGCTTCTCCATCACTTCCAAGCTCCTGCTGGTTCTTCTACATGTCGCTCTCTTGCCCCGTTCATGCTCAATCGTTCCCCCCCTCGTAGCCTCCCACCTGAGACCGAGGGAGAACATTAACTGCCCACTCTTGTCACGAATACTGTATGCAGTAGACAGCGAGAGTGGATTCTATTCCCCGGGCGTCCGTCCAATCCCAAGAAACCTTCTGCGGAAACTACCTCCTTGTGTGACCATGAGTTCATCACCTACGAATCAGAAGCCCCGATCATTCGCATGCCAGGTTCCCCCTTTTTCCATCCGCACAGACCGTGCCGATCGCTACCAAACCGCTCGGCTCACATAAAGTCGGCGTCAAGACAATGCGCTACAGAGGAAAGCCCTGCCGAAATGAACGACGCGTTGCTGTGCTACTGGCCTCGATTTAGCACACGCACCATCCCACTGCTCTCATTTGCAACACCCAATAGGGAACTCGGGCAACAATGGGACATGATCAGCGGCGTGACACCATCACGGCCCGGCGCTTGAAGGAACCTACTTTAGGTTCCCGTCGGGGTTGCCTTCTTTTGATTTTCCCGGATAATGCAACAGGTCTCATGATTTGTCACTCTGCACCCAACTTAGTTGCAGGATCCCCTGTTTGTATTCTGAACGCCACCATGTCGCGGCCCATTTTGGATGACAATATTATTAACTTAGATATACAACGGCCCGCTGCGGTACCACTTTTCTACCACAAATGTGAAATAAGATACTGTCTTAAGTCTCGCCATCCCATGGCGAGTCATATTATAATGTAGCCCGCCTCCCTATCGCCTGTATTTCATAAATCATAATTTCCACCGCGTTGCCTAGGTGATCCGACCAATCAGATCGCATCGATCTGATTTCCCGATCTCAACCGTAATCCCATCCGAAACTTCGTCCCTTTAAATGGTAATTCAACTTCTTGTGTAGCGTGTCAATCTTTCCTTTGCTTTTTCTTCCTTCCTGCATTTTAATAAGATAGTGACCGAGCCGGTCAGCTCGACCCGAATACCCCAATAAGGCTACGGCAGAAAAACAACTCAATAATCATTTAGACTAGTACAGGAGAAAAGGGCTGGGGCACAACTCTGAGGTCAACGTGTTGCAAGGGTGATTATTTCATAAAATCAACGTACTTCCATCTTGGATATTTCCATGAATTCTTAAATTGAGCTGGTCCTATTGAATACGCAACCATAGTAGCCAATAGAAATTCAATCACGTTCGAAACACGATTGGGCCAAACCCCCTCTCCACCATCTAAAGCATTAATTATAAGACCCGGGAGTGGGGGTTGGGGAAAAGACAAAGGTGAGAGAAGGATATGTTTCTGCAAACGATGTGCTGGGGAAAATGAAACATGAATCGAGAGAATCAAAAGGTGCGGGAATTGATTCCTAATGTGACAAGGCGAAGTTGCAATGAGAACCACTGCTAGTCCCAATCGTAATCTTTACTCAGAATCACTCCTTTCCTTTTCCGTCAGCCGTAACGAACAGAAGACCTGCAGCGGAAAATTGATTGATTTGTTAAACAAAGAGAAGTGTTGAAAACAAAGTCAAGTGCGGAACGCTAATAGAGAAGAAAATGGACACAAAAAGTTTTCGCACTTTGAATTCATTGCCCATGACTAGCTAGGATGCATCGTCGGGCAAAGGAGGAGGAGTCTGAGCTATGAAGAAATTGATTGGCTCTCTAATTTCGACACAATTGTCCCCGTTATTATGATCGGGCTGAAGGATTCTTGCCTGGTACATTATATCATGTCGTTAGATGACAACACGAGGCCGGCGCATCGAGGGTGGGGGTGGGGGACGTCGCTTCCGAAACGCCTATGACGTCGTGCCGCAATAAAAGCGCCAGTGACGCAATGACCTCTGAAAATTTACGGGTTCTCATTGCTATTTCCCTTTCCCCCCCAAATTAAACGAAGGAAGATTAATGGTCGAAGAATTGGCCATACGTCATTAAAAACGCTAATAATTGTCGTAACTTATTATAGAATAGTTTTACGCTGTTTTCGTTCTTCTTTTTTAACAGGATTTCCGTAGTGGCAAGTCTCTGTGTAAGATGTGAGACGTTGATAACGGGAGAAACATAAGGGTTAATAATTTGGATACATGTGCCATTTATTGCATCGTTCTCGCCGTGAAGACGTAGCGATTAAGTAAATCAAGCTCTCTTTTGTCTTTTTTGTGATTCGCTTCGCAGTACAACGAGGGGGACGTGCGGTATACCTTTGCCGTTGGTAGAATTTTTGCGTTTTTCACAGTCCAAGTCCATCATCGCCATTTTCCTCCCTCCCCCTCGCCGCCTTGCCAATAAGCTTTCGTTTTCCCGGCGCGGAAAGTAAATTATCTGGTCTTCATCTCTCGCCTCATATATCGCCACCCAGCACCTCGAGGACCACACCATTCCTGTTCCTCATCAACCTTGATTCCCTTTGCCCCGTGAATTGAGGAGGCGTTGACGATCGACGGGAGCGCGATCAATCGGTCTTGCGCATAATTTCCGCCGCCGGTGAGGGCCACCGTCCACGTCCTTCTACCCTACCCATTCCGTAGCATTTCCTCTCGAATGTATTCTCCTAGCGCCCTTACCTTTCGTGCCCTCCATCGCAGCTGAATGGTCTCCATGCGCATGGATCAAGCCATAGGGGGCGCGCCGCAAGGTGACGCCGAGACTCAGAAACTCGAGAAATTGCGCAAGGCAAGCCTCCACACCACCCTCCCCATATTCGCCACATTAACTGTTTTCTCCTTGTGTAGGCTGTCCATGCCCAGATAATACACCCACAAACTGCGGCTGCAGCGGCAATTCGCAAACGGGACCCCTTCTCCAAAGCGAGTCCCGAGGACGAGCCGTCATCTCGAGGCCAGTCACCAAGGTCCTCCACGCCGCAATTGGCGACACCTGCGCCGAACCCACCTTCCCTCTCGGGGCTACCAAGCATTAACCCTAATGACTACCCATTTCCAGTCCTGCCTGATTCATCCTCGGTTACCGGAAGTGATCCCAGCTTCCCTCAACTGCTCCCACGCACTGGCTCTCTCTCTGGGCTATCTGATGTTACCATGCGCTTCCGCTCCTCTGCTGCAGCAGATCCTTTCACGCCCAACTTGTCCAAACGGCAAACTTATACATCCTGGCCAGGTCCGCGGGACTTCCCTTCTCCAAACATTTACGATTTGACCTTAAAGATGAACGCAGATATAGGGATGGAATCATTCTGGGAGAATCTTGTTGAGATTTTCGTTACGAATTTCTACGCTTCAAGAGTATCTTTAAGCGTCCCTTATGACTTGACGGATATTACCAATACCCCATGGGGTCACAAGGCAACGTACAACGACTCAGTCGATAAACAGCGAACGAGAATAAACTTAGAACGACGACAAAGCCGGGAGGACGTGCCGCCGTTGCTCGGGGATTCTGGATCCGGTTCCGATGCCTCGGAAAGCACTCTTAGAATCGAGTATCGAAGTCACGCCAAAAAACGCGAGAAGGCTATTCCGATCATGACGTCGATCAACAACCAACTCGACTCCATGCTCAATGGACGAACCAAAGTCTATCCGAATCTGAAAGCCCTGGACGTAGACGATGACCCTTTGATAGACAACGCTGGTGTGAAACGAGTTCTCGATCGTGGCTCCATCGTCATTTTATCCCGCGAATACCGAGACGCAGATTCATTGAGGAGACGGGAAGAGGAAATACTTAAGACTCATCAGCATGAACTAGATGAGGATAGTAAAACGCAAGACACGCAACCTGGCCACCCGCCATTACAAGAACCATCGCCGTCGAATCAGAAAGCAGCGTCCTCAATTCGCAGGGACGTTTTATCCGCATGGGAACAAACGTTTTTCAAGCCACCTCCCGGGAAATCCACGAGCTACGAGGAACACGAACAGCATATACAGTCGCCTTGGTCGCAATCGCCGGCCCCCTCTCCGGCTGTGCTTAAAGAATCGACGGAACATCAATATTTCCAAAATGTTGAGTCGTCTTTTTCGTCAGGCGACGAAGTCGATTACACATCCTCGGACGCAGTCTATGCCATCGGAATGGAGAATTATCGGTCGATTATTCACATTCCCCTCATCCATCCGCACACATCAAAATCCATTAGTTCGGGCGGCGAAAGCAGCGGGTCAAGTGGACATCCTCCCATCGTTCCTATCGCAATCATCTCCCTTTTATCGACTGTGATACCCTATCCTACTCATCTCATTACCTCGCTTTCCGCATTTGCTCCATTAATTGCAACGAGTCTATCTCAAGCCATTCGACATTCTAACGTCCTGCATCAACTTGCGAACTCACCCATGGCCTTACCAAAGATTCGAAAGAACGTGTCCAGCGCGACAGGAAAATGGAAGACAGAAGACTCAACCGAGGATTCTCCAGTCACCCATTCATCACCTGGGACATCCGAGACATCTACACCTTCATGGGATGTCAAAGGCCACTTGTTTTCGCCCGCCGTCATTGAAGCCGAGACTCTGTCTCCATTCTACTCAACTTTGGGCACAGAGTCAGACTATTTTTCGCACAAAACCCCGTATTCGGTTCTTACGGCAAATCTACCTTCCCCGTCAAACCCTCTGAAAAGCCGTATCGGATCAGAATCCGAAGATATGCGCCCCTCCTCGTCGTCGAAATCTTCGTGGTCGCAGGAAACCGCCCCAACCGAACAATCAACAACAGACAAACAGGTCGCTCCAATCAAGATTTACCGCCGACAACGAAAGCCACCCCGAACGATCCATTCGCACGGTGCCACGAGCCAGTTTACGTCCAATTTTCGAATTGCGTCAAGAAAGCCCAAAGCCAGCCGATCTCGAGCAGAATCATTTGCAGAAGCAGATCCTTCTCAAATGCACACACCGTCATCTAGGCTACTCAAAGTTGTCGTGGATTCAATTCCCGTACATGTCTTTACCGCATCGCCTGGAGTGGGAACGATTACTTGGGCAAACGGAAGAACTCTAGCATACCGCGGAGTGACAGCAGAAGCGTACATTGCGAACCCGCATGCTGCGCTTCATCCGGATGATCGCGCTGAGTTTTTCAAGAGATGGACCCGGATGTTACAACTTGAAACTGATGGGATTTCTCAGTCGGTCCGAATCCGTCGCTTCGACGGGCAATATCGCTGGTTTGCGGCAAAAGTCGTCCCGCTCCGAGATGCTCGAGGTGGAGTTGTACATTGGTTTGGGACGGCAATGGATATCCATGATGCAAGGGAGGCAGAGATCAATTCGGCAAGGCAGGAAGAGATCAAGGCTTCCGAACTCAAATATCGCTCGTTAGCTGAAGTTTCTCCGCAAATCGTGTTTGCAGCGACCCCGGCTTTGGGGATTTCGTATGCAAATTCTCAGTGGATAACGTATTCCGGAGTGACATATGGTGACACAGCCAAACTAGGATTCCTATCATTTGTACATCCTGATGATCGTGTCAAATGTGCTTTGCCGGCCAAGGGAAATGGCCTTGAATTTCAAGCTGAGATTCGATTGTTGTCGGGGAATGGCGTCTATCGATGGCACTTGGTGAAATGTGTTCGGATCGAAGAGCGGGATGGAAAGGATGACCTTTGGCTGGGAACATGGTTTGATTCATTTATAAACGACGTTGACCTGTATAGCACTGATATTCACGAACATAAAATGCTAGAGCAGAGATTGAAGGAGTTGCACGAAGCAGCCCGAGCTGCAGAGGCAGAACACAAGAAGCGAGCGGAAGATGCCTTGGAGACCCGTCGACAACAGGAATTTTTCATCGTACGTGTCCTGGACCGTTTTTGTTGATGACTAGGATATGGTGTCACACGAGCTTCGAAATCCGTTGAGTGCGATCGTTCAGAGTTCCGACGTTGTCCTGAATTCCTTGCGAGGCATTTTGGCAAGTCCGTCTGTCCCGTCGGCAATGGCTCAGGAGATTTCCGATGACATTGAGACGATGAAGAGTATTGCCCTTTGCACTATGCATATGCGTCGGCTCATTGACGATACCATTAATGTGAGTTGCAGTTTCTCTCTTACGTCTCTAATATGAGGTTTCAAAACTAGAAAGCGGCATGCTGCAGGTGACTCGAGTGGATTGCGAGCCCATGACCATCGTCAAACAGATGCAACAAATCTTCGATGCCGAACTCCAAGGCAAGAAAATCGAGATGAACATTGTCCAAGACGAGTCGTATAAACGCCTCCAGATCGAGTGGGTACGAGCAGATCCAAGCCGCATCTCTCAAATTTTAATAAATCTGCTGTCGAACGCCATCAAGTTCCTCCACAATCGTCCCCAGCGTAGGATCACACTCACTTTGTCCGCGTCGCCGACTCCGCCGAAACCCGCCGCCACCCAACTGCACAGTCCTGAAGCAGAAGTTGGTCCTGATGCCCAAGACATTTACCTCACATTCTCGGTTAACGATACCGGCCCTGGCCTGAAAAAACGAGAAATGGCGGCCTTGTTCCAACGGTTCTCCCAAGCAACACCACGAACCCATGTAACCTATGGCGGCAGCGGCCTCGGCCTCTTCATATCGAAACGCCTCGTCGAACTCCAAGGCGGCCGAATTTACGTCGATTCAGTAGAAAACAAAGGTTCCACCTTCACGTTCTACATCAAAGTCGGTCGATCCAGCGTTTCTGGAAGGCGACCGTCGGCACCGTATAGTCCGACATTACCCACAACTATGCAGGAGCAGGATGGCCCCGTTATCACTTTAGGTAAAAAGACGCATGTGTTGGTCGTGGAGGTCCGTTCCTCACTCTCGTGTTGCCAGCTGCTCGCTTTCCTCTAAATTCATTAACCATATGGGTAGGATAATATTATAAATCAGAAGCTACTGAAGAAGCAGCTTATTGGTTCGGGATATCGGGTTTCGGTCGCCAATCACGGACAGGAGGCATTCGATAAGGTATTGGCATCGCAGCACTCACCAAAGGACGAAATTGATATTATTCTAATGGATGTGGAAATGCCTATTCTTGATGTACAATTGAATTCATTCATTTTGACTTATGATTTCAGGGACTGCAGGCAACCCGACTTTTGAGAGAAGCGGAGGCAAAGGGAGATATTCTGATCCATATTCCTGTTATCGCGGTACTTTTCGTCCCTTTGACTTTCAAATCTAACCCTTTTTTAGGTATCCGCGAATGCACGAGATGAACAAAAGAAGAGGATGTTTGACGCTGGCGCAGATGGGTATCTTACAAAGCCGTTCCAATTACCTGAACTTGTTGCCGAATTGAAGGAGCAGACACGAATCATGACGCCGGTGGAAGACGTGGTCTTGAAAAGCTGACGAGCGTTTTTTATGAGTGGGTGCAAAATTTACTTTCTGGGGAGTCATATTCTTTAATTAATAGACATAGGGATTGTATTTATTGAGGTGAGCAAGCGTTGACTAGTTCTGTTTCTAGATTCACTGGATAGGAGGGATGTTTTTTTGATACCCCGTATTGCACAATTCTAACTCATATTGGAAGGAAGGGAGTATGGTTTTTCTTCTGTTCATTAGGCGGCTTAAGTAGTAAAATCAATCCAAGATTGGGATATCAATGTCGTGAGCTGACGGTGATATGCTGGTGTTTTGATTTTCGCCACCCATCGCAAGGAGTTATTCTTCCCAGTCGACATTATCCGACTTGTTATCCCTGAAGGTGCTGGCACGTTGGGGTTCCCTGCCGTACCATTTAACACGCCAATACATGAGGCTAGACCCTCTCAAGATCGGTGAGGAAAAAAAACACCAGATCCTGGACGGCGTGAATGAACGTCTGAGAGCGTTTCAACAGGTTGAAATACCGGAACTTCACCAGGAAAAGGCGGAGACTGAGGCCGGGGGAATTGAGATCCAAGTTTAAGGGAGAGGCCCCATCAGTACTGCTCTGGATGCTTTCAGGCATATATGGAAGTATTCAAAAAGCAAGCTAGATGTACAATTTGGGAAATGTATACATATATGGAAGGCACCATTCCTTCATGAAAACACACCGGTCCAATAATCGTACCAATTCCACCGATAATAACCCTCCCAAATAGCCCTAAATAACGTTACTCTGGAATCACAAGTAATGATAAAAATAATGCAAAGAGCCGCCCTCTCCACTGTTGAAAATGCAATCATTCCCTGGAAGATTCGGATAATTTTAACTTTTCCCGTACAAGCTGACGGGATTCCTCATTCAGCGCCATTTGCTTCGCCTGTTTGACCAACTTATCCTGTTTTCCATATACCTCTGTCTCATTAGTCACGACGTCGCTAACACTCGAAAGAAACGAAACGAAAAATAGAAGGAAGGGGGGATGAGGGGACGTGCCAGCTAGAAGTTTCCCGTTGATGAGTTGCCATAACTGGTCATTTCCCTTTCCAGCATTGATATACGCCATCAACGCCATCTTCTCGGCCTGTTCAATGGATGTATTGATAAAATATCGAGTATTAATTGCAGACAAGGCAATGACAGTCAATTGACGATTGAGATGTTCCTGAGCCGTATCCAACACCCTCGTCAGAAATTCCCTACCCGCATCAGCCACCTTACTCACCCCAGGAGGGAGGACATACTTAGATCCTAAGACTTCAGTCGAATTAATTCCCTTGATAAGATTCCAGGCAGTGCGTATCTGTGGCGCCGGCGAAACCATCTCCATCCTATTCTCAACTTCGTCTAAAATCTTACCCGCCAAGGCCTGGTCCCGCACCGTCCCACCACGTAATATCACCGCCCTATTCAGACAGGCGAGAAGGTATGTTTCCCCGGCCTCGACCGGAATGCTCTCGTAATACGACGAAGCCACCGCAAGAAACCCCGTGAGATGATTCTGCATGGCGATGAGGAGGGTGTACAGATGCTGGAAGGTGGTGTCATCCGGGGACGGTGGTGGTGGGAAGTATTCGTGGTTAAATGCGTGTAGTGCTTCGATTGTGGTGAATACTTGCTGGAAATTGGAGCGGAGGAGGCCTGTAAATGAAGCATATAGGAGAATGTAGCGTTTTAACCGGAGGAGACGGGTTTTTTTTGCGATGATTTCGGAGAGCCAGCCTTCTGTGTCGTATTGGGCTTCCGTTAGGAGACTATCCGCCACGCGAATTCCTTCCATGTAGAAACTCCAAGCTTTTCCGGAGGAGTAATCGGGTGAATACACAATCCCACTCAATAAATAGCCAAATAAGAACGACTCGGACTTTGAAAACCATTGAAACTGTAATGTTTCTGTTCCGCCAGAGATCTTTAATTCGAATTTGCCATCATCCTTCCAATCGAGTTGATCTCGCGTATCCATAAACTGATGATACTCTCTCAGCTTTGTAATGGCAGCAGCTCCATCCCCCAACCTTATCAGATGCAAGACATGGAACACGAGCCTCATCAACGTCAAATGCCCGATATCCCGTCTCTCGGGCCGTTGTGCGAGTCTCTCCGTTTCGACAAGCAGCACATCGATATTCACATTCAGCGGCGAAAACAGCAAAGCATGCGGTATCTCCAAGAGGAACGAAAATTCATAAAGCTCCCACTCGGCATCCCGTTGCGCCATCGTCCGCAGAGTATGAATTAGCCCCGTATGCTGCGAAATCTCGTGCCCATCTGGATTCAAAGAACTCAACCCCTCACATCTCAGCAGTGAGAAAGCATACTCCCAATCCGCCGCCCCGCGGTCCCTCGCCTCATCCGCACAGTTCTTTAAATGTGTTCTCGCCGCTTTCCCTGAAGTTTTCGTCAGAATTTCCGCCTGCAAATGCTGCATGGCAAACTTTAACGTCGTAAACTCGGGGATCTTGGGGATTCGTAGAATCCCCTTGCCCAAAAGGTCTTCAGCCCACTCGAGGTTATCAGTTTCATGGACGAGGATTTCTGCGATGCGGAGACGGGTTTGCATTTCGACCTTTAGGGGGACGGCGGTATGGGCATCTTTTTGCTGGGACAAGATTGCCAGGAGAGCTTTTAGGCCTGCAAGGAGGAGGGTGTGGTAACGGCGGAGGAGGGTGGAGTCGTTGGTTCTGAGGGCGGGGGCAGCGAGTTTTCTAGATCCGGCAAAGTAATCTTCGGCAAGCTTCCAGAGGACGAGGTACGGTTCCAGGCGGGGGACTTGGACAGGTGGAGGTGGAAGTGGAGCAGGGGCCGGAGCAGGAAGAGGTCGAGAGGGAGGGGGTGCAGGGGCAGGAACGGCGGCAAGTCGAGAGAAAGGAAGTGCGGGGCCTGGCATGTGTGGAACAGGCGGAGAGGGTGGGGAATTGTATTGCTGCTCTTGATGCGGTAGGGTGAGGGAAGTCGGGACATTGAGCAGCTGCTGGTGATGTTGCTGATGCTGTTGGTGTTGCTGCTGCTGCTGCTGTTGGTGTTGCTGTTGATGCTGGAGGCGTTGAAGTTGGGGATGTTCACGTTGGTGAGGGGGGACGTATTGGAGTGAAGGGGGGGCGGGAGGGAGAGGAGGCAGCCGCGAGAGTTGCTGGTCGGGAGGGGGAAAGGTCCCCGGAGGCAGCGGCGGCAGAAACGGATCCATGTCTCAAATCGTCTGATCGTCGCTAGCGCGGGAACGACTGCGCCATCGGCCACGCCGTGTTGTTTTGTGCCGCTACCGCGCGATTCGGCGATGGCGCTGGTTGCATTTGCAACGCCGGCAAGACGCCGGCGATCGGATCATCGTCGTGACGAAGACGATCAGAGTCTTCTCATCCAATTGTCCGAGAATGCGGACGCAGACTGTCCGGAGACGCGTCTTGTCTCCAGCGAAGGCCTTTTTGCTGCATTGCAAGGGACAACACGCAGTCCCTGTCCTCTGCATCCGCCTCCAATCCACCGCACCAAGATCCCCTCCAGTCCTGCCTCCACAGCCCAGAGACACAACATCCATAAGCGGTGGCCTAAATCTCGAGCTGCACCCAACGGGACGACATCCCACTCTCGCCAAAGCAGTCCCCTCCATCCAATCCGAATCTCCCTTGCAAAACCCCGCACAATCGACACCGCCAACTGCAGATCCCGGCGGAAGAGGCACCTTCCGCACTCCGCTTCGAGTGCAGCGGACAAACATCCCTGTCTCTGTAAAAGACTCAGTCAAAGTTGTCTACCAGGGACCTCTAAAGACAACTGTCCGCGGACTTAAAGCCTTCTCTGCGTCATCCCTCGTCTTTTCAGTTGGAGTGACGCCCTGGCTACTTACCATGGAAGCCTCCCTCCCCATGGTCGCAAGAGTATCAATGGTCTCCGTTGGTGTCCTCCCCCAAACTATTCTCTTGACAAGTATACTAACCCTATTTCGGGGTTATAGCCGTTGGAGCAAGTCTTCTCTCCACCGGCCTAATTAACTACTTTCTGAGCCCTTACGTCATACGAGCGACATACATGTCCCTCTCCCATCAACTCAACCTCGAAAATTACTCCCTCTTTGCCCGTCGAAAAAACAATGTTGTCAATGTCGATGATCTCCGCCGCATCGAGGGAGAGGGCTATCGGATGCACGTCAATGTGAAGAATGAAGCCGATGGACGAGTATGGTATATCCAGAGCAATCCTCAGGATTTGGCAAAGGAGTTTTGGGAGACGTTGGATCGGCCGAGGGGTGGGTATAAAGATGTGAGTGGGCGGGCTGTTACATTTAAGGCGAAGGTGAGTGATAATCCTGAGGCGAGGGTTTTTGAAGAGGACGTTCCTATTTCGGGGAAGAAGTAGATTGTCAGTCTCTCCACTCTCGAAATCAATGTTATTCTTCATCTATGGCCATTGTGCGGTTTTGCACGTTAGTCATTATGGTCGTCTCTCTGGTTTGCGCGACCCCTTTTCCCTACGACTTCCTTGCCTTTCGCTTCCTGCCTCATGTTAGCTCCACAAACTACAGCATACTGTACCAATCTAGCCTTCTTACTCTCCGCGCGTGCCTCATTCTCCCGCTGTCGCTGCTCCCTTATCTGCTCCATCTCTCTCTAAACAAAGTCAATTCCCCGCCCACACACCCAAAATAGGATAGACATACCGCCCTTTGTAATTTGGACCTCACCTCCCCATCCTGCTTATCATTCACCTCCGCAACAATAGCCAACAACGCATCCTATAATCAGCCCACTCCCGAAAAAACGGGCTGTAGAACAGTATTTTCATTAACGAACTTCTTCCCCTTTTTTTTGCCTTTAACGCGCTGGATCCCCGACGGCGTTCCAATCGTATTTAACTGCGGTTGATCCACTCGAGTCTAGATGTTAAGGCGTTCTTTGCGGTGGGGGACCCTGAATTCCTCCAGTCTCTTTTTGTATTTCTCGCGGGCTTGTTGTTTCAGTGTTGGGTGCTTTGTTACTTTTTTCCTTTTGGATTTGGAGGCCGCTTGGGTTGGTTGCGCCATTCGTGAGGGGAAATTTTCACTGCTGGCCTGTGATCGACAAAAGAATGATGGCGGCATGAAATTAATCAATCAAGTCTAATCCATTCAGCTTGGTACCTGCGTAAATCGCTTATTTGTTCTTCTTTCTCACAGTTATTTTGTAGCATTGAAAAGCAGTAATCACTGAGGTTAAGAAGCCTATAATAGTCTCTATAATTGTTACAATAAGTAGTGATATCTGCCACTCAAATTAATTC
>Ga0335081_10007460_pt1 | contig 17474 bp, 11 predicted proteins | sample Lox_Sample_35_FD_206713 | JGI IMG/M metagenome (GOLD analysis project Ga0335081, IMG submission 206713) | Soil microbial communities from Loxahatchee National Wildlife Refuge, Florida, United States - Lox_Sample_3.5 | ecosystem: Environmental > Terrestrial > Soil > Wetlands | place: USA... | reverse complement strand
ACAGAGGTGACGCTGCCGGTGGCATTCGTGATCACGCAGCGGAACGAGTTCCCATTCATCACCGCGGTGCTGGCGCTCACGGTCAACGTCGCCGTTCCGGTCCCGCTGAAGGTGCCACCATCGGTGAGATTGGTCCAAGTGGAACTGCCATACGACAGCTCCTGCCATTGATAGGTCAGACCGGAGCTCGAACCCGCCGCCACCGAAAAGACCGCGCCTTGTCCCAGAGCCACGGATTGACCGACCGGCTGGGTGGTGATCGTGGGCAAGCCACCACGCTGGCCCCGGCGGATCGTGTTGTTCAACGAATCCGCCACATAGAGATTCCCGACGCTGTCCACCACCACGCCGTTCGGCACATTGAACAGGGCGGCGCTGCCGGTTCCATCCGAGCTGCCGACGAGGCCGGCGGCACCACCCAGGGTGGTCACCACGCCCGCAGGCGTAACCTTCCGGATCAGGTTGTTGCCAGTGTCCGCCACAAAAACATTTCCTCCGCTGTCGACCGTCAGCCCGGATGGCGAGGAAAACCAGGCATTGATGCCCGTCCCATCCTTGGCCCCCGCATTCAGGTGCGATCCGGCCAAGGTGGTCACTGTGCCGGTGGACGTAACCTTGCGGATGGTGTTGTTGCCGGTGTCCGCAACGAAGACGTTGCCCGCACTGTCCGTCGCCACCGCAGAGGGTCCGCTGAACCGTGCGGCACTGCCCGTCCCGTCGGCAAAGCCCCCGGAACCGGCGATCCCCGCCAGGGTCGTCACATCACCGGCGGATGTGATCTTCCGGATCGTGTCATTGCCCGTGTCCGCGACATAAACGTTGCCCGCGCTGTCGGCCGCCACCGACGAGGGCTCGGAAAACGCTGCTGCGCCGGCGGTACCGTCCGAACTGCCACGACTGCCCACGGCGCCGGCAAAGGTGGTGACGGCGCCATCCGGGGCGATCTTGCGGATCAAGGCGTTGTAGATGTCCGCGACGAAGAGGTTGCCGGAGGCGTCAATCGTCAAGCCGAAGGGATTCAAAAAGCTGGCGGCCGCGCCCACGCCGTCGGTGGCGCCGAAGGTACCCGCGGTGCCGATCGGCGTCGTAACAGTCCCGTCCGGCGCGATCTTGCGGATCGTGCCGTTGAAGGAATCGGTCACATAGAGATTGCCCAGCGCGTCGACCGCCAGACCGGTGGGTTCGTTGAATCGCGCCGCCGTGCCCACGCCGTCGGCGCTGCCCTTGCTCCCAGCCAGCCCGAATCCCGCGAACGTGCTCACCGTGCCGTCCAGAGTGACTTCACGGATGGCATTGTTGAAGGTGTCGGCCACGTGCAGCACGCCGGCGCCGTCGATGGCCAGGCCTTCCGGAACGTTGAGCAATCCGGCGCTCCCCACGCCGTCGGCCATGCCGCGGGTCCCGACGTTGCCCGCCAGGGTGCTCACGATCCCGCCGGGGGTGATCTGACGGATGGTGCTGTTGCCGGTGTCGGCGACGTAGGTATTGCCCACACTGTCGACCGTGACGTCGCCGGGCGCATCGAACCGCGCCAGGGCGAGGTTTCCGTCCCGGCTCAAGTTGCTCCGATCCGTTGCGGAACCCGCGAAGGTGGTGACCACCCCGGCAGGCGTGACCTGACGGATCGTATAATTGCCCGTATCCGCCACGTACAGGTTGCCGGCGCCGTTCAAGGTTATGCCCGTGGGGCTACTGAACTGCGCAATCGTGCCCGTCCCATCCGCGAAACCGACGTTGCCCGCCGAACCCGCGAGCGTGGTGACCACTCCGGCGGAGCTGACCTTGCGGATGAGGTTGGTGTTGCTGTCCGCCACGTAAAGGTTGCCCGCCGTATCCACCGACACACCGGACGGAGAGGCGAATTGGGCCAACGATCCCGTTCCGTCCGTGTGACCCTGGACTCCCACCATTCCGGCCAGCGTCGAGACCACCCCCGCCGGGGTGACCATCCGGATCGTTTCGTTGCCGGTGTCGGCCACAAAGAGATTCCCCGAGCTGTCGACGCAGACATTGCGCGGCGAATTGAATTGCGCCGCCGCGCCGGTGCCGTCCGTGGAGCCAACGAAGCCAGGCTGACCGAGGGGGGTCGTCACCACGCCAGCGGAGGTGATCTTGCGGATGGTGTCGTCCGAAGGATCCGGCACATAAAGGTTGCCGTTGCTGTCAATGGTCAGCCCGGTGGGCGTGACAAACAACGCGGCGGTCCCCGTGCCATCGGTAATCCCCTGAACGCCCGCCTGGCCCGCCAGCGTGGTCACCACCCCCGCCGGCGTAATCTTGCGAATGATGTAATTGCCGGTGTCGGCAACGTACACGTTGCCGCCGCTGTCGACCGCGACGTCCCCGGGTGTGAAGAACGTGGCAGCGCCACCCGTGCCGTCGGCGCTGCCCGAGACGCTCGGCGAACCTGCCAGCGTAGTCACGACCCCCGCCGGTGTGATCTTCCTGATCGTGCAATTGTTCGTGTCAGCAACATAAACATTGCCGCTGGAGTCCACCGTCAAACCATTGGGCGCGTCGAACTGCGCGGCGGTGCCCACCCCGTCGGCGCTGCCCCGGATCCCTGTCTGGCCCGCCAGCGTGGTCACCACCCCCGCGGGAGTGATCTTCCGGATCGTGTGGTTGAGAGCATCGGTCACATAGACATTTCCCGAACTGTCCACGGCCGTGTCATGAGGCGTGTTGAAACGAGCGTTGGCACCCGTTCCGTCCACGCTGCCCTGGCTGGGCAGCATGCCGGCGCCCGCCAGCGTGGTGACGACTCCCGCCGGCGTGATCTTCCGGATCACACTATTGCCGGTATCGGTTGCGTAGACATTGCCGGCACCATCCACCACCAAGCCGCCCGGAAAGTTAAAAAGCGCACCGCCGCCGGTGCCGTCCGAGAAGCCGGCGATCCCCGGCGCGCCCGCCAAGGTGGTCACCACGCCCGCCGGCGTGATCTTGCGAATCGTGTGGTTGTGGCTATCGGCCACGTAGACCGTGCCCGCCCCGTCGACCGCAATTCCCGTCGGATTGAAGAAACGGGCCGCCGAGCCGGTGCCATCCGCAGTTCCGGGGTTTCCCGGCGAGCCGGCCAGCGTGCTCACCACGCCGCTGGGAGAGATCTTGCGAATTGTGTTGTTGCCGGTGTCCGCCACATACGTATTGCCCGCGCTGTCCACCGCCACGGACGCCGATCGGTTGAAGGCGGCGGCGGCCCCCGCTCCGTCCGCCGCGCCGATCGCCGAAGCCCCGGCCTGCGTCGTGAAGGCATACGGAGTGTAAGTGGTCTGGGCCACCGCTGGCGTCAGCAGCAGGACGAGCGGCCAAAGAGGAAATCGGTGCCGGCATCCGCATACGCGCGTGCGCCAATCAGGGCGGGCAGCCGGGACAGGGCTTTTCATGGAGAAATGGGACGGATCGACCAGCACTCTGGGGATTTCTTTGAGACGTTGGAAGCGTTGTTTTGTTTCATTTTCGGCCGTGGCGAATGTCGAGTCGTCCCACCGACCGTCCCGCCTGCGACGGCGGATGTCGATCGGTGGAAACAGGGAAGCTCCGCCCCGTCAAGATCATGACTGCGGCAGCCGTTGGTTGGCCATCTCGGCGGGATGTCGGGCCCGGATGCTTCATTTGACAAAGGATAGTCATCTCCGCCGAATCAGTGTTCGGACGCAAATGGTCTTTTCCGGCTTCAATTTGCGACAAAAATGACCTCATCCCGCTACATTCACGGCTATTCGCCACGGGAATCTGTGCGCCTTGGCGACCAAGCACGGACCCTGGCGGAGTTGCTCCACGTCGACCAGGAATATCCGGCAGGCGCCTTGGTTTTGGAGGCGGGGTGCGGCACGGGCGCCCAGACGGTCATCCTAGCTCGGAAGAACCCGGCGGCGCAGTTTGTGTCCGTGGACCTAGCGCCGGAATCGCTGGAACAGGCCCGCCAGGCAGTGCAACGGGCGGGAGTGACCAACGTGCGCTTCGAACCAGCCGATCTGCTTCACCTGCCGTTCGCAGACGGCATGTTTGACGCAGTCTTCGTTTGTTTCGTGCTGGAACATCTTTCCGCGCCACTTCAGGCCCTGGCGGAGTTGCGCCGGGTTCTGCGGCGGGATGGGCTCATCACGGTGGTTGAGGGCGACCACGGTTCGGCCTATTTTCACCCCGAAAGTGCCCTCGCGAGAAAGGCGATCCAATGCCTGGTGGAATTGCAGAGGCAAAACGGCGGCGATGCCTTGATCGGCCGCCGGCTCTTCCCGCTGCTTTGCGAGGCGGGCTTCACCCGGGTCAGAGTCACGCCGCGCGTGGTGTACGCGGACGCCTCCCGGCCGGAACTGGTGGAGGGCTTCACGCGGAACACCTTCAACGCCATGGTGGCGGGGATCGCCGACGAGGTTCTGCGCAAGGGTATGATGGACGCCTCCAGTTGGCAGCAGGGCATCGCAGATCTGCATCGAACCGCCGGTCCCGAGGGCGTCTTTAACTACACCTTCTTCAAGGCCCGCGGCCTGAAAACGGCCTGATGCCAGCGGGGCGATCGCGGCCACGCCTCCCGCCGGACCTTCCTTCGATGCGGAAGCTCGCCCCGGTCACACCAGGATTGCCGCGAAAGCCGACGTGGCTCGCCGGCAATCGATCCCGCTCGCCAGCGGTGAGATGATGCTCTTCCGAAGGTACCGGTCGTAGCCGTCCGGCGTTGTCCTGTCAGGAGGTAACGGCGATTCCGATGAAAAAGCCATCCGGTCTCGCAAATGGACCTGCGCTTCGCTTTATTTGCGCCCGCCTGATATCTCAATGATCGCGCCCAGTCCCATTACCGGAGCACCCGCGCCGGCGGAGTTCGATCTCGGCCTCGTCCGGAAGTACAACGTGCCCGGGCCGCGCTACACCTCTTACCCGACCGCGCCGCAATTCACCGAGACGGTGCCGCTGGCCACCCTCGCGGCCGCAATCGAGCGGGACAATTGCGAGGCCGGGCGCCCGATCTCACTCTATTTCCACCTGCCGTTCTGCGAGACCCTTTGCTGGTTCTGCGGCTGCACGACGGTCATCACGCTGAAGCGCGATGCCGCCTCCAATTATCTCGACCACCTGGAGAAGGAACTGGGGCTGGTCCAGCCGTTCCTGAACCCCGCGCGCCGGGTCGTGCAAATGCACTTTGGCGGCGGCACGCCGACATTTCTGCCGCCCGCCGTGATCCGGCGCCTCGGCGAGGCCATTCACGCGCGGTTCGCATTTGCCCCGGACTCGGAGAACAGCGTCGAGGTTGATCCGCGCCGCATCACCCGGGACCACGTCCGCGCCTTCCGCGAGCTCGGCTGCAACCGCGCGTCGCTGGGCGTGCAGGACACCAATCCCGCCGTCCAGCTCGCCGTGCACCGGGTGCAGCCGATGGACGTGACCCGCCAGGCCTTCGAATGGATGCGCGCCGAGGGGTATCGCTCCATCAGCATCGATCTGATCTTCGGCCTGCCACACCAGACTGCCGATTCGTTTGCCCGCACCATCGACGAGGTGCTCACGCTTCAGCCCGATCGCTTGGCGGTGTTTAGCTACGCTCATGTGCCGTGGCTCAAACCCTCCCAGCGCATCTTCGAGAAGCAAGCCAACCTGCCGTCCACCGAGGAGAAACTCCGCATGCTCGCCACCGCCGTGCGCAAGCTGACCGGGGCCGGCATGGTCTACATCGGCATGGACCACTTCGCCCGCGCCGACGACGAACTGGCCGTCGCCCAGCGCGAGGGCACGCTCCAGCGCAACTTCCAGGGTTACAGCACGCATGCCGGCGCCTCGATCTATGGGTTCGGCATGTCGTCCATCTCGCAGACTGAGGACTCCTATCGGCAGAACCGGAAGGAGCTGCCGGCGTATTACGCGGCGCTCGAAGCCGGGCGCCTGCCCATCGAGCGCGGCCTCATGGTGAGCGAAGAGGACCGCATCCGCCGCCACGTGATCATGCGCATCATGTGCGACCGGCGGCTCAGTTACGCCCGCCTGTCGGAGCAGCTCCACGCGGATTTTCGAACCCGGTTCGCCCGGGAAATCGACTCGCTCGCCGACCTCGAGGCCGATGGCCTCCTGCGCCGCGACGACGACGGCTTTGTGGTCACAGGCGTCGGGGCCTTGCTGATCCGTATCATCGCCATGCGCTTCGATGCCTATCTGGAGAAGGGCCAGCGGCGCTTCTCCCGGACGGTCTGAAGCGGGAAGCGGCGCCACAGTCCGCCGTCCGGGCGAGTGGCATGCAGAGCGCGGCGCCGTGTCCTCCGTAGCCTCAGCGAAGGAGGAAGCGTCCAAGAGACGTTCACTGCATCTCCGGCTCGGCCTGGCCGGATGTTTCGTTCCACGATGACGAGCCAAGTCTGGGGGCGGGCTTTGGCCAATCGGCCGCGCCATTACGTTCTTGGCCCGCGGCGAACCGCGCGTTACCAGTCTCGGGTTCAGCGCCATGCCTTATCGCATCTGCAAGATCTTCGAAATCGAGAGCGGTCACCTCCTCTCGAAACATCCCGAGAAGTGCCGGTACCCGCATGGCCACAGCCGGACCGTGGAAGTGGTGCTCGCCGCCGATCGGCTTGATGCAAACGACATGGTCTGCGATTTCGGGACGGTGAAGGCGGCGCTCGAGGCTTTCCTGGAAAAATGGGACCATGCCCTGTGCCTCAACACGACCGACCCCCATTTTGCGTTCTACCGCAAGGCTTATGGCGATCGTATTATTCCCTTCGAACAGACCGATCCGACCAGCGAGGTCATGGCCCGGGTGATCTTCGAGGAACTGCAGCGCCGGCTCGACTCCACGGCCAAAGCCTCCGCCGCGCGCCCGTTGCCGGCCGGCGCCCGGGTCGAGCGAGTGCGGGTGACCGAAACCCGTACGACCTGGGCGGAGTATTCCTCGTGAAGGTCGCCTTCCGGCTGCCCCCGAATTCGCGCGGTCCCGGGGTAATGCCAGCATCCTCCTTAATCCGGACTGTCCGGCGTGAGCTGATGGGTAGGGCGCGCCCGCCCGCTGTCGCCAAAGCCATGGCGGGCCGGTTTGCCTTCGCGAGGCCGCCGCAGCCTTGGCGAAAGTGGCTGGTCGCGTCGTAAGAATGTCAGCGGACGGCCCGGCGGTCCGTCCCGACCGGCACTGCCGCGCCAAAGGGCCCAACCCCAAAGGCCGTCGGCAAAAAGGCGAGCGCCTGCCGCTCTCCTGCCCTCCGCAGGCTCGGGCGCGCGTGGGTACGGGCGGTTCCCTTGGAACGAAGGAGCGCGCCCGCGGCCCGATCAGGGAATGCGCAACTCCATGCCGGCCCGCACCGAGTTCTCATTTTTCAGCACATCGCGGTTGGCTTCGAGGATTTCCGGCCATTTCGCGCCGCTACCGTAGTAGCGTTGGGCGATCTTGTAGAGCGTCTCGCCCTGGGCGACCACATGCCGGCGCACGGCGGCCGGCGGCGGACTGGCCGTCGCGGCGGCCGGCTGCCGCGCGGTCGAGGATCGTTTGGTCACCGTGGCGGGCGAGGCGGCAGTGACCGGACTCAGCCGCAGCCCGCGTGTGGCCGGCGGGGACAAATCGGCGTCGGGCGCCGCCGCCCCGTCCGGGGAACCCGGGTTTGGGCGTCCCTGATGCAGGGCTGCGAGTTCCTCTTTCAATTGAAGATTCTCCTTCTGAAGTTCGTCGATCCTGCTCATGAACTCGAGCCGCGCGGCCTGGCTCTCCAGCGGCTGGGCGGGGAGTGACCGGGCAAAGTCGCGCATGGCGGCATCGATGCGCTGGCGCACCAAATCGGCCTGCCGCGAGTTGGGTTGCAGTTCGAGGTACTTGCGAAAATGGTAGATCGCGGCGATGGGATCCTTCAAGTACTGCTGATACAGCAGCCCCGCCTCGAGGTGGGACTCCGGCGCGTCGTCACTGCGTTTGTCGATCACCTTGAGGAAGGCGCCCAGGGCCTCCTGGTTGCGCCCCTGGCGGAGCAGCTCCTTGCCGCGCTGGTAATAGGGGTCGTTGACCTCGCCGCCGTAGGCCGCATGGTCGCCTTGCTCGCAGCCGTCCGCCAGCAGCAGCAGCAGCACCAGCGCGCTGCACAAGCTCGCGGTGTGAGACAGCGTCCGCAGGGCGCGGCGGGAAAGGGATTGAATGCGGGAAATAGCGGGCTAAGTTCACCCCACGCGCATTTCCAACACAAATCCTAAATGACTCACGAGGCTCACTCCGCCCTGGTTCGAGGCCGCGAGTGCATCCGGATCGAGATGGAGGCACTGCAGGCCACGGCGGAGGCGCTGGACGCGTCGTTCGTGGCGGTGGTCGAGGCGGTGGAGGCGGCGACGGCGGCCGGCCGGAAGCTCATCTTCAGCGGCGTGGGCAAGTCGGCGCATATCGCGCAGAAGCTGGCCGGCACCTTCAACAGCACCGGGGTCACCTCCTGCTTTCTGGATGCCACGCAGGCGCTGCACGGCGACCTTGGCCTGTGCGCGCCGGGCGATCTCGCGGTGCTGCTCAGCAACAGCGGCCAGAGTGCCGAAATGCTGCGGTTGCTGGCCATCCTGAAGCGCTTCGAGCTCACCATCGTCGCTCTGACCAGCAATCCCGACTCGGAGATCGCGCGCGACGCCGATCTGCGCCTCCTGTACCGCGTGCCGCGTGAAGCCTGCCCCCTGCGGCTCGCGCCCACGGCCAGCACCACGGCCGCCCTCGCCTTGGGCGATGCACTCGCCATGGTGCTGCTTGAGCGGCGGGGCTTTACCCGGGATGATTTCGCCCGCCTGCATCCCTCCGGCAATCTCGGCACCGCGCTCCTGCTGAAAGTGACGGAGATCATGCGCACCGGCGACCGCCTGCCCGTCATGCCGGACAGGCGCACCATTCAGGACGCCATCCTCGGCATGACCAAAGCGAAGGCCGGCTGCATCGCCCTCGTCGATGAATCCACCGGCAAGCTGACCGGGATCCTGACGGACGGCGATTTTCGCCGTCACGTCCTGAGCAGCCGCGATTTTCTCTCGCAGCCCGTGGCCCAGTTCATGACCCGCACACCCAAGACGGTGCCGCTCGATGCATTGGCGGTGGAGGCGCTCCGCGTTTTCGACCACTACAAGATCGACGATCTGATCGTGATTGATGAAGCCGGCCGGCCGGTCGGCCTCGTCGACGTGCAGGACCTGCCCAAGATGAAGCTGCTGTAAGGGCTGCGTTACGGGCGCCTCCGCCATGCCGGTCCCTCCCTTCCGCTACCAAGAACCGTTTCCGCTCGGCCCGGACAAGACGCCGTATCGTCTTCTGACGAGGAAGCTCGTCTCCCTCGGCCGGTTCGCCGGCCGCCCCATCCTCCGGGTCGATCCCGAGGCCCTGGCCTGCCTCGCGCGCCAGGCGATGCGCGATTGTTCCTTCCTGCTGCGCGAATCGCACCTCCGCCAGGTGGCCGCCATCCTCGATGACCCCGCCGCTTCGGCCAACGACCGCTATGTCGCGCTCACGCTGCTGCGCAATGCCGAGGTTTCCGCAGAGGGGATCCTGCCCTTTTGCCAGGACACCGGCACGGCCATCGTCGTGGCGAAAAAGGGACAGGAGGTCTGGACTGGAGCCGATGACGCTGAGTACCTCTCGAAGGGCATTTTCCAGGCCTACACCGAGGAGAATCTCCGTTACTCGCAGACGGTTCCGCTCGACATGTACCAGGAGATCAATTCAGGCACAAATCTGCCGGCACAGATCGATATCTACGCGACCGAGGGGGCGGACTACGAATTCCTCTTCATCGCGAAGGGCGGCGGCTCCGCTAACAAGACGTTTCTCTACCAGGAGACGAAGGCGTTGCTCAATCCCAAGAGCCTTGAAGCCTTCATCGTCGACAAAATGAAGCATCTGGGCACGGCCGCGTGTCCGCCCTATCACCTCGTGATCGTGGTTGGCGGCACCTCGGCCGAAGCCTGCCTCAAGACCGTCAAGTTCGCGTCGGCCAAGTATCTCGACACGCTGCCGGCCAAGGGCAACGAACTCGGCCAGGCCTTTCGGGACCTGGCGCTCGAGACCAGAGTCCTCGCGGCCGCCCAGGCCTGTGGCATCGGCGCGCAATTCGGCGGCCGATATTTCGCCCTGGACGTCCGGATCATCCGCCTGCCGCGCCACGGCGCCTCGTGCCCCGTCGGCGTCGGCGTGTCCTGCTCGGCCGATCGCAACATCAGGGCGCGGATCGATCGCGGCGGGCTCTGGCTCGAGCGGCTCGAAACCAATCCCGGACGTTTTATTCCCGACCAGCATCGCGTCCTCCGCGAGGAGAACATCGTCCGGCTCGATCTCAACCGGCCAATGCCGGAGATTCTGGCCGAACTCACCCGCCATCCCGTCACCACGCGTCTGTCGCTCAACGGTACAATCGTGGTGGCGCGAGACATCGCCCACGCGAAGCTGAAGGAGCGCGTCGACGCCGGTGAGGGCCTGCCCGAGTATTTCAAGCGGCATCCGGTTTACTACGCCGGACCGGCGAAGACCCCCGCGGGTTATGCCTCCGGTTCGTTCGGACCAACGACCGCCGGACGCATGGACGGTTATGTCGACCTGTTCCAGTCGCTCGGCGGTTCCCTTGTCATGATCGCCAAGGGAAACCGCAGTCACCAGGTGACCGAAGCCTGCAAGAAACACGGCGGCTTCTATCTTGGCTCGATCGGCGGCCCGGCGGCCATCCTCGCCAAGGAAAACATCAACAGGGTCGAACTCCTCGAGTATCCCGAGCTCGGCATGGAAGCTGTCTGGAAGATCGAGGTGCGGGATTTCCCGGCCTTCATCCTGGTCGATGACAAGGGCAACGATTTCTTCGCCGGCGCCGGCGCCGCGGCACCGTTGAGGCCATAGGTCTGCCCGTGGGCGGGCGGTGCGCGGTCGCAGCGGGCGCCGTGGTCACTCCCCCATCACCGTGACCACGACGGTCCGCGTGTGCGGCGTGCGGCGGTGTTCCCAAAGGAAGATGCCCTGCCAGGTGCCGAGCTGCAGACGGCCCTCGGCAAACGGAATGCTTTCGCTCGTGCGGGTGAGCGCCATCTTGATGTGGCTGGGCATGTCGTCACCGCCCTCGAAGGTATGTTCAAAACGCGGATCGTCCTCGGGCACCAGGCGGTCCAGCCACGCTTCCAAATCGCGCCGCGCCGTCGGGTCCGCGTTCTCCATCATCACGAGGCTGCAGCTCGTGTGCCGGCAGAAGGCCGTGAGCATGCCGCTGCGCAGCCGGCTCTGGCGCAGCGCTGCCGCGCACTGGTCGGTGATTTCGTACATGCCCGCGCCGCGCGTCGCAAGGGAAAGGGTGACAGAGTGGACCGGCATCGCAATCGAGCGTGATTGAATCCGCTACGGCATGGCAAGGGAGCGCTCGCTCCGGCGAACCGGCTGCCGGCCGAGGCCCCGCCGGTCACCCCCCGCCGGCCCCGGGCATGCTGCCGCCCGGTTCCGTCATGGCTTTCGGATCCAGCGCCTTGTCGAGCGTGGCGGCATCCATGAGTTTCCGTTCGAGCACGACTTCCCGCAGGGTCCGGTTGCTCGCGAGCGCCTCCTTGGCCACCGCGGCCGCCTGATCGTAGCCGATATAGGGATTGAGCGCCGTCACGAGCATGAGCGAGCGGTCCACGAGTTCCCGGCAGCGGGTCGCATCGGCCTCGATGCCCGCCACGCACTGGCGCGCGAACACGCGGGCACCGTTGCCCAGGCACGCGATCGCCTCATGCAGCGCGTGCGCGATCAGCGGAATCGTCACATTGAGCTCGAAATGCCCGTCGCGGCCGCAGAGCGTCACCATGTTAGCCAGACCCAGCGTGTAGATCGAGACCTGCACAAGCATCTCGCTCATCACGGGGTTCACCTTGCCGGGCATGATGGACGAACCGGGCTGTGTGGCGGGCAGGCGGATTTCGGCGATGCCTGCTCGGGGGCCGGAGCCGAGCAGGCGGATGTCGTTGGCGATCTTGGTCAGGCCCGCCGCAATGGTCGCGAGATGCCCGGCGACCTCGACGCAATCGTCGCGGCCGCCCTGCGCTTCGAAATGGTTGTCCGCTTCCCGAAAGGCGAGGCCGGTCTTTTCCGAGAGAATTCGGCAGACCTTGCCCGGGAAGTCCGGGTGGCAATTGATGCCAGTGCCGACGGCGGTGCCGCCGATGGCGAGTTCGCCGAGCGCCGCTACGGCCTGCTGCGCGCGGCCCGCCCCTTTGCGCACCTGCGCGGCGTAGCCGGAGAATTCCTGACCCAGGGTGAGCGGCGTCGCATCCATCAGGTGGGTGCGGCCGATCTTCACGATGTCGCGAAACGCGGCGGACTTGGCCTCAAGCGCGGCGGCCAGAGCGTCCAAGGCCGGCACCAGTTGCTCCTGCAGCGCAACCGCCACGCTGACATGCAGGGCCGTCGGGATGATGTCATTCGACGACTGGCCGAGGTTCACGTCGTCATTCGGATGCAGCGGCCGCTTGGAGCCGATCGGCTGGCCGCTGAGCTGGCTGGCGCGGTTCGCGATCACCTCGTTGATGTTCATGTTGGCCGAGGTGCCCGACCCGGTCTGAAAAACATCGACGGGAAAATGGTGCATCAGCCGGCCGTCGATCACCTCCCGCGCGGCCTGCTGGATGAGGCGGCTCTTCGCCACGCTCAGCAGCCCGAGCTCCTCGTTGGCGGCGGCGCACGCGAGCTTCACCAAGCCAAGTCCGCGGAGAAAGGCGGGAGGCAGGGGATGGCCGCTCACCGGAAAATTAAGGACCGCGCGCTGGGTGGACGCCCCATAAAGCGCGTCGTCGGGAACCGGCATTTCGCCCATGGAGTCGCGTTCGTTTCTCATCATCACTTCGGTTTGCGACGCAGGCTAGGCCAGATCGGGGGCAAATGCAAAGCCCCGCGCGCGTGTCGCGGGGCTCGGAGGCTGATGGGCGGAACCGCCGACGATGGTGACCGCAAACCTAGAATCTGATCGACAACCGGTTGCCTTCCGCTTCCAGACGGCTGATGGAGTGATCCCACCCGTCCTGGGCCAGATAGCGCGTGACGCTGCGCTGGGCATGCTCCGGCGCCGAAGGCTCGGGCACGTAAGCCCCGCCCGATTCAAGCGAAGCCAACAGACGGGCGCGCCGCGGATCCGCCACCGCGGCGGCGGTCGGCAACGCTTCTGCCGTGTGGCGCTGGTAAGCTGCCGGCATGGCGCGCTCTTCAAAACCGCGGGAACGCGCGATGGCATCGAGGAGCTCGGGTTCCATCACCGCTGCCGTCGCCAAATTCGCCGCGATGGTGCGCGCGGAAGGCGTCAGTCCGGCAGCGTCGGCGTGGTTCTCAAGAACATCGCCCAGCCAGGGAATCACCCGCAAGACCTCCCCCGAAGCGGCCGGGGAGTCTTCGGCGGCGACGGCTGCGCTCTTCTCAAGGCTCACGGAGGATTGCTCAGCGGGTGGGCGAACGACCACCGTGGGGACCGGCGCGGTGACCGGTCTGGCGATTTCGGGCGGAGACGCCACCGGCCGCGCCGGCGTCTGAAGCGCCGGGTTCCGCGCGGCCATCGCCGGCGAGCCTTCGGGCAGGGTATAATACCGAATCGAAACGAAAGTGAGCGCCAAGACCGCCACTGCCGCCAGCGGCAGCCGCACCCGGCCGATCACGCGATAGACCACGGCAAGCTCATGCCACCACGATTTCTTTTCGACCAAGGCGGCCAGCTGCTTCTCGCGCAGCTGGCGTTCAAACTCGGCCCAGAATTCCGGCGGCGGACGCTCGGCCCTTTTGAGGTGCAGCAGATCCTCCAATGTGACTCGAGACGGGGCGTTGGACTGGCGGTCAAGCATGATCTTTATCCGGTCAGCGCAAGTAGGATTGGAGATCGGCTTGCAGGAGCTGCTTGGCGTAATGAAGACGCGAGCGCACGGTGCCGACCGAGCAGCCCATGATCTCAGCGATCTCGTTGTGGCCTAAGCCTTCTATCTCGAACAAAGTGACCACCATCCGATGTTTGATAGACAATTTCTGAAGCGCTTCGTTCAATTTTTCCTGGAGCTCCTTTACAAATGTTTCCCGGTCGGCACCTGTCTTATCTGTCAGAGCTTCTATGAATTCCGAGGTCTTGTCCTCTTCGGTGATCCTCTCAAAACTGAAGAAGGTGCGCAGCCGGTTTTTCCGCAAGTGTGTCAGCGTGGCATTCACCGCGATCCTGTAGAGCCAGGTAAAAAACGAGGATTGCCCCTGGAAGCGGTTGATGGACTGGAAGGCCTTGATGAACGTGCACTGGGCAAGATCAGCGGCATCTTCCCGGTTGGCGCAAAGGTTGTAGACCACTGAATAGACACGCTCGCGGTATTTCAAAATGAGTTTGTCGAACGCCGCAACATCACCCGACTGGACCTTTCTCACCACTTCCCAGTCAGCATCCGCCTCCTGCTGGCGCTCAGGAGTTGCGGTCAGCGTCTTGCCGATCACCTTGGTGAGGTCCACGGTGAGAAAGGAAATCACAACCCTTCGCTGAGGCAACCGGATTCTAGGAAACCGCCTCGGGTGTCAGCCCTTCCACCTGCTCGCCCAGCAGGTCGCTCAACTGGCCGAGCAGCCGCGCCGGCTCCATGCCCGCCCACGGCGCCAGGCTCGCGGCCCCTTCCTGCAATTCGGAGCGAATAAATCCGACCACGTCGGCAAGGACCCCGTGATGATGCATTTGCGCCCGACGGCGTTCGATCTGCGGCGCCCGGCACTCGCGGATTTCGTCCAACAGCTCAGCCCGTTCGCCATCCGGCAGCTTGGTCAGCAGCGCCAGCAGGGGCAGCGTGACCTTTCCGCCGGCCAGATCGGTGCCAAGGGTCTTGCCGATGCGTTTTTCTTCGCCAAAGAAATCGGCGAGATCATCGTAGATCTGATAGGCCACGCCCAAATGCCGTCCATACCGCGTGGCCGCCTCCACAAAGCCGTCGTTCAATCCCGCCAAGCGGCTGCCGAGCAGGCACGACACGCGGAATAGCTCGGCGGTCTTCAGGTCAATGACGCGGCGGTAGTCGGCCAGCGTGACCGAAGTGTCGCCCCGGCGGAGGGTCTGGGCGATCTCACCGGCGCACACCCGGCGGGTGGCGGCCGAGACGACCCGACAAACCTCGGTCGTCGGAAATTGCGCGGCCAAATGGACCGCGTGCGCGAGCAACGCGTCACCCAGCAGCACGGCCGCATCGCTGCCGTAGCGGCGGGCGGCGGTCGGACGGTTCCGGCGCAACTCGGCTTCATCCATGATGTCGTCGTGCACCAAGGTGGCGAGATGCACCATCTCCACCAGGGCGGCGGCGTGCACAAGCGCAGGATCGATCTGGTCCGGTCCGCTCCATCCGCTGAAAAACACCAGCGCCGGCCGGATGCGCTTGCCCGAGGCATCCAGACAGTACTCCACCAACTCGCGGATCTCCGGTTCAAAGGCTCCGACTTGAGCCCGGAGAAAGCCATCCAGTTCGCGCAGATGCGGCTGGAGGCGGACGAACAACTCGCGCCCCCCCGGGGGGGGTTGGTCGGCAGTCCGGGCGTTGCGGGAAATCATTCGCGCGAACGCTAGGTGATTTTCGCAAAATGGCTAACCAATAGTCGGACGCTCACCTGCTCTTGCCACCAGTCGAAGGAGCCGGACCTCTCCACGTCGACGGATGAGGGCGGAGGGCCCTACGGCCCTGCTTGACGCCGCAAACGTCACCGATGAAGGGATCCTCTGTCCGTCGTCATAAACACCGAGGCGTGCCCGTCACCAGGCACGCCTCGCGTTATGAACCATGACCCCAAAAGTCTACGACTTGACCTGCGGAGCGCCCTCTGTCTGCTGCGCCGGCAGGAAAGGATCCGCGCTTTCCCGATAGCCCGGCAGCTCGTCGTGCCGCAGATTAAGATCACGAAGCTGGTGCGGGTTGATGACGTCTTCCGGACTGGCCCCCTCGGCGTTGATCGCCTTGGCCGTAATGAAGATGATCAAGTTCGTGGTCTGCGTGTTGTCGTTTTTCGAGTTAAAGAGCCGGCCCAATACCGGGATGCTGCCCAAGACCGGGACTTTCGTCCCGCCTTTGGTGGTCTGAGTGCTGAGCATGCCACCGATCGCCATGGTGTAGCCGTCTTTCATCGACACCTGGGTCTTGGCCTTGCGCGTCGCGATGATCGGGATTTCGGCACCCGCCGCGCCACCGAAGGAAACCTGGCCGTTCTGCTGGCTGACCTCGGGCTCCAGCGTGAGCTTGATGAAACCACGGGCATTCACCTGCGGCGTGACCTTCAGGATGATGCCGATGTCCTTGTAGTTGAATCCACTGACTTCGAACGACCCGTGCTCCTGGTTATACGTGTAGTTGGGGATGGGGAATTCATAGCCCACGTTGATGAACGCCTCCGCATTGTTCAGCGTGACGATCGTCGGATTCGAGATGACCCTCGTGCCGCTGATCGTCTTCAGCGCGCTCAGAAAGCCGTTGAACTGGGCCGCGGAGAAAACCGCGGCAAAGGTCGTGGAAGCAGTTCCCGGGATCGGGGTAATCAATGCTCCATCAGCGTCACGTGGGACGGCCTTGCCTCCACGAATCACCGTGTTCGTCGGCTGCAAGCCCATCTGATAGCTATCGAGCGAGCTCCAGTTGACACCGAGGTTCTGGATGTCGCTATTGGTGACCTCGACAAACTTCGATTCGATCATCACCTGGTCGGTGGCCTTGTCGAGGCGCTCGATGATCGGGCGGATTCGATTCATCCGCGACGGCCGCTCGGTAATAATGAGGGAATTGCTGCGCGCATCGACCACGAGCTTACCGCCGGCGCTCGTGTCAACCAGCGACGAAATGATGGGCTGGGCGTCGGCCGCGCGGGCGTAGCTCAGCGTGAACACTTCGGTGTTCACGGGCTCCTGGGCGAGGCTTTCAAGGCTGACGACTTTGATGATGCTGCCCTGCTCAATGTAAGTGTAACCAACGGGCGTGAGGATGACCTCGAAGATCTGGCGCCAGGTCACGTCGCGAAGCTTGATGGACGTCTTGCCCTGCAGGGTTTCCGGAATGACCAGGTTGAGTTCGAAGAGATCGGCCACGTTGCGCAGGATGGTCCGAATGTCCTCGTCCGGGAAATCCACGGAGAGCGTGTCGTGGGTCCGGCTGACACCGGCGGCGGCAGGCTCGGTCCCTTGAACCGTCGCGCCGGCTGCGGGCTCCGCGGCCTTCTCGGCCGCCGGCTTCTGGGCGGCGGGCGGCTCGACCGCGGGCTTCTCGACCGCAGCTTTCTCTGCGGCCGGCTGCTGGGCGGCAGGCGGCTCGACCGCAGGCTTCTCGACCGCAGCTTTCTCTACAGTCGGCTGCTGGGCGGCAGGCTGCTCGACAGCGGGCTTCTCGACCGCAGCTTTCTCTACAGTCGGCTGCTGGGTGGCAGGCTGCTCGACAGCAGGCTTCTCGACCGCAGCTTTCTCTACAGTCGGCTGCTGGGCGGCAGGCTGCTCGACAGCAGGCTTCTCAGTCGGTGCGGGTGTGGGCGGGGCGACTGCCGGAGTGGCAGGCTCGGCCGGAGT
>Ga0335081_10007459_pt1 | contig 17475 bp, 15 predicted proteins | sample Lox_Sample_35_FD_206713 | JGI IMG/M metagenome (GOLD analysis project Ga0335081, IMG submission 206713) | Soil microbial communities from Loxahatchee National Wildlife Refuge, Florida, United States - Lox_Sample_3.5 | ecosystem: Environmental > Terrestrial > Soil > Wetlands | place: USA... | reverse complement strand
TTCAAATGGCGCATTCGAATGGCGGCGCCTTCGAAGGCTTCACGAAAGGCTTTTAAGCGCAGCGATCCCACAGGAAGGGAGGGCGGGGAGTCGAGCTCTGAAGCGGCCCGGGGGACGACCCGAGGCCGCGGCCTTAGCCACGCCCATAGAAGCTGGTTGTGCTAGCTTGGTGGCTTCGCATTACGGGAGAGAGCGTTTATGAAAGCTGTCCGCATTCACGAATTCGGCGGGCCCGAGGTATTGCGCTATGAAGATGTGCCGGACCCACGGCCGCGCAAAGACCAGGTGCTGATCCGGGTAAAGGCCTGCGCGCTGAATCACCTCGATCTTTGGGTGCGCATGGGCGTGACTGGCTCTCCGCTGCCGCATATTCCGGGCAGCGATGTCGCCGGCGAAATCGTTGAGGTCGGCGAATATCTCAGCGGCTTTCGCCCGGGGCAGCGCGTGCTGCTGGCGCCCATGGCCTTTTGCAATCATTGCGAAAAGTGCACCGCCGGCCTGCAGAACCAGTGCGCCCAGTTCAGCGTGTTGGGCAACGCAGTCGAAGGCGGAGATTGCGAATTGATGGCCGTGCCGGCGGTCAATGTAATTCCCATTCCTGATACGCTGGGCTTCAATGAAGCCGCCAGCGCGCCGCTGGTCTTTCTGACGGCATGGCACATGCTGACCGGACGGGCGAACCTGCGGCCGGGGCAAACGGTGCTGATTCTGGGTGCGAACTCGGGAGTGGGAATTGCCGCCATTCAGATTGCCAAGTTCTTCAACGCCATCGTAATCACCACCGCGGGCGACGACCGGAAGATGCAGAAGGCGCGCGAGCTCGGCGCAGACTACGTGATCAACCACTACCAGCAGAAAATTTCAGCGGAAGTGCGAAGGATCACCGGGAAGGCCGGCGTAGATATTGTGCTCGAGCATGTGGGCGCAGCCACCTGGGAGGAGAGCGTGAAATCTCTGAAGCCCGCCGGAACGCTGGTGACTTGCGGCGCCACGACCGGGCCGGCGGTGAGCTTGGATCTTCGGTTTGTGTATTCCCGGCAGCTGGCGTTGCTTGGGTCTTACATGGGAACGATGGGCGAGCTCTATGAAGTGTTGCAGCACGTATTCAGCGGCCGGCTGCGGCCGGTGGTGGACCGAGTTTTTCCTTTGAGCGAGGTGCGTGCCGCACACGAATACATGGCGAACAGCAAGATGTTCGGGAAGATTGTGATGAACCCGTAGCGGCTCCGAATCCGCCCTTTCCAAGCACCTAGGACACGGAGAGCGCGGAGGCAAGCGTGCTATGAATTGTTGCCGTCCCGGCGCTTGAGGGTGGGCCGCTGGTCGTCGTCGTTATTGTCGCCGCCGCGGTTGCCGTGCGAGGCGCGGCGCAAGGTAGGCCGGTTTTCTTTGCCGTTATTGATCTTGTGGCGGTTCTCGAGTTCCGCCAGGCGCGCCTTTACGTTTTCAAAGTCCGAGGTATCCACTTTGTATTCGGCGCGCGGCGGCAGCAGGGCGTTGATCTCCTGCTGCGACTTTTCAATACGGTCAGGGGTCTGCGGATGGGTCTCAAAGGCCTTGGCGATTGCGCCCGGCTTCTTCTTTTCGAGTGCCTCCACTTTCTCAAAAAAAGCGATGAAAGCCTGCGGGTCGTAGCCCGCCTTATACATGTATTGCACGCCGAGGTAGTCGGCCTGGGCCTCAAAAGCGCGAGAGAACTTGAGGAAGGTGAGGGGCAGGGCGAGGCCGGCGGCCTCATATCCGGCATAGCCGACCGGGCCGCCGATCATGATCAGGGGAATCGAAGCCAGGTTCATCAGCTCGCCACGGGTGTTCTCGCGAGCGGCGTGGCAGGCAGCGACGTGGGCGATCTCATGGGCCATAACCCCGGCGAGCTCGGCTTCATTGTCGGCGGCGAGAATCAGGCCCGAATTCACATAGAAAAAGCCACCGGGCAGAGCGAACGCGTTGATGCTGTCGGAATCAATCACCTTGATGGTGAAGGGCACTTGCGCGTCAGAGTTGCGCACCAGGTTCTGGCCGACGCGATTGATGTACTCGGTGACCACCGGGTCTTTGACCATCTTGCTGGTCGTTTCAACTTGCTGGGCGTACTGCCGGCCCATGGCGATCTGCTTCTCAATGCTGTACCAGTTGCCCAGGCCACGGCCGCAGCCGACATTGCGGTTGCCGATGGCGCCCAGGTCGCGAATGCTGCCATCGTGATAGACCTTGAGCGGCTGCGGCGGGGAAGCCTGCGAGCTGGAAGTGGCGCCGGCCAGAGCGGCGCCGCCCAGGGCAAGAACCAGCGGCGCAAGAAATATCGTGATCCGATAAAACATGGAGACACCTTCGGCGAGGACCCACTAGGTTAGAAGTCAGCGGAGGGGAAAGAGTTTTCCGCCAGGCGAGGCTTTTTGATTGGCCAGGAAGGACACGACGCGACACGTAAGGAGAAACGTCTTCATCAGCCGCTGACGCCCGGGCCCCAGAAATAGGCGATAGTCAGGCCGATCATGATGACAACGGTGGCCCAGGCGACGAGATTGTAAAACGGCGAGTTGGTATGCTCGCCCATCAAGCGCTTGTTGTTCACCAGCAGCAACATGAAAATAAGCACGAAGGGCAAGACGATCCCATTCACCACCTGGGAGAGAATTGCGATCTTGATGAGCGGCAGGTTAGGGGTGAGAATCACGCCGGCGCCGGCCACGATCAAAATCGTATAAAGCCAGTAGAAGACGGGCGCGTCCTTGAAACCCTTGCCCACGCCGGATTCAAAGCCCAGCCCCTCGCAGACGGTGTAGGCAGTGGAGAGTGGGAGGATGGATGCCGCAAACAGCGAGGCGTTGAACAGCCCCATGGCAAAGAGAATGTAGGCATAGTCTCCGGCGAGAGGATGCAGGGCCTGGGCGGCGTCTTTCGCGTCGGAAATGTTGTGAAAGCCGTGCACATAGAGCGTGGCGGCGCAAGCCACGATGATGAACCACGCGACCACATCAGTGAAAATGCAGCCGCTGATGACGTCAAGCTGCGAGGCTTTGTACTGCCGCTCGGTGACGCCTTTTTCGACCACGGAGGACTGCAGGTAAAACTGCATCCAGGGAGCGATGGTGGTGCCGATCACCCCGATGACCATATAGAGATAATCCGGGTGAGAAAACATTTGATGCGGCGGCGGTTTGACCGTGGCCAGCAGGGCCTCGATCCATTGCGGCTTGGCCAAAACTCCGGCAAAGATGTAGGTCACATAAAAAAATGATGCGGCCAGGAACACCTTCTCCACCGTTTTGTACTGCCCTTTCACCACGATCAGCCAGACGATGACGGCGCAGACGGGCACGGTGATGTACTTGGAAAGACCGAAGAGCTCCAGACTGCCGGCAATGCCGGCAAACTCGCCGACCACGTTGCCGAAGTTGGTGAGCAGAATTCCGATCATCATGAAGAAAGTGATGCGGAAGCCGAATTCTTCACGAATCAGATCGCTCAGCCCTTTGCCGGTGACGGCGCCCATGCGGGCACAGATTTCCTGAATCACGATCAGGGAGAGCGTGACCGGAATCATGGTCCAGAGCAGCATGTGGCCGAACTGCGCTCCGGCCTGAGAGTAAGTCAGGATGCCGTTGGCGTCGTTATCAACGTTGGCGGTAATGAAGCCGGGGCCGACGACGGCGAGAAACAGAACGATGCGAACTTTCCAGCGCCTTAGAAATTTCTTGGGCATAGCCGTCTGTCATTGCCAGCAGAGCCACAACGAGGCAACAGAATAAATGGATTTCAAACTTAGGAACAGATAGAAGCGCGGCACTTCCGGGCAAGCACGATTAGTTCAGAGCCGGTTGAGGAAAGCGGTGCAGGTTTTGGCCAGCTCGGCGATCACCTGTTTGAGGTCATCGGGGGGAGGGTTCTGCTTCGCCGCCTCTGCGGCCAGGGCGAGGGCGGTGGCATCGCGCACCGCCGAGCGGACCCGCCGCAAGTGGGAGATGGCGGTGGAGTAGGCGATGATCAGCAGCAGGCCGGCGATTACGAACAGGGTGGCGGCCCGGAGGCAGGTGTAGCAGAAGACAATGGGCCCGGCGATCAGCGCGGCCAGGGTCGCGCCCAGAAACAGGGCCATGGTTTCGCGGCGGCCCAAATCATAGGCGAAGCTGGGGTAACGGCGCTGGATTTCGAGCAGGTCGCCGGTCACTTCGGTGGGATGATCGCCCAGCCAATACTTCTTCTTGGGGTGCGAGCTGTACCATTCGCTGATGGTTTTATCGCGATTGTGGCGGTGCCAGCGGATAAAGGAGCGCCAGGAGAGCCATTTCCAAAGATCGATAGGTAGGTAAGCGATCGCGGCAAGAATCTGGCCGGTCACATAGCAGGCCCCGAGCACGAAGATGAGCGCCATCCAGCCGGGCATTTCATAGGGCTGAAGAAGGTCGCTCAATTGCTGGAAGGAGATGCGGTGGGAGATCACCCCTATGCCGAGGAAGACCGCGCCCGGAAGGGCGTAGCCGAAAATATCGCGCAGCAACAGAAAGCTTTTGACCAGCTCTGCAAAAAAGCCGGGCCAGCTTTGCACTCCATCGCTGGAATTGCCTGACGCTCCAGCCATTGGCGGCGCACTGTATAACAGCGCCGGGCGCAGCGTCAATAGAGAAAGAGAAAAGGGAGTGGTCAGTTTCGCGGGGGCCCAGCAAAACCATTGCACCACGAAGGAGACCACTCCCAGAAAAAAACAGAGGCACTGTAAAGAACTGTAAATGCTTCGGCCCGCAATGGCACGGCAGGAACCTTCGCGTGCCCGGGGATGACCAAAATCCCTGGCGCAAAATCCACCCATTTAGGCTAGAGTGGCATCCAAGGAATTAATTTCTTCGCGCTCCCGCCATGAAACGCCGCCCCGAACTCGATGCTGCCCGAGGCCTAATGCTGGTCTGGATGACGCTCACCCATTTGCCCACCCGGGCCAGCGCTTATGCCAACCAGACCATTGGGTTCGTTTCCTCGGCAGAGGGCTTCATTTTTCTTTCCGCGCTGTTTACGGGGTTGATTTATTTCCGGCTTTCGGAGCGCGAGGGCTTAGCTGCGATGCGGCGCAGGCTGTTTACGCGAACCGTACGGCTCTACATTTACCACGCCCTGCTGCTGGCCTTCGCCTTTATTGTGGCGGTGCCGATCGCCGCCCGGGGCAACCGGCCGAATCTCTATTACCTGCTGGATTTTTACTTCCTGGCGGGGGCAAAGCGCGCCATTGTGGATGGGGCGCTGCTGATCTACCGGCCGCCGCTGCTGGATATTCTGCCCATGTACATCCTGTTTCTCATTATGACGCCCGCCGTACTCGCGATTGGCATGAAGAAGGGATGGAAATGGGTGCTGGCGCCGTCGTTTTGCGTGTGGGTGTTTGCTCAGTTCGGCCTGCGCGAAATGGCGTACGGACTGGCCAGCCGAATGTTTGGCCTGCAGATTCCTCTGAATGAGATGGGCGCCTTCGACCTTTGGGCCTGGCAGTTCCTTTGGGTGCTGGGGCTGTGGTTCGGGGTGCGTTGGGCCAAGGATGACCTGCCGGTGCAGGAATGGGCCCGGAAACTGCTGGTGCCTGCGGCCATGGTGGCCCCGGTGCTCCTGGTATTGCGCTACGCGGTGGGGAACGGCATTGAACTGGGCATCTTCGAGGTGTGTTTCGACAAATGGCACCTGGGGGTGGTCCGCCTGGTGAACTTTGCGGCGCTTTCGGTGCTGCTGATCCGCTTCCCGGCGGTCTTGCGCAGCATTTCGGTGCGCCCTCTGGTCATGATGGGCCGGGCCTCCCTGCAGGTGTTTTGCGCCCATCTGCTGTTCTGCTTCGCCGGGCTGACGCTGATGGGCAACGCCAACATGCTGAGCGGGCCGGAGCAGGCCATCATGCTGGTGGCGACTTTCGCCGGCCTGGTGCTGGTGGCCGAGGCTTTTGCCAAAGATAAGAGCCGGGGCAACCGGGGAGCGCTGGCCAACAGCCTGGCTGGATTGTTTGCTTCGGACCGGAATTAAGCCGCCGAGGCCTCTTCCACTTAAAAAATCAGAGCGCAGCGCCGGTTTCTTGTCGCAGCCGGGCGATATCCCGGGCAGGCGCATTGCCAAAGAACCGGCTATATTCGCGGCTGAACTGGGAGGCGCTCAAATATCCCACCTGCTGGCTGGCGCCGCCCGCGTCCATCAGGGTCGAGAGCATGAGACGGCGAGCCTCCTGCAGGCGAAGCACTTTCTGGTAGTGCAGCGGGCTCATCGAGGTGACTGATTTGAAGTGCTCGTGGAAGGAAGAAACACTCATGTGCACCCGCTCGGCCAGTTCTTCGATCTTGACCGGCTGGGAAAAATTGGCCCGGAGCCAGGAGATGGCGCTGGCCACGCGATGCACGCTGGATTCGGCCAGACCCATTTGGGCCACGCGCACGCCCATGGGGCTGCGCAGCAGGCGGATAAGAATTTCCTCGAGCACCAGGGGAGCGAGCAGTTCAGCATCGCCGGGGTGGGCGAGGCACTCCATCAACCTGATAGCGGCATTCATCATGCTGGCCTGGGCTGGGGCGAGGTAAACCGCGCGCCGCTCCTGCACCGGAGGCAAGCCCTGGGGATAGACCTTCAAGACCAGGTCGGCGATCTTGTGCGGATCGAGATCGAGCCGCAGGGCCAGGTAAGGTTCAGCATGGCTGGCGCGCGTGACCTGGGCAGCCACGGGCAGCGCCACCGAGAACACGATCATGCGCGAGGCATCGTATTCATAAACCTCCTGCCCCACGATGACCGTCTTCGCGCCCTGGGCAACCATGCATAGCGAAGGCAAACTCAAAACATGCGAGCACTCGGTGTTGCTGCGGGAAGAGCGGCTGGCGTGTGCGCCCGGGATGCGCAGCTTGAAACTGCCGTCGTGAGGGGCGTAAGCGGCGATCAGGCGGGCCAGTTTCTCGGCGCCAGGCCCTGGGGCCCGCACCGCCTGCCGCAAAGGCGCCAGCTTGCCGTTACCTCTCATGCGCGGTGAACACCTCTTTGGCGATCATGATAGCGCTGACCGCGCAGGGCCAGCCCGAATAAAAGGCCAGATGGGTGATGGCTTCGACCAATTCCTCTTGCCTTACGCCGTTTTCCACGGCCTTGCCGAGGTGAAAGCGCAGCTGATCCGGGCGATGCAAAGCCACCAGCGCGGCCACAGTGATCAGACTGCGGTCACGCCTGGACAGTTCCTTTCTTTCCCACACATCGGCAAAAAGCACCTGGTCGGTCAATTGCGCCAGCTTAGGCGCGATCTCGCCGAACATCTTCCCGGCTGCTGAAGGCTCTTTCGTCATGCTCTTCCTCCTAGTGTTTCAGCGATAGGTCAGAGCCTCAATCGCTTCCGGATAGCGCGCTCCTTCCACGTGGATCTTTGCGGCCGCGCTTTCAATCTCGCGCAAATCCTCGGGCGTGAGTTCGACCGAAACCGCTCCCAGGTTCTCTTCCAGGCGATTGAGTTTGGTGGTACCCGGGATGGGAACGATCCACGGCTTCTGCGCCAGCAGCCAGGCGAGCGCGACCTGGGCGGGTGTGGCCCGCTTCCGCTTGGCCAACGCTCCCAGCAGGTCCACCAGGCCCTGGTTGGCCTTGAGCGCTTCCGGGGTAAAGCGAGGCAGAGTACTGCGGAAGTCGTTGCTCTCAAATTTTGTGCCCTGGTCCATGGCTCCGGTCAGAAACCCCTTGCCCAGAGGGCTATAGGGAACGAAGCCGATGCCCAGTTCCTCCAGCAACGGCAGTACCTCTTCTTCCGGACGTCTCCACCACAGCGAGTATTCACTCTGTACGGCCGTGACCGGTTGCACGGCGTCAGCTCGGCGGATCGTTCTGGCTGCGGCTTCCGACATGCCGAAGTGCTTCACTTTGCCCTGCTGAATCAGGCCCTTCACGGCCCCGGCGACCTCTTCGATGGGCACCTCGGGATCAACCCGGTGCTGGTAGAAGAGATCAATGGCCTCCACTTTGAGCCGCTTGAGCGAGGCCTCAGCTACTTGCTGGATGCGCTCCGGACGGCTGTCCAGGCCTGCAAAGCCCGACGATCCATCGGGCTTAAGCTTGAAGCCGAATTTGGTGGCGATGACAACTTTTCCACGGAATGGGGCCAGAGCTTCGCCCACAAGTTCCTCGTTTGTGAATGGTCCGTACACTTCGGCGGTATCGAAGAATGTGACACCACGATCCACGGCGGCGTGGATCAACGAGATCATTTCCTGCTTGTCTTTTGGCAGGCCGTAGGAAAAGCTCATTCCCATGCAACCCAGCCCCAGGGCTGAGACTTCCAGATTGCTCTTGCCAAGTTTGCGTTTCTGCATTGCCGCTCCTACTGTGCTTTGATCTTCAAACTGGATTCAGAATAGCCTCTGCGGTGTTTCGTTCTTTGCCTAGTTCGATGAAGTTCTTGCCTGATTCTCCGAGCGGAAGGAGGGGCGAAATCGAGTGCCGCCCCAGGGCTAGAGTTTTGCGCGCAGCAGGCTGATGACATCGTCGGAGGTGATGACGCCGGTCAGCTTCTTGTTTTCATCCACCACCGGCAGGGAAAGAAGGTTGTACTTGTCAAAAAGCTCGGCGACTTCGTTCTCCTTGGCGCCCGCCGGGCAGGAAATCAGCGGCTCCTGAGCCAGAGAAAGCAAAGGAGAATCAGCGTCGGCGAGCACGATCTTCGCCAGCGGCACGGCGCCCACCAGGGTTTCCTTGGAATCTATCAGGTAGATGGTGCTGACGGTTTCGACGCCGCCCTCGAAATGGCGCAGGGCCTCCACCGCGTCGCGAGCCTTGGCGTGCAGCGGAAGGGCCAAGAACTCGGTATTCATGCGCCCGGCGGCGGTGTCTTCACCGAACTCGAGCAGGTCGGCGACCTCTTTGCGCTCCTCGGGCTGCATTTCCTGCAAGATTTCCGAGGTACGCTCTTCCGGCAGGTCGGCCAGCAGATCGGCGGCGGCGTCCGGGTTCATCTCCTCGACGATTTCCGCCGCGCGCTCCGAGTCGAGCGACTCGACGATGGACTTCTGCACCTTGGGCTCGACTTCTTCCAGTGCTTCGGCTGCCACCCCTTCGTCGAGGGTCTCAAACACGGCCTCCCGCTCCGCCGGGGCGAGATCCTCGATGATGTCGGCGATATCAGCAGGGTGCAGGCGGGCCAGGCGCTCGTGCGAAATGCGCAGCTTTACCCGGCGGGCGGGGTCGGTCTCGATCAGGTCCACGAACTCCCAGGGAATGAGCCGGGGCGGAATTTTGGCCAGCAAAGCGCGCAGGGCCAGCATGGGAACCACGCCTTTGAGCAGGCGGCGGATGGCGCCGCGCACGCCCACATCCACGGAGCCGACGCGCAACACCGGGCGGTTCTGGCTGACCTCCTGATTGAGATCCACGTCATTGACCCGCACCACCTTGCGGCCGTGGACGTCGATAATCTGCTGATCGAGCAGGTCGCGCTCCAGCAGCAAGAGGCCCTCGGCGCCATTCAGCGGGGCCCAGGTAGTAGAGGAAGTGGTGGCATAGATGCCGCCCTCCACAGAACCGACAAAAATCGAGGGCAGCATGCGGTCGCCGGCCCTGGTTCGCACCACATACATGCTCACGCGCGAGCGGTCTTCCTGGGGGGCCAGGGCCAGCTCGCGCAGCCGGCCGCACTGGCCCCCGGCGCTGTCAAACACCGGAGCGCCCAGAAGTTCGGTGAGCGCCAGTCCAGCCATGGGCAGAGCATACTCAAGTGACAAGCGGGAATCCAGATGGAAGAGAATTTTTTGTTGGGCGGAATGAGCTGCGGGCGGGCTTGATCCTTAAATTGCACTTCCCGCCTGAAGTCCGCTCTCTTCTTCCCGGTTCGTTAGTTCTGAGATGCCAGTTCCCGGTTCTCAGTTTTGGGCTATGATGCGAGGGCGAGAGTGCTATGAAAGCTTTATGGCGCGGGTAATTGGCGTAGATGTGGGCGGCACCAAGGTAGCAGCCGGACTGGTGGATGAGACCGGGGCCATTCTGGCCGAACACCGCGCTCCCATGGCGGCAAACGGAAGCGCCGAACAGGGTTTGGCGGCCGTCGCCGGCGCCATTGATGCCCTGCTGCGGCAGTCGCCACCGGGTTCGCTGGCTGGTATAGGCATCTGCGCACCCGGCCCTCTGGACCCAAGCACCGGGGTGGTGCTGAACCCTCCCAATGTGCCCTGCTGGCGTAACTTCCCCCTTCTCGACCAGGTAGCCAAAATCTACGGCGTGCCGGTCAAGGTGGATAACGACGCCAACGCGGCGGCGCTGGCGGAAACCTTATGGGGGGCGGGCCGGGGCTACCGCCATGTATTTCTGGCGACGATTGGCACCGGCATCGGAACGGGCATTGTTTTTGATGGCCGCATCTATCACGGGCGTACAGGCGCGGCGGGCGAGGGCGGCCACATGAGCGTTGACTACCGCGGGCCGGCCTGCGCCTGCGGCAAACCCGGCTGCATAGAAGTGCTGGCCTCCGGCTCGGCCATCGCGAAGAGAGCGCGCGCCAAGCTGGCGGCTCAGCCAAACCCGAATTCCTGCCTGCTGAAGCTGGCCGGCGGAGAGATTGATCGCGTGAGCAGTGAGATGGTCGGCAAAGCCTATGCCGCCGGCGACCCGGTGGCCGGTGAGACCATCCACGAAACCCTGCAATTACTGGCGCTCTGGCTCAGCAACGTGGTGGACCTGCTCGATCCAGATGTGCTGATCATGGGCGGAGGCGCTTCCTGCCTGCTGCAGCCGCTCTTTGCCGACCTGCGGGCGCAACTGGCTGACTTTTGCGTAAATCCCCGGAGCAGCGAAATTCCCCTGGTCATCGCCCGCTACGGCGCCGAGGCCGGCATTGCGGGAGGAGCAGCGCTCTGCTTCGCCGATCTGACTCCAGAGACAGCGGAGACAGGACCTTCCCTGCGGCGGTGAAAGCCGGGCCGGCCAGGCCTTTCCCTTCCGGCCGCAGTTCCAGATTGGTCAAAGTTCTTCACCTGGAAGCATTTCCTGCTTGACTTGACGAAAGGAATGGTTGATAAGCAGATCAGGTCCTCCCCTTACATAGAACAACCCACCCGTCGCGCTCGGCTTCTTAATGATTGCGCGGGCCTTGGGCTTGGGGAGGCACGAGATGGAACTGTTGGTTTTGATGGTAGCGTTGATATTGCTCGGGTCGTCTATTCCAGCCAACGATCATGTAGCTTTCAGGCGCTGACAAGCCGGGGCAGCCTGTGAACTTCCGCGGCAGCCGAGGCCTCTCGGCTGTGCAAGGGGCTATTTTTCCCTTCCTGGTTACAGTGGTGACGCGCATCACCTGGAGCGGTGACAGCCGACACCGCAATCGCACCCCCAACGCTGGCACACTATCTACTGCCAGAGGCACGGGAATCCTCCTGAAAGTTCCCTCACGGGAGGCATCCCGGGGAGGTCTTTATGACAGCCCTGTCTCTTCTGATTGCGGCGATTCTCATCGTGGCCGGGGGAATCCTGCTCTTTGCCGCTGTTCCCGCGGTTCGCGCCTACTGCACTTATCATGGCAAGCGCCTGGTCACCTGCCCGGAGACGCACAAGACCGAATCCGTGGATGTGGCGGCCAGGGTGGCGGCGCTGAGCACCCTTTTCGGCGAACCGAAGCTGCGCCTGGATCGCTGCTCGCGTTGGCCCGAGCGCCGGGATTGCGGGCAGGATTGCCTGCAGCAGGTGGAAACCGACCCGGACAACTGCCTGATCTGGAACATCGTATCGAACTGGTATGAAGGGCAGAGGTGTGTGTATTGCAAGAAGCGGTTCGCTCCTATGAAACACCTCGATCATCCTCCAGCCCTGCTGGGGCCCGATGACAAAACCGTCGAGTGGAACCAGTTCCAGCCGGAAAGACTTCCCGAGATCTTATCCATCTACAAGCCCGTCTGCTGGAACTGCCACATCGCGGAGACGTTCCGCCATGTGCACCCGGAGCTGGTGGTGGAACGGAACCGGGACGTACATCACACCGTCTGAAGCGCCCCCATCGCCAGAAAGGAGGAGCTCCATGAAACGCACGAGACGCGTGATCATTCTGGCCGCCGCAGTCCTGGCGCTGATGTTATGGGCCGCCCCGCAATCCGCGAGCCAGGACGAGCACGAGGTGATCACGGTAAAGAGCGCCGAGAGCAACAATGGCGTGGTGATCGTTCGGGCCGAGGCTAACAAGGTTGCCTTCGAGCTGCAGTGCAACCAGCAGATGCTGAGCTGCACCAGCCTGCACCCAGGCCAATACGTTATGGTCCGGTTGCCGAAAAACTGGGGTATTTATATCTGCGCCAACGTGAATATCTATCAGATGGCTGAGGATTCCACAGCCCTCGGCGACCCGGTGGGCCAATACTGCGTGATCGAGAAGTGAGACCAGGGTGCAGGCGGCACCCGGCGGGATGTAGAGGGGAGTTGTCGCAGTAGCTACCTGCCATGTATCCTTGCGGTGACATCTGGCGGTTCTTGTTTTACCTTACTCTCTATGCCCGCGAATAAAGAGAAGGAAAGCAAACCCTTCCTCTGGGTCATAACCGTGGTACTGCTGGCCTTGGCCGCGTGGATGTACTTTCGCCGATAGCGGGCCAGCGCAGGCGTGCGAGATTCGGCCCCCGGCGGCGAACCTGGCCCTGCCGGAGCGGCCCTATTGCCGGCTGTCCCTCCTGCAGCAGCGCCTGCAAAGACCTGACCTGAAAGTTCACTCCTGCTTGCAAGTCCCGGCTTCGGCTGCGTTCTATCCTAAGAAGCGCTTCCGGGTATAAAACTGGCCTGATGGAGAAGTGTCATGAGAATCCTTACATCGCTGATTGCAGTTCTGGTCCTTGCCGGCACTGTGCTGCCACAAGACCGCCCCACGCTCACGGCGCAGCCCAACACGGTGTTTGCCGGGGGCGATGGAAAATTCGAAGCCGATCCCGATACGGCAGTGATCCAGTTCAATATTTCGGCGCAGGAGAGCACTTCGCGCGCGGCCTACGATCGCGCCTCGAAGGCCGCCGAGCAGATACGCGAGCTGTTGCGCAACCATGGGATCGAGCCCAAGACCGCGCAGTTCGGATATTTTTCGCTGGAGCCGGTGTACGACTACAAGAATTCGAAGCGGAAGCTGGCCGGCTATCAGGTAAACGCCAATGTCACTTTGAAGTTGAAAGACTTTTCAAAGATCGCGCCGATTCTGGAGCAGTTGGCAGACCTGGACGTGACCGCCGACCAAAACCTCACCTATACGTTGGACGATATGGAGGCCGCCAAGGCAAAGGCCGTGGAAGATGCTTACCGCAGGGCGCGCGACGCGGCCGCGGCAGTGGCCCGGGCCAGCGGCAGAACTCTGGGAGAACTCTCTTATGCTTCGGTGGATACCTCTGAGCCGCCCCCGGTGCGGCCGCTGATGAGGATGAGCACGGTCCAAGCACAGATTCAGCCCGCGCCTACGGCAGAGTTCAGCCCGCAGCAGATCACGGTAACAGCGCATGTGAGCGCGCTGTTTACGTTGAAGTAAGAGCTGGCAGCTCTTTTCTGGGATGGGCCACAGAGGACGCGGAGGACACAGAAGAAGGGATATCTCCCGCGCCTACGTCCTTGGCCGTGGAATGCGGCTGCTGTCTAAAGGCACGTCGCGCTGGATGACCATCTCCAGGGTGGTTCCGGGCTCCATGCGAACGTCGTTGCCACGAGTGAGCATGGCGATGGCTGTTCCCACCGCCCCGCCCACGCCCGCGCCGATTCCTGCGCCCTTCAGACCGCCGCTGGTGACGGCGCCGATGGCCGCGCCGGTTGCTGCCGTGCTGGCCGCCGTCCCGACCTTCTTGCCGGTTTGGCCATCTTCCTGAATGGTGCCCTCGGAGTCTTTGACCGAAGTTCTTTCCGCGCCAGGCACATTCTCCACCGCACCCGGCAGCATCACGGTGTAGCCGCTGGGATAGATGAGCGTAGTGAAGTGAATCAGGATCTCGGCCCGGCCCTTGACCCGTCCGCCGCGCTGTACACGGCTGATTCGCCCCTGCACGTAGGTTCCCGCGGGAATGATGATGCGCTCATTCTGTACCACGGGAAACGTGGTCCGGGCGTAGACGGCGTCGCCTTCCTTCGCGTTCTTGGTGGAAATCGCCTGCTTCAATTCCAAAGGGACCCTGGTTCCAGCCGGGATGATGAGCTGGGCGGAATCGCCGGACGTGGCCGGACTTTTGGAGGCGGCAGGCGGCGCCTCCTGGGCCAGCGCGATGGAAGCAAGCAGCAATAGAAGCAGGCAGATACGCATGGAGTTTCTCCCCGAGCGGAAAGCCCAAACCCGAACAATTTACACCCTATGCCTCTACGATGCTGCCCGCGGGCGGTTTTGTTGGATGGCTGGTTTCTGCGGCATCACTTATAGATCAGATATTTCTGGCGGAGCTGCTCGAACTTCTCCAGCGGTTCTTGCCAGTCCTGTGCGATGCGGCGGGCATCCTGGCCCTGCAGGATGGCGTCATAGACCGCCTGGTTGAGCAAAAGCTCGGTCATGCGCTCCATGTGGTATTGCTGCGGATAAAGCTTGTGCAGGGCCGAGGCCAGCTCAATTCCAAGCTCCGGTGCGTCAAGCGAGTTGCGGCTGGTGAGAAGAATATTCACGCCCTGGCAGGGCTGGCCGGAATAATTGCTGGCGCTGGGGATGAAGCTGACGGGCACAAAGCGCACTCCGGAAATCTGGCGGGCGTTCAGGTAGGCGGCCAATTCGCGGGAGTTGATCCAGGGAGCGCCCAGCAGTTCGAAGGGGGTATCGGTGCCGCGGCCGACCGAGACGTTGGTGCCTTCCACCAGGCCGACGCCAGGATAAAGCGCGGCCTCGGTCAGGCTGCGGAGATTAGGCGAAGGATTGACCCATGCCAGCCCGGTCGAGTCGTACCAGTCGCCCCGCATCCAGCCGGCCATGGGCACGACCGTCAGCTTGGCTCCAATGTGGCGCTCGGCGTTGAACATCTGCGCCAGCTCTCCCATAGTCATGGCATGGCGCACGGGCACAGAAAAGTAGTTTACGAAGCTCTCATGCCCCGGCTCTGAGATGGGGCCTTGCACGAATGAGCCCGTGACCGGATCGGGGCGGTCGAGCACGATAATTTCGATTCCGGCCCTGGCGGCGGCCTCGAGAAAATATCCCAGCGTAGTTTCGTAAGTGTAGAAGCGAACGCCGGCGTCCTGAATGTCCAGCACGACGGCGTCGAGACTCTTCAGCACATCCGGCGGAGGGCGGCGGGCGGCATCGGTGGCGCCATAAACGCTGTACACCGGAACGCCGGTGGCTGCGTCTTTGCTGTTGCCGATTGCGGTGGTATCGAGCGCGCCGGTCACGCCGTGCTCCGGGCTGAAGATGGCTTCGAGAGAAACGCCGGGCGCATGTGCCAGTACATCAATGGTGCGGCGGCCCTGGGAATCTATCCCCGTTTGATTGGTGAGCAGGCCGACTTTGCGGGCGCCTGTTTCTTTGCGCAATTCGGCGAAGTCGTGCGCTTCCAGAATGTCAATGCCCGTCTGCACAGCGCCATTGCGCACGGCAATCCGTCGTGCGGCGGTCTGGGTTTCGTTGTAGCCGGTAATGCTTTCGAGACGCAGTTCGTCTTTCTCGGCGACGGTAAGGGGCAGGGCCGCGGCTACCGCGGTAGCGATTTCAGAGCGCAGCGCGACTGCGCTTCCCTTCCCGCGCGGATGCACGGCGTTGGCGAGAATGATGATGAAGGTCCGGGTGGTGGGGTCAATCCATAACGAGGTGCCGGTAAATCCGGTGTGGCCGAAAGAGCCAACCGGCAGCAATTCGCCGCGATTGGAGGAAAAGGGCGAGTCAATATCCCAGCCCAGGCCGCGCAGCACCTGAGCGGTGGGCGGCTGTTGCGGGGTAGTCATTTTTTCGATGGCAAGCGGGGCGAGAATGGAGCTGCCGCCGAGCAGCGCCTGGGCGAACTTCGAAAGATCGTCAGCCGTAGAGAACACACCGGCGTGCCCGGCGACGCCTCCCATGCGGCGGGCGGTGGGATCATGCACCACGCCGCGCAGCATTTTTCCGGTTTCCGGGTCGTATTGCGTGGGTGCGATCCTCGGCAGCCACGATTTTGGCGGAAGGAAGCGCGTGTGCGCCATCTTCAGCGGCGCAAAAATATGCCGAGCGCAGTACTGATCGAGCGGCTCGCCCGCAACTTTCTCCACCAGCGCGCCGAGCATGATGAAGTTGAGGTCGCTATAAAGAAAGCGCGAGCCAGGCGGGAAAATGGGCGTCGCCTCGTCTGCCATGCGGAGGGCCATCTCGCGACCCTGCCATCTCTGCCCCAGTTCGAGATCTTCCGGCAAGCCGGAAAAATGGGTGAGCAATTCACGCACGGTGATCTCGTCTTTTCCGTTTTGCCCGAAGGCAGGAAGATACTTCTCGACCGGGTCATTCAGTCGAATCTCGCCCCGTTCTTCCAGTTGCATAATCGCGGTGGTAGTGGCGACCACTTTGGTCAGCGAAGCAATGTCGAAGATGGTATCGGGCGTCATCGGCTCGCGGCGGGGCTCGAGAGAACGATGGCCAAAAGCCTTGCGGTAAACCACTGCGCCGTCGTGCCACACCAGCACTACCGCGCCGGGAGTCTGGCCGTCGCCAATGGCATTCTGCACGATGGCGTCCACGGTCGAGAGCCGCACCGGGCTCGCCGGGCCTGCGGGCGAAGTAGCGGCATTGGCCGAGGCCCCCGAGAGGGCAATAAGAAGAACGGCCAGCAATCTGCAGGCTAAGCGCAAATAATCCGGATTGGTTTGAATGGCGCGGATGTTCTGACTTTACACAAGCGCTCCAGATGGCTCAAGAAACTCAAGTAAGGGGCGCCGCGCTTTACCCGGTTTGGGAACTTTGCTATAACCCAAACATCGAGCGTCTGGCGCATCAATCCGAAGATTCATCCAAGGTGAAAGCCGCCATAACCACGCGTTTTCTGGATTTCGCTTACGAACAGCAGGATGCGGTCTTTTTCCCGGCGTTTCGAGTGCTGGATGAGGCCGTTGCCGGTCATGCGTTTCCCGCGGCTTCGGCCGCGGTTACCCATAAAGGGAAGCTGGTGGCGTTGCGCGCCTCTGGGCGGTTCACTTACGAAGCAGAGTCGCCCGAAGCCACTACCGAAAGCATCTTCGATCTGGCCTCGGTCAGCAAAGTCGTCGCCACCACCGCCATGGCCATGATTCTCTACGAGCGCGGCCTGCTCGACCTGGAAGCGCCGGTGGCTGCGGTCACGCCCGAATTTCTCGCCGCTTCGAGGGACCCTCGCCGCCGCGGGGTTACGTTGCGCATGCTGCTGGCGCACTCCTCGGGCCTGCCCGCCTATGAAAAGCTCTTTCTGCGAGCGGGAAACCGCGATGAGCTTCTGGCCGCAGCTTTTGCCACTCCGCTCACGGCCGACCCCGGCGCGCGGGCTGAATACAGCGACATTGGCTTCATCATTCTGGGGGCCGCCCTGGAGCGGCTGGCCGACGAATCCCTCGACCGCTTCTGCCAGCGGG
>Ga0335081_10007458_pt1 | contig 17476 bp, 15 predicted proteins | sample Lox_Sample_35_FD_206713 | JGI IMG/M metagenome (GOLD analysis project Ga0335081, IMG submission 206713) | Soil microbial communities from Loxahatchee National Wildlife Refuge, Florida, United States - Lox_Sample_3.5 | ecosystem: Environmental > Terrestrial > Soil > Wetlands | place: USA... | reverse complement strand
ACGGGACCACCTGCTACGCGGACACATACTCCGCCCCCAACGCCATCGAGGGCTCTCTTGACCACGTCGCGAAGGCGTCCAACGAGGTGGGGATCCGCGGAGTTATCTCGTTCGAAGCGACGGAGCGCCGGAGCGCAGAAGAAGGGATCAGGGGGCTGAATGAGAATCTGAGGTTCATCACGAGGAAAAACAAAGGGAGGGCGATGGGAATGATAAGCCTCCACGCGTCCTTCACCGTCTCGGACGACCTGATCTCGCGCAGCGTCGAGGCGAGCCAGAGGCACAGGGTTCCGCTGACAATCCACGTCTCTGAGGGGCCCAACGACGGCTATCACAACATGGAAAGGTACGGGATGGGGAGCGTCGAAAGGCTGCATGAAGGGGGCCTTCTTTCCCCCAGGGCAGTCCTGGCCCACTGCGTCCATCTCAACCAGCGGGAGATCGGATTGATCGCGAAGAGCTCTGCCAGTGTCGCCCACAACCCCATGAGCAACATGCTGAACGCCGTGGGCGTCGCTTCGCTGATGGAGATGGTGGACAAAGGCGTGAACGTGGGCCTCGGAAACGACGGGTATGTCTTCGACATGTTCGAGAACATGAGGGCAGCCTTCCTGCTGCAGAGGGTCGCCCGCAGAGACCCCAACAGGCCCACCCCACAGGAAGTGGTGGAGATGTGCACTGTCAACGCAGCCAGGGCCTACGGCCTGTCCTCTCTGGGGTCCATCGAGGTGGGAAAGAGGGCGGACATCATCGTGGTGCGACCCAGCTTCAGGGCCACCCCCTATTCTGGCTCTATCTACGGCCTTATCGTCAACAGCCTGAGAGGGTCCGACGTCCGAGACGCGGTGGTGGATGGACAAATAGTCATGAAGAACGGAGACCTGCTGACTCTGGATGTCCAGAAGGCGGAGGCGAAGGTCTTGAAGGCCATGGACAGGCTTTGGAGTCGCCTTGGCCCATCCCCCTCTGAAGCAGTCGAGCCGCTGGGGCAGGATCCCTACGGCAAGAGAGCGAAGAGAGACTAGGCTCCTAGTACGACGCAACCCGGCGCGGAACGAACCTGCCCCGGCCTCTCCTTCCAACGAACTCCCCGTCCTCCATGACCACTTCCCCCCTGCTCACTGTCAGGACGGGGTATCCCTCGGTCGTGACGCGATCGTAGATGCTGTAGTCGATCTTCGAATGCATGACGTCTGCGGTCATTCTCACCCTCTTGTGAGGATCGATGGCCACAAAGTCCGCATCTGCGCCCACCGAGATGGACCCCTTGGACGGGGATAGACCAAAGCGCATCGCGGACGCAGCAGAGGTGACCCTGACCATATCGAACATGGAAATCCTTCCCTTCCTAACTCCTTCAGAGTAGAGGAGCGGGATTATCGCCTCGGTGCCTGGGACCCCATTCGGGATCTTCGTGAAATCCTCTTCTCCCCAGTCCTTCTCGGCGCTGGTGAAAGGGCAGTGGTCGCTTCCCACCGTTTCGATTACCCCGCCAGAGGCCAGGCCCCCCCAAAGGGCCGCCCTGTCACTTGCTTTCTTCACCGGTGGCGACATTACGAAGTTCCTCGCATCGTCTCTTTCGTAGACTTCGTCTGTCAGCACGAGGTAATGAGGGCAGGTCTCCGCGAACACATTCGTCCCTCTACGCCTGGCGTTGTCGACCTCTTCCATCCCTGCCCTGCTTGAAAGGTGAACGATGTAGATTCTCGCGGAGGCGGCCTTGGCAAGCGTAGTGACCCTTGAGATTGCCTCTGCTTCGGCCTCGGCGGGCCTGCTCACGGCGTGGAACTTCGCCTCGGTGTTTCCTGACGCCAGGTTCTTCTCGATCAACCGTTGGATGATTCTCTCGCTCTCCGCGTGAACGGCCACTAGCCCACCTGCGCCCGCGACCTTCTCCATCACTCTCGAGATGTCAGGGTCTTCGAGCATCAGCCCCCTGGCCTTGTAGGCCGTGTAGACCTTGAAGCTCGGCACCCCCTTCTGGACCACTTCGGGTATCCTGTCGATCTCAGGCAGGTTCTGGCCCTTGAACATCATATGGAGGCCGTAGTCGATGGCCACCTTGCTGTCGGCCTTCCTCCTGTACTCCGCCAGGGCGCCCAGCAGGGTCTCGCCCGGTTGCGTGTCCACGAAATCGACTAGTGTGGAAATCCCGCCGCAGGCCGCAGCCACAGTCCCCGTGTAGAAGTCGTCAGCGGAGCTCGTGCCAGCGACCTTGAGCTCCATATGGGTGTGGGCGTCGATGCCCCCGGGGATGACTATCTTCCCACTCGCATCGTAGACCTTCGCTCCCGACGCCTCCAGGGTAGGAGAGACAGATACGATTACGCCCTCTTTCACCCCGATATTGGAGACGAAAGACTCCGAACCTGTCACGATTCTGGCGTTCTTCACCAGGAGGTCCAACGGCTGGGCTCCCTAATCCCCGGCCCCGGACCTGGAGATAAGCTCGTCCTGGTGCATCTGCGCCTGGCCCACGATCCTATCCTCGTCGAGGGTTAGTGCCTTCCCGTGCCGCAGCAGGAGCCTCCCGTTGACCATGACTGTGTCGACATCGCTCCCCATGGCAGAATAGACGATGTTCGAAACTATATCTCGGAAGGGAGTGAGATGGGGCTTCCTCAGGTCAATGAAGACCAGGTCCGCTTTCTTGCCCACCTCTATGGACCCCAGCTGCGACTCCATACCAATGGCTCGAGCTCCTCTGACTGTTGCCATCTCCAGGACCGTCATGGCAGGCATGACCACAGGATTCAGGAGCCGCCCCTTCTGGATCACAGCCGCGAGCTTCATCTCCCTGATCATGTCGTAGGAGTTGTTGCAGGGGGCGCCGTCGCACCCGAGTGCGACGTTCGCTCCGGCTCCGAGCAACTCTGGCACCTTGGGGATGCCGGACGCGAGTTTGAGGTTGGAGGAGGGGCAGTGGGCGACCATCGCCCTCGTCTTGGCCACTCTCCTCACATCTTTGTTCGTAAGCCAGACCATGTGAGCGAAGAGGGACTGCGGTCCCGCCAGGCCAGCCTCTTCGATGAACTCGAAGGGAGTCAGTCCGAAGTTCTGTTTCGCGTACCTCACGTCCTCTCTCACTTCAGCCAGGTGCATGGTCACCATCGTCTTCTGCTCCCTGGCGAGCTCCGCCACCTCCTCGTACAGCTCCCTGCTACACCCTCCAAGAGACCTCGGGGCCAGCCAGGTTGTGACTAGTCCCCCCCTCCCGTTCCATTTCTTGATCATGGACTTCGCTTCTCTGATGCAGGATTCTTTCTCCTCCACCAACCCGGCTGGCATTATCTTCCCCCTTCTACCGTACCCCTGGCTGTCCATGATCGTCTTGGCCAAGGCGCCCCTCATGCCCGCCTTTGTTACCGACTCTGCTATCCCATCGAATCCGTAGCGTGATACTATGTCCACCCCGACGAAGGAAGTGGTCCCGCTCTTCACCATCTCGAGCATAGAGAGGTCCGCGCTCAACCTGCCGTCTTCCTCTGTGAAGCTCGCCTGGATGGGCCAGACCCTCTGACTCAGCCACTGCACAAGAGACAGGTCGTCGGCGCACCCCCTGAGCAGGCTCTGAGCTAGGTGGATGTGTGTGTCGATAAGCCCGGGGATCACCGCCATACCCTTGGCTGAGATCTTCTGCTGTGCTCCCCTCGGCCGCCTCGATTCAGGATCTGCGATCTCTGCGATTCTGTCTCCCTCTACGAGGATGGAGCCCCCTTCTATGATCCTCCGCCGAGGGCCCATGGTAACGACGATGGCGTCTTCGATGAGGAATGAGCTAGATTTGGGCAACTGGCGGTATCATGCCCTCGGGCCGACCACGTGGGTGCCGGCTTCGCCCTTCAGGGCTTCTGTAAGCTTGTCGAGCTCGGCAATGATGGCCTGCTCCCCTCCACTCTCTACAAAGCGGATTGCAGCTGTCACCTTCGGAGCCATGCTTCCTTCCTTGAACTGGCCTTCGCTCAGGTAGTTCTGAAGCTTCCCCGCCGTCACTTCCGTGAGGAGTTTCTGCTGTGGAGTCCCGTAGTTGATGTATGCGCCCTCCACGTCGGTCAATACAACAAACAGGTCGGCGCCTATCAGCGTCGCGAGCCGCTGGCCAGCAAGATCCTTGTCTATCACTGCCTCAACCCCCCTGGCCCTGGTCCCTTCTTCGATGATGGGGATGCCTCCTCCTCCAGTCGAGACCACTACAAATCCCGCATCGACAAGTGTCCGAATCGCGGCCCTCTCGGCGATTATCTTCGGGTCGGGCGAAGGGACCACCCGCCTGTATCCTCGCCCGGCGTCCTCCTTGATCGTGATGCCAGGTATGCGCCGGGCCAGGTCGTCCGCCTCCTCTTTCGAATAGAACGGTCCCACGGGCTTGGTTGGGTGCTCGAACGCCGAGTCGTGCTGGTCAACCGTGACCCTCGTGACGACAGTCACGACGTACTTGTCCACCCCTCGGGACTTCAGTTCGTTCCTGAGGGCCTGCTGGATCATGTACCCGATCAAGCCCTGCGTTTCAGCGCCGCAGGCGTCCAGGGGCAGGGGCGGCACTAGGTTCTTCGCAGCATCGTGCCTCAGGAGAGTGGCTCCTACCTGCGGCCCGTTACCATGGGTCAGGACGACACCGTACCCCTGCTCGATCAGGTCGGCTATCTTCACGGCAGTCTTCTCCACATTGCTGTACTGGTCCTCGAATGTCCCCTTTTGCGTCCTCTGAAGGAGGGCGTTGCCTCCGAGTGCTATCACTACTAGTTTGCCTGGCAAGATACAGAATCAGCCTCTCCGAATCCTCGCCTATAACTCTCTTCATGTCGGTTGTCCATAACCGACCCTCGAGCCTGACACCGTCGTCCCTGCTCTTCGTGTGGATGCACGAACGCGGACAATTCACATTCAGGTGTGAACCAACCTCCTAACGGTTATCTACGAAAGGACCTCGGAGAAGTCATTGACCGAGTACAAGTATGTGAGCTGGCCCGAGTACGGCAACCTGGCAGAGGCGCTGGCCGAAAAGGTGCGCTCCAGCGGCAAGTTGTTCGACTTGGTCATCGGGATAGCCCGTGGCGGCATGCCAGTGGCCATGGTGGTTTCCGATCGCCTGGACGTGAGAATCGACTTCATAAACGTGAAATCATACGTCGGAATCAGCGAACGAGGGATTCCTAGAATCCTCTCGACTTTAACAGAGGAGGTCAGTGGCAAGCGCGTCCTGGTCGTTGACGACTTGGTCGACCAGGGCGACACCATCCAGGTGGTGAAGGAGTACCTGTCGGAGCAGGGCCCGAGGCTCCTGGAAGTAGCCGTCCTTTTCAAGAAGCCCTGGACCAAGATTGAACCTGACTACTACCTGGAGGTGGTAGACAGGTGGGTCGTCTTCCCGTTCGAGTTGACCGAGGTCAACAGACTCAGGATTGCGAACGGCGAGGTTTCAGCCGTGAACATCCCGACACTTCACACCGCTTCACACCCGGCCAACGTCCAATGGTCGAGCAACCAAGCGAAATCAGCGGAGCCTGAATTTCAAACCTGAAGCTTCCGAGATGATATTCGGGAGATTGTCGGTGCAGAATGACGGCTCCCTTGGTTAGACGCCCGGAGAATAGCTGGGTCTAGACCCAAGGCTAAATGTGTCACCCGGCCACCATTCTGTATGGAAAACTCGGATGACGAGAAGGAGGTGAAAGAACTGTCAGAAATCTACGAGTTGCTGAGGAGCGACGCCAGGCAAATCGTAGCGGACCTCCATGGAGGCGTGGTGATGTGGCGGGAAGCTGCTGCCGGCTCCCTTACAACCGCACTCTTCATAGTAATACTCTTGCTCACATCGATACACTACAACATGTTCGGAGGGGGCTCACAACTCCAGGCCTACGTCGCGGGCACTGGGGTGGTAGCAATCGTGATGGGGGCCTTCTCCCTGGTCGGGTTCAGGAAGTACTTCATCCTGAGGAAGCGCTACGCCGGCCTCTTCAACAGAGCGAAAAAACTCGAGTGAACTTGCCCGCAGGGAACCTGAGCAGGATCCTACGGTATTTTGATGCCATCGACCAGGGGAACGGCCGCTCCCCGAGGATGGCTTTCTACCAGATTGCAGGGAACGAGGATAATCTGCGCAGGTGGGAGAAGAAGCTCTGCGAGGAATGGCGGCTTGTCGAGAAATTGGAAGAAGGAGAAAGGGTCTCCTACAGGAAGACCGAGCTTGGGGAGAATCTGCACAAGCTCCTGAAGAACCACGACTATGTTGGCACGCTGTTCGAGGAGTTGATTCGGGACAGGCTAAGACCGATCGACTGGTAGAGAATACCGCGGGTCGATGCTACACGAAGTCGAGATTGTTCTGAACTCATTCCGCGTGGCGCTGCACCGGCCCTTAAAACAATGAAAGCGAGTAAGGCATCAGCCGTGTGACTCCTCGTGTGGGCGAAGCCTCATACCCTGTCTGACGAGCAAGATGCCAACTATTGCGAGAACAACCCCCAATAGGACGGCACAGAGCAATGAGGGGATCAAACCCACGACCGCTCCCAGGCAGACAGCCAATCCGACCACGACGAGGATTATGCCCATTGCCACGGAATCGGTCCATACAAGTTCTCTGCGTTACTACCTCTGATTTTATTACGGGCGGCTGCGTATCAAGTGATTCCCCAGCTACACAGTACAGAAAACGGGGAGTTCCCTGCATCATTAGAGCTTCGCCTTCGCTGCATTTGCTGCAGAGATAGTTTCCTTTCTCACTTTTCGCGCTGCCGCCATTTCTTCTTTGTGTACCATCCATGCGAGATCGACTGTCTCATCGTACTTCTTTCTCGCGGCCTCCTCGCATTCTTGAAGGCCTTGCGAGCCGCGCCCTTTGCTTCTCCGTCTCCCTTCAACCCTCCCTGTTCACCTCCTCCACTCGATGCCGCTCTTGTGCTCTACTTGTTGCCTTCTAGGTGGATCAGAATGATTGGTTTTTTCGAATCTGCACACGTGGTCATCCTAGTTGCAAGTTGAACTGAGAGGCACCAGTAGTAATACGGATATATGGAGTATTGAGAATTGCCTCTTTAATCCCCTCTAGGGATTTTCTGCCAAATGTCAGCGAGTAAGATGGCTGTGAGCAGACAGTCTTTGAGAGTGTGCACCAACTGTGGGGTAGTATACTCTAACACACTGACGAAGAAATGTCCTGCATGTGGTGAACTCATAGGGCTTTCAACGGAACTACTAGACAAGTGAGTGTCGGGCATAAGTCGTATCCCCAGGAGTAACCATGGGAACAGCAAACCAGTTCTCTGGCCGAAGATACATCAATTTGGAATCATACAAGAAAGACGGTACGTCGGTGATGACTCCTGTCCAATTCATTGAGGAGAATGGTCTGATCTATTTTCGCACGGACCCAGGAACATGGAAGGTCAAACGAATTCGCAGGAACCCGCACGTCCGCATCGTGCCATCCAACAGGAGTGGCAAGCCCACGGGAGTCTGGGTGGATGGAGAGGCACGCGAACTCGAAGGAGAGGTGGAGAAAAATCATGCGAGGAAACTCTTCGAGAAGGAAAACGGAACCGTGGGGAATGCTATGGTCAACTTCGTGGGCCGTCTCCGAGGAGAACGACTATCTACGATAATCTCGATAAGGTTGAAGCCGCAGGAGACCAGGTGAGCAGGACACCCGAGTCACGAGCCCGAAGGTTGACGGCGTGTCGATTAGCTGAAACTAGTTGTTCGCGTTCTGGATGGCGAGGCGGGATGGCTGCAGGATGGATTTTTTGGGAAGGTTAGCGCTATCTGTTCAGATTGGCGTAGGCTGGCCTGGCGCTCCCGATGTGATGGAACATCCTCATTTCTCCGCGCTCCATGCCACAGAACGGACAGCCATCAAACGCGCTGTACCAGAAGTCGTGACGTTCACACTTGGCCATCATTTCTTGTCGCCCTTGAGTTTAGGTTGCATGCGGTCTTCCCATCGTCCCGTGTAGTCAGCCCCTTGCTCAAGGAAAGCCCCACACCGGCACCCCTTCCCTGGCATGTGCCCAGTCACCCCAGCCCATTCATGTTTGTCTGGCCACCCGTCAGAACGATAGCCACATTTCTCTTGGCGCATAACCATGGGTGCGTTGAGCCTCATCTCTGAATAAAAGGCGCGGCCCCTTTCCATACTTCCTGGGAAGGGAGACGTCCCTGAACCTAATCAAGTATGCAAAGATCTTTTCAGGAGCCGCTCCAATTTCTACGTTCCCTGACAGCTTTGTCTCTAAATTGGCTCGGTGTTACTGCCGGCCAATCTAGTTAGGTTATGATCGGGGTTCGACCGTCGTTTTGGTGGCGTCAACCCGATTTGACCAGAGATCTTAGCAAGGTTGGACGCTGCGGCATCACAAGGGTAACCGGTTGCTTGCAATACTTGTGCTGGTCCGTCTAAAATAACGGGGATAGACTCTTCAGATTGTGTCAGGGTGGTGCGACGATTTTGACGTCTTGGACTGATCTCATTACCCTTGACTTCGCCGGCCTTGTCTGGTCGACGAAGTCCCAGGTCTTCAATCCCATTCGCTCACTGGCCTTGGAGCTCCGTATCTTGTCAAGTGCTGCCCAGTCGGGGGCTTCGTACCAATCTTCAGCGTCGTAGTCTCCGAATCCCAGGATGGGGGCGTAGGTCCCCATGTATCTCAACCCTGTTTCATCCTTGAACTGCTCAACAAGTTGCTTGGCCTCATCGCTGGTTAACCACTGTTGGAATTGTCTCGCCTTTTCGGCCTTGACAAAGTAGGTCTGAACCCAGTAAATCTTGGGCATCTTCGAAGAATCGCGAAGACTGATCTGTCTATTACGGCTGCTGGGCTACTTTGACCGCCATTTTGATGTTGTGAGGCGCAGTTAGGAGGTCAGAATTTGACCCAGCGTTTTTCATAACGTTGGACAAAGCATGGTGGGAACGTGTTCGTTACCCTCGCAGTTGCCCAACCCTGACCTAATGACAACGTTTTATTGTCGCGCTAGGATGGAGAATCTTCAGCAATGACTCACACTCGGCATTCGCACAAGAAGAGGCATCACCGAACCGTCTATGACTACAGGAGTCGCAGGAAATGAAAGAGGTATACCTTCCATTGCCTGAATTGGCGGTCTGAATCGCATCGGACGACTCCTGGTAAGTCCAGAGGGACTGGCTCTATAGACCGGTCTATCGATGATCTACAGGACGTTATTTGTGCTCAAACACTGCCGAAAGCCCAATTTCATATTGCTGCGGCGGCTTCAATCTCGATAACTTGGTCAGGAAAGGCGAGCCCCTTGACTTTGACCACCGTGGAAGCGGGTTTGTTGACTGCCACAATTTCCCCCGCCTAACGTTTAATTACACAAATCCGAGGCAGTCGAAAAAGTTACCCTTGACCTCAGCTATAGAACAGACGGTGAAGGCGCTGGTGGAATTCGAATCCGCACTCGACAGCGCCAAGGCAGAGGTCTCAGAAGCGAAGAGGAGGACTATGAAAGAATCTTCGGACTGGGCGGAGGCCGCAAGGAGCTCGGCGATCGATCAGGCGAATCAAATTGCAGCCAGACGTGTGGCGGAGGCGAGGGCGGAGGCTGAAGCTGAAGCGAAGAAAATCAGGGAAGAGGGAGAATCGGCACTGATGGAGTTCGAAAGCACGATTTCACGGCGCAGGACGGAGGCCGCGGCGTTCGCCGCGTCGAGACTTCTGGGTGAATCGAAATGAAGGTAGTGGCGGTCGGGGGAAAGGCATTCGTCGCAGGTTTCGTCCTTTCCGGGGTGAATGGCGAGTACGTGTCAGACTCACCCGCGGCCCTCGAAAAGATTCAGACGCTCTCCAAGGACCCCGAGGTGGGGCTGATCATGGTGAGCGACGAGGTAGCCAAACCCATCGCGGAACAACTTACACAGTTGAAGGCGAAGAAGGCCATCCCGCTGATCTACGAGGTACCCGGACCCGGGAGCAAGAAGGAGAAGGTTGAGTACAGAGCAATGCTGAGGGCCATCCTCGGGGTCTGAGACATTGAGCAAGGCAGCCTCTGACACACTTGAGAAGGTCTCAGGAGAGTTCGAAGCCGAGGTGTTGGCCGACCTGGAGGCTGGGCGGTCTGAGACACTCGCGAAGGTAGAGGCAGTGAGGAAGGAGACTGCCGAGGCAGTCGCCAAAATCCTTGAGACAGGGGAGAAACAGGCTGAGTCAGCAAAGAGGCAGATAATCGGGGCCGCCGAGCTTGATTCCAGGAACGCACAGCTCAAGTCCCTTGAGAGAGCGGTCAACGAAGCTTTTGACATGGCGACCAAGCAGATCTCCTCCGAGTCCGGAGCTTCCCAGGAGAAGGCCCTGGCTCTTCTGATTCAGGAGGGGCTGGACGTCATAGGCCCCAGGGCCACACTGCTGTGTGCCGCGAAGGACAGGAGGGTGGTATCCTCTGCCATCAGGAAGATCGGGGGCAAAGCAAAGCTCTCCCTGGGCGACGAGGAGATAGACACCATGGGCGGCGTGGTCCTCGCCACGCCGGATGGGTCGGTCAGGTTCGACAACACCTTTGAAGCAAGGCTTGAAAGGATGAGGCCCACCCTCCGAAAGGACGTCGCCGCTATCCTGACGGGCACCCAGTGAAACGCGAAAAAACTGACCCCGACCTCTCGAAACGTTATAAGGCCGCCAAATTTGGCGCACGAGCAGGTTCTGTTTTGCCAGCCAAGGGAAAGATCGAATGGATCTCAGGCCCGGCCGTCAAGGCCTCTGGCATGGCCGCTTCGAAGATGTATGAGGTGACCCAGGTCGGAGAAGAGAAGCTGGTGGGCGAAGTCATCAAGCTCACCGGAGACATCGCTTTCGTCCAGGTCTACGAGTCGACCAGCGGCCTGAGGCCCGGGGAGCCCGTGATCGGGACGGGGCAGCCTCTGTCGACGAGCCTTGGCCCCGGCATGATAGGAACGATCTACGACGGCCTTCAAAGGCCCCTCGACGTGATCGCCAGCAAGGCTGGCGCCTTCATCACCAGGGGCGTTTCCGCCAATTCCATCCCGTTCGACAAGGAGTGGGATTTCATCCCTGCAGTGAAGAAAGGAGACGACATCGAGGGTGGTACGATTCTGGGTACAGTTCAGGAGACACCGCTCATCGAACACAGGATACTCGCTCCACCTACGACCCCGAAGTCCATCGTGAAGGAAGCGGCAACGGAAGGGAAGCGCAGGGTGGAAGATATCGTGGTCACGGCAGAAGACAAGTCAGGAAAGAAGCAGGAGCTAATGCTCTACCACAGGTGGCCGGTAAGGACACCTCGGCCGATCAGGGAGAGGCTTGACCCCGAAATTCCGCTTCTGACGGGCCAGAGGGTTCTGGACTCGTTCTTCCCCATGTCCAAGGGTGGAACCGGGGCGATCCCGGGCGCCTTCGGGACAGGCAAGACAGTCACCCTGCACAGTGTCGCCAAGTGGGCTGACGCCAAGGTCGTCTTCCACATCGGGTGCGGCGAGAGGGGCAACGAGATGACCGAAGTGCTCGTCGAGTTCCCTGAGCTCATAGACCCTCAGAGCGGTCGCCCTCTAATGGAGAGGACCATACTCATTGCCAACGTGAGCAACATGCCTGTGGCCGCCAGGGAAGCGAGCATCTACACAGGCGTGACAATGGCCGAGTATTACAGGGACATGGGATACGACACGGTCCTTGTTGCAGACTCCACAAGCAGATGGGCGGAGGCCCTTCGTGAGATAAGCGGCAGGCTGGAGGAGATGCCTGCTGAGGAAGGCTACCCGTCTTACCTTGCGTCCAGGCTCGCCGAATTCTATGAACGGGCAGGGCGCGCCGACATACTCGGCACCCCTGAAAGGACAGGGTCAATCACTCTGATCGGTGCAGTCTCGCCAGCGGGCGGCGACTTCACGGAACCGGTCACCTCACAGACCATACGCTTCGTCAAGAACTTCTGGGCCCTGGACGCCAGGCTTGCCTACTCACGCCACTACCCGTCGATCAACTGGATGAGCTCCTACTCCGGCTACGTGGACTCGGTCAGCAAGTGGTGGGCAGAACGGGTCGACAAGGAATGGTCGAAGGTGAGGAGCGATGCCTACGGAATCCTGCAGCGCGAGGATGCACTGAAGGAGATCGTCCGCCTTCTCGGTCCCGAGGCACTTCCAGACGAGGAGAAGCTCATCCTCGACGTCGCCAGGATGATCCAGATTGGATTCCTGCAGCAGAACGCCTACGACGATGTCGATGCCTACTGCAGCCCGCAGAAGCAGTTTCTCATGATGAAGATGTTCGTCCAGTATCACCAGGAGGCCCTCAGGGCGCTGAGGAATGGCACATCACTTGCGAAGATCAGGGGCATGCAGGTGATCGCGCCCATGCTCAGGGCGAAGTTCGCGATCAAGAGCGAGGACTTGGACAAGCTCGGGGCGCTCTCGAGGCAGATGTCCGACGAATTCTCCTCGATCTCCAGCGCCCAGGAGGTCAGGGCCGCATGAGCAAGTCCTCCTCCGGGCTGGAATACAGCAAGATTGCGGAAATCAGGGGGCCTCTAATCGTAGTAGACGGCGTCGAGAGGGCGGCCTTTGACGAGCTCGTTGAGATCGAGGACAATTCAGGTGGCAGGAGGCTCGCGAGGGTACTTGAGACCGGCTTTGGGAGAGCGGTGGTCCAGGTCTTCGAGGGCACATCGGGGCTGTCCATCAGCGGGACCAGGGCACGCTTTCTCGGAAAAACGATGGAGCTCCCCGTCTCGGACCAGCTACTGGGCAGGGTGTTCGACGGACTCGGCAGGCCCCAGGACGGGCTTCCGGAGCCCGTTGCGAAGACATTCCTGGACGTCAACGGGGCGCCAATCAATCCCGAGAGGCGCGAGTACCCCACTGACCTCATTCAGACAGGAGTCTCTGTCATAGACGGCATGCTCACCCTCGTCAGGGGGCAGAAGCTACCGATCTTCTCTGGAGCAGGCATGCCGCACAACATGCTTGCCGCCCAGATCGCCAGGCAGGCAACGGTGGTGGGCGAAGGGGAGGAGTTCGCGGTCGTGTTCGCAGCAGTCGGGGTATCTCACAGCGAAGCGTCGTTCTTCCAGAGGACCCTCGCCGAGTCAGGCGCAATCCGCAGGAGCATACTGTACCTGAATCTGGCGGACGACCCTGCCATCGAGAGGATCATCACGCCGAGGGTCGCCCTCACAGCTGCCGAATACCTGGCCTTCGAACTAGGGATGCACGTCCTCGTGATCATCACCGACATCACCAACTACGCTGAGGCGCTCAGAGAGATTTCAGCGGCGAGAGAGGAGGTCCCCGGCAGGAAGGGGTTCCCTGGCTACCTCTACACCGACCTCGCCACTAATTATGAGAGGGCTGGCCGAATCAAGGGGAAGAAGGGAAGCATCACCCAGATGCCCATCCTCTCCATGCCAAGCGACGACGTCACCCACCCCATCCCCGACCTCACAGGCTACATCACCGAAGGCCAGATCTTTCTCGGAAGGGAGCTCTTCAGGAAAGGAATCTATCCACCGGTCTACGTGCTTTCCAGCCTTAGCAGGCTCATGGGCCCCGCGCTGGGCTACGTCATCAAGCAGGGGAAAGCCAGGCCGGACCACCACCAGGTGGGAAACCAGCTCTACAACGCATACGCCAGGGCGGTCGAGCTGAGGGCTCTGGCCGAGATAGTGGGGAAGTCGGGGCTGACAGGCTCAGACCTGAAATACCTGCAATTTGGTGACGAGTTCGAGCAAAAGTTCCTCAACCAAGGGTATGACGAGAACAGGACCTTCGAGGACACCCACCGCATTGCCTGGGAAGTACTCTCCGTCCTCCCTGAGAGCGAGCTAACAAACATCAAGGAAGAGTTCATCAATCAGCACTACATCAAAGGGAAGTCGGCTGCTTAGCTCATGTCAGTAGCGTCCGGTGGCAACGTCCTCCCGACGAAGATCGAGCTCATAGGGACCCGAAAGCGTCTCCAGACGGCGGTTAGGGTCAAGAAGGTGCTGGACGACAAGAGGGACGTCCTGCTGAAGCGGCTCGACGAGATGATTGAACAGGCCACGACCGCCCGGAATGAGATATCGCAGCCACTCTCAGACGCCTACCTCGCTCTCTTCGACGCCTACCTCAAGCTCGGACCGCTCAGGCTCGAAGGCATAGCTGCCAATACCCCTCCAATGGTGGAGGCGAACGTCCATGTACGCAGGATTGTTGACGTCGACATTCCCTCGGTCACGCTTTCGGAGAGGGAGGTGGGCATGACCTACGGTTTCGCGGATAGCAACGTGGCCGTAGACAGGGCAGCCAGGCAGATGAGGAAGGTTCTCCCCTCAATCTTCAGGGCTGCCGAATACGAGAATGCCATCTTCCGCCTCGCGAAAGAGCTCGAGAAGACACAGAGGCTGCTCAACGCTCTTGAGTACATGATAATCCCGCGATACGAGAACTCTATCAGATACATCCAGGCCACCCTTGAGGAAAGGGAGAGGGAGGAGTTCTCGCGGCTGAAGCACGTGAAGAAGGTGCTGGAGAAGAAGGCGGTCCAATGAGCGAAGACCTGGTGGAGAAGCCGTTCAAGTCCGCGGCGAAGAGGGTCGAGGAGGCCTACGACGAAGCTGCAGCCGACCTGAAGGCGAAGGTCGAGAAGGCGAAGTCAGAGGCTCTGAAGAAGGTCAGCCAGTAGGCCGATCCGTCGCGCCCACTACTGCCCTGATCACCTTCCATATCAAAAACATCCCTACTACGAATCCCACCGTCGAAAAGGCGATCGCAAGGACTGTCCCGGAGTATCCAGCCTGCGGTCCGACGTAGAGCCCAAGCAGGGCCCCGCCGAGGATGAGAGGGGTCAAGACGAGTGCAGTCGTAACCACGACGATGAGCAGCGCCCTCTTCCCTTTGCTCAAACAGCTTCGCTAGCGGGGGCGCGTGTAAAATCGTTGCGGGGTGGGTCGGCTACTCGCACTTTGAGTAGCCGCATGAGCCACAGTGATAGCACCCGTTCTCGAAGACCAGGGTATTCTCGTGGCAGTCGGGACATGTTCCTCCCAGGGACTTCGGGTTCCCTTCCGTCGGGAACCCAGATTCCTTCACAACGTGGTTGAGAGTCAACAGCTCCAGCGCCTTGGCTATGGCGTCCGGGATGGACTGCAGCTGGGTTCCCTCATCCCAGGAGACGTACTTCCCTTTGATCCCCTTGAGGGTTGACACCACGTTCTTGATGTCTCCCCCGTGCTGTAGATAGAGGCTGATGAGCCTTCCAAGGGCTTCGGCGTCGGCCTTCTCGTCCCCTCCGGACTTGCCCAGAGTCACGAAGACCTCCTTCAGCTCTCCGTTGTCCATGTTGGCCGTAACGTAGAGTCCCCCCTGTGGGAGCCTCAGCTTGATCGTCCTCCCCTCCATCAATTTGGGGCGCTCGAAATCTTCCCTGGGGGCTTCAATCTTCTTCACCACCTTCTCCGTCTCTAGGATTCCCTCCCTGCTCCCCTCCCTGTAGACGGTGATGCCCTTGCACCCCGTCCTCCAGGCGAGTAGGTAGATCTTCTCCACCTCCTCAGGCGTTATCTCCTCAGGCAGGTTGACGGTGCTCGAGATGGCCGTGTCTATGTGCCTCTGGATGGTTGCCTGCATCTTCACCCTCATCTCCGGCCTGATCTGGTGTGAGGTCACGAAGTAGTTGGGGAGTTCTTTCTCGTCCCTGGCCCCCGTCGCCCCCATGTACTCCTTCACCAGCGGGTGGAAGACCTTGAACTCCCCCTCACTAAGGGACTTGCTCCTCCTGGTGTAGAAGAGAGCGAAGACGGGCTCAACACCGCTGCTGGTCCCTGCGAGAATTGATCCCGAACCTACAGGCGGGATCGTTGTGATGGCGGCGTTCCTTATGCCTTGGGTCCTAATCTTCTCCTTGACCTTTTCGTCGAGCTTCGAAATGAAGGGTTGCGCGAGGTGCTTCTCCGCGTCGAAGGCAGGAAAGCTGCCTTTCTCCTTGGCAAGGTCGGTGGAGTAGTCGTAGATTACGTTCTTGATTCTCTCGAAGAGGTGGTCCACGAACTCTATTGTCGAGTCTTCGTCGTACTTCAGTCCCAACTTGATTAGCATGTCGCCGAGCCCGGTGATGCCGACCCCTACCCTTCTGCTGTGCAGGGAAGCGTCCTTCTGCTGGGGGAGCGGGTGCCTTTCGGCGTTGTAGTCGAGCACGTTGTCGAGGAAACGCACCCCGTACTGGGTAGCCCTCGTGAGACCGTCCCAATCGATGCTTGCTCTCTCCGTGAATGGGTCCCTCACGAACACGCTGAGGTTGACCGAGCCCAGGCAGCAGCAACCGTAGCTCTCGAGGGTCTGCTCGCTGCAGGGGTTGACCCCCTGCACTTCCATGCCGTTGTACTCGGTGGTCGAGTCCCGCTTGATGGTGTCCCAGAACAGAACCCCCGGCTCGGCCGACTGCCAGGCGCCCTTGATCAGGGACTTCCACACGTCCCGTGCCCTGACAGTCCTGTTCATCTCAACCTTCTCGTTCTTGAAGTACAGCATGAAGTCGTCGTCAGCCTCGACCGCTCTCATGAAGTCGTCGGATATCTTCACAGAGATGTTGGCGTAGTTCACCTTCTTGAGGTCCTTCTTGACGTTGATGAACTCCATCACGTCCGGGTGGTCGACCCTGATTGTTATCATCAGTGCTCCCCTCCTCCCCGCCTGGCCGATGGTCCCGGTCGTCGTCGAAAGAAGCTCCATGAAAGACACCGCGCCGGAGCTGTAGATCGCTGAGTTGTTCACGGGTGCCCCCCGGGGTCTGAGGACAGAGATGTCTGTCCCGACTCCCCCTCCGAAGCTGTAGGTTCGGGCGGCTTCCTTGCACCATTCGAATATCGCTTCAATGGAGTCCTCCTTGATCTTGAAGAAGTAGCAGTTCAGGAGAGTCGACTTCCTCATTTGCCCTGCACCGAACAGCACCCTCCCCCCGGGTACGAATCTGTAGTCCTCCAGGAGCCAGTAGAACTTCGAGGCCCATTCCTTCTTCTTCTCTTCATCCATCTCGGGCGACGCGAGCTCCCTGGCGACCCTGCGCCACATGTCTTCTGGGCGCTTCTCGGTCTGCCTCCCCTGGGCGTCTCTCAGGGCGTACTTCTCATAGAAGACCCTAGCGCGCAGTTCATCTCCGCCGAACGCCGCTAGAGTCTCCGCCGGAAGCGCTACTTCTCCCTTCTGCTCTCCGGCATCCGGAGAGTCACGTGGTTGCTCAACGATTGACGCCATAACCTTGACCTTGACCCCATGGCCCCACGCATATATTTCAACTTAGGCTTACCACAAATTAACCAACACGCAAGGACGTAGGGAGTGCACCGGCAACATGAGGCATTGCACGGTGAACTCTTCTTGACAAGAAGTCGAGAACCTTGGCGGTGCCTAGGCTGCCGTCGAATACTGAGCCATGGCCACCGACTTGCAACGGGGACACCTGGCCGAATTCTGGGGGAGCTTCGCGCCGCAGTTCCTGCACACTGATATCGTCCTGTC
>Ga0335081_10007456_pt1 | contig 17478 bp, 13 predicted proteins | sample Lox_Sample_35_FD_206713 | JGI IMG/M metagenome (GOLD analysis project Ga0335081, IMG submission 206713) | Soil microbial communities from Loxahatchee National Wildlife Refuge, Florida, United States - Lox_Sample_3.5 | ecosystem: Environmental > Terrestrial > Soil > Wetlands | place: USA... | reverse complement strand
AGAGAAGCGGGCGTCCGACTCGCCTGGCGCCCCGGCTCGTCCTCAGATACTCCCGGTATCATCGACCGAGCCGGCCGCGCCGGACACGCCCAGCCACTCGTCAAACTCCGCCACTTACTCTTGAACTGACCCTAGGTGCAGACGCTCGCTTCGCCGAATCCTCAAGGCCCGCTGATCGTGAGCAATGAGCGAGAGCTCAGAGACTTTTCGACGATGCTGGCGCGTGTTCGCCAGCGTTTCGAACGTGTGGCACTGGCTCACGAATGGCTCACGATACCCGGAGGCTCCGAGAAGGTCGTGTTGGCGCTGCTCGATCTGTTTCCGCACGCGGCGGTGTTCACGAGCGTGTACGACCCAACCCCGTGGCCGCGCGCGATCACGAGCCGAACGGTGGTCGCGTCGTTCCTTGACCACGTACCGCGAGCTCATACGGTCTACCCGAAGTTGCTGCCGCTGATGGACCGGGCGTTCCGTTCGTTTGATCTTGGCGACTACGATCTCGTGTTGTCGAGTAACCACGCATGCGCGAAGAACGTACGCAAGCCCGACGGCGTTCCCCACATCTGCTACTGCCACACTCCGATGCGCTATGCGTGGGACCCAGCCTTCTTCGACCTCGAGGACCTCGATCCGGTTGCCAGGCTTGCCTACACGTGGCTGGCCCCGCGGCTTCGGCGTCGTGACCGCGCGGCAGCGCAGGCGCCGAATGGACCCGACGTTGTGATAGCAAACTCGAGTTCCGTCGCGGAACGCGTCCGGCGCTGCTGGGGCCGTGAGGCTGAAGTGATCCATCCTCCCGTGGACATCGCGCGCTTCGCCCCCGTTGCGCACGAGCCCGAGGACTACTACCTGTACCTCGGTCGACTCGTGCCCTACAAGCGCGCGGACCTCGCCGTGGCAGCGTGTGCGGTCCTGGATCGCCCGCTGAAGGTGATCGGGAGCGGGCGCGCGCTCCGAGCGGTATGTGCCGCTGCCGGACCGCGCACGCAGTTCCTCGGGCAGGTCCCAGACGACGAGCTTCCCGCGTTGCTAGGAGGTGCTCGCGCGCTGTTGTTCCCAGGGGAGGAGGACTTCGGGATCGTACCGGTCGAAGCTCAGGCCGCCGGGCTGCCGGTGATCGCGTACGGTGCGGGCGGCGTGCGCGATACGGTTGTGGATGGCGTCACGGGGGTGCTCTTCGCCGAGCCGACTGTCGGCGGGCTGTGCTCGGCGATCAGGCGCTTCGACGATCTGCACTTCCGGGATAGCGACCTGCGAGCACAAGCGGCACTGTTCGCGCCCGAGCGGTTCGCGGCTCAGTTCGCGCGCGTGCTCGACAGATTGCCCTGACCTCCGGTTACGGGCCCTTAGGGCCCGTTCAAGTCGGTCCACTTCGGCTTGCCGACAGCGTACGCACTGCGTCTTGGAGGAAGTGGTCAATCGCAGCTTGGTATCGCTCAACCCCAAAATGGGCCTGTGCATGCCGAAACGCCCGCTCCGCGCGGGCCGCGGATTCGCCGGGCTCTAGGATCACTCGAGTCAGCGCTGCGGCACAGCCTTTGACGTCTTCCGGCGGGAAGAAGAGCGCATGATCGTCGGGTGTGAGCGCCTCGGGTATTCCCCCGATGTTCGACGCGACGACGGGCACACGCCCAAACGCGGCCTCGCACGCAACGAGGGGGAATGGCTCGTACCAGCGTGAAGGAATGACGAGCGCGTGCGCACGTGCCAAGAGCACAGCGAGTCCCTCAAAATCGAGCATGCCGAGCCACTCGATCTGCTCCGCAACGCCCACGTCTCTGGCGATCGCTTCGAGGCGCCGACGCTCTCGCCGGTCCTCCGGACCCGCGACGAGGAGGCGCGCTGAGATTGCGCATTCGTCTCGCATCACCCGCAACGCGCTGATTGGCACGTCGATACCTTTGTCAATCGTAATGCGCCCGACGAACGCCATCGTCGGCACCGTGGCCAATTCTCGCTTGACTTTCGCGAACCTGTCGCTTCGATGAGTGGCGGGCCAGATCACACGCTCGAGGGCAGGTTCGATGTCGTCGGGCACCCCGACCTTTCGCCGCAGCGCCTCACTTACCCAAGCGATCGCGGCACGGTGGCGCTCGGGACGAAGGCGTAGCTCAGGCAATCTGTTCGTCAATCGGACGCCGGCTCGCCACGCTAGCAGAGGCCCGGTAGATCGAGTGACGGGCCGCAGTGCTCTGAGAAAGGGGTCTTCCGCGAAGTGTCGTGCCGCGCTCTGGGTGCAGAAACGGTATGCGATGGGGATGCCCGCGCTGGCAGCCGCGACGACGGAGGCCTGCGGTGCCATGCCTACCTCCCAGACGAAGACCAAGTCGGGTTGGAAGCGGTCGAGGACCGAGCGAGCCGTTCGGGCGGCATGAGCGGCTGCTGCCGGAGATCGGACAAGGACGCGGACCCGTCCTCCTCCGCTGGTGTCTGGAAGGGCGCGAATGACATTTGGATCAGCCGGCGCATCTCTGCGTCGATGAGTGCTGGTCAGCACCAGCACATCGTGACGTGAGCGCAGATAATCGGTTGCGGCCGCACACTCGCGCTCGTATCCGCCATAGGCAATTGGTGGAAAGAGATCGCTGAGCACAAGAATGCGCACGACGTGGAGGAGCATAAACCGTGCGCCTCACGGTGGGCACCGACGCCGTCCACGGTCATTGAATTGAAGACGCACAGCGAGAACGAGCGTCCTGCGCCGTTAGTTCTTTGAAGACGTCGTAATGTGCCACAGCAACCGCACTTATGTATGTCGCCGATACACGGTCGTAGCGTATAGTTGATTTACGTGGCCAGTGTCATATCAGAGTCCCCCTCCGGCGCCCACGTGGCCGCTGGACGTGCTGTCCGCAAGGTCGTCATCGCGACGGCCAATCCGCCCGATGCCGTGGGTGGAGTCGAACGATCATGCGCCCTCCTTGCGTCAGTATTCGAGGGGCGAGGCGCGGAGGTGACCATCGTTTGGCCGCGACGGCAGCCGTCTCAGTGGATCTACCGAGTCGGTCTGAAGCCGCTGATGCTGTCGCGTCAGGTTGGCGCAGATCCTAGGCTCGAGCAGGCCGACCTGATCGTCTCCAACGGAATCTTCGGTTGGGGCTTCCCTCGCTCGGTCCAACGGATCCACGTATTCCATGGAACGGTGGCCGAGATGACACGGGCCTATGCATCCCAGTTGCCGGCCCGTGAGCGCCTGCGGCGGCGCTGGGGCGACGGAGTCGCTGAGACGCTTGCGGGGGGTCACGCGACGATCGTGTGTGTATCGGATTCCACAGCAGACGAGGTCGCCCGGCACTATCGGCTGCGGACCGACGCGATTGTGCCGAACGGCATCGACCTGAGCGTGTTCGCTCCGCGGCCACGCGCACAGGCTCGGGCCGAGCTCGGGCTGCCAGCCGGAGAACGCATCGCGCTGTTCGCTGGACGGCTGGGTCCGAGCAAGGGCGCGGGCATCATGGAGCCCGCATGCGAGCGCGCCGGTTACCGCCTCGTGATCGCTGGTCCAAACGGGACGCCGGGAGCCCTGCACCTCGGACCGCTGACGCCGGAACGACTCGCAGTGGCGTACGCGGCAGCCGATTGTGTGCTGTTGCCAAGCCTTTATGAAGCATGCAGCTACGTCGTCCTCGAAGCCCTCGCATGTTGCGTCCCGCTGCTGACGACGCGGCTGGGTTATGTCCCGGCGCTGCTTCGCGCGATTCCCGAATATGATGCCCTCTGCCTCCGCCCGGATGAGGACGACCTCGCCGGCAGGCTGCAGCACTTGAGCCAGGCCGACACATCCGCTCTGACCGCTCGCGCACATGAGTGGGTCGTCGAGAACAACGGCCTCGACCGCTACGCCGCGCAGTGGGACGCACTCCTCGACTCGATCGGGCAGACCGCGGTGGGCGTGTCTTGCGCCGCCGGCTCGCCGCGATAATACGGGCGTATTTGAACGTCGCGCCGGCGGAGCCCGACGCATCCAGGCGCCGTCAGAATGGGCAGCATTGCTGCGGGCCCTGATTCCTGAACGGTTCTTACGCGTTCGCCCGCGCGTGTGCCGGCTGCTCGTCGAGGATGCGCGCGACGGCGGTGACCACTTTGTCCACGTCGGCTTCGCTCATGACCGAGGAGAGCGGCAGCACGCAATGGCGCTCGGCGAGCTCTCGTGAGCGCGCCAGCGTCTCATCGCCGCGGCCAACGACGTATTCGCTCAGGTCAGTGATCGCGGGGTATGCGCTGGTCTGGATGCCCATGTCGGCAAGGCCGGCGCGGAGGCGATCGCGCACTTGTCCATCGGAGAGGAGCACCGGAAAAGCAAAATGCGACGCGCGGGCGACTTCCTCGTCATCCCACGGGAGCTCGATCCCGTCCTGATTACGAAGTGCTCGACGGTAATGACACACGTGTGCGCGGCGGGTTGCAATGTCGTCGTCGAGGCGGGCCATCCGGCTCAGACCCAATGCAGCGCGCGCCTCATCCATGCGGAAATTGAACCCGATATCGACGACGTCATACGTCTCAGCATAGCCCTGGTGTCGATCCCATGTGACGGAGGTCATTGCGTGCGAGCGCAGCAACCTGACCTTCGAAGCCAGCTCCGGGTCGGATGTGACTACCATGCCGCCCTCGCCGACGCACAGCTGCTTCTTCGAGAAGAGCGAGAAACATCCGAGCTCGCCCACGGTGCCCGCGATGCGACCCGAGGGCGTGCGGGCCCCGAGGGCCTGCGCGGTGTCCTCGATCAGCCGCAGCTGTCGCTCGTCACAGAGCGTGCGCAGCGCCTCGACATCGGCAGCGTATCCCATGAAATGAACCGCCACTACGGCACGTGTTCGCGGCGTGATCCGCCTGCAGACGTCGGCCGGGTCGAGGTTGAGGTCGTGCGCTCCGAGGCTGTCGCAGAAGATCGGCGTCGCTCCGCAATAGCGTGCTGCAGCCGCTGAGGCGACGAACGTGAGATTGGGCACTATCACCTCGTCGCCAGGCCCGATTCCAGCAGCGAGCGCGGCCAGGTGGAGGGCGGCGGTCCCACTCGACACGGCGACTGCGTGCTCGACGCCGACGTGCGCAGCGAATGCACGCTCAAAAGCGCGGACGCGCGGACCCATAGTCAACCAGCCAGTTCGCAGACAATCGAGCACCGCCTCGATGTCGTCTTCGGTGATCCGGAGGTCAGTGAGCGGCACCGACCAACTCATTGGCGCACCTCGTATCCAATTGCTTGGATCACGCGGTCCTGCTGGGACGTCGTCATATGCGAGAACAGTGGGATAGTGATCTCGCGATTTGAAATGTCTTCGGTCCGGGGCAGGGATAAGTCGGGGAAGCGGGCTCGGTAGGCGCTGAAGAGATGGATGGGCGGATAAAAGATGCTGGTCTGCACGCCGTGGTTCTCTCGGAGGCGGAGACGGACCGCATCCCTCGCCCCAGGGTCATTCAGCAAGATAGCCATCACATAGCAGGACGAGGTCTCAACTGCTGCGTCGGCGAAGGGCACCGACAGGCCCGCGATGTCTGACAGATGCGCGCGATACCGGAGCGTCAGGTCCCGACGGCGTGCGATCTCCTCCTCGAGTCGCCGAAGACGCGACAGTGCGAGCGCGCTGCGCGGCTCGTCGATCCGGTAGTTGAAACCGAGCGCGGGAACGTCATAGCTACCGCGGGCTCCCTGGTGCTTATCCCAGCTGGTGAGGGTCATCGCGTGGCTTCGCAGTCGCCGTGCCATCGACGCGACCGCGTCAGAATCCGTCGCCAGCAGACCGCCCTCGCCGACCGATAGGACCTTGTTCGAGAACAGGCTGAAGGCGCCTGCGAGCCCAAACGTGCCGAGCTTGCGACCATGCAATGTCGCGCTCGGCGCGTGAGCGGCGTCTTCGATGAGCGCCAATCGATGATCCTCGCATAATTTGGCGAGATCGTCGACTGGTGCGGCGTAACCGCCGAAATGCACTGCCGCCACCGCCTTCGTACGCGGCGTGATGCGCCGCTCCACCTCGAGTGGATCGATCGACGGGTCGTCAAGACCGATGACGTCGGCGAACACCGGCGTGGCCCCGCAGTACAAGATCGCGTTTGCGGTAGCAGTGAACGTGTATGACGGCACGATCACCTCATCGCCGGGTCCGACGCCGGCCGCCAGGTATGCGAGGTGCAGCGCGGCGGTGCAACTCGAGACGGCGACCGCATGCCGCGCGCCCAGTTGCGCGGCGAATGCCTCTTCGAACGCCTGTGTCCGAGCTCCGGAGGACAGCCAACCGGAGCGAAGCGTGTCTGCGACGGCCTGGAGGTCATCCTCCGTTACGCGCAGGTCGAACAGGGGTACCGATTCCAAAGACGCCGCATCGAGGCCCGGGGAGCCGGTGACCAATGGCGAGGGAGTGTCAGTGGACGTTCCGGTACCTGGCATCAAACGGGTCCGGGAAGTCTCCGGCGGTCAGGGCGCGGATCAGTTCCGCAATGCCGTCGGGCACGGTCATCGTGATCTCGTAGCCAAGGCATTGCGAGATCTTCTCAAAGCTGACCTTGTAGTCGCGCGGGTCCTCGTCGCGATGCACATAACTGACTCTGCCGGTTGAAATCTGGTGACGGATCTGCTCGATGAGATCGAGCTTGCGGTAGTTCTCACGTGAGGATCCGACGTTGAACACCTCGCCTGCGACCTGGTCCGCAGGCGCGTCCAACACAGTGCAAACGCCGCGGGCCGCGTCGCGCACGTGCACGTATGGGCGCCAAAATTGCTCACCGAAGACCTCCAGGTCGCGGTCAGCCCACAGGTCACGGGTGAACTCGTTGACGGTGAGATCGAACCGCATCCGCGGCGCCGCCCCGTAAACGGTCGCGAAGCGCAGGCAGATCGGTTGGACGCTGCCGGCGCCGCCGTCCAGTAGGGAACGCTCGATCTGCACCTTCTGCTCGGCGTAAAGCGAGACCGGCGCAAGCTCGCCGCTCTCGGTGATCGGAACCGTTGGGTCCGACATCCGCCCGTAATTCGAACACGTTGACGCGAACACGAACCTCGTCACACCAGATGCGGCGGCGTCCCCGAGCAGTGCGGCTGTCCCTGCGACGTTGACCTCACGCGAGAGCTCGGGATCACGCGCGCATGCGGGATCCCCGACGATCGCGGCCAAATGCACGACCGCATCGACATCGAGCAGCGCCCGGCGGCGAACGCTCGCGTCACGGATATCGCCGCGGATGAGCTCTACGCCGGCTCGCTCGAGGCGGTCCGCTACCGGCATCTGACGGTGCAGCAACACGTCCAAAACACGTACGCGCCGTCCAGATGCGAGCAGTTGCTCACACAGTGGCACGCCCACATACCCGGCTCCGCCGGTGACGAGTACGAGCTCCTTCAAAATCAACAGCCCCCGACGCTCGACCGCCTGCGTGGTGAGCCTTGACGCACGGGGCGAACCCAGCGGTCGCTCTCGCCTTGCGGCCCGTCTTCGGTCACTGCGGTGAGCATCGACAGCAATGATAGTGGTAGCGAGGCTCGCCGCACATGAGATGGGCGGGCTATCTTGAGGCGTCGGCGATCGCCGCGATGAGCAGGCGCTCGATCTGCTCCGCGACCACGGGCGCTGCAAACACTCGTTCAGCGAAGGTCCGGGCAGCGGCACCATGCTGTTTGCGAAGATCCGGGTTCTCCACATACTTACGCAGCGCGCCCGCCAACACGTCCGGATCGTTCTCCGGCGAGCAGATTGCGCCCATCTCCGGAGTGATCATGTCGGCCACGCCTTCCGCGCCGGTGGCGATGCACGGCCGCCCAGCCAGCATCCCGAGGATGACTGCGCGCGGGGCTCCCTCGGTGGGACTGGGGCAGAAGACGAGCACATCGAATGCTGACAGCACCTCGTCCACCTCGCTCCCGGGTGTCGGGATGAAATGAGCGCGCTCACCCAGAGCGCGAGCCCGTCCGCGCAGGGCCGCCCCCGTTTCACCGTCCCCCGCCAGCACGAGATGCGCCTCTGGGAAGCGCATGACCGCGTCGACCACGACGTCATTGCGCTTTTTGGGGTGAAAGCGTGAGATGCATCCGACAACGAACGTCCCGTTCGGAATGCCGAGCGCGCCTCGTACCCTGCTGCGGCCGTCCGCCGTGAAGCGCATGGCGTCAGTTTGCATGACGTTTGGCACCACGTGGACCTTGCTTTGTGGAACCCCTGCCTCACATACCGATGCTCGGGTTCCTTCGGAGACCGCCATCACCAGCTTCGCGCGACGGCCGGCTAGACGATAGAGCGCGTTGGGAATGCCCTGACGCAATGGAAACGGCACCGGTCCCCATTCCGCCCACACAACAGTGCGCGTGAGCCGGCGTGGGAGCGTCAGCGCCATGAGCTGCTCTTTCTTGTAGTGCAACAGCAACACGTCGTACGGACCGAGGCGCGACAACGCCGATCTCAGTTCCAATACCAGTCGTGGCCAGCGCAAGGCGAGCGCTCGCCAGCTGTGCAGAGACAGCTTGGGGCCGATGTCGATCGGTCGCACCTCGACGCCGGTCTCCCGCGCGAGGGCGGACTGGTCGCTCAGCATCACGGTATCGTGCCCCCGCGCGCGCAGCGCATCGAGCATCTCGACGGCGGCAAACTCCGCTCCGCCAAGAGAGCCTGTCGTCATCACGCTTACGATCTTCACCGCTGATGGCCCCAGGTCAGGTCCGCAAGATAGCTGCAAGCGCCTCCACCGAGTACGCTCGCTCGGCGAGGCGTCGCCCGCGCTCGGCAATGTCCGTGGCTCCTACGCGTAGCACGTCGACTAGGGTATCGGCGAATGCCTGAGCGCCGTCGGCGCGCCGGTAGTGGACGCCGTCATCGACCTCGAGCCCAGCTGCCGCGTGCCCGGTCGCCACGACCGGGAGACCGTGCGCGAGAGCCTCGACGAACTTCAGCGGTGAGCCTCCGCCCTCCACGAGCGGCACGACCACGCACGCTGCGAGGGCATAGGCGTCGTCGATGTCAGCGACGAACCCGAGCGGCCGGATGCGCGGATCAATACCAGGCGCGAGCTCCAGATTGTGTCCCGCGACCAGCAGCTCGGCGAGCGGGAGGGACGGCCAGACGCGTGGCATCACATCGTCGACCAGAAAGCGGAGCGCATGAATGTTTGGGGGATAGCTGAAATCGCCGACGAACAGAGCGCGGGGTGCCAAGACTTTGGAGCCTGCAACGCCTATCGACGAGACGTCGACGACATTTGGGACGCAGCGCAGCCTAGCCTGCGGCGCCAGCTCGCGAGCCAGCGCGACGTCACGCGCGCTCGCCATCCAGCTCTCCTGCGCCGACAGCAACATTCGACGCTCGAAGCGCCGTAGTGTCGACTCAGATCCGTAGGAACGTCGAAAATGCGGCAGCGTTGGGCGCAGCGAAGACTCGACGTTGTGAGCCAGGTAGACGAATTCGATGCCCCGGTCGGCCATCAGCGCAGCCGCAGTGGGACCATCGGCGATCACGCGTCCGCGGCAAGGCGCCAACGCAGCCTCAGCCGTGGCCTCACCGAGCTTAGGAGATATGCCGCGGGCATCGCAGGGCGGCACTCCGGCCCGCCGCGCGCGGACGTAGGCAACCGTCCGGGCCGCGCCGTTGGAGGCTGTGACCTCCTGAAGCGCAACCCGTGCGAGCCGCGCGTACTCAGGTGACGGCTTGTTCGCGCCGAAGCGCTTGTAAAGCACCTCGACGTTCCGGTGTCGCGCGAGGGCGGCCACGACTCCATACGTACGAAGGGCGCGGCCACGGTCGACTACCGGTGTAAACGGGGTCACGACCAAATCGGTCACCGGGGAGGCTCCGTCGGTCATCGAGCCCGATGGCGTTCGATCACCTCGGCGATTTCCCGCAGGCGCGCGTCCCAATTGTGGCCGTATGCGAGCCGCGAGCGGGCTGCCCGGGCGCCTGGCCCATCGTTGGACATGGCTTGCTCGAGCCTGACGACCATCTCGGGCGCGTCCGTAGCGAATGTGATCGTGTCGACACCGAGCAGCGATGGGAGCGGGGTCGCGACCACCGGCAGTCCGGCCGCAAGGTATTCGTACACCTTCATCGGAAAGATGCTGGCGGTTAGCTGATTGAGGAGGTATGGAATCACAGCCGCCTGCGCTCCCCGAAGCACGGCGGGCAGTTCGGCGTGTCTACGCCGGCCGAGCAGATGAACGTTTGGGGACCGCATCAACGCGGATGTGTCCGTAGATGGATCGCCCAATCCAACGGGCCCGACGAGCACGATACTCCACGCTGGGCGCAGCCGGGCAAGCTCGACCAGCAACTGAATGTCGAGCTTTGTCGCGGCGATCGCCCCTGTGAACACAATCCGCGGCTCCGGCAGTGCCGCCACCGCGTCGTCGACAGGTCCGCCGTCAATCGCCGAGGCGAACAGTTCGACGTCAGCAACGTTGGGCATGTAGTACACGGTGGAGTTGAAGTCGCGCATCCGTTCGGTCAACGGGACCGAGCTGGCAAGCACGACATCTGCCTGCGTGGCGAAACGAGCTTCGGCGGCCCGGAAGGCGGCGGCATCGATCCTGGGGTGGGCGGCGATATCGTCAACACAGTGGTACACGACGAGCCTGGGCGCCAATCGTTCGAGCAGCAGCTCCGCCTGCGGTACGTACGCCCACAGCAACGGCTCGGCGAAGCCGAGCGAAGCCGCCGCCCGGCCCACCAGCCAGGGCAGCAACCGAGCGTTCGCGCGTTGCGAGACGCGGCTCGAGTGTGCCGGCAGGACGAGCGGTGACAACACGTCCAGACTCCCGCTGTAGTCAACCAGGTCAACGTGATTGGGTCCCATGAGACCGCGTGCAAGCCGCCGTCCCATGCGGCGAACGTCGCGGCCAGCCAGCGTCGGTCGGCGGAGGCCGAGCGACTCGACGAACAGGACGCGGTTGCTGACCGCGAGTCTCGCCATCAGATGGTGCTGGTTGGTCCACACCTCGGCGTCCCAGTCGTTGAAGCCGAGGCATACGATCTGGCTGCCGGCCAGTTGCGGTCGATGAGCGGGCTGCTGGGCAGTCACTCGGGTGGCAACAGGCGCGCGCGCATCCGAGCAAAGTCGTCGAGCGCCAACTCGTAGTCGTCGTGACGGCCGATGTCGCGCCAGTAATCGGTCGATGGCCAGGCGCGCACCGTCAACCCGCGCTTCAGGAGCCTGAGGACCAGGTCAGGGAAGTCCAGCCGGCGCCCCGGCTCCATGACCGTGACGATCTCGGGTGAGAAGCAGTAAACGCCCATGCTCGCCTGGTAGTCGATCCGCGGCTTCTCCAGGTAATCCGTCACGCGCGTCGGATCCGCCGCGTTCTCGAAGCGCAGCACCCCGAGCGAGATCTCGACCTCTCTCTGCTGCGTTGCGACCGTGGCTACCGCGCCACTGGAGCGGTGACTCTCGACAAAACGACCGTAGTCGAGGTCGGTGAGGACGTCTCCATTCATCACCAGAAAGTGATCGTCGAGGCCCTCGATCAGCGCGAGCGCGCCCGCGGTGCCGAGCGGCTCGTCCTCGCGAAAATAATCTATCGGGATGCCGTATTTCGAGCCGTCGCCGAAGAACACCTCGATCAACTCCGCCAGATACCCGGTGGCAACCGTGATCCGCGCGGCGCCCGCGTGGCGCAACTGTCTGACGATCACGTCCATGATCGGACGATCCCCGACCGGCATCAGCGGCTTGGGAAGCACGGTGGTGTATGGCCGCAACCGTGTACCCTCACCGCCTGCCAGCAAAACAGCGCGCATATCAGCGTCCGATCCCTGGCCACTGCGCCCACATTGACCAGGGATCATAGCGCCGCGGCGCGCTGGGCGCTTCTGCGGCCACCGGAGCCCGGCGACAGCGACACCGGGCGCGCAAAGGTGGCCCGGTCGCGTTGGTGGGGCTTCTCCGGCGGGCTCTCCCGCGCGCCTCTTCGGCGATCGCGCTGCCGTGGCAGCTCTGCGCCCCGGTCTGTGCGCCCGCCGCTCTGAAGTGTGCCTCGCGCGCGCTCGTGGACGATTTGGTCACACTTCCTAATCTATAATCTGTCGCTGCCCCGGAAGTATCCGAGCTACCGGGGCGTCCAATGGGCAAGATGACAATGCGTGCGCTTGGCGACGGCCGGAAGCCTCTCGTGTCGGTGGGGCAGCGGATGAGGCGATGGTAGACTTGGCTCAGGCAGGAGCGATGAAGCAGTGCTGATATTTGTTCACGCCGTGAGCGGGAGCGAGAGCGGGGCCCTCATTGCGGGTTTGCCGCTGAGGTTGAGACCGGCCAAGGTCAGGAGCGCGTTCAGACGCCGGCGGTTTGAGTTTGAACTCTCGCGTATCCCCATGACCAACGCCGGTTCGCCGATCCATCTGGGCACCCGCTACGGCGGTTGGATGGTGCCTGAGGCAATCATCAGATCGGGCTGGATCTGCTACAGCGTGGGTGTCGGCGGCGACGTGAGCTTTGATGCCGAGCTGATCGAGCGCTTCGGCGTGCGCGTTCGCTCGTTCGACCCCGTGCAGCACTTCGTTGAATTCGCGGCAGAGCAGATGCGCCACGAGCCGAGGTTCTCGGTCACTCGCGCGGCAGTTGCCGACAGCGACGGTCCGTTGCTGATGCAGCGCACACATCATCCCGGCGCTCGGGCCGTATCGGCTGCAGGCTTGTTCGACACGACAGATCCTTGGGAGGAGTTTCCGGGTCGCTCCTTGCCCTCCTTGATGTCAGAGTTTGGTGACAGGCAGGTCGATCTCCTCAAGATGGACACTGAGGGCACCGAGTACGACTTGCTGCCTTCCCTCGATCTGCGGGCACTCGGGATCAAGGTGCTCGCGGTGTGCCTTCATCACAATAAGTCGGTCGGGCGCGCTCGGAAGCTCGTCGGGGATCTGCTCTCGCAGGGCTACGAACCGGTCGCAATTTGCCCGGCGGTCAAGATCACGTTTGTCGATCGCGATGCAGTGGCGCCGCTGCGCGTCGCCGGCGAACCGGCCGCTGGACAGCACGACCGGTCGTGATCTTCTCGTGGCACTGGTCTCGTGGCACTGGTGGCCACGCCGGCGATTGCGGTCAGCTCGCGCTCATCGCGGCGAGCCCGCGGCGCCAGACGCGCCCAGCCACTCGTCAGAACGAGCGCTAATTCTTGAACGGGCCCTAACTCGCGGGTCCGGATGCTCCAAACGCGCACAGCGTGGGCACCCGGAGTCCTGTCGTCGTATCGGCGGTTGAAGGCACAAGCACAGCGCGGTCGGACGACTACGGCAACCTTGCTGCGTCCCGAATCGCGTAGGAGAACGCTTGCGTTCCGGTCGATCCGTTGCCGGCTCGGATGTCCAAGCGAAGCGTGACCCCAACGCGGGCACGGCGGTGCCTGCGCAGATACGAAGTCAGCTGGGCCCTCTGGGCGGGCCTCAGCACGAACGTGAGACTCGCAGCCTGTCCGGCCCTGAGCCTGGCCGAGACGCGATCGAGGGCGATGCGCGACGTCGCCTTGGTCCCAGGAAGCGTGATTGCGAGACCCGACCTGATCCTGCAACCACGTGAACGGCTCGGGCAGGAGATTGTCACGTTCAAGCGCGAGGTCGAGACGATCACGCGAGGCGGGACGAATACAGTGACCGCCCGCGCGGGCGTCGCCGCGGAGCGATGAAAGAGTGCGTCCCCTCCGTAGAACGCTCGGATCGCGTGGGTGCCGGCAACCCTGAAGGTCACCTTGCAGCTCGCGGCCCCGTTGACAACCGTCCGTCCGCAGCCCCGGATGACGTGGCCACTGTCGGTGAACGCGACCTTGCCGCCGTTCGGAGCGGGCCTCACCCTCGCCGAGATCACGACAGAGGTGCCCACGGGGGGCGTCGCGCTGGATAGTGACAACGTCGTGGTGGTCGGCTGAACGGCAACGACGGACGCGTTGTGAGTGTCGGCCGAGCCGGCGAAGGCCCCGTCCCGCGCTCCCGTGTATCGGGCGCTCACGCTGTGCGGTCCAGGGGCGGCGTAGTTCACCGAGCAGGTGGCCCTTCCAAGCCTGACCGGCTCGGCGCCACAGCCGGGAATCGGCGCAAGGTTATCGACAAATGAGACGGTGCCTCCTCCACGCACGGGGCGCACGGTGGATATGTAGGTGACGCGGTGGCCAACCGAAACGCTGGATGCCGAGGATCGGATCGAGGTCGTCGTCAGCCTGCTCGCCACCGGCGTCGTTGGAGTGCCACCGCCGAAGTTGCTGAAGCCGTAGGAGAAACCGGGGATTGCCTCGAGAGCGATCTTTCCGGTCCTATACCTCGTGTCGTGCCAGCTCACAACCGCTCTCCACGATCCGCCCGCGGGTTTGTACCACGCGATCAGCACACCATTGCGGGCGATCGACAGCCCGATCATGTCTCCACGTGCAAGCTTTGTGTAGGGAGTCGCGGCGAACGTCAACCTCGTCTCATTCTGCGTCGAATTGACTCTGAAGAGGGATACCTCGCCGGTCGACCCGTGCGAGTTGGTTCCACCAAAGTCCGCGAAGTAGGCGCTGGTGGGGTGCACCGCGCCGGACTCGCCTCCGGTCACGTCCGCGTACAGGTTCGCGTCCTGGTTGCCGGCTCGGTTGATCGTCGCCCAGACCTCGACGGGAGCTGCGAAGGACACGTTCCACAGCGCGGCGTCCCAAGTGCCGTCGACGCCCGCGAAGTCGCGACTGGAAGGCTCTATCCGCATCGACCCCTCACCCAGCGCAGGCATGATCCAGCTCCCGCTCGGCGACGTGTCCGTGGCGAAGTTGTCGAGCGGCGGCGAGCTCGGAAACGACGCGGAGGCCACCCCGGCGCCTGCCCCGAGCATCCAGCAGGTAGTCACGGCTGTGAGTGCAACTGCAAGGTGGCTGCGGCGCAGACCCGAGGACGCTGATCGAGACGAGATACGCATGAGCGACGACAACTTGGACTCCCTTGGTAGTTGCACACTTGATTCGTCCGACGGTCCGGACGACCAGTCCATAGCCCCAACTTCGGTGCTTCATCCGTGCGCCCGCTAAGCGAGCATTCTGTGCCAGCGTAGCCGATCTTCCCATGAATCGTCACTCACCCTTATGGTGCTGCGGCGACGGCGTCCGACTCGGCCCCCGACGCCGAGACTCATCGCAGTATCGGTGGATCTAGGCCACTAAGAGGAGGATTGCGCTGTACTATCGGCTGGGCAATGCACTGGGCTGGACTTCACGAGACCTCGGGCCACGGGGCGTTCGAGAGGTGAGCGACGCGCACGCGTCGACCCCATCGGCGCCCGAATCTCCTGGGCTGATCCGAGCGATCGCCGTGTTGCGCGAACGGTGGTGGGTCGTGCTCATCTCGGTCGTCGCGTGCGTCGCCGTCGCGCTGGCGCTGACTCTGCACGCGACGAAGGAGTACACCGCGACCGCCAAGCTGCTGTTCGCGGAGAACCCGCTGATCACGGAAGTGGGGGGAACGGCGCCGGCCCCCACGGCAGACCCGCAGGCCGATCAGGCCACGAATCTGTTGCTCGTCACGACTAGCGAGGTAGCGGCGGCGGTCAAGCAGGCGTTGGCCTCGCCGCTGTCGGTCTCCCAGCTTCTGGACAGCGTGACCACGACCGCCGACCAGTCCAGCAACATTGTCGACGTCTCGGCGACTGATACAAACCCGGCTCGGGCCGCGCTCATCGCCGATGCGTTTGCGGACCAGTATGTAGCGTTGAGCAAGAGCCAGAGCCAGCAACAGGTTCTGTCTGGCGAGCAGCTGATCACCCAGCAGCTGAAGGCGCTGCCGCAGACTCCTGCCAATGCCGCCAACCGCGCCAACCTCGAGTTGGCGCTGCAGAAGCTTGAGGCCGTGGCGGCCGTGCAGGCAGGAAATGCCCAGGTCGTGGATCGTGCGATGGTGCCGACGAGCCCAAGCTCGCCGAACAAGAAGGTCAACCTGATCGTGGCGTTCGTGTTCGGGCTGGCGCTTGGGGTGGGGCTGGCGTTCTTGCTGAACCTGCTCGATCGCCGCCTCAAGAGTGTCGAGGATTTCGAGGAGGCCTACGGCACACGCGCGCTGGCCGCAATTCCGTGGCTGCGCCGTGGACCCGCCGTCGTGGATCCCGTGGCCGCCGAGCAGTTCCTGATCCTGCGAAGCGGCCTCTCGGTGCTCACGCCTCCAAGGCGGGATGCGCGGGTGGTGCTCGTGACCAGCGCCGTCGCGGGTGAGGGCAAGACCACGGTGGCGATCGGGATGGCTCGGGCCGCTGCCACAGCCGGTCAGACGGTCATCCTTGTCGAGACGGACTTCAAGCGGCCCGCGTTGCGTGCGAGGCTCGGCTTCGGCGACGACGGAATGGGGCTGAGCAGCGTCCTGGCGGGAGGCGCCGATCCCGGCTCTCTGCTCTACTCGCCGGTCCCGGGGTTGCCGAACTTGCTGGTGATGACCAGCGGCCCCCTTCCGCCCAGCTCTGCCGCTCTGCTGCGCGACGCCGAGATGGGGCGTTTGCTCGAGCGGTTGGCGGTCGACGCGGATCTGGTGGTGCTCGACGCACCACCGCTGCTGCCGGTCGCCGATGCCCAGGCGCTGCTGGACCATGCACAACTGGACGCGTACGTGATCGTCGGTCGCGCGAATTTCACCAAGCGCGAGGAAGCCCGCGACGTGCGCCAGCGCTTGGAGCGTCGCAAGCTGACCGGGGTGGGCCTGGTGGTCAACGGCGTGCATCACGTGGCCGGGGGCGACTACTACCACGAGCAGGGCCGCGTGCCGGGGCGAAGGGCGGGCGCCCGCCGCCGTCGACGGCCGGCCGATGCTCGGCGCCGCCCCGTGGACGGCCGTGCCCCGGCAGAACAGTTGGTGCCAAGTCAGGCCGGCAACATCGTACGCCGCCGTGAGCGCGCGAAAGGCCCGAAGCGCGCGACCTGACCAGGGCCGCTTGGACGGGCCCTTAGGATCGCAGAGCAGGCCACGGAAGGCTTTCCTGGGTAATGCCTTCCCTTTATCCTTGAGCGAATGCGGTGGCGGTGAACGGAATCGTGGGGCACATGGGCTGGAGGATTGACGGGTCGCGACGAGGGATGATCGACGGTGGGCGATGTTCGAGCTGATCGCGGCGATCACCGCCGCAGCTCTGCTGCTTGCCGTGCTCACCAGCGCGTCAATACGGCGTCGGCGGGCGGTGATCGATGCGTGCGCCAATGAGCCCGAGGCGATCTCATGGCCTGCGTGGGGGTCGGGGCGACGGCGGCGAGCGCGAGCCGCGAGAGCCCCTTCGGTGGGTCCGCTGTTTGCGACCAGCTCGCCAGAAGCACGTGCGACGGCCGAGCGGGCTCCCGACGGTGACGTGAACGAGCCGACGGGCGATGTCGACCAACGGGCGGCGGCCGTGCCCGCCGATTCGGGGGCCGTCAATCCTCGTCTGCGGCACGCGGGCCGCATTTCGACTGCTCGACCAACGACAGCGGGCACAAGCGCGCGCGCCACGCAACCACGTGCTGCCGGGACGGCGATGCCGACGGCGACGACAGCCACGCCGACCCCCGTCGGGCGCCATCTGCTTCGTCGACTCGTCCCA
>Ga0335081_10007455_pt1 | contig 17478 bp, 12 predicted proteins | sample Lox_Sample_35_FD_206713 | JGI IMG/M metagenome (GOLD analysis project Ga0335081, IMG submission 206713) | Soil microbial communities from Loxahatchee National Wildlife Refuge, Florida, United States - Lox_Sample_3.5 | ecosystem: Environmental > Terrestrial > Soil > Wetlands | place: USA... | reverse complement strand
CGACGGGGCGCGCGCGCGAATTCGCCGTGCGGACCGCGCTGGGCGCCAGTCCCGGGCGGGTGGTGCGGCAACTGCTCACCGAAAGCGTGATGCTGGGCGTGGCGGGCGGCGGGCTGGGCCTGGTGATCGCGCAGTACGCGACGCGGGGCCTGCTGGCCGCGCTGCCGCAGGGCTTGCCGCGGGCGGAGGAAGTCTCGCTGGACCCGCACGTGGCGCTGTTCACCGCCGCGCTTTCGATCCTCACCGGCATCCTGTTTGGCCTCGCGCCGGCGCTGCGCATCCTGCGGCCGGACGTCCACGAGACGCTGAAAGAAGGGGGCCGGGGATCGAGCGGCTCGCGCCATCGCATGCAGCACGTGTTCGTGGTGCTGGAAACGGCCATGGCGGTGGTGCTGCTGGTGGGCGCGGGGCTGATGATCCGCAGCCTGGCCGCACTGTGGGGATTGAATCCCGGGTTCGACCCGCACAACGTGCTCACCTTCAGCCTTTCGTGGACCTCGCAGCCGGGCATGACGCCGGCGATGCTGCGCGCCAAGCACCGCGCCATACTCGAAAACCTCGCGGGCGTTCCCGGCGTGGAGTCGGCGGCCATTCAGGCCGGATCGCTGCCCATGGCGGGCGACTCCGAAGTGCCGTTCTGGATCGAGGGCCATCCCAAGCCGGCCAACGACAACGAAATGCCCTTCGCGTTGTTTTATCTGGAATCCCAGGGATACACGCCTGCCATGCGGATTCCGCTCGAGCGCGGGCGGCTGATCACGGATCGCGACGACGATCACTCGCCCACCGTGGCCCTGATCGACACTACCTTTGCGAAAAAATTCTTCCCCAACGAGGACCCGGTCGGAAAGCACATCAACGTGGGATTGCTGGATATGCAGCCGGAGATCGTGGGCGTGGTCGGCCACGTGGAGCACTGGGGCCTGGGCTCGCGCGAGCATCAGAATCTCCAGGCGCAGATCTACCTTCCCATCTGGCAGATTCCCGACAAGTTCTGGACGCTGCTGGCGGATGGCTCGGAATACGTAGCCCGCACGCACGGCGCTCCGCTCAGTGTGGTGGGCGCCCTTCGCGAGGCCGCGCATAAAGCGGACGGGACCGCGGTCCTCTATTCCCCCCAGCCCATGGATGAGATCGTGCAGAACTCCATTGCCAAACAGCGCTTTGCCATGATGCTGCTGAGCGTGTTTTCGGCGCTGGCGCTGACGCTTTCCACCATCGGGATCTATGGGGTAATTTCCTACCTGGCGGGGCAGCGCGTGCACGAAATCGGCGTGCGCATGGCGCTGGGGGCCTCTGCCCGCGACGTGCTCCGCATGGTGCTGGGCGAAGGAATGCGCATGGCGATGATGGGAGTGGCCATCGGCGCCGCGGCGGCGCTGGGATTGGCGCGGCTGCTTACCAACCTGATGTACGGAGTGGGCGCCACGGACCCGCCGACATTCCTCGGCGTGGCGCTCGTGCTGCTGGGAGTAACGCTGCTGGCCTGCTACGTTCCGGCGAGGCGCGCCATGCGCGTGGATCCCATCGTGGCCCTGCGCTACGAATAGAGGCACAGGCCGGCCCGGGCGGTCCGCCGAAGGTCCGGAGACATCAGGTGTAGTAGAATCGCGCGGGAATTGGGGCGGGAGTGCGCCCCGGGCCTGAAAATGCTAAGGCCGGGATGCCATCGCTGAGGGGCCAAGGCATCCCGGCCTTCCTGCCCACTTCCGCAGAAAGCAGGCAAGACTCGCTCTGCGCGGGGAACGCCCCGCTGAATACGCGAGGAGGACTACTGCTCGTTCTCTCCGCGCAGGAATTCGTAACGATCGATGGTGGCCACCACCCCGAGTTCGCCGGTGCCCAGCTTTTCCGAGCGGTGCACGCGGCCCAGGCAACGCACCTGGACGGGGCCGGCCATGGTCAGCTCGTTCGGCAGCGTCATCACGATTTCCACCGGAGCCCCTTCGCTCACGTCCTTGGGCAGAAAGAAGTAGACGCCACGCGAACTCACGTCCTTGGTCGCCGTGGACACCTTGTCTTCAGCCTGTTGTCCGCAGCGGACCACCAGGGGCAGCTTCAGCTGAAATCGCTGAACGTTTCTGCGATCCGAATCGTTCAACTCAGTCCTCCCTATCACCGGGCAAGAATAGAGAGCAGGGCACTCCGCGGCAATAGCGCCGAGGGGCTAAAGGGAAGCTTCTCGCGGCGGTACCGGGGTACTAGAACTCAGCAGGAGAGGATATGCGCCCCGCGGGCGGAGGGAATGCTGGTGAACGGTAAACCCACTGCTGCTCAATAGTTTGGAGGGAGGCGGGCGGCCCGGGCGGCCGCAGGCTCAGGTCTGGTCCGTGATGCGGTGATGGATGGCGTAGAGGGCCAGCTCCAGGCGGTCGGATACGCCGAGCTTGTCGAAAATGTTGTGCAGGTGATTTTTCACGGTCTGCTCACTGATGAACAGCTTTTCGCCGATTTCGCGGTTGCGATATCCCTGGGCGACGAGCTGCACGATTTCCTTTTCGCGGTCGCTGAGCAGGGGCTTTTCGCGCCGGCCGGTTTCGGTGGATTTGGAGAAGGCCTTCATGACCTCGCTGGTCATGCGCTTGTCCAGCCAGATTTCGCCACCGGCCACCTTGCGGATGCTCTTGATGAGCAGGTCGGAGGCGGACTGTTTGAGGACCACGCCGCGGGCGCCCAGGCGCATGGCGCGGATGACGTCGCGGTCGTCCTCTGTGGCGGTGAGAACGATGACGCGGCTGGTCATGGAGTCGAAATTCATCTCTTCGAGGAGCGTCAACCCGTCCTTGTCGGGCATGCGGAGGTCCAGCAGCAAGATGTCCGGTTTGATTTTTGCCAGGAGCGCGGGGCACTCCGCGCCGCTGGACACCTCTCCCACCACCACGATGTCGTCTTCATGTTCCAGCAATTTGCGCAGGCCGTCGCGGAAAATCGGATGATCGTCCGCAATGGCCACCCGGATGGGGTTCTTTGATTTCGCCATTTCAGTTGACGGGGACCTCGACATGAATCCGCGCGCCGTGGCCCGGTGCGGATTCCACCGTCAGCCGGCCGCCGATCCCTCGGGTACGCTCCTTGATGGAAATCGGGCCGATGCGCAGCCGGTTGAGCTCCTCGCTCGGAAAACTTCCGGCAAAACTGAAGCCCTGGCCGTTATCGTCAATCACCAGATGGACCGAAGCTTCGTCCTGCCATAGTTTTATCACGACGTGAGTGGCCTGTGCATGCTTTTTCACGTTGTTGAGCGCCTCGCGGCAAATCTGGAACAGCTCCCGGCAGACGCGGTCCGACACGCGCAGATCCAGCTCTTCCAGCAGGCAGTCCACGTCGATTTTGGCCTCCTGGCGGTAGCGTTCGCAGTAGCCGCGGATCAGGTCAATCATATCCGCGCGGGCCACGCGGAGCGGACGCAGGTCCAGAACCATTTTCCGCAGGTCGGCATTTTCCCGGCGCAGGGTGTTCTCCAGCTTTTCGAGGTCGGTGGCCAGGGCATGCCCCGTGGGCAGGCTCTTGCGCATCACGTCGAGCTGGATGATCGAACCCAGGATGGTCTGCAGGATGCCGTCGTGCAGGTCGTGCGAAATGCGGCTGCGCTCTGCGTCGATCACCCGGGCGCGCAGATGGCGCAGCAGGTACAGATTGTCGAGGGGCGCGCTGAGCGAGGTGGCGATGCGCTCGAACCACCGCAGGTCCCGCGGCGCCAGGCTCCGCTCCGCGTTGATCAGCAGCAGGCGGCCCGCGGGCTTCCCGTCGAAATCGAAGGTGGCCGCGGCGATGGACCGAATGTCCAGCTCCTTGCGGGAGATGCCGGGGACGCGGGGGATTTCCGGCAGCCTGCGGCCGTCCCGCCGGTCCCAGCCGAAGCCCTCCCCGCTGCCTTCCATGGAGTTCCAGCAGACGGTGAGGTTCGGGCAATCCACCAGAAAGGCGTCGGAGCGCTGGGGCGGGTAGGAGTCCGGGCTGATGCGCTCCTCTTCCTGACGGCGAGCGGTCCAGACGAACAGCCGCTCCATCTCCGCGTCCACAAAGACCAGAGAGGCCCGCTCGCACCGGAAGGTCTCCGCCAGAGTCCGGAGCAGCAGCCGGAGCGAGTCGGCCAGTCCGTGCTCGACGTTGAGCAGGGCGGTGAGCTGGGAGAGGAACTGCGCCTCCCTGCCGTGGCGCCGTTGGCGGTCGGCCAGGAATCCCAGGCCAACGCCGGCCCCGAAGGTACCCACTCCGACGGCGGGCCAGGCCAGCAAGGTCTGCCAGAGACCCGGGCCCATGAGGATGACGCGAAGCAGAAGGCCCAGGGAGGTGACCCCGGCCAGCACCACCGTCTGCTTCAACTCCCAGAAAATGGCGCTGGCAAAACACACGTACAAGTAAAGAAAAATCACAGACATCACCGGCGGCATGAGGGCGAAATAGGCGGCCAAAAGCAGCACGTCTGCGAGCGGAGGAAGCCGCAGGGCCGGCAGGCGGTCCGTGGAAGCCACGTAGGCCAGTCCCAGCCCCAGTCCGAGGTAGGCGATCAGAAAGAAGAAACAGCGCTGCCATCCCGGAGAGGCGGGAGTAGCTTCCACCAGGGCCACGAGCGCCAGCACCAGAAAGATGGGCCGGGCATAGGCCACCTGGTTTTCCAGGTAACGGATCTCGGCTGCCAGGGTTTCCATTGCGGCAAGTAAATTGAGTCTAGCAAGCCGGGAGAAGGGTGCAAGGCGGCCCGGCCGGAGGCGTTCCTGGAAGGCAGGGCGGCGGCGCGAGGGGGAACGGGCGCCAAGTGACTGCGGTCACATCGAAGGGTGACCGGAAATCCATAGTAATGCTTGACTTTCCGGGTACGCACGGGTATTTACACACCGATTCAGGCCGCATGCCCAGGGGGGGTCTGTGGTTGCCGGAAGGTCCACCAGCTATACGTGTATCAAATCTCTCGTGGAGGCCCATCGATGACTAGAATGGTTCGTATCGTTCTGGTGATAACTGCGGTGGCCGCGTTGGCATTGCCCATCGCGGCGCAGCAGGCGGATCACCAGAGTGCTTCGAATCCGCTCGTTCAGCTGTTGCAGTCGAAAGGCATCCTGTCCGCGGAAGAGGCCGCATCGGTACGCACGGCCTCGACCTCGGCGGAGGCCAACGAGCGGCTGGCTCGTCTGCTCTGGTCCAAGGGGTTGATCAGCCAGGAAGAATACAACACAACGGTAGCCGCAGCCGCCGTGTCCGCCAGCAGCAACGGATCGACCGGGGCGCACATGGTGAATGCGGCGGCACCAGCCGCTCCGGCGCCAGCCGCCATCGGGGCGGCGCCGACCGAAAAGCCCAAGGGGGCGAATTGGCCGGTAAGCGACATGATGGTCGGCTACGACCCGTCCGACGGGGCTTCAGCGGATGCGCAGACGATCCCGGCGATCGCCCCGATCCGCGTCCTCGCCATCGGCTTGCCCAAGAATCCGAAAGGCATCATCCCCGACATCAAGCTGGGCGCGGGACCGATGATCAACCTGTACGGATTCTTCAAGGCCAGCGCGGTGTACGACTCCACGAACAGCGGTGGAAGCACGTTCGGGAACAACGACTTCCCGCTTCCCCTTCTGCTCGGGGACACGGGGCCGGACAGGGGCGAGCAGTTCCGGATCAAGGCACGATCCGCCCGCTTCGGCGCCAACTTCTTCTATCCCATCAACGGACCGGACATCACGCTGACGGCCAAGCTGGAGTTCGACTGGGAAGGCGACTACACGACGGTGAACAACCGGAACATCAGCTCCGTGCGCTCCTCGCAGGCCAGCCTGCGACTGGCCTGGATGCGCATGGACACCAAGTGGGGCACGGTTCCCGTGTATGCCGAGTTCGGCCAGGACTGGACCCTGCTGGGATCCTCGACGGTCATGGATTTGTTCGAGACCACCGGTTTCGGGGTGGGGTTCGGCAACTTCTATGAGCGCATCCCGCAGTTCAAGGTCGGCGCTCAGTTCACCGCCGGGAAGCTGAAGGTGGTGCCCGAATTCGCCATCACCCTGGGCGCATTCGGCGACAGCGGCCTGAACAACTCCGTCACGCAGACTCTGTTCGGCTCCCTGGGGCAAGTGGCCACCGGCGAGCAGAATCAGACGCGGGAAGGGGCCATCCTGGGCCCGGACAGCACGCAGCCCGGAGTTCAGGGCCGCCTGGTGTTCGACTTCCCGCTCAACTCCAACTGGAAGGGAGTGCCCAACGCGGAGATCATCTTCAGCGGCGGCCATGCCGAGGCTGAGGAAATCGTGCCGTCAGGCAACATTCCCAACACACCGATCGGGTTGCCGGGGAACGCCGGCGGCGTCAATACGACAGCCAACTCGCTGATCACGCCGAACGCAACGTGCGCCACGTTCGGAGGCAATCCGGTGTCGGCCACCAACCCGGCCAGCGTGCGCTGCTATTACCCGAAGGGCCTTTCTCTGCAGATTCCGCAGAATGCCTTCTCGGCGGAAGTCCAGTTGCCCACGCCTTGGGTCACCGTTGTCGCCAAGTACTACCGTGGCGGCGACCTGCGGTTCATGTTCGCGGGCCAGTTGAACACCGCGTTCGCGGACACGTCCGTGGGCACGGCGCTCACGATTCCGGCGATCACCGTGAACTGCACGCAGACGCAGGCGAATCCGGGATGCCCGGCGGGCGGAACGATTGCCCTGGCGTCGAGCCAGCCCGTTTTCTCGCTGGCCGGCGACTCGATCACCTTCCGGAATTCCGGCGTCACCCCCGGCACTGCCGTGGTGGCACCGCTCCGTCCGATTCGCGGACAGGGCGGCGTCTTCCAGCTGGGCTTCCCGCTTTCGCGCATATTCGGCGCGGATCCCGAGGGCCGCAATTCCGGCTGGAGGCTGTACGTGGGTTACGGTGTGGACTCCGCCTTCGCTCGCGACGTGATCCGCAGCGGCGGCAACGGCCTGCTCCGTTCCGACTACATTCCCATCTCTCTCCGCTACAAGATCAACAAGTGGGCGGAGATCGCCGACGAAGTCACCTGGTATGACACTCGCGTAGCCGACCCGCTCCTGGTATCGCCGTTCACCCGGGAAGTCAACGTGGCCGGGGTGCCCGCGCGCGTCAACCACGACATCCGTCAGGAATTCGGCACCATTTTCACCTTCTAGGCCGGATTCCCAACCAGCGGCGGGGCGTGCCCCAGTGCGCCCCGCCGGTTTTCTTGATTCCCAGCAGGCGCTTCCGGCAAGCCCGGCCTTCCGTCTCCCCCTGCGGAACCCGGCTGCGGAGCGCGCAGGATCCCAGCGCGTCAGGCCCTGGCGCCGGCCCTTGCGGAGCCGCCCGCAGTTGCCGCCGCGCGGGGGCGGACGTAGAATACGCGCGGCCGCACTTTGACCGCGCGCGGGGGGGCCAGGGCAGTCCGGCACGCGCGCTCGCGCCCGGATGATTGTTTCAGGCCGAGTCTTCCCGCCTCCGGCGGGCGCGGGACACCAAAGGGCACAGGAACGGCGAAGGTCAGGATTGCTGATTCTTCCAAGGAGGTACGGAAATGGCAAAGAAGCGCGCACGAACAATGACTCGCAGGGAAATGATCAAGACCACGGGTACGGCCGCGCTGGCGGCGGGAATGGGAAGCACATTCCTGTTTCCCGAGCGCGCCAAGGCCCAGCAGAAGACGCTGAAGATTCTTCAGTGGGCCCACTTCGTTCCCGCCTGGGACGAGTGGTTCGACAAGCATTACGTAATTGAATGGGGGGAGAAGAACAACGTCCATGTAGTCTCGGACCACATCAACCTGGTGGACCTGCCCGCGCGCGCCGCCGCGGAAGCATCCGCGCGAAAGGGACACGACATCTTCATGTTCCTCTCTCCGCCGGCTTCGTATGAGAAGCAGGTGGTGGACATGACCCACGTGTATCAGGAAGTGGAGCGCAAGCACGGCAAGATGATCCCGCTGGGACACAGGTCCACCTACAATCCCAAGACGAAGAGGTATTACGCCTTCTCGGACGCGTACACGCCCGACCCGGGCAACTGGCACAAGCAGTGGTGGGGCGAGGCCGGATTTCCCAACGGGCCGGATACCTACGACGATCTGCTGAAGGGGGCCGCGAAAATCCGCAAGGCGGACAAGACCGGCCCGCCCTGCGGCGTGGGCCTGGCGCAGGAGCTGGACACCAGCATGGCCATGCGCGCCATCCTGTGGTCGTTCGGCGGGGCCGAGCAGGACGAGGAGGGCCACGTCACCATCAATTCCCCGCAAACCATTGAGGCGCTCAAATACGTGAAGGAGCTGTACCAGCAGGCGGAGACTCCCGAGGTGTTCACCTGGACTCCGCCTTCGAACAACCAGGCCATGCTGGCCGGGCGCGTCTCGTTCGTGATGAACGCGATCTCCATCACGCGGCAGTCGGAACGCGAGCACATGCCCATCGACAGCCAGATCATGATCAGCCGCGCGCTGAAAGGCCCGGTGCGGCGCATCGCCGCCGAGCACGTGATGAACTGCTACGTGGTCTGGGAGTTCGCGGAGGAAAAGGAGCTGGCCCAGAAGTTCCTGATCGATTACATGGACCACTTCCACGAGGGGTTCGTGGCCGGGCAGTATTACAACTTCCCGTGCTTCCCGAAGACCGTGCCCGATCTGGAGAAGTTGATCTCCAACGACGATCGCGCCCACCCGCCGGAGAAGTACAAGGTGCTGGGCGACGTGCTGAGCTGGGCCACCAACGTGGGGTATCCCGGCTACGCGACCGCGGGGATCTCCGAAGCGTTCACCACGTGGGTAATTCCGACCATGTTCGCCAAGGTGGCTCGCGGCGACGAGACGCCGGAAAACGCCGCCAAGGCCGCCGAAGCGGAATACAAGCGCATCTTTGCCCGTTGGGCCTAGCGGCGCGGGGGTGCGATGGCCGTCGTTGAAACGCGAAACCTGACCAAGATTTTCAAGCAGGGCGAGGCGGGAGCGGTCAACGACGTAAATCTGGCCACCCGTGAAGGTGAGTTTCTGGTCTTCCTGGGGCCTTCCGGCTCCGGGAAGACCACCCTTCTCCGCATGATTGCCGGCCTGGAGACCCCGACGGCCGGGGAAATCCTGATCGGCGGAAAGGTGGTGAACGAACTTTCTCCCCGGGAACGCCGCATCGCGATGGTGTTCCAGAGCTACGCACTCTATCCCCACCTGAGCGTCTACAACAACATCTGCTTCCCGCTGAAGGCGCAGAAGGTTCCGCGCGACCAGCACCGCCAGAAAGTGGAATGGGCCGCGGGCCTGCTGGGAATCGGCAGGCTGCTCAACCGCAAGCCGCGGGAGCTCTCCGGCGGGGAGCGCCAGCGCGTGGCCCTGGCGCGCGCGATTGTGCGCGAACCCGCCGTCTTCCTGCTGGACGAGCCGCTCTCCAACCTGGACGCCAAGCTGCGCGCCTCCGCCCGGGAGGAGCTCGAGCAGTTCCACAAGAGCGTGGGCACCACCACCATCTACGTCACGCACGACCAGGTGGAAGCCATGGCCATGGGCGACCGCGTGGTGGTGTTGCATCAGGGCGTGGTCCGCCAGATCGGCACTCCCAAGGATGTTTACGAAAATCCGGCCGACACGTTTGTGGCCACCTTCCTCGGCTCGCCGCCGATGAACCTGATCGAATACTCGGACATCATCGTGGGCTTCCGTCCCGAGGGATTTCTGCCCGCGGACCTGGTGCCGGGAGGCAAGCAGGTCAGCTTCCGGTACCGCGTCAAGTACGTGGAATACCTGGGAGCGGAACGCGTGCTCTACGGGAACATCGAGGGCAGCCACTTCGAGTCGAAGGAGATCATCGCGCGGCTCTCCTGGAACATGCCGACCGGGTACGACGCGGGATCGGTCCACGATTTCGCCGTGGCCGAATCCGATCTGCATTTCTTCGACCGCAAATCGGAAAAGCGCACGAACCCCCGGCCGTTCCCATGGCAGTGAAACACGCGAAGATAAAATCCGCGGGAGCGGCGCAGAGCCCGCTGCTGGGGGCCGCGATGTTCGGCCCCGCCATCCTCTACATCGTCCTGCTGATCGGCGCGCCATTCGCGCTGGCGGTGTTCTACGCGTTCAGCGACGCGCGCATCGGGTCCACCGAGCTGCATTACGTCGGCCTGGAGAACTTCCGCAGCATCCTGCACAGCCCCACGTTCCGGCAGGCCGTGCAGAACTCCATCGTGTTCACCGTTTCCGCGATCGTCATCGTGGTCATCGCCTCGACGATCCTGTCGCTGGCGCTGGAGGTTCCCTTCCGCGGGCGCGGCATGATCCGCTTTCTCATCCTGCTTCCCTGGGTCGCTCCGGTCTCGCTGGGCACCATCGGGTGGAAGTGGATCCTGGACTCCATCTACAGCGTGATCACCTGGGTGCTGGTCTACTTCCATTTCTTCTCGCCCTACAACACGCCCATGTGGCTGGGCGAGCCGCACCTGGCCATGGCCTCCGTGGTGTGTGTGCACTGCTGGCGGCTGATTCCCTTCGCCACGGTGGTGATGCTGGCGGGCTCCAGCGCCATTCCCAAGGAGATTCCCGAGGCGGCCGGAATCGACGGCGCCGGGTACTTCCGCACGCTTTTCTGGATCAAGATTCCCATGATGCTGCCCATCATCAACGTGGCGGTGCTGTTCAGCACCATCTTCACGTTCACGGACATGACCGTGGTGTACATCCTCACCGATGGCGGACCGTTTGATTCCACGCAGACACTGCCGAACCTGGCCTTCGCCACCGGCATTCAGGGCAGCGATCTGGCTGCCGGCGCGGCCATCTCTCTCTTCCTCGTTCCGGTACTGGTGGCTGTGGCGTACTTCATGCTTCGCGTGGCGCATCGCGCCGAGGTGGTGTGACCGTGCAAGGGAAATGGCGAGCGATAGGCGCGCGCGTGGTCCACGTACTCGTCCTGTTCGTGTTCACCGTGCTGCTGGCGTTCCCCTTCTACTGGATGCTGATCGCCACCTTCAAGCAGAACCTGGACATGTACAAGACGGACAACAATCCGTTCCTCTTTAATCTCCCGCCCACCATGGAGAATCTGCACCTGCTGTTCTACGAGACCCGCTACGTCCACTGGCTGGCGAATACGGCCCTGGTGGGGGTGATCGTGGTGGCCATCACGCTGCTGCTGGCCGTGCCCGCCGCCTATGCCCTCGCGCGCCTGACCGGGAACTGGGGCGAACGGCTGGGCATCGCCATTTTCCTGACCTATCTGGTCCCGCCCACGCTGCTGTTCATCCCCCTCTCGCGTGTGGTGGCAGACCTGGGCCTGCAGGACACCATCTGGTCGCTCGTGGTGGTCTATCCCAGCTTCACCATTCCGTTTTCCGTCTGGCTGCTGATGGCGTTTTTCAAATCCATTCCCAAGGAGCTGGAAGACGCGGCGATGGTCGACGGGCTGAGCCGCTTCGGCGCCTTCGTCAAGATGGTGATTCCCATCTCCACCTCCGGCATCCTTACCGTGGTGATTTTCACTTTCACCCTGGTGACGCAGGATTTTGTTTACGCGCTGACGTTTATTTCCCCGGAAGCGAACCAGATGGTGGGTGTGGGAATCCCGATTTTCCTGGTGCGCGGCGACGTCTACTACTGGAGTTCGCTGATGGCCGCCTGCCTCATTGCCAGCCTGCCGATCGCGCTGCTCTACAACACCTTCCTCGACCGCTTCATCGCCGGCTTCACCGTGGGCGCCGTCAAATAGCACGGGTGGAGTACAGTCCGGCCTTGCGCGCGGCGGCGGGCGCGGGCCTGGATGCATTTCCCTCCTCGCGCAGATGGGCTGCGCGCCTCCCGGCCTTACTTTCCCGCGGAGGCGGCCTTAGCGGAGGATCCATCCTCCCCCCAGCTCTGCTCCCAGAAATTATCGGCATCCAGGAATTCCACGGCCACCGGATAGGAAAATCCCGCCATGCGCCCGCGCCAGGCCATGCGCGCACGCACCTTCCGGCCCGTGTCCAGCCGCTCCAGCGAGAGCCAGTCTTCCGGCCTCACCAGGTGCGCGCACTCCAGCATGGCCCCGTGCCGGCTGATCGACTTCGTCCGCGACTCCTCCTCCCACCCCCGCCCCGGCGTCTCGCACAGCAGCCGCACGGGAATGGATTCGGGCCGGCGCGGACTCCGCCTCATGTGCCGGATCAGATCGCCCGCGGTGTAGAGAATGTCCAGGAGGCGCGCGCGCTCCAGGGCTTCCTGATGGAAGGGGTGACGGGTGAGCTCGGTGGCCTGCTCCACGCAGGCGCACAGAAATGCGCGCATCTGCTCCGCTTCTCCCTCCACCTCCGGACGCTGCCCCAGCCGCTCCGCGCACTCGTCCAGCCGCTTGTAGCAGGTGGCGATGAAGTGCTCGCCGCAGAAGGCCTGGTCCAGCAGCCTCACCCGGCCCGTGTTCTCGCATCCGGGCGCATCGCAGCGCCGCCCGCTTTCCATGGCTTCCTGCACGCTCACAAAGAATTGTTCTCCTTCCTCGCGGGGCGGAGCCATTTTGGCCATCTCGTGCACCACTCCGGCCACGCGCAGCGCTTCCAGGTTCTCCTCGTCCATTCCCAGGCTTTTTCCGATGCGCATGGCCGAATCCACGATGCGCTCGCGCCCGCCGCCCTGTTGCGGGTCCTTGGCCTCCCGGCTTCGGGTCAGGAAGAAGACCAGCGAGCCGGCCTGCTGCTCGATGTAGGTCTTCAGTTGTGCGATGGGCCGAACCTGCCGCGTGGCCTCCCAACGCCAGGCCCGCCGCGCCGCGTCCTGCTCGCCGCACGCGGCCCTGCGCGGCGCCGCGTCCGCCACGCGGCAGACCTCAGTGAGCAGCATCATCCACTTCGCGCCATCCGCCGCCAGTCCGTAACGCGCGTCGAAGTTTGTCGGGCCCGGCAGCGGCCCGGTGCCGTTGGCCGCACGCGACTGCGACGGAAGGCACTCCGCGATTGCCGCACGCTTCGCCCCGGCGGCAAACAACCGGTAACGCCGGTCGCGCACCAGGCTCTGCCAACTGTTGGGATCGAAGACACTGCCGTCAACGGGCTGGTGGGCTGCGGCCATCAGTTCTCTCCTTCGCGGCGGGCTCCGGTCTTACTCGCCGGCCGGCGGAACTTCGTGGGGCTGTTCGATTTCTGGTTCCCCCCGTCCGTGGGTGAGGCATTAGGAACCCTTGCGCCACGGCCCCGAAAAGGGGGAGAACATCTCGGAACGGAGGGAGGGAATGCACAGGGGATGCCGCAGGGAGCGTCCGGTAAGCACTTGTAAATTCAACAGCTTGCCGGCCGCACCTTGGTGAAACATCGGCGCCTCTGTGGATAAATTTCCGCTGCCAGGGAGCCTTTACACACTGGACACACGCTGGTCGGTTTCGCCCCGTCTTTGCCGTCCGGGCGCTTTCTGAGCGGCTCCCGGCTCCCCGGCCGCCGCGCTGCGTGCTATCATTTGCTCATCCGGTGGGCGTAGCTCAGCTGGTAGAGCATCGGACTGTGGCTCCGAATGTCGTGGGTTCAAATCCCATCGCCCACCCCAATACTCACGGCTGAGGTTTCCCGTCCGCACAATCTTCCGTGCTTCGGCCGCCCGGCATGAGGTACGCTTTCCCCCGCCATCGGCATTGCACTCAGGGATTTCAGCAACTCTATCCAAGGGGGCTCCATGAAACGGCCACTCCTCGCCATTCTGATCACCATCGTGTTTGCGGGGGTGGCGTGGCCGCAGGCCGCTTCGAAGCTGTCGGCTGAGGTGCGCGCGTTCGTAAAAGAAAACGCGCCCGTCATCGCCCTCGTCCACGTCCGCGTGATTGACGGCACGGGCGCCGCGCCGCGCGCCGACCAGACCGTGGTCATCAGCAACGGAAGAATTGCGGCCATCGGCGATGCCGCGGCCGTGAAAATCCCCAGCGAGGCGAAGACGCTCGACCTCACGGGCCGCACCCTCATCCCCGGACTGGTGGGCATGCATGAACACATGTTTTACCCCTCGCCGGGCCACCCGCCGGGGCTCTATCCGGAGCACGCAGGGAGTTTTCCGCGGCTGTATCTCGCCGGCGGAGTCACCACCATCCGCACCACCGGCAGCGTCGAGCCGTCCACAGATCTCGAGCTGCGCCGCGAAATTGACGCGGGCGAAATCGTCGGCCCGCACATGGACGTCACCGGACCGTATCTCGAAGGCGCGGGTTCGTTCGTCCTCCAGATGCGCCCGCTGCGCGACGCCGAAGATGCCCGCCGCACCGTCGAATACTGGATCTTCGAAGGCGTAACTTCGTTCAAGGCCTACATGCACATCACGCCCGACGAACTGCGCGCCGCCGTCGAAGCCGTGCATGCCCACGGCCTGAAAATCACCGGCCATCTCTGCTCCGTCGGCTTTCGCGAGGCGGCGGCACTGGGCATCGACGACCTGGAGCACGGGCTCTTGGTGGACACGGAATTCTTTCCCGGCAAAAAGCCGGGCGAATGCCCGGACCCTACCGACGCGCTCAGGGCCATTCTCCCGCTCGAAGTTTCCAGCGGCCCCATCTTCGAAACCATCCGCGACCTGGTGGCCCATCACGTCGCCGTCACTTCCACGCTGCCCGTGTTTGAGACGCTGGTCCCAGGCCGCGCTCCGATCGACGAACGCACCCTGAACGCCATGCTTCCCGAAGCGCGCATCGCCTATCTCCGCAGCCGCGCCGAGATTTCCGACGGCGCCGCGAAGTCCCACTGGCCCGAACTGTTCAAGAAGGAAATGGAATTCGAGCGCGAATTCGTGAAGCAGGGCGGCCTGCTGCTCGCCGGTCTCGACCCTACGGGCTACGGAGGCGTCATTGCCGGCTTCGGGGACCAGCGCGAAGTGGAACTGCTGGTCGAGGCCGGCTTCACGCCCGTCGAAGCGATTCACATCGCCACGGCCAACGGCGCGCAATTCATGGGCCGGCTGGCCAGTATCGGAACTCTCGAACCCGGCAAGAATGCCGACATCGTCGTGATCAACGGCGATCCTTCTGCGAAGATCAAGGACATCGAAAAGGTGGAGCTGGTGTTCAAGGACGGCGTCGGCTACGACTCCGCCAAACTCATCGAATCCGTCCGCGGCTGGGTCGGCCTGCGTTAGGCAGCACAGGCTTCAGCCTGCCGTGATCGGCGCTAGCAGAGAAGGGCCTGTGCGCATCGTGGCTGGAGGCCTTCGGATGGCCCCGTCAATGCAGCGCTCCGCGTGGTGAACCGCGCCGCTCGCCGCCCCTCACGCCAGCCTCGATAGGTTTCTGGCCGGACGCGCAGTCCCTATTTGATTTCCGGAAAATCCTCTTCCCAGAACTCCCCGGGCCGCCGCCCTTCCGTCTTGCGCGCTTCCTGTTCGACGCCGCGCAGCTCGACCCGCCGGATTTTCCCAGAAATCGTCTTCGGCAGCTCCGCGAACTCGATCCGCCGGATGCGTTTGTACGGCCCCAGCCTCGCGCGAATAAATTGGAAAATGTCCTGGGCGGCTTCGGTGGAAGGCGCCACGCCGGGCTTCAACACGATGAACGCCTTCGGGACCATCCAGCGCATCTTGTCCGGACTCGGCACCACCGCTGCTTCGGCCACCAGGGGGTGCTCGATCAGCGCGCTTTCCAGCTCAAACGGGCTGATGCGGTAATCCGAGCTCTTGAACACGTCGTCCGCGCGGCCCACGTAGGTGAAATAACCGTCCGCGTCGCGATGCGCCACGTCTCCCGTGCGGTAGTAGCCGCCGGCCATCGCCGCCTTCGTCTTTTCCGGATCGTCCAGATAACCCGCCATCAGGCTGGGCGGCCGGGGATTGAGCTTCACGGAAATCTCTCCGTCCTCGGCTTCATTCCCCTCCGGATCCAGCAGCACCACGTCGTGGCCGGGCGAGGGTTTGCCCAGCGCCCCGCGCTTCAACGTCTGCCCGGGAAAATTTCCCAGCAGGCACACGTTTTCCGTCTGGCCGTAACCGTCGCGGATGGTCAGGTTCCACCACCGCCTGACTTTTTCGATCACCTCCGGATTCAGCGGCTCGCCGGCGCTGGCCAATTCGCGGAGGCGCACCGGAAACGACTCCAGGTCTTCCAGCACGATCATGCGCCACACCGTGGGAGGCGCGCACAGCGTGGTCACCCCGCATCGCGCGACGGTCGAAAGCGTGGCTTTGGCCTCGAACCGTGCGTAAGAGTGCACGAAGATCGTGGCCCCCGCGTTCCACGGGGCGAAAAAGCAGCTCCAGGCGTGCTTCGCCCATCCCGGCGAGCTGATGTTCAGGTGCACATCGCCCGAACGGATCCCGATCCAGTACATCGTGGCCAGATGTCCCACCGGGTAGCTCTCGTGCGTGTGCAGCACCAGCTTGGGCAGCGCCGTGGTCCCCGAGGTGAAGTAGAGCAGCAGCGGGTCCGCGGCCTTCGTCGGCCCATCCGGGGCGAAATCCGCCTGCTCGTCGTAGGCCTGCTGGTAGGGAATCCATCCCGCGGCGCCGCCCTCCACGGCAATGCGCGTGTAATCGCCCGGCAGCTTGGCAAACCGGTCCGCGGCCGACGCCAAGGCCACCACGTGCTTGGCCTTGCCGCGTTCCAGCCGGTCCTTCAAGTCCTCCGTGGTCAGCAGGGTGGCCGCCGGAATCACCACGGCTCCGAGCTTCATCGCCGCCAGCATCATTTCCCACGTGGCCACCACGTTGGGGAGCATCAGGATGATGCGGTCTCCACGCCCGACTCCCTGCCGGCGCAGGAAGCGGGCCACCTGGTTGGACCGCCGCGACATTTCCTCGAAGCTGAGCTTCACCTCCCCGCCCGCGTCGTCCACGATCCACAGCGCCGTCTTATGGTTGTCGCGCGCGTAGTAATCGAAATAATCCAGCGCCCAGTTGAACACTTCGAGCTGTGGCCAGCGGAACTCCCGCCGCGCGCGTTCGTAGTCCTTCCGGCACTCCACCAGCACCTGCCGGGCCGAAAGAAACGCCTTCAGCCCTTCGCTCAGGCCTTGCCCCATCATTCACCTCCGGGCTTGGATGCCTCCGGGAGCGTCAGTCCGCGGCTGCCACCTGGTACTGCTCCAGCTTCCCGTCCGGCATCTCATACGTCCACACGCGCAGCGTCCTGTTTCCCGCCTTCACACGATACACCCGTTCCTTCATCCCTCCGCGAAGCCGCTCCTCGGTCTGCACAAATTCTTCGGGCGCGCCCAGCGGCCCCAGACTCGCCGCAAAATCCTTCAGTCCCTGCCCGCTGAAATAGAAATTCGCATTGCCGGTGAACAGCCCCCGATCGAGTTTCCCCTGCTGTAGCCCCGCGAAGATTTCTTTCGCCTGCTCGAGCTTAGCCGGCGTTTCCGAATCGTCGGCGGAGAGCAGCAGAGGGGCCACGCCCTTCGCGATCCGGGCCGCCGCGCCTGCCGCATCCATGTTCGTCAGGACCACCACCGCCACGCGGTCGTCCGGAAACACCACATTTCTGGACGTGAATCCCGACACCTCGCCCCCGTGGGCAATCGCACGGTGCCCGAACTCCCGGCTCACGCCCACCCCCAGCCCATACTCCGTTCCCAATCCGTTCTTCAGCCGCACTTCCGTCTCCA
>Ga0335081_10007454_pt1 | contig 17478 bp, 12 predicted proteins | sample Lox_Sample_35_FD_206713 | JGI IMG/M metagenome (GOLD analysis project Ga0335081, IMG submission 206713) | Soil microbial communities from Loxahatchee National Wildlife Refuge, Florida, United States - Lox_Sample_3.5 | ecosystem: Environmental > Terrestrial > Soil > Wetlands | place: USA... | reverse complement strand
GAGAACTCTCCGGTGCGAGCCTGGATCGGGAACATCCGCCCGGAGCAAGTCTGGATCGCCGCCAGCACCATGCCACCGGCGGAGGCCGGGGACGTTGACGAAGACGACATCGTCATCGCAGCTTACCGGGAAATCGCTGCGAGCCATCCGAATCTGGCCCTGATCCTCGCGCCCAGAAAGCCGGAACGTTTCGACCTGGCAGCCGAAAAACTGGGTGCCGCCGCTGTTTCCTTCGTGCGTCGCACCAGCTTGCCCCCAACCCCTAACCCCCAACCCCCAGCCCCTGCTGTTCTGCCCCCGACCCCTGCTGTTCTGCTTCTGGATACCATCGGGGAACTCAGCAGCCTGTTCGCGATCGCCGATGTCGTCTTCATGGGAGGAAGCCTGGCGCGTCGCGGCGGCCACAACATCCTGGAGCCGGCGCTCTTCGCCAAGCCAGTCATCGTCGGACCGCACATGGAGAATTTCCGTGACATCGCGGACCACTTCCGCACCGCCGGAGCGTCCGTGGAAATCGCCGGGGGAGCGGACCTGGCCGCCACGGTCATCCGTCTGCTGGAGAATCCCGACACGGCTCGCGAGATTGGGCGCGCGGCGCTGGAATGCGCGCAATCCCGGCGAGGCGCCACCTCGCGCGCCGTGGATGAGGTCCGCGAGCTTCACCACCGACACGTTCCCAGGTACCGTCCCGCCACTCCCTCGTTCGAGTTGCGCTGGATCCTCGCCCGACTCTGGGAGTGGGGCTCGCGGCACAAGCGCGAGAGCGATCTGCGGGACCAGCGCAAGCTCGACGTCCCGGTGATCAGCGTGGGTAACCTCTCCATGGGCGGCACTGGAAAGACACCCTGCGTGTTGCACCTCGCCGCGGAGTTGATCGAACGCGGACACAAGCCGGGCATCCTGACCAGAGGGTACGGAAGAGGATCTCACGAGCGGCACCTGCTGCTCGAGCCTGGTGCGGCGGTCAAGGCCGAGCACTCCGGCGATGAGCCGCAGATTTTCGTTCGCTCCGGGCTGGCGCCCGTGGGCATAGGGGTAGACCGCGTGCAAACCGGACGGCTGCTGCGAAATGCCTTCGACCTCGACGTGATGGTGCTGGACGACGGATTCCAGCACCTGCACCTCGCGCGGGATGTGGACGTTGTGCTGATCGACGCGCTGGAGCCCTTCGGCGGCGGAGATGTCTTCCCGCTGGGGCGTTTGCGCGAGCCCGTTACGGGTCTGGCGCGGGCCGACCTGATTCTGATCACGCGCAGCGACGTTTCCGATTTGGCTCCGGCGGTGGAACGTGCGGTTCGGCAGTGGAACCGGGCGGCGCCGGTATTTCGTGCCTGGGTCGAACCACGATTCTGGGTGGAACACCGCACCAGGCGCGAGTACCACATCGGCGAACGGCCATTCGGCCGCGGGTTGGCCTTTTGCGGCCTGGGCAATCCCCAATCTTTCCGGCGGACTCTGGAAGGATTAGGGCTGGAGTTGGCGGACTGGGTGGAATTCGACGACCATCATCGCTATCGCCCTCAGGAGATGCAGCGCCTTGCCCAGAGCGCGCTGGCACAGGACGCGACTGTCCTTTTGACGAGCGAAAAAGACGCCGTCAACCTCTGCGATGAAGCTGACGACCTGTGCGAGCCGCTGCCCATCTTCTGGCTCAAAGTGCGCCTCAAGATCGACGGCGAGCGCGAGTTTGTGGACGCACTGGAACGCCGCATCGGGGAGCGGCGGCGCTCACTGCAATCGCACCGGGAACTGCGTCCTTAGTTTAAGGTAACTGCTTTCCGGCGTTACTCGGCGGCCTGGCTTGGGCAATCCAGGGGGCAAGCTGACGCTGTGCCTGGATCGCTGTGTCCTATTGACATCCCACAGGAACTGGCGCTGCGATCGTGATTGACCATTGGAGCGGCCGTTGCAGAACTGAACGTTAAAGCGTGGACTCAGAGGACGCCGAAACCGATGAGATCCCGCTGAGTTCTTTTGACTGGATCTCTATCGCCACACACACCCGAACGGTTTAGTCCTGACGGAGCGATGCATAGTTCGGCCGATTTAGGCCTGGCGGCCGCGGCTTCGGGCGATCAACCGGCTTCAGGAACAAAAATCATGCTTCCTGCAATCGTGATTGACCGATTGGAGCGGCCGTTGCAGGACTGATTGACGAAGTCTGGACTTGTCAGAGGGCGCCGAACCCGATGAGATCCGGCTGAGTCTTTGCCTGGATCCCTTTCGGATTGTGATGTCCTCGATCAGAAGCCCCAGCATGCGCTTGCGTTTGCGATCGGCGGTCCCGGGATCGTTCCAAAGCCGCCGAAAATCGGTGGCCAAGGCAAGAACCTGCTCCCGTTGCGTTGCACTGATTTTGAACTGGTCGGCCTGGGCGCTGCGTGTGTGCGACGCCCCTTCCGGCCGCCTACCCCACTTTCGCCAGTTCGCGCCACTGCCGCCCTTGCGACTCGGCGACACCACCGTGAGTGACGTAGCCGTTATAGGTGTTCACGCCTTGGCGTATGGCCGGATTCTGGTCGCAAGCCTTTTCGAGTCCCAGGTTCGCCAGCGCCAGCAGGTACGGGAACGTTGCATTCGTAAGACCGAACGTGGACGTGTGCGGCACGGCGGCCGGCATGTTGGACACGCAGTAGTGCAGCACGCCATCGACAAAGTAGGTCGGCTCGGTGTGGGTGGTCGCATGCGAAGTCTCGAAGCAGCCGCCCTGATCGATCGCAACGTCCACTACCACCGCTCCGCGCTTCATGTTGGCGATCATCTCGCGGCGCACCAGCTTGGGCGCCGAGGCGCCGGGAATCAGGACCGCGCCCACTACCAGGTCAGCCGTCTTCAGATTCTCGCCGATGGTCCACGCGTTGGAGGCGAGCGTGACCACATAGCCACCGAAGATGTCGTCCAGCTCGCGGAGGCGATTCAGACTGCGATCGATGATGGTTACGTGGGCGCCCATCCCGACCGCGATCTTGGCGGCGTTGGTCCCTACAATCCCTCCTCCCAGGATCACCACATTGGCCGGGGCCACACCCGGCACGCCTCCCAACAGAATGCCTCGTCCGCCCGACGGCTTCTCCAGATATTGCGCGCCCACCTGCACCGCCATGCGTCCCGCTACCTCACTCATCGGCGTAAGCAGGGGCAAAGATCCATCCGATTCACGAATCGTCTCGTAGGCCACACCGTGGACTCGTGCCGATAACAGTTCGTCGGTAAGGGCCGGCAGCGGCGCCAGGTGCAAATACGTGAACAGGATCAAGCCTGGGCGGAAATGGGGATACTCGCCAGGCTGGGGCTCCTTGACCTTCACTACCAGGTCAGCCCGGCGCCAAACCTCCGCCGCGTTCTCGACGATGTGGGCCCCGGCCTGCATGTATTCCCGATCGGTGATCGAGCTGCCTTCGCCGGCATGCGATTCTACCAGCACGTCATGCCCCGCCTCGCGGAGGGCGGTAACGCCGCTCGGCACCAGACCGACGCGCGTCTCGTGATCCTTTACTTCCTTGGGAACTCCGATGATCATGGAAAGCCTTCTCCCCGAATAGCTTAACACCACGCAGTCGTTGTGGAGACGAGTCGGCTTTTTTCCACTAGTTGATGGACATTACAGCGATTGAGCGAAGTCGTACAGTATCTTGATTAACTTTTTTACATGTTACGTGCACCGGTGGGACAATGGGTCTATGCAGATTACGGGTCCGATTAGTACCGCTCCCGAAACCTACCCAGCCGCTGGACTGGGGATCGATACCACGCACATCATCACCGAACTGGCCAGCGTCAAGGAGGCGCGGGCTCTGCCGTGTGGATCGGTGGTTGGCGATCTGCAAGGCGGGCTTACGTTTACTGACGCAGTCGCCGCCGCATTGGAAGCTCGCAGCCTCAACGGCTGGCGAGAGGTCCACACCAGTGCCTGCGATACCTGGACGATCATTGTCGTAGACCGCTAAGCCTTCCCGAACCGAGTGTCCGCCTACCAGTTGATTTTCGCCTCGCATTAGTATCACAATGCAATACTAATGCTCGGCGAATTCGAATACTTGCTCCTTACGGCGGCCGTTCGATTGGGCGGCGGGGCATACGGCGCTGCGATCCGGCAGGAGATTGAGACCGCCACCGGGCGTCGCTGTTCGATCGGCGCGCTTTACACCACCCTTGACCGCCTGGAGGCCAAAGGCCTACTGGAGACCTGGATGGGCGATCCCACGGCCGAACGCGGCGGGCGGGCCAAGCGCATGGTTCGCGTGACCGCCAAAGGGGTACAGTCCGCGGCCGCCTTTTACGACGCTGTGACTCGGGTGAGCCGCGGTGTGTCATGGGCCTCGAATCGCGCCGCCGCACTGCCATGAAGCCGCTCGGCTGGCATCTGGTGGACTTGGTATCGCGGGCGCTGGATCCCGAGGAACGCGAGGCGGTGCGCGGCGATCTCGCGGAATCCGGCGAGAGCGCGGTAATGGCAGTGGCGGCCGTGATCGGCCTCGTCGTCCGGCGTCAAGCCGAGTCGTGGCGTCACTGGCATCCATGGGTTGCGTTTGTGGCGCTCGTCGTCCCACTGGGACTGGTGCTTGGCGTGGAAACCGTCTGGATCGGCCGGTCTTACGATTTGTACCTCTGGATCTTCCGGAATTACACCGTCATCGACCCCAACGTCCTGCGGGAATCGGGGCTACGGATCGCTCCCGGTGCATTTACTCTGGCCTGCCACTCCGCGCTGGTGGTTGCCTGGTCGTGGAGCGGGGGCTTTGTGCTGGGGGCGCTTTCGCGCCGCGCCATCCGCATCAACGGTCCGCTGTTCTGCATGATCCTGCTGGCGGGAGAGCGTTGGGCCGCTCCCCGGCCTCACTATTACGTGGCCGGCGCGGTTTTCGCGCGGGCGCTCTCCAGCATGATGCTGCCGGGGATTCTGCTGGCCCTCCTGGTTCTTCCGCCTGCAATTTGGGGAATGCGCGCCGGCCGCCGCCACTCCTGCATCAGGCTGCTTCCCGCCATGGGGTTGGCGGCGGCCATAGCCGGGCTGACGGTAGTCAGTCCCATGCCACTGTGGTGGTGCAACTGGCCTGCGGCGTATATGCTGATCGCCGCGTGCCGGCAACATGGGAGGCCTATCCCGTCCGCGTGACGTGCGCGCGCAGATTGGCCACACCGGCGGTATAGCGGCCGTCGCTGACAGCGAAGGCCACGGCGTCTTCCAGCCAGTCGTGCCACACGCCGTCGGGATCGTGTGACGCCACCGTGAGGGTGTACTCCTGCGGGCACAATTCGCAGCGAAAAGCGAACATGACCTCCATTTTTTGGCCGGCGGCGCAGGGGCCGAGTTTTACCCGCTCCAATTCGGTGTTGGTGCCGTAAACGTTCAGTCCGATGCGCGTGCGGATCATGATGCCCACTACGGGGTCCTCTACCGCATCCCGGAACTCGATTACGACCTTCACAACGGCCAATTCCCCGCTGCGCCACACCATGGTAGGGCGGCCGTTCTCACCGATGGTATCGACCCGCAACACCTGGGCGCGGCCATCGCCCCATCGCATGGAGGGAACCAGCGGCGGCGCAATGCTCCCGCCCCAGGCGCGGACACGTTCCGCGACGTGCCTGCGGTAGGCGCCCAGCATCTCTTCCGGGTCGCCTCGCCCTGCAAGCTTGCCTTCGTGCAGCCACCAGATTTCGTCCACGAGGCGGCGCAGCAGGTCTTCCTCGTGGGAAGCCAGCAGGATGGTCGCGCCCCCGCGGCGCATGCGGTCGAGCGCCATCGCGGCACGCTGCCGGATCAGGGCATCGTGACGCGCGAACGCATGGTGGATGCACAACACCGCGGCGGGCGCGAGGCTCAACGCGTCATCGGGCCCGAGAAAGCGCCCCGCGCCGGATGCCTCGATGCTCCCTCCGGTGGGGCTCGCGATTCCCGCCGCCAGGCGCAATAACTCATCGGTGCCGGAACCGTCTTCGCCAATGACCCCGATCACGACTCCGTCCGGAGCGGCCGCATCGAAATCCCGCAGCGGTCCGCCGCTGACCTGGCGAAAAGCGAGTGCCATAGACGCTAGAATAACAACTGCCGATGGATGACGATCTCAACCTGCTCGAGCGGATGCGGGCTGACTGGAACGCCCGCGCCGGCGAAGACGCGTATTACTTCGTCGCATTTGGCCGCCGGGAACAGGATCACGAGGAGTTCTTCGCGACAGCGGCGGACGTATTGAGGCTCTTGACCGGGGAACTGAAGCGATTGCGTCGCCGCGATGCGGCGCTCGAGATCGGCTGCGGCCCCGGGCGCCTGATGCGGCCGTTAAGCGTGTTCTTCACCAAAATCCACGGGGTGGATGTTTCCGAGGAAATGGTCCGGCTGGCGAACGAGAACCTGCGCAGCACGCCGAACGCGTATGCGCACGTGACTTCAGGCTCGGACCTCTCGCAGTTCCCCGACGAGCGGTTCGACTTCGTCTACTCGTACGCGGTGTTTCAGCACATCCCCAGCCGCGAGGTGGTTTTTCAGTATCTGAGCGAGGCGCGGCGCGTCCTGAAGACCGGAGGCATTCTGCGCTGCCAGATCAACGGGCTTCCCGCCCACGCCAAACAGTACGACACCTGGAGCGGGGTGCGGATCTCACCGGAAGAGATCACCGGTTTCGCGCGCGACAACGATCTGCAACTCCTGGCGCTCGAGCAGATCTGGACGCAGTACATGTGGGTCACCTGCCGGAAGATGCCGTTGGGTTGGACGCAGTGGCTGGACGAGCCGGGCGCCGGGTTGTTCCCGCTGGAACCCGCGCCGGTGATTCGCAGAATCAGTAACGCGCTCACCGGCGAGGCGGTAGCGCCGGCCACAGGCCCGATGGCCGCCATTTCGGTGCGCGTCGAGCAGTTGCCCGTGGATTGCGATCTCAACCATGTAGCGATTGCCGCCGACAGCCACCCCTGCCGGCTGACGTACATCGGCGAGCGGGAGCCGGACGGAATCTCGCAGGTGAACGCCGCCCTGCCCAAGGGCATTCGCACCGGCCTGGTGCGGATCGAACTGACCTGGCTGGGCCGCCCGGTGTGTCCGGCTGGTTGGGTGCGGATCATTCCGGCCGGGCCCGCGGTTCCCCGCGTCCAAAGCGTTACGGATGGAATCAACCTGCTGTCGGGGACCCGCATCGCCAGCCGGGTGCTGAAGGTGACGATGATGGATGTCCTCGATGCCGGCCAGTTTCGCGCCGCGTTGGACGGCATGGAGGTCCCCGGCACCGAGTCCTTCTGCGTGGACCCGATCTTCCAGCATTACGAATTCAACGTGACTCTTCCGGAAAGCGTGAAGCCGGGCGCGCACCAGGTGGAAATTACTCTGGGCAAGCGCGCCTTCGCGCCCGTTGCGATCGAGGTGGTGTAGCCGATGGCCTTCCCCGGCAGCGGCGCTGGCGCTCCGGCATGAGGGCCGTGGCGGCGCTCGCGGCCCTCGTTGCCGCCTCTGCCGCGATGCTGACGACCCTGCCCCATCACCTCGTGCGACTCCCCGCCGGTGTTGTGGAACTGCACTCGGAGATGGCGGTCGGCCCCGGCACGGAGGTGGCGGGAGCAGGCTCGGGGACCGTGCTGCACATGGCGCCGGACTTCGCGGGGCGGGCGGCGATCGTGGTGCACGGAAACGGCGTCCGACTTCGCGATTTTACGGTGGATGGCAATCGCGAAGCGCTCGAGGTTCGTTCTGGGCTTCCGCCCTCCAACCAGCCCTTCGCCAACTTCACGCGGGGGAATGGGGTGCTCGCGGAAGGGGTGGAGGGGCTGGTGGTGGAGCGCGTTCGATTCCGCAACATCGCGGGATTCGCGGTGCTGGTGAGCCGCTCGCGAAACATCGCCATCGACCGGGTGAGTGTAGTGGATAGCGGTTCGCGCACGCCAGGCGGCCACAACAACACCACCGGCGGAATCCTGCTGGAGGAAGGCACCACCGATTTCCAGGTCACCGGTTCGGAGCTTCAGCACATCCGCGGCAACGGCGTGTGGACGCATTCGCTCTACACTTCGCCGCGCAACGTCCGCGGGCAATTCGCCCTCAATCACTTCGAGTACATCGGCCGCGATGCCCTGCAGGTGGGGCACGCCGTCGGAATTCGCGTGGAGCGGAACACCGGCCGCCGGATCGGCTATCCTCCGGAGGACGTCAACATGGAGGAGCTCGCCACACCCACCGCGCTCGATACCGCCGGTAACGTGGAAGACTCCTCGTATCGAGACAACCGGTTCGAGGAGATCGACGGCAAGTGCATGGACCTGGACGGATTTCACGATGGCGAAATCCGCGGCAACGTGTGCGTCAATCGAGGAGCGCCGGAGGCATACCGATTCGGCAACGACGGGATCGTCATGAATAACAGCAATCCCGACATGCAGTGCCGGAATATCCGGATCGTGGACAACCTGATCGACGGCACGCTCTTCGGCGGGATCTTCTTAATCGGCACGGGCCATCGGATCGTCCGTAACCGGCTGCTGAATCTCAACCTGGCACACTGCCCCGATGACGCCGCGCGTTTCGGCTGCTATTACACTCACGACGAACCCGATATGCTGCAAAGCGGAATCTATCTTGGACGCGGCGCGGCACGGCCGGCTCCCACGACGGGCAACACGATTGAGGACAACGAAATCACCGGTTTTCAGATGGGCGTGCGCTGCATCGTGCTCGCGCCCGGCATTCAGCCCGGTTGGAACACGATTCGCGACAACCACTGCCGCAACTGAGTTGCTTCGAAGCGTCGCGGCAGCGGTTCACACCCGGGCCGTTTTGAGTGCAGCCAGCACGCGCGCATCGCGGAATGGGACCCTGCGCAAGCGAACGCCGGTGGCGTCGTAAATGGCGTTCGCGACCGCCGCGAGCATCGGCTTGCAGGCCGCCTCACCCCCTCCGTAGGGCGGCAGATCGGGGCGGTTCGGATGCGGGTCGCCGTTCACCAGGACGACATCGATCGCGGCCGGAACGTCGGCGTGCCGGAGCGAGGGATGCGTCACCCAGTCCACGCTGGTCACTTTCTCGTGGTCGAACTGCACTTCCTCGTGAATGGCGCGGCTCAACGAGTGCAGCATGGCGCACTCCACCGTGCGCCGCAAACTTTGCGGATTGACCACCAGGCCGCAGTCATGGGCGCACACCAGCCGCTTGGCCCATACATGACCGGTCTGGCGGTTCACTTCGACCTCGGCGATCTCGGCCACAATCGTCTGGCCCCGGAAAGAGTAAGCGACACCGCGTCCGGTCAGAACATTTCCGCTGCTTAAGGGCTTTGGCGAAGGGCGGGGATCCCAGCCGTAGGCCTCCGCGACAGCCTTGAGGACCGCGATCGACCGGGCGCGGCGGAACCCACTGTCGTCGGTGGTCGCGGCCGTGAGCATCTTCATGCGGAATTCCAGCGGATCGGCCTTCGCCGCGGCTGCCAGTTCGTCGATGAACGACTCCGCGGCGAACGTCGATTGGGGTCCGTTCGGATCGCGCAGGTTGCCGGTGCGGAGAGGCGTCTCCCAAACCAGTGGCAGGCTGACGACTGCGCTTTTCATCCGGCGGTGGGGAATCGCGTACATCTCGGATGGCGTCGCGGCGCTGCCGGCGGCGGGCCGTTCCCGGCGCGATCCCATGAGTTGGGCAATCAGCACGGTGTCCGGCTCGTTGTAGCCCACGTGATTGTAATCGCACGAGCGGGCGTCGTAGTCATACGCAGTGAGCTGCCCCTGGCCATCCAGGCCGCCCCGCATTTTCACCAGGAATGCCGGGCCCTTGGTATCCCAGGCCGTCTCCTCATCCCGCATCCACTGTATGCGCACGGGCCGCCCGATCTCGCGAGCGATCCAGGCCGCCTCACAACCCGCGTCATCGGCCGCCGTGCGGCCGAAGCCCTGGGGACCGTGCATCCAGACGACCCGGACCTTCTCCCGCGGCATGCCAAGAAACGTAGCGATGCCGTTGCGCATGCCATAGGACTTCATGTCGTTCGAATAGACGGTCATCTGGCCGTTCGACGGGTCGGCCGTAGCATGTGCCCCCGCGAACGCGGTGTGTCCCTGGAAGGGAACTTCGTATTCCGCCTCGATGATTTTGGCCGCTCCCCTGAGCGCCTCGTCGGGATTCCCAACCACCGCCGGATTGGAAGCCGAGGTGGGCGTTGCGGCGCGCATGTAGGTAAAGAGATCCTCGGATGGCGGGAACGGAGCGGTTGGCGGCTTCTGCCAGGTGGTCTTGAGCTGGCGGGCGGCGCGAATGGCCTGTTCTTCCCGTTCGCAGACTACCGCCACGTAGTTGCCTTTGCTCACCACCTTTACGAAGCCGGGCAGGCCGCGCACCGACGATTCATCGATGCCGGTCAGCTTCGCGCAGGCGAAAGGAGGTTTCACGTTGCGAGCGTGAACCATGCCGGGGAGCTTTACGTCCACGGCCCATTTGAGAGAACCATCCACCTTAGCCGGAATGTCGTCGCGGGGTGGCGTCTGGCCGGTGTATTTGAGCTCCTGCACCGGCTTCACTTTGGCCATGCCAGTGACGGCATTCACATTGGCGCCGGTCAGGGTGACGTTGAACCTCTTTCCGGCGATCAGATCGCCGTAGGTGACCCGCTTCGAGGGATCGGCCCTGACGGTGATTACCGCGTTGCTGACCGCGAGTTGATCGGGGGGAACTCCGAAGCGCGACGATGCCATTTCGAGCAGTACACGCCGTGCTTCGGCGGCGGCGCGGCGCATCGGCCAGGAGTCACGCTCCATGGCTGTGGATCCGCCCGAGCCGCCCTGATCGACGGTGATGTCCGTGCTCCCCATGATGCAAGTGGTCTGATCGAAGGCGATGTCGAGTTCGTCGGACATCAACTGGCGGAACGACGTTCCGGTGCCCTGGCCGAGATCCGTTTTGCCGACGTAGAACGTGGCTGTGTTGTCCTGATGAATGACGATCCACGAGTCCAACTGGTGATAGTCGGGATCCGGATAAGGTCCCGGCGCCGGAGGCGCGGCGTTTTGTGCGGCCGCCTCCGAATTCAGCGCACCGGCGCCCGCGGCGAAGCTCACGGCCAGCAGTCCCGCGTTCCTGAGGAAATCCCTGCGGTGCATCGTCAGGGCTTCTTCGATCTGTTTCGGAATTCTGTTGGAGGCGGTCATGCCACTACCTCCTCACCGGAAACAACTCGCGCCGCAGCCATGGTCTTGGCCGCGCGTTTGATGGCGGTCTGAACGCGGTGATACGTCATGCAGCGGCACAAGGTGGCGTTCATGGTTTCGCGGATCTGCGCATCGGTGGGATGCGGGATCTTGTCCAGCATCGCTTTCGCCGTCATGATCTGTCCGTTTTGGCAGAATCCGCATTGCGGCACCTGCTCGTCGATCCAGGCCTGCTGGAGCGGGTGCAAACGCCCGTTGGACGCGAGCCCTTCCAGTGTGGTGATTTCGCCTTTCACGGAAGACGCCGGCATGATGCAGGAACGGACCGCCGCGCCGTTGATGATCACCGTGCAGGCCCCGCACTGGCCAAGCCCGCAGCCAAACCGGGGGCCTTCGAGGCCGAGGTCATTGCGGAGGATGTAGAGCAGCGGTGTGGATGGCTCGACATCCACCGTGTGTGCGCTGCCGTTCACCTTCAGTGTGATTTTGCTCATTTCGTGCTCCTTGCCGATTGGCGCGTGCGCCGATAAGAGGCATTGTATTCCGCCCGTTTCGGAAGCTCAATCCCGGGTCGGGCGGCAAACGCCCTTCAGTCGCTCAGATCGGTGTACAGGACAACAACGGAGCGCGCCCCCGCCAGGTACCTGGCACCGCTAACAGAGGGCGCATCCTGCCAGGAGACGATGTCGTTCGGCGTGTCGAGCGACGTATCGATCCACCTTTTCCACGGGCCGCGAGCGGCTTCCGGAAGCTCGAACTCGAGCGGCTCCCAGTACGCATTGAAAATCATGTGAGTGGTCACGTTCTCATGCGGCAGGTGAGCGCTCAGCGCGATGCTGTGAGACGACGAACCCCAATCCGGCTGCCCGAGTCTCACCCCGTGCCACGTCTTCAGAGCACGGGCGAGCAGTTGATTTAAGCTCAGGTGATGTTGCTCGGCGTCCGGGTTACGCAAACGCCGTCTCTCAATCAACAGCCGCAGGAACCGGTGGACATCGGAATGTTTCTCGAGCAGCGACCAGTCAAACCAGCTCGCCTCGTTGTCCTGGCAGTACGCATTATTGTTGCCGAACTGGGAACGCCGGACCTCGTCGCCCATTCCCAGCATCGGAATGCCTAGCGAGAGCATCGTGAGCGTCAGGAAATTCTTGACCTGCCGATTGCGCAATGCCTCTATGTCGGGGTCGGTGGATGGCCCCTCGGCGCCGCAGTTCCAGCTTCGATTGTCGTCGGCGCCGTCGCGGTTTCCTTCGCCATTCGCCTCGTTGTGCTTTTGGTTGTAAGAGACCAGGTCGTTAAGGGTGAAGCCGTCGTGACAGGTGATAAAATTGACGCTCTCCCCGGCGTCCCGTTCCTTGTGACCGTAAATCGCCGGGCTGCCGAGAAAGCGGTCGGCGATTCGGGCGGCGGTATCGTCTTCGCCGCGAAAAAAGGCGCGAACGTCATCGCGGAACCTGCCGTTCCATTCCTTCCAGCTGTCGCCTACGAAGCTGCCCACCTGATACAGCCCGGCAGCGTCCCACGCCTCGGCAATGAACTTCGTTCCGGCGAGCTCCGGATCCGATTCGATATCCCAAAGAACCGGCGGATTCGACATCACCTGGCCGGAGGAATCGCGCGTCAAAATGGACGCGAGATCGAATCGGAAGCCATCGACGTGCATCTCGCCGACCCAATACCGCAGGCTGTCCAGAATCAGGCGGCGTACGATCGGGTGATTGGTGTTGAGGGTGTTGCCGGTGCCGCTGTAGTTCGCAAAACGCGACCGGTCGTGCTCCAGGATGTAATAAGCGTCATTCTCAAAGCCGCGGAAGCACAAGGTCGGTCCCTGCTGGTCGCCCTCGGCGGTGTGATTGAAGACGACGTCCAGGATGACTTCGATGCCGGCGCGGTGCAGCGCCTTGACCATGTCCCGGAACTCGTTTACGGCCGCGAGCGGGTCCTGCCGGGAACTGTACCCGTTGTGCGGTGCGAAGAAGGATACGGGCGAGTAACCCCAGTAATTCACCAGTCCGCGAGGGGCGTCCTGCGCGTCGAACTGGAACACCGGCAGCAATTCGACGGCATTGATGCCGAGCTGCTGAAGGTAAGGAATCTTCTCGATCAGCCCCGCATACGTGCCACGCGTCTTCGCCGAAAGCCCGGAGTTGGGATGCCGCGTGAATCCCCGCACGTGCATCTCGTAAATAATGGTCCGGGTGGAGGTGCGGCATAGCGGCCGGTCGTCTTCCCAATCGTAATCGGCCGAATCCACCACCACGCTCTTCATCGCCGCAGCCGTATTGTCTCCCGGGAGCTTGGCAGCGTCCCGGGAGTAACCTGCCGGGACGGCGACGGCACGGCCGTATGGATCCAGCAGAACTTTGCCGGCGTCAAACCAGAGGCCGCTTGAGGGGTCGTGGGGTCCGTGCACCCGGTATCCGTAGAGCTGGCCTTGTCGGAGTCCGGGCACGAATGCGTGCCAGTAGTGATAGGTGCGGTTCTTTACCGGATCGATGGAAATGACGCGCGATGGCCGGGTGTCATCGTCGCGGTCGAAGAGCAACAGATCGACCGCCGAGGCACTTCGGGAATAGATGCTGAAGTTGACTCCTTCTGGAACCACTCTCGCTCCGAGCGGGGCACTTCTTCCTGTGGCGGTATCTGCGAAGATGGCAGGGGCGACAGACATGTAATCACGCTCGGTCCAGGAGTCCCGTGGCAATTGCGGTGACGCCGCCGGCTCGAACCGGGGCATGGGCACCAATTCTCCTTTCACACCAGTCTCATTCAAGAGGAGCGCGCCGGCTGGAATTCTGTTGGACGCCGCCTGCCCGGATTACTTCGGGACGGTCGAATCAGACGAGCAGAACCGGGATCAAACCTGTCGATGGTGTACAGTAGGGAATGCTGTCGAGTCCGCTGCCAACGGGAGTTCCATGGGCAGGCGCGCCGTCTGAGCAGCCCCGATCCAGCCCGGCAGATGACGAACATATGTGGGTGATTGAGAAGATCGAAATCAGCGGCGGTTTCCTGCCCGGTCTCAGCGTCAACATTCCTCCGGGCCTGACCTGCATCATCGGAGCACGAGGAAGCGGGAAGTCCACCCTTGCCGAGGCGGTCCGGTTTGCAGTTAGCGGCCTCTCGGCAGCGCCCAAGCACTGTGCCGACCTCGTTCAGGCCAATCTCGCGGGCGGGGCTCTGGTGACCATCACGGCTTTCGCCGACGGGTCCACCCGCTACACGATCAAAAGGAGCCTCAAGCAGAATCCCGTGTTGCTCACGTCGGACGGCAGGGCGATCAATACCGTAGATCTCGATCGAGGCACGTTTCTGCCACTGGACGCATACAGCAGCCTCGAGATTGAAGCGATCGCTGACGAAGCCCTCGGCCACAAACGGCGGAGTCTGCTGGACGAACTTCGCAGCGAGGAGATGCGCACTATCCATCTGTCGCTGGCCGAGAGCGCACGCGCGCTCGAGGCGAATGCGGATCGCATCCGGACGACCCAGCGTACCATCGATGACCTGACGGAGCAGATTGAAGAGCTGGGCGACGTCCGCGCCCGGCTGAGCGCGCTCGGCCCATCCGACCGGGACTCCGCCGAGGATTTCGTCCAACTGTCCCGCCAACAACAACTGGATCAACGCGAGATCGCGAAACTGGATTCCGCCGACCGTGACTTAAAGACACTGACACAGACTCTCGAAAGGCTGCAGACAGAAGCGCAGAGTGTGTTCACAGGGCGTCTGGTCGAAGAACAATCTGCGAATGCCGGCACGTTGCGGCGCTACGACAAGCTGCTGGCGGCGACCAAGGCGCCCGTCGAGACGCACATCGCCGCGATCCAGACCAAGATACGCGAAGCCGAGGCTTCCCTGGCTGATGCGCGTCAAAGTCTTGCCGGGATCCATACGGCACACGCCGGCGACCTCGCGAGGCTGACCGCGCTAAACCAGGCCGCCAGCGAGCAGGCTCGTGTGCGCGCGTCTCTCGAGCAGCAGGCCGCCAAACTTGAAGCTCTGGAGCAGCAGCGGGTGGAGCTTCATGCCGAGCTCAAAGCTCTGTACGAACGGCGGAAGTCTCTGAAGACCGATCACATTCTGATGCGCGACCAGGTATCGACGATCCGGGATGCGGTTTCGTCGGAACTCCAGCACGAAGCGGGGGAGCGAGTGCGCATTCGGGTGATGCGAAACGCGGACCACATGTCATACCAGCAGATGCTGGTGGACAGCCTGAAGGGCGCACGTGTGCGAAATCAGAACGAGATCCTCGCCACCCTCATGCAGTTGCGGCCGGAGCAGCTCGCGCAGCTCATTCAGTCTAATGACCTCGACTCGTTCGAGGCTCTGACGCATTTCGGATCGGAGCGCTCGCGGAAAATACTGGATGCCTTTCGGGAGAGCGTGGACCCGCTGGCCCTGGAGATCACCGCGATCGAAGACCGCATTGCCATCGAGCTGAACGTGGCAACCGCGGGGCGGCCGCACTTCAAGGACGCATCCGATTTGTCGCGCGGCCAAAAGTGCACGGCGCTTCTCCCGATCCTTCTGGCGAGACGGGACAATCCGCTGATTATCGATCAGCCGGAGGACAATCTCGACAATCATTTCATTTTCGAGACGGTTGTCAACGCGGTTCAACGAATGAAGAATCGGCGCCAGATGATCTTTATCACGCACAATGCGAATATACCCGTGCTGGCGGAGGCGGAACTGGTGCTGGTCATGACGTCTGACGGCCGTGTTGGAGCCATCGAAAAGCGGGGCACAGTCGATGAATGCCGCGAACAGATCATCGAACTGCTCGAAGGTGGAAGAGAGGCATTCGAACTGCGCTCGAAGCGCTATGCCGTCCGTTGAACTTCTGTACGAGAGACTCCGGCGCCTGGCGGTCGAGGACCCGCGTGAGGCGCGAAATGCGTTTCTGGTGCTGTTCGATTCCGGCGGTTCCCTCCTGGAACAGTTTCTCGGGCAGATTTCGTCTCCGGCGGACGGCCGCTTGCGGCACCTGGTCGCCAGCGCGCTGAGGAACGACCGGGACAAGGAGCGCCTCGCCCCTTACCTCATCACGTGGCACGAAATCGAAACCGATGAGTTCGCCAGGCGCGCCATTGCCGCCGCTCTGGATGGTGTGAGAACCGAGTCGGCTGCCCAGACTGCGCTGGCGCTGGAGGTTGCCCGCTTGACGACGGCCATTGGAAGGGAGATGGCGCAGCGCGAGCGATTGAATCGCGAGTTGGAGATCGCGCGCGAAGTCCAGGAGCATCTCTTTCCGCAACGGCTCCCGGCGGTGGCGGGGTTGGATTACTGCGGACAATGCCAGCCGGCCCGGGAGGTGGGCGGAGATTATTTCGATTTTCTCGAACTCCCCGGCAGGCTCGGCATCGCAATCGGAGACGTGTCGGGCAAGGGCGTGGGCGCCGCATTGATGATGGCAAGCCTCGAAGCGTCGCTGCGCGCCCTGGCTCTGGTTGTCCGCGACCCAGCCGACCTGATGGAACGAGTCAATCGCCTGGTTTACCAGGCATCCACGGCTAACCGATATGCGACGCTCTTCTACGCGGAGTACGACCCGGCAACACGTGACTTGACCTACGTCAACGCGGGTCATAACCCGCCCATCGTTCTGCGAAACGGCGATGGCGGGTTCCAGGTGCTACGTCTGGAGATCGGCGGTTCGGTAATCGGGCTTCTCCCGCAGCGGTATCAGCGGGGCGTGTTTTCGCAAGAACCGGGAGACCTGGTGGTGCTCTTTACCGACGGAGTCTCCGAATCGATGAACGCTCGCGATGAGGAATGGGGAGAAGAGAGGCTCATTGAACTCGCGAAAACGTGCCACGGCCTTCCGGCGAAGGAAGGCTTGAGGCGAATCCTCGCCGCCGCACAGGCGTTCGCAGCAGGCGCTCCCCAGCACGATGATATGACGCTGGTGGTGCTCAATGTGGCCTGACCGCGCTGCTGTTCAACGGGCGTTCGATTCGAATTCGCAGGCTCTGGCGGTGCGCCAGGCCAGCGCCCCGGTGGGACACGCTTCCACGCAACGGCGGGCGGACACGGTCAGCGCCTCCGAGAGGGGTTTTCCGAACGGCGGCGCCACCCTGACATCGAACCCGCGGCCGATCATGCTCATACCCAACGGTTCTCCGCCAGCGGCCGCGATGCGGACGCAGGCATCGCAACTGATGCACTTGCCCGGCTCGTAGACAATCTCCGGATGGGAGCGGTCCTCCGTGAAACGCCGGCGCACACCCGCGTAGCGGCTGGGGTCGGCTTCATACTCCGTGGCCAGGGATCGGATGGTGCAGCAATTGGCCTTGCGGCAGCCGCAGGTCATGCAGCGGCGCGCCTCACGCAGGGCGTCGGTATCGGGCAGCCGCT
>Ga0335081_10007452_pt1 | contig 17481 bp, 13 predicted proteins | sample Lox_Sample_35_FD_206713 | JGI IMG/M metagenome (GOLD analysis project Ga0335081, IMG submission 206713) | Soil microbial communities from Loxahatchee National Wildlife Refuge, Florida, United States - Lox_Sample_3.5 | ecosystem: Environmental > Terrestrial > Soil > Wetlands | place: USA... | reverse complement strand
CGCGTACCAGACCCTGACCGGCCCGCCATGGTCAAGGTCCGCTGCCGCGCGCTCAGCTAAGGTCCTATTTTCGGGTCAGCATCGGTGTCCCATCGATGTAGTTTCCGGGCGGGCGCCGGCCCGGATCTCGGCCATCCCGGAGGGCCGGGCGGGGGTGGCGGGTCGGATGGTGCTGGCGGGGCACACGGGAGGGCAGACCCGACGGGAGGCGTCCGGAGCGGAGCCGATCCCGGAGTTTCCATGGCACCGCGTCAAGAACGCCGGGAAGCGCGGCTAATTCAGCAGGCTCCTGGGCGGGTACAAGTCGGACATGAGTCACGGCGAGTTCGTGCTCCCGTTCCCTGACCGGCGAGCGGCCGGGACCTTGCTCGCGGAACGGCTCGCCCGCACCGTGGCGCGTGATGAACGGGCCGAACGGACCATGGTGCTCGCCCTGCCCAGAGGCGGAGTGGCCGTGGCGAAACAGGTGGCCGCGGTCCTCGGCGTGCCGATGAACGTCATCGTTACCCGCAAGATCGGCTATCCGCCCCAGCCCGAACTCGGCGTCGGGGCCATCGCCGAGGGCCTCGGCCCGGCCGTGTATGACGCCGACCTGCTCAGCCGGCTCTCGCTTTCCCCGGCCGACCTGGCTCCGGTGGTCGCCGCCGAACGGGCCGAACTGGCCAGGCGGGTACGGGTATACCGGGGTGGCCTGCCACTGCCGCAGGTCGCCGGGTGGTGCGTGATCGTGGTGGACGACGGACTGGCGACGGGCGCGACCGCGCGGGCCGCGCTGCGGTCGTTGCGCGCGGCGAAGGCGGAGTTCCTGGTGCTGGCGGCTCCCGTGGCGGCCCCGGCCGCGGCGGAAGAGATGCGCGCGGAAGCCGACCAGGTGATCATCTTGGCGACGCCCCGCCGGTTCCGGTCCGTGGGGCAGTGGTACAGGTCGTTCGGCCAGCTCACCGACGCCGATGTGCTGGCCCTGCTGTCATGATGCCCGGCCCGTTTGATGCCGGGCTGACTCGGCTCTGGTTCAGGCTGCGTTAGCGCGGCGCATGCGGCGGCGCCGCTCGGCCGAACGCTCATCCTCGTTGAGGCCACCCCACGTGCCGTACTTCTCCGGCCGCGACACCGCGTAGTTCAGGCAGTCAAGCCGAACGGGGCAAGTGGCGCAGACCCCCTTGGCCTTGCGCTCCCTGATCTCCCGCTCCGGCTGGCGCTCGCCGTCTGGACCGAAGAAGAGCAGCAGGTCCTCGCCCTTGCACGCGGCAGCATCTTGCCACCCCCAGTTCGGGCGGGGAAGCACAGCCGACTGCCGACGTACCTGAGACATGGATCAATCACCTCAACCAAGATGCATTAAATAGTGCGTTACAGTAGAGCGTCAGGCTCGTGAACACGCGAACCAGTCCTGTCCGGAAGCCTCCGTTGCAAGATACAACGCGTCTTCGCGACGTAGTGTTCCCGTGCACGGGTACGGCGACCTTGTAAGCAAGTGGTTACCATACCGAACGGCTGGCGCCAGCGCATCGGTTCACCCGTCCTGTTAACCGGCGCGCGGGCCGCTGCATGCCTGTCGATAATGATGCCATCTTCGATGGCGATCCTGCACGCGGGGTGGCGAAATTCCCTGCCTGAATTCCAGCCTGCAGCTAGCCTGCTTGAGAGTGTTCGCGACGAACTGGACAACGGGAAGGGAGTAAGGCCACGATGGGCACCATGTCAGCGTCGGACGCAGCGCCGCTGCCCCGGCTCGGCGAGGTCTTCTTCGACGTGCGCGGCAGCTCCCGCAGCATGCGCCTGAGCTGGTATGCCGGCACCGGAGTCTCTGTTTTCAGCATCTGGCAGGGAGGTACCTGCACGGGCACCTTCCGGCTGCCGATGGAGGAACTGCCAAGGCTGATCGACGCCCTGCAGCGCGGTGTACATGCCGCCGACCCTCGCGGCTCGGCCGCCTCCGCGAGCCAGCTTCCCGGGGCGCCCACCGACCCGCGGCTCACGGCGCTGCCCGGCGGTTACGGCCGGGACGTCGAGTACATCGGTCCGGTGACGGGCGATTTCCGCGCGCTGCGCTCGGAAGACCCGGCCAGCACGATGGTATTCAGCCCGGCGCCGTCCCAAGGTCCCCAAAGCACCCAAGTTCCCCGGAGTCTCCAAAGACCCCAGAGTCCCCGGGCGTTGCCGCCGGCGCCGCTGGCACTGCCGGCGGCCCCGTCGTCCCAGGTACCGCAGAGCGCCCAGGACTACACCGAGCCGTACTACCAGGAGCAGCAGCGCTACCAGGAGCAGCGCTCCGGCCGGCGGGTTCCGGCTGAGGGCTACGGCGACTCGGCCCGCTCCTACGGTGGCCAGTACGCCGACCAGGGCCAGTACGCCGACCAGGGCCAGTACGCCGACCGTGGCTATCCTCAGGCCGGGTACGCGGATCGCGGCTACGGCGACAGGCAGCAGCAGGGATACAGCGACCGCGGGTATGCCAGACAGGACTACGCCGACCAGGGGTACGGTCACGGCGACCAGGGCTACGCCGACCGCGGCTACGGCGACCAGGGGTACTACGACCAGGTATACAGCGACCAGGGCTATGCCGACCGGGGCTACGACGAGCAGGGGTACGGCGGGTCGTCGCAAGCCGGTTCCGACCGTGGGTACGCCTCTTCTTCGTTGTACTCAGGCCAGGGCCATGACAACGGGTCCTACCAGGGGCAGGGTTACGGAGCGAGCTCCTACTCCGGCCAGGGCTATCACGGCGCCAGCCAGGGTTACGACCGCGGGTCCTACGACGACCGCGGCCACAGCGGGTCGGCTTACCAGGGGCAGCGCCATCAGGAGCAGGGCCACCAGGACCAGGGGGCCTACCAGGGCCAGGGTTATCAGGAGCAGGGTTATCAGGACCAGGGTTATCAGGACCAGGGTTATCAGGACCAGGGGGCCTACCAGGAGCAGGGCTACCAGGAGCAGGGCTACCAGGAGCAGGGCTACCAGGAGCAGGGCTACCAGGAGCAGGGCTACCAGGACCAGGGCTACCAGGACCAGGGCTACCAGGACCAGGGCTACCAGGACCAGGGCTACCAGGACCAGGGCTACCAGGACCAGGGCTACCAGGACCAGCGCTATCAGGGCCAGGGCTACCAGGAGCAGGACGCGCGCGCGGAGCGAGGATACGAGGAATACGGTTACCAGGGTTCTGGCGGCCGGGGATTCGAGGGCAACGGGAGCTCCTCCGGGCCTGGCCACGAGGACCGGAGCTACCAGGGCTACGGAGACCAGCGCTACCAGGAGGCCGACGCACCGGCCTATCCGGATCAGGGATACAGCGACTACGGCTACGCCGAGCAGGATTACCAGGCCCAGGGTGACGCCGAGTCCTACCCCGACCAGGGGTACAGCACCTTCGGCTACGGCGGGCAGGACCAGTCCTACGGGCGCGGCCAGTATCAGGAGCAGGATCCGGAGGCCGCCGCGAGCCACCAGGCCGCCTCGTCGTTCCCCTACGAGACAGATCCGCCGACGCGACGGGAACAGAGACGGCGCCGCGGGCGTTACTAGGTATCGGCCGGTGCGGCTGTGTCCCCCGGGCCGCACCTACTGCCTTCGCGGAATACCGTCCGGCTGGAGCCGCGTCGCGCCTTTCGCCGAGAGGCGACCTCCGCACCGGTTTGCGTGATGAAGGGGCCGGCTGGCTCGCCAGCCGGCCCCTTCATTCTGCCTGGTCTACATGGGCCCGGCCGGGCGAGGCTGCGGATGCTCCGGGCCGCCCGGCGTGCCTGACTTGCCGTCCGCGACCACCGGAGGGTCCTCCGCAGCCGGCGGGACAGGACCGACGATGGCGTTGAGCACCTGAGAGTTGGGGATGGACATCACGCTGCCGTCGGTGCGGAAGCGGACGTAGGTGATCCCGATGTCGGTCACGACGCCGTCGAGGGTGCCGCCGATCGCGCCGGCCCGCAGCCGGATCGCGTCACCCACCTTGAACGGCCGGGCGAGGACCAGCACCAGCCCGGCAAATACGTTGCCGAGCGCCTGCTGCGCCGCGATGCTGACGACGATGGTGGTGAGCGCCCCGCCGACGACGAGCTGGCCGACCGGCACGCCGAACAGCACCAGCGCGATCAGCAGCGTGGTGAACGCGCCGACGATCAGGAGCGCGTACCGGACGATAGCGGCATGCGCCTGCCCGGTCTTCGGCTCGAGCAACTGCCGTGCCTTCCCCGCCAGGCCGTAGGTCGCCACGGACCCGAAGACGAGGAACAGCACGGCCGTCCCGTAGATGATGAGCTGGTTGGTCAGGTCGCTGGATCCGGCGAAGTTGGACTTACCGTGGCTGGCCCGGCGGGAGATGACCGCGGCCGCGATTGCGAGCAGCAGGGCGATGATCGACTTCCACGGTCGCGTCTTGCGCTTGACGCGCTGGACCTGCGCAGACAGATCGATCTGCCTCCCGTTCTGCACCCGTGCTCCTCCTCTCGCGACTATTTCACCGGCCCTAACGCTATCCGGATCCCAGGCGGCCTGGCCCGCTACCTGACCGAGAAAATCCGTGCCAGCCGCAGCGCGGCAGGCACGGATTTTCTCGCGAATGCGACCACCCGCAGGGGGATGGAGGCTGACCAAGAAAATCGACGCTAGCCGCAGCGCGGCAGCGGACCTCAGCCAGGCGGTGGCCTGCGGTTATGCGCGCGGCAACGGTGCCGGGCTGGCGGTGGCGGGACCCGGGAGCCTGCCTGGCCCGCAGCGCGGCAGCGACATCGACCGGTTGGGGCTGGACATCATCTCACGTGGGCCAGGCGTGCAGGCATGCTGACGCGGGCCCGGCGGCTGTGGCTGGTTCCGGGCCTGATCAGGGCGTTACGGTGTCCGGTTGTGCGGGTCAAGCGGCGTGTTCGTCGCCGGTGATGGCGATGGTGACGCCGAGGGCCTTCAGGCCCTGGATGTGGGTGCGGATCTTCTTGTCCCGGTTGGTGCGCCTGGCGTGCCAGTCCGGGCCGAGGTCCCGGTAGCGGGCGGCGGGGTCGGACAGCAGGTGCCAGACGATGATCATGATGGAGCGGGCCACGGCGACCTGGGCGATGGCCCCGCCGCGGCGGCGGGCGATGCGGGCGTACCGCTCGCCGGGGAACGTATGGGTGCCGGCGGCGCCGAGGGCGGCCTGCCCGGCGGCGGCGCGGGCGTAGCTGTTGCCCTTCTTCTGCTTGCCCTTGCCGTGCCGGGTGCCGGACTGGCGGGCGGACCGGCACAGCCCCATCCAGGAGACCAGGTGGGCGGGGGTGGGGAAGGCGGCCATGTTCAGGCCGATCTCGGCGATGATCACGATGGCCAGCCACACGCTGATGCCGGGGATCTCGGCCAGCCGCCGCGCTGCGGCCAGCACCAGCGAGTCCGGGCTGGTCCCTGCCTGCGGGCCGGTCTCCCCGGTGGCGTCCACCCCCCACGATTCCTTCACCTGCGCCAGCGCCTCGACCGCGCCGGCTTCCATCTGCGCGATCCGCTGGTCCAGGAACGCGACCTGGTCCAGCAGCGCCCGGGCGATCACGCCGTGGTGGGAGCCGGACATGCCATCCAGCGCCTCGGCGAGGGCGTCCTTCTTGGCCCGCAGCGGCCCCTTGGCCAGGTCCGCCAGCGCGCGCGGGTCGCGTTCCCCGGCGATCAGCGCGGCCACCATCGCCACCACTGACTTGGCCTTCAGCCCCTCCCTGGCCACCGAGGTGATCTTGACCATGGCGTCTTCCAGCAGCTTCTCTAGCCGCTGCAGGACCCGGGTCCGCTCGTGGACCAAGTCGGTCCGGGCCCGGGTGAAGTCCCGCACCGCCCGGATCGCGGCCGGCGGGATGAAGCTGGGCCGCAGCATGCCCCACTGGGTCAGCCGGGCCAGCCACATCGCGTCCAGCTTGCCGGTCTTTGGCCGGCCCTTGAGGTTCTTGGCCTGCGACGCGGACACCAGCTGGACCGCCAGCCCGGCGGTCTCCAGCACGTAATACCATATGCGCCAGTAGTCGCCGGTGCTCTCCAGCGTCACCATCTGCACCTGGCGCCGCAGCAGCTCTGCGCCCAGCTCGGTGATCCGCGCCCGGGTCGCGGGCACATTATCCCAGATCCGGTTGGCGTAGCGGCCCGGCCGGGACAGGTCCGGGGCGCGCAGGCACACCACCCCGGACGCCTTGGCCACATCGACCGCGGCCACCCGCTCATACACGACTTCGTGATCCTCATCCGGGATCACCTGCGGCTTGCGCACCGCACCCTCCTATGCTGGAGACGATTGGATGATCAGCGGGCTGCCCGGGGATCCGCGGTCAGCGTGAACGCGAAGTCTGACCAGCGTGCTCTAGGCAACACGAAGCGACCCTCCTGGGTCCGGATCCCAGCGCCAGGCTGAAAAACGGGCTCTTAGCCCAAGGAAGCACGGGCATCACGGGCAGCCCGCACCATCATCCCCGAACGCAAGCCCCGGCAGCCGCAGTACCACAACAGGCCCAAGAACCCCAGCCCGCTACGGCGCCGCACCCTGCCCTCGGATTTTCTCGCCGATGCGACCACCCCCTCGGGGGACGGTGGCTGAAAACGCAAAGCGCTGGGGAGCGGGCGCTCCCCAGCGCTTTAGCGGTTCGGTGCTCAGGCGATGAGTGGCTTGCCCACCGGGAGCACGAGCTTGCCGCCCGCCATGCCCCTCGAGACGAGAGCCGCCGAGGTGTACCAGGCGACGAGGGCGGTGACCAGGCCGAGGTAACCGCCGAACTGGACGAGCCCCGAGGTCGAGGCGTGACCGAGGGAGAATTTGCCGATGAACAGGATGATCTCGGTGAGTTCCAGGGTGAGGAAGACGGCGAACACGGCCATGTTCACCTGGGTGCTGAGGATCAGCATGTAGGTGTTGAAGATGGCGAACGCGAGCAGGATCCAGCCGACGTCGTGGTTGAGCGCCGTGACCGTGGCCAGCAGGGTGGCCGGCTTGGCGGCCGCGACGGCCGGGTTCACCACGAGCAGGACCCAGAGGCCGAGGCCGATCCAGAAGCCGCCGTAGGTGCTGAACGCGGTGGCGCCGAACACGTTCTTGTTCTTGAACTCCCACATGCCGGCCAGCAACTGGGCGAGCCCGCCGTAAGCGAACGCGTAGCCGAGCCACGCGTTCCCGGTGGCGTGGGTCATCCAGTTGGCATTACTCGCCGACAGCAGGAAGGTGGTGAGGGCGAAGGCGGCGAGGCCGAGCGGGGCGGGGTCGGCGACGGCGAGTGCGGGGGCGGCGGTGGCTGGGCTGGGCTGGACTGTGCGGTCTTCGCTGACGCTCAAAATCGATCCCTCCTAGTGAGGAACGGCTTGTCCGGCTCCCGGCATACCATTGCGGCGGTCGAGAAGGCGGCGTGCCCGTCGTTACTGCGTGGCTGACATGATGGCCCTGTGGTACGCACCAAAACCTTCATGTCGAAACCTTCTTCTGGTCACATGCTGCACATTGACCAGATGAATGATTCGCCAACAGCGTAACGCCACGTGGGTTGGGGTGCGAGACCCAAAGGTCCCTGACTTTTGGTAATTATTCGGACGTCCTCTCGGGGCGCGACACCCGATTCCGTTCCGGGCCGCTATGGGCGCGGCAATTCGGGATAAGTCCGCGCCGGAGAAAGGGTCTCCGCCGCGCGACGAGCGGCCGCCCGGCGCGACGAGCGCATGGTATGGCGCGACGAGCGGACAGGCCGCCGGGCCCGTGGGCCCGGTCTGCGCGACCGGCAGCCCGCCCGGGGCGGCCCGGGGTCAGCGCGGCCGCCGGCGAGGTTCCGGCCGTCGCGGGCCCGGCCGGCCATCTTCGTGGCTTCCGGCGGACCCTGAGTTAGGATCAAGAAGAACACGAGGAAGGGTCCGTGCCGATGACCGACCGACCGATCCGCGCGTCCGACAAAGAGCGGGAGAGCGTTGTCGACGTCCTCAGGGACGCGTACACGGAAGGTCGGCTGACGCTGGAGGAGTTCGACGAGCGCACCTCGGCCGCCTATGCCTCGAAGACCTGGGCCGACCTGCGCGAGCTGACCGTGGACCTTCCCGTCGAGCCGGTACTCGGAGTCGGCCTGCCGCAACGCCAGTCGCACGCGCAGCCGGCCACGCAGATGATACCGTCGGCGCCCCGGCAGCGTCAGGGCGGGCACTACCGGCCGCTGGGCCGGCTGCTGCCGGTCATCTTCGTCTGGATCATGATCGCGGCGGCGGCCGGATCGCCGGACACCGCGGCCGCGCTCTCGGTGGTGTTCATCTGCCTGCTGGCGTGCCGGGTAGGCTACGGGGGACGCTAGTAACCGCCAGTGATGACCGACCCGCCGCCGTGCGTCATTAATTGGTAATAGTGATCTCCTGCCCGGGCAGGCGGCTACTATGAGTCGGCCGGCGTGGCGAAATCGCGTGGGCATGCCTGATCACCCGGGGCCTGCGGGATCGGCGAAAGGGTCAGAGGATCTTCAGCGCGCTCAAAGAGTCAGGAGGCGGTCGTTGGCCAATACGACCACCGGCAGCGACCGGGTCCTTCCCGGCCAGCAGCCGCCTGAGGAGCGGGCTTCGCGGCTAGCGGTGCTCACCCGCCCGGCGGTGACGCACTGGCAGTTCAACGTGGTGCTCGTCGCCGCCATCGTGGTGCGGATCATCGTGGTCCTCGGCTATCCGCCGATCCTGTGGTTCAACGACTCCTACAACTACGTCTACGACGCCGTGACGCACGTCCCGGACAGCATCAGGCCGAACGGCTACCCGTTCTTCATCGACCTGCTGCTTCCGCTGCACAGCGCCTACCCGCTAGCCCTGCTGCAAGCGGCGATGGGGGTCGGCATGGGCGTCATCATCTACGCCCTGCTGCGCCACCGTGGGCTGCCCTGGTGGGGGGCGGCGCTGCCCACGCTGCCCGTCCTGTTCGACTCCTACGAACTGCACCTCGAGCACATGGTCACCGCCGACACGCTGTTCATCTTCCTCGGCACCGTCGCCATCGTGATCCTGTGCTGGAGTGACCGTCCTTCGGTCCCGGTGATGGCCGTCGCCGGGCTGCTCATCGGCTATGCCACCGTGGTGAGGTCGGTCGGCCAGCCGCTGCTCGTCGTGGTCCTGGTGGCCATGCTGGCCAGGCGGGTCGGCTGGCGGCGCCTGCTCACCCTGCTCGTGGCCGGCGTGGTGCCCATCGGGGCGTACATGATCTGGTTCCACGGCACGTACGGCAGGTACGCGCTGACCGAATCCTCGGGTACGTTCCTGTACAGCCGGGTCAGTACCTTCGCCCAATGCGCCGAGATGAACCCGCCGGCCGACATCAAGGCCCTGTGCGATCCGACCCCGGCCAACCTGCGCCCGCCGTCAGGAGACTACCTGTGGGCCAACCACGAACTATGGCCGGACAACCACGTCGCCACCCCCCTGTACAAGCTGGACAATTCCAGCGACATCCCGATGCGGTTCACGCCGCAGGTCAACGGCATGGCGGAGAAGTTCGCCCGGGACGCCATCCTCGCCCAGCCGTTCGACTACCTGCGCGTGGTCGTCCACGACACGATGCACACCTTCGGCTGGAACCGGCAGCCCGACCCGGACGACGATTACGGGAACGGCCCGGCTTTCCAGTTCGTGCCGGGCCAGACGCTGGACCAGCTGATCCCCTGGTGGGCGAACCCTTACAAGGGTGACGTCACCGCGGTCCAGACGTACCAGGCGCGGCTCGACTTCGGCGGCCCCGGGCTCGGCAAGACCAGCGCGGTCCAGCCCTGGCCGCGGCTGCTCCAGATCTACCAGCGGTACTTCTACCTGCGCGGCCCGCTGCTCCTGGCGATCGTGCTCATCGGCGCGGCCGGGGTGCTGGCGCGCTGGCGCCGCTGGGGCGGCGTCGGCCTGCTGCCCTGGCTGGTCGGGGCGCTGATGATCGTGCTCCCGCCGATGACCGCGGGGTTCAGCTACCGGTACGTCCTGGCCGCGGTGCCGGCCGCCTGCCTGGCCGCCGGGCTGGCCTTCGCCCGGCGGCCGGGGGACAAGTCAGTGGGTGCCCTGGCGGCCGATCTGTGGCGGCACTTTGGCCGCGGCGTCCCCGTCGATCAGGAATAGCGTCCGCTGCCTGCCCCGGGCGCCCGCGGCGGGGACCTGCACCGGCCCGGCGTCGGAAAGCGCCATCGCGATCGCGTTGGCCTTGTCCGGGCCCGAGGCGAGGATCCAGACCTCGCGGGCCGCCTGGATCGACGGCAGGGTCAGCGACAGCCGGGTGGGCGGGGGCTTGGGTGAGCCGCGCACCGCCACGACCGGCCGCTCGTCGTAGAGCGCGGGCATGCCGGGGAACAGGGATGCGACGTGCGCCTCGGGGCCGATGCCGAGCATCAGCACATCGAACGCGGGCACCGGGCCGTGGTCTTCCGGCCTGGTCGCCGCGGCCAGCCAGGACGCGTACCTGGCGGCCGCCGCCTCTGGGTCGTCGCCGTCGGGCCCGTCGGGTCCCGGCATCGGGTGCACCCGGGCCGGGTCGGCGTCCACGTGATCGAGCAGAGCCGATCGCGCGCCGGTCTCGTTCCTGTCCGGGTCACCGACCGGGACGAACCGCTCGTCGCCCCACCAGATGTCCAGGTGCCGCCAGTCGATCGCGTCCCTGGCCGGGGCGACGGCCAGCTCGGTGAGCACCGCGGTGCCGATGCCGCCCCCGGTCAGCACCACCGACGCGGTCCCGCGGGCGGCGACCGAGTCGACCAGCCTGGTGACCAGGCGCGCGGCGACCGCCTGACCGAGCAGCTTGGCGTCGCGGTGCACGAGTACCTCGGGCACGGTCATGCTTCTGTTACCCCCGAGGGGGCGACCCCCCCGATCCTGGGAGGGCTGCCCGCCCCCCCAGACCCCCCTGGGCCCCCTTGGGCCAGCGCGCGCAGCGTTTCCGCGTACACCTCGTCAGGCTCGAGGCGGCGCAGTTCCTCGGCCACCAGGTCGGCGGTGTCGCGGCGGTGCAGCGCCACCCGGCGTTCTGGCCGCCTGGGCCAGGACAAGGTGGCGTTGCGGCCGTCCGGCCGGAACAGCGCGACCTTCCCGTCGGCCGTCTCGAAGCTGACCTCGGTGATCCCGGGGCCGCCGGAGTCGCCGCGCTGGACCGGGATGCCGAGCCGCAGCCCCAGCCAGGCCGCGATCAGGTCGGCGGTCGGGTTAGCCGGTTCGGCCAGGACCTCGCCGCCGTGAAGTTCGGGGTGGGGCTGGTCCAGGGTGGCGGCGAGCAGCGAGCGCCACGGCGTGGCCCGGGTCCAGCTCAGGTCGGTATCGCCCGGCTGATAGGCCTTGGCCAGGGTCAGCAGCATGTCCTTGGGCGCCTCGCTGGCCGCCGCGTCCGTCACCCGGCGCTGGGCCACGGCGCCCAGCGGGTCGGCGCTCGGCGCGGGCGGCGCCTCGTCCGGCCACCAGGTGACCACGGGCGTGTCGGGGGCGAGCAGCGGCTCGACCACCGAGTCGGCATGCTGGCCGAGAGGGCCGTACATGCGGAGCAGGACGGTCTCGCCGGGGCTGGTCTCGCCCACCCGGATCTCGGCGTCAAGCCGGGACTCGGCCTTGGGCTTGCGGGTGATGACGGTCAGGATCCGGCTCGGGTGCTCGCGCCCGGCCTGGCTGGCCGCGCGGACGGCGTCGTACTGCTCGGCCTCGTCGGTGACGATGATCAGCGTCAGCACCATGCCGGAGGCGGGGCCGCCCATCCGGCGGCGCGCCTGGGTAAGCGCCTCGTGGATCGCGCCGGTGGTGGTGTCGGTCAGGTCGATGGTCATCAGGGCCTCCCTATAGCCGGCGCCATGCTCGCCCGTCCCTGGCCATCATCGCGTCGGCCGACGCGGGGCCCGCCGAGCCGGCCGGATACTGCTCCGGCCTGGTGTGGGAAGCCCAGAAGTCCTCCACCGGATCGAGGATCCGCCAGCCCAGCTCGACTTCGGCCTGCCGGGGGAACAGCGGCGGGTCGCCGATGAGGACGTCGAGCAGCAGCCGCTCGTAGGCCTCGGGGCTGGACTCGGTGAAGGACTCTCCGTAGGCGAAGTCCATGTTCACGTCCCGGACCTCCATGGCCGTGCCGGGCACCTTCGAGCCGAACCTGACCGTGATCCCCTCGTCCGGCTGGATCCGGATCACCAGCGCGTTCTGGCCGAGTTCCTCGGTGTCGGTGGCGGAGAACGGCAGGTGCGGGGCGCGCTGGAACATCAGCGCGATCTCCGTCATGCGGCGTGGCAGCCGCTTGCCCGCGCGCAGGTAGAACGCGACCCCGGCCCAGCGCCTCGTGTCGACGCCCAGCCGCAGCGCGGCGTAGGTCTCGGTGCGCGAATCGGCAGGGATGCCTTCTTCCTGCAGGAAGCCGTGCACCTGGCGGCCGCCCTGCCAGCCGGCTGCGTACTGGCCGCGCGAGGTGCCCGCCGCGAGGTCGGCGGGCAGCCGGACCGCGGACAGCACCTTCTCCTTCTCCATCCGCAGCGAGTCCGCGTCGAAGGCGACCGGTTCCTCCATGGCGATCAGCGCCAGCAGTTGCAGCAGGTGGTTCTGGATCACGTCGCGGGCCGCGCCGATGCCGTCGTAGTAGCCGGCCCGGCCGCCGATGCCGATGTCCTCGGCCATGGTGATCTGGACATGGTCCACGTGGTCGCGGTTCCAGATCGGCTCGTACATCTCGTTGGCGAACCGCAGCGCCAGGATGTTCTGGACCGTCTCCTTGCCGAGGTAGTGGTCGATGCGGAACACCGCGTTCGGCGGGAACACCCCGTCCAGGGTGGCGTTCAGCTCCCGTGCGCTGGCCAGGTCGTGGCCGAACGGCTTCTCGATCACCACCCGCCGCCAGCCGCCGTTATCGGAGTCGGACAGGCCGCTGCGCTTGAGCTGCTGCACCACGGTGGGAAACGCACCCGGGGGGATCGACAGGTAGAACGCGTAGTTCCCGCCGGTGCCGCGCTCGGCGTCCAGCTTCCTGACGGTGTCGGCCAGCATGTCGAACGCCGCGTCGTCGGAAAACGAGCCGGATACGAACCGGACGCCCTCGCTGAGCTGCTGCCACACCGCGTCCCGGAACGGCGTCCGCGCGTATTCCTTCACCGCCTCGTAGGTGAGCTGGGCGAAATCCTCATCGGCCCAGTCCCGGCGGGCGAAGCCGACGAACGAGAAGCCCGGCGGCAGCAGGCCGCGGTTGGCCAGGTCGTACACGGCCGGCATGAGCTTCTTGCGCGCCAGGTCACCGGTGACCCCGAACATGACGAGCACGCACGGGCCGGCCACCCGGGGGATGCGCCGGTCGCGCGGGTCGCGGAGCGGATTGCGTGATTGGGTCATCTCATGCAGTTCCGCGATCACGCCGGGGTTGGCCGGCGCCAGACCTTGGTCGGCCGTCACTTAGAGCCCCATGTTCGTTCTGATCGTGTCGAGCAGCTCGTTCCACGACGTCTCGAATTTCGATACGCCCTCGTCCTCGAGCACCTGCACCACGTCGTCGTAGCTGATACCGAGCTCCTCCAGGTCGGCAAAGACCTTGCGGGACTCGTCGTATGTGCCGTGCACGGTGTCGCCGATCAGTTCACCGTGGTCCGCGGTGGCCTTGATCGTCCCTTCTGGCATGGTGTTCACCGTGTCGGCGACGACGAGCTCGACCACGTACATGGTGTCGCCGAACGACGGGTCCTTGACGGAGGTGGAGGCCCACAGCGGCCGCTGGATGTTCGCCCCGCGGGCGGCCAGCGCCTGCCAGCGCTCCCCGGCGCACTTCTGCTCAAACAGCTCGTAGGCCAGCCGCGCGTTCGCGACGGCCGCCTTGCCGCGCAGCGCGGCGGCCTCGGGAGTGCCGAGCTTGTCGAGCCTGCCGTCGACCTCGGTATCCATGCGGCTGACGAAGAAGGACGCCACCGAGCGGATCTGGGACAGGTCCCGCCCGGCCGCCTTGGCCTTTTCCAGGCCCTCCATGTACGCGTCGATGACCTCGCCATGCCGTTCGAGGGAGAAGATCAGCGTCACGTTCACGCTGATGCCCTCCGAGATGCACTGCGTGATCGCGGGCAGGCCCGCCCGGGTGGCGGGGATCTTGATGAGCAGGTTCGGCCGGTCCACCTGCCACCACAGCGCCCGGGCCTCGGCGATGGTCTTCTCGGTCTCCCTGGCCAGCCTCGGGTCCACCTCGAGGGACACCCGGCCGTCGAGCCCGCTCGTGGCGTTGTACACCGGGCGGAGCACGTCGCAGGCCCAGCGGATGTCGTAGGTGGTGATCGCGCGGGACGCCTCCTCCACCGTCACGCCGCGGATCTTAAGGTCGGCGATCTGATCGTCGTAGGCGTTCCCCGAGGAGAGCGACTTGGCGAAGATCGTCGGGTTGGAGGTCACGCCGACCACGTGATAGTCGTCGATGAGCGATTGCAGGTTGCCGGTACGCAGCCGGTCGCGGCTGATGTCGTCCAGCCACACCGACACTCCGGCCTCCGACAGCTGTCCGAGAACGTCAACTGACACCGTTGCTCTTCCTTCCTGCGCGCCGCGGGCCGGCTAGGCCCGGGCCAGACTGTCGCGTGCGGCTGCGGCTACCCGCTCCGCGGTGATACCGAACTCGCGGTAAATCGTCTTGTAATCGGCCGAAGCGCCGAAATGGTCTACTCCGATTGAAACGCCGGCTTCGCCGGTGAACAAGCGCCATGGTGCGGTAATGCCCGCCTCGACCGACACCCGGGTGCGGATGGCCGCCGGCAGGACCTCGCGCCGGTAGGACTCGTCCTGGTTCTCGAACCATTCCACGCACGGCATGGACACCACCCGGGCCGAGATGCCGGCCGCCGCCAGCTGCCCGCGGGCCTCGAGCGCGATCGCGACCTCGCTGCCGGTGGCGATCAGGATGACGTCGTCGCCTCCGGCGAGGACGTAGCCGCCGCGGGCCACGCCCTCGGCGCTGGCCAGGTCCGCTGACCGGTCGAACACAGGAAGGCTCTGCCTGGTCAGGCACAGGGCCGCGGGCCGGGCCCGCTCCAGGACGGTCCGCCAGGCGACCACGGTCTCGTTGGCGTCGCCCGGCCTGACCACCTCCAGGCCCGGGATGTTGCGCAGCGACCACAGGTGCTCGATCGGCTGGTGGGTGGGGCCGTCCTCGCCCAGGCCGATGGAGTCGTGCGTCCACACGTAGGTGACCGGCAATTCCATCAGCGCCGCCAGCCGCACCGAGGGCCGCATGTAGTCGCTGAACACCAGGAACGTCCCGCCGTAGGGGCGGGTGCCGCCGTGCAGGGCGATGCCGTTCAGGATCGCGCCCATGCCGTGCTCGCGGATGCCGAAGTGCAGCGTGCGCCCGTGGGGGTTTCCCGGCCACATGGCGGTCTGGTGATCGACGGGGATGAACGAGGGCTGGCCTTCCATCGTGGTCAGGTTGCTCTCGGCCAGGTCGGCCGAGCCGCCCCACAGCTCGGGCAGCGCGGGTCCGATGGCGGTGAGGATCGCGCCCGACGCCTTGCGGGTGGCCATGCCCTTGGCGTCGGGCGGGAACGAGGGCAGCTTGTCCGTCCACCCGTCCGGCAGGCGGCGCACGGCCACCCGGTCGAACAGCGCCTTGCGCTCGGAGTTCGCGCTCGCCCAGGCGGCGAACGGCCCCTCCCACTCGGCGTGCAGCTTCGTCCCGCGCTCCGTGACCTGGCGCGCCCGGTTGAGCGCCTTATCCTCGACAGGGAAGTCGACCTCGGGGTCGAAGTGCAGGATCTCCTTGGTCGCCTTCACCTCGGGCACGCCGAGCGCGGACCCGTGTGCCGCGCCGGTGTTCTGCTTGTTCGGGGCGGGCCAGCCGATGATCGTCCGCAGCGCGATGAACGAGGGCGCTTCGGTGTGCTCCTGGGCGGCCAGGAACGCTTGGTACAGCGCGGGCACGTCCTCCCGGTAGCCGTCAGCGGTTCGCCAGTCCACCTTCTGGACGTGCCAGCCGTAGGCCTCGTAGCGCGCGCAGACGTCCTCGGACTTGGCGATGCTGGTGTTGTCCTCGATGGAGATCTGGTTGTCGTCGTACAGAACGATGAGGTTGCCGAGCCGGTGGTGGCCCGCAAGCGAGGACACCTCGTGGCTGATGCCCTCCTCGATGTCGCCGTCGGAGACGAAGCAGTAGATGAAGTGGTCGAACGAGCTGGTGCCCGGCTCGGCGTCCGGGTCGAGCAGGCCGCGCTCGCGCCGGGCGGCCATGGCCATGCCGACCGCGTTCCCGATGCCCTGGCCGAGCGGTCCCGTGGTCGTCTCCACCCCGGGGGTGAGCCCGTGCTCCGGGTGCCCGGGCGTGATGCTGCCCCAGGTGCGCAGGGCCTTCAGGTCATCCAGGGTCAGCCCGTAACCGGACAGGTACAGCTGGATGTAGAGGGTGAGGCTGGAATGCCCGCAGGAAAGCACGAAGCGGTCGCGCCCCGGCCACTGCGGATCGGTCGGGTCGTGCCTGAGCACCCGCTGGAACAGCAAGTAGGCCGCGGGCGCGAGGCTCATCGCCGTGCCCGGGTGTCCGGAGCCCGCTTTTTGCACCGAATCCATCGCGAGGACCCGGATGAGATCGACAGCCCGCTCGTCGGTCGCCGTCCAGTCAAGGTTGACCTGAGTGCTCACGCCACGAGCTTATCGGTCGAGCGGCTCCGGCTGCCTGCTGGGTACGGTCACCGCAGGCCCTGTTCGCGCAGTGTTTACCGGACCGCGCTCGCGCACCGCGAAGAACAGCCGTAGCACGGCGATCCAGACCAGCACGGAACCGGTCACATGGACCCATACCAGCCCGGCCGGCAGGTGGGTGAAGTACTGGATGTAGCCGATCACGCCCTGCAAGCCGAGCGCCGCGAGCATGATCCAGCCGGCCCGGACCGCGCGCGGCGGCGCGCCGGACAGGCGCAGTCCGAGCACCAGCGCGACCGCCAGGCCCGCCAGCAGCCAGCCGATGTCGGCGTGCAGCTGGGTGACACCCTCCAGCGGCAGCTTGTACCTGGGCGTGTCCGCGTGCCCGGCCAGCGGGCCGGTCCCGGTGACCACAGTGCCGGCCGCCAGCATCACGCCGGTGACCGCGACCAGAGCGGCGGAGATCAGCTGCAGATCACGCCGAACGGGCGGGTCCGCAGCACCACCTTCCGTGCACCGCACGTGCAGGGCGACGGCGGCGGCCACGATCAAGGCGGAGATCAGGAAGTGCACCGAGACCAGGGCCGGGTTGAGCCTCGTCAGCACGACGATCCCGCCGATCACCGCCTGCGCCACCACGCCGAGCGGCTGGGTCGCCGCCAGCCATACCAGGTCCCGCCGCCGCTTCCCGTCCGGCTCTGCAGGGCGGTACTGCCATGCCGCGACGAAGATCAGGCCGGCGATGATGACCAGCGGGAAGTTCAGCAGCCGGTTGCCGAACTCGATCCAGGTATTGAGCAGCGTCTGCCCGGCGTTCTTGCTGGCCACGATGTCCGCCGCGCTGCACCGCGGCCAGTCGGGGCAGCCGAGCCCGGACGCGCTGAGCCGCACCGCGGCGCCGGTCGACATGATCACCGTGCCGGCGATAACCCCGGCCAGCGCGAGCCG
>Ga0335081_10007451_pt1 | contig 17481 bp, 11 predicted proteins | sample Lox_Sample_35_FD_206713 | JGI IMG/M metagenome (GOLD analysis project Ga0335081, IMG submission 206713) | Soil microbial communities from Loxahatchee National Wildlife Refuge, Florida, United States - Lox_Sample_3.5 | ecosystem: Environmental > Terrestrial > Soil > Wetlands | place: USA... | reverse complement strand
CCTCTTCGTTCGAGCGCGCGCTGGTCTCCGGCGCGGCGCTGCCGGGCTCGCTGCGCGACGAACTCGGCAAACGCGGCGTCGCCGTGCTGCAATGCTACGCCACCGCCGAGCTCGGCGCGATCGCTTACGAGAGCGAGGCGCGTGAAGGCATGATCGTCAACGAAAGCGTCATCCTCGAAATCGTGCGTCCCGGCACCGGCGATTCCGTCGCCGAAGGCGAGGTCGGCGAGGTGGTGGTCACCTCGTTCAATCCGGATTATCCGATGATCCGTCTCGGCACCGGCGATCTCTCGGCGCTGCTGCCGGGCCGCTCGCCCTGCGGCCGCAGCAACATGCGCATCAAGGGCTGGATGGGCCGCGCCGATCAGACCGCCAAGGTCAAAGGCATGTTCGTGCATCCCAAGCAGATCGCCGAGGTCGCCGCGCGCCATCCCGAGCTCAAGCGGCTGCGCCTCGTGGTCGGCCGCGAAGCCGAGCAGGACACCATGACGCTGATGGCGGAGTGCGGGTCGCGCGACGCGGGGTTCGAGCAGGCCGTCGCCGCCAGTCTGCAGTCGGTCACCAAGCTCAAGGGCGCCGTCAGGCTGGTCGCGCCTGGCGAGCTGCCCAATGACGGCAAGGTGATCGCGGACGAGCGCAAGCTATGAGTCCCACGAGCGCTCCCGCAACGGGCGGCCGTATCGGCGTGCTGCTGGTCAATCTCGGCACGCCCGACGCCACCAATTATTGGGCCATGCGCCGCTACCTGAAGGAATTTCTTTCCGACCGCCGCGTGGTCGAGGAAAGCCGCTTCAAGTGGTGGCTGGTGCTCAATCTGATCATTCTCACCGTGCGTCCCGGCCGCAAGGGCCGCGATTACGACAAGATCTGGAACAAAGAGCGCGACGAATCGCCGCTCAAGACCGTCACGCGCGCGCAGTCCGACAGACTCGAGGAGCTGCTCGACAAGGTCGGCAACCGCATCCGCGTCGATTGGGCGATGCGTTACGGCAATCCGTCGATCCGCTCGCGGCTGGAAGCGCTCGCCGACCAGAACTGCGAGCGCATTTTGCTGGTGCCGCTCTATCCGCAATATGCCGCCGCCACCACCGCGACCGTCTGCGACGAGGCTTTCCGCGCGCTCACCAAGATGCGTTTCCAGCCGGCCTTGCGTGTCGCTGCGCCTTATTACGCCGAGCCCGCCTATATCGACGCGCTCGCCGCGTCGCTCAACGCCGAACTCGCCAAGCTCAAATTCAAGCCGGACGTGATCCTCGCCTCCTTTCACGGCGTGCCCGAGGCCTATATCGAGAAAGGCGACCCTTACGTCGCGCACTGCACCGAAACCACGCGATTGCTGCGGCAAAAGCTGAAGCTGGACGAAGAGCGGCTGGTCATGACCTTTCAGTCGCGCTTCGGCAAAGCCGAATGGGTCAAGCCTTATACCGACGCCACCGTGGAATCGCTCGCCAGGCAGGGCGTGAAGAGCCTCGCCGTCATTATGCCCGGCTTCGCCGCCGACTGCCTGGAGACGCTGGAGGAAATCGCCATGGAGAATGCCGAGATCTTCAAGCATGCCGGCGGCGTAAACTTCGCCGCCATCCCCTGCCTGAACGACAGCGCCCCCAGCATGGCGGTGATCCGCGACATCGTCAGCCGCGAGCTCAAAGGCTGGATTTAGCCCCGGTTCGCCGGCTCTTAGGCCCGGCAACGCCCCGTTAACCATGCCCCTTTAACGTCCGTTAACCACTTCCCGCCGTTTCCGCGGGCGTGCGCCCATGGGTTCTTGGGCGCGCGCCTGCGCGACGGCTCATGGAGGATGAGGACCGGACGTGCAGCGGTTTTCTCGCCCAAGGCTCCTCGCGACGCGCTGTGCGCTGTTGGCCGCCTGCGTCGCATTGGGCGGGCAGGCGAGGGCGCAGACCGCGCTGGTCAATCCCGATCCGCTGGCGCCCAACCTGCAAACCAATCCGCGCCAGCCGCCGCGCTTTCAGCAATCGCAAAGCCCGACGCCCGCGCAAGCCGGACAGCCGACGACATTCGTTCCACCGGCCTCGGGCGCGGGCGACACCGGTTTCGATTCCACCAACGACCGCAAGAAGACCAAGGCCAAGCCAAAAACGGACGCGTCGAGCGACGCGCGCTCTCTCTCGTCGCAAGCCGCGCCGGCGCCGGCGCCTTCGCCTTACCAGGCGCCGCCGCCGGGCGAGGGGAGTAACGCACTCGCCGCCGCGCCTCCGGGCACGCCGCCGGTCGAGCCGCTCGAAGAGATCCGTCCGCCGAAAAAACGCAAGGCACATGCCGAGCCGGAGGACCCCTACGCGCCGCTCGGCATCCGCGCCGGCGCCTTCGATCTGTTTCCGGCGGTCGAGCTCACCGGCGGCTACAGCACCAATCCCGGGCAGTCGGCGCAGGCGAAGGGCGCCGCGCTCGTAAGCGTTGCGCCCGAGCTGAAGGCGCAGTCGAACTGGTCGCGGCATGAGCTCAAGGCCGACCTGCGCGGCAGCTACAACTGGTACAGCCCCGACCAGACGCCGACGCTGAGCCGGCCCTATTTCAACGGCAAGGTCGACGGCCGCATCGACGTCACGCGCGACACCCGCATCGATCTCGACAGCCGCTTGCTGGTGTCCACCGACAATCCCAATAGCCCGAACCTGCAAGCCGGGCTTGCCAGACTTCCGGTTTTCGCCACCGTCGGCGGCAGCGCCGGCGTCGGGCAAAAATTCAATCGCTTCGATCTGTCGCTCAAGGGCGACGCCGAGCGCACCGTCTATCAGGAATCGCACCTCACCGACGGCACCACCGCCAGCAACGACGACCGCAACTTCGATCAATACGGCGGTAAATTGCGCGGCGGCTACGAGCTGTCGCCGGGCGTCATGCCCTTCGTCGAATTCGACGCCGACACGCGCGTGCACGATCTTAATACCGATTTCTCCGGCTATCAGCGCGACTCCAAGGGTCTGACCGGCAAGGCCGGCGGCACGTTCGAAATCACCAAATTGCTCACCGGCGAAATTGCGCTCGGCTATACCAAGCGCGTCTACCAGGATACACGGCTGGCCGACGTCGCCGGCCTGATCGGCGACGCCTCGCTCACGTGGACGGCGAGCGCGCTCACCACCGTCAAGCTCACCGGCGCCTCGACGGTCGGTGAATCGACGCAGCCCGGCGTCTCCGGCGTGCTCTACCGCGACGTCGGCTTGCAGGTCGATCACGCCTTCCGCCGCTGGCTGATCGGCAGTGCGAAGATCGGCTTCGGGTTCGACGACTATGTCGGCCTGTCGCGCGAGGACAACCGCTATTCCGCCGGCCTCGGGCTCACCTACAAGTTCAATCGCTCGTGGCAGATCAAAGGCGAGGTGCGCCAGGATTGGCTGCGCTCGAACATGACGGGCAACAATTACAACGCCACCACGTTCCTGCTCGGTCTGCGCTGGCAGAAGTGATTTTCTATTTTTCGCCGAGCAGCCGGCGCATCTCGGCACGCAGCTCGGGCGCGATGTCAGGCCGCTCCAATCCATAGGCCACGTTGGCGGCGAGGAAGCCGATCTTGGAGCCGCAATCGAAGCTGCGGCCTTCGAATTTGAGGCCGTAGAACGGCTGCGTGCGCGACAGCGCCACCATGGCGTCGGTGAGCTGGATTTCGCCGCCGGTGCCGGCCGCCTGCTTTTCCAGAATGCCGAAGATTTCCGGCTGCAGAATGTAGCGCCCGGTGATGGTGAGATTGGACGGCGCTTCGGCGGCTTTCGGCTTCTCCACCATCTTGGTGATCGCGAACGCCTTACCTTTGGCCGCGCCGACGCCGACCACGCCGTACATGTGCACGCGCTCCTTCGGCACTTCCTCGACCGCGATGATATTGGCGTTGCCGTCGAGGCCTGCGGCGGCGTCGATCATCTGCGCCAGGCAGCCGCGCGGATGCTGCACCAGCACGTCAGGCAGCAGCAGTGCGAAAGGCTCGTGGCCGACCAGCTCGCGCGCGCACCAGACCGCGTGGCCCAAGCCGAGCGGCGATTGCTGGCGGGTGAAGCTGACCGTGCCGGCGGCCGGCAGATTCTCTTCCAACAGCTTGAGCTCTGCCTTCTTGCCGCGTTCCGTCAGAGTCAGCTCAAGCTCGAACTGGCGGTCAAAATGGTCCTCGATCACGCCTTTGTTGCGCCCGGTGACGAATATCAGATGCTCGATGCCGGCCTGGCGCGCCTCATCCACCACGTGCTGGATGAGCGGCCGGTCCACCACCGGCAGCATCTCCTTCGGCATGGCCTTGGTTGCGGGCAGGAAGCGGGTGCCGAGGCCGGCGACGGGGAATATGGCTTTGCGGATGCGGGTCATGGGGCGGGCGGGGAAGGTAATCGCATGGAACCGAGGGAAAAGCACGGCGCGGCCCGCCGGTCCAGATGCCGATTTTGCTAGACTAGACCATTAACGTCCTCGAAACACTATCGGGGCAGCTTTCGGAGCATCGCAATCAACCGGCAAATCCGCATGCGCAAGTTGCCTTTCCTCGCCGCAGTCTTGCTGGCCGCCGCCGGCGGCGCGGCTGTGGCGCAGGGCGGTCGGCTCGACTATCCGACCGGCACGATCTCGCCGGTGCCGCGTGCATCGAGCGTGCCGGCCTGGAGCGGGCAGGGCGGCGCCTCGGGCGATCCGCGCATGAGCGCCGATGCGATTCGCGACGCGGCCGCGAACTTCCATCAATGTCTCGAGCGCCTGTGGCCGCTGGCCGCGCGCCGCCATGTCTCGCGCGCGACCTTTACGCGCTACACGGCGCAGCTCACGCCCGATCTGCAGATCATGGATCTGCTCGACAACCAGCCGGAATTCACCAAGTCGGTGTGGGATTACCTCGACCTGCTGGTGACCGACGAGCGCATCGCCAAGGGCCGCGCGCTGCTGGAAAAATACCGCACCAGCTTCGATGCGGCCGAGCGCATTTACGGCGTCGACCGCCACATCATCACCGCCATCTGGGGCGTGGAGAGCGACTTCGGCACGCAAGGCGGCGACCGCCCGGTGATCCGCTCGACCGCGACGCTGGCCTGCATCGGCCGCCGGCAGAACTATTTCCGCGAGGAATTCCTCGCCACCCTGGAAATCCTCGAACACGACGACATACGTCCCGATCGCCTCGTCGGCTCCTGGGCCGGCGCCTTCGGGCCCACGCAATTCATGCCGACTGCGTTCAAGCGCTACGCCGTGGACTTCGATCATGACGGCCATCGCGACGTTGTCGATTCCATCCCCGACATCATTGCCTCCACCGCCAACAACCTGAAGATGGATGGTTGGTCCGCCGGGCAGACCTGGGGCTATGAGGTGGTGGTGCCGGCGACCTTCAATTTCATGCTCGCAGACCGCCATCGTCAGCTGCCGGTCCGCGAATGGCAGCACTACGGCATCACGCGCCCGCATGGGCTGCCGTTCCCGCGGCCGGACGATCAGGCTTTCTTGCTAGTGCCGGCCGGCGTGCAGGGGCCCGGTTTCCTGATGTTGCACAATTTCCGCGTCATCATGCGCTACAACCCGGCCGAGGCTTATGCGTTGGCGATCGGCCACCTGGCCGACCGCCTGCGCGGCGGCGGCCACTTTGCGCAAGACTGGCCGCGTTACGAGCGGGTGTTGTCGCGTGACGAGCGGCTGGAACTGCAGCAGCTTTTGGCACAGCGCGGCTACGATGTGGGCGAGCCGGACGGGCACCTCGGCGCCAAGACCAAGGCCGCGATCCGCGAGTTCCAGGCTAAAAGCGGCAAAATCCCCGACGGTTTCGCCTCGGCCTCGATCCTGAACCAGCTACGCGCCCGCTGACGGTTAACGGCGCCACCTTCGAGTTGACATTTTTCGCAGGCTATTGACCCATGGGCCAGGCGGCGGACGCCCGCCGTCGAGGCTTTGGGCGGTCGGTATGAGCAAGATGCGGCTATCGCGATTGGTCATCGGAGCGGTCATTCTGGCCGCGGTCGGTTGCGCCGGCCTGCTCGCCGTGCCGCTTGCCGCTAGCAACGTCGCTAACGCGCAAGGCCGCGACGACCGCTATCCATTTCTGCATCGCCAGCGTTCGCAGGGCGGCTTCTTTCAGGAGCTGTTCGGCAATCCCGGCGGCTACCGCCGCTCTGAGCCGCAATACGAGGGCGAGCGCGCCGAGCACGCCCGCGCGCCGAGCCCGCACAAGCCGAACACCACCGTCGCCCCCACAACGTCGATCGTAGTCATCGGCGATGGCATGGCCGACTGGCTGGCTTACGGTCTGGAAGACGCCTTCGCCGATGAGCCGGAAGTCGCCGTCGACCGTCAGAACAAATATAATTCCGGGTTGCTGCGCTACGACACCAAGGGCGATCTCGATTGGTGGCACGTGACGCGCGATATCCTCACCAAGGAAAAAGCCAATTACGTGGTCATGATGCTCGGCGTCAGCGACCGCGAGAACATCCGCGAAAAAGATCTCGCCAAGGAAGCCGAAAAGCAAAAGGCAGAGAACCCGCAAGCCGGCAACAAGCCAGGCGACAAAGGCGATGACAAAACCGTGCCGGACAAGCCGCAAACCGACAATCAATCAATCGCCGCGCCCGAACCGAAGGCCAAACCTGCCAACGGCACGCTCGAATTCCGCAGCGACCAATGGGCCGCGGTCTATTCGCGGCGCATCGACGACACCATCGCCGCACTCAAGAGCAAAGGCGTGCCGGTGTTCTGGGTCGGGCTGCCGTCGATCCGCGGCACCAAGTCTACCGCCGACTCCGTCTATCTCAACGAGCTCTACCGTGCCCGCGCCGAGCGCGCCGGCATCGTCTACATCGATGTCTGGGACGGCTTCGTGGACGACGGCGGCAAATACACGACCTACGGTCCCGATTATGAGGGCCAGACCCGGCGCCTGCGCTCCGGCGACGGCGTCTATTTCACCAAATACGGCGCGCGCAAGCTCGCGCATTACGTCGAGCGCGAGATTCGCCGCTACATGAGCAACCGCGTGCCGGTCGCGCTGCCGAGCGCGCCGATCGCGCTGCCGCAAAGCGCGAGCAAAGGGCCGGCGGTGCGGCCGCTGGCCGGGCCGGTGGTGCCGCTGACAGTGACCACGGGCAATGCCGACCAGTTGCTGGGCGCCGCCGGCACACGCCCGATCTACGGCGATGCGACCGCCACTGACGTGCTGGTCAAGGGCGAGCCGGTAAACGCGCCGCGCGGACGGGCCGACGATTTCAATTGGAGCGCTGAATCGAATGGTGTTGCGCCGGCTCAGCCATCGCCCGGTCCGGCGGCCGCGCCGGCGCCCGCGGGCAAACCGGCGGCGGCAGTGCGGCAAGTCGAGCCGCCGAGCGCCAATGCGCCTCAAACCAAGGCGGCCGCCAAGCCCGCGCAGCCTCAAGCCGCCGCCGCGGCTACCAACGCCACGCCCGTGCCGCCGGCGCCCGTGCATCACAATCCGCCGCCGCCGCGCCGGCGCTCGACCTTCCAGTTCAATCCGCTTGGCTGGTTGCGCTAGCCGCTAGCGCGGCTGCGTCGTCGTCCCCATCAGGAACTTGTCGACCGCATGGGCGGCTTGGCGGCCTTCACGAATCGCCCACACCACCAGCGATTGACCGCGCCGCATGTCGCCGGCCGCGAATACCTTCTTGATCGACGTCGCATAGGCCTCAGTGTCGGCTTTGACGTTGCCGCGCTGATCGAGCTCGACGCCGAGCGACTTGATCATACCCTCGTGCAGCGGGTGCACGAAGCCCATGGCGAGCAGCACCAGATCGGCCTCGATCTCGAATTCCGTACCCAGCACCGGCTGCATCTTGCCGTCGACGTGCACGCAATGCAGCTTCTTCACATGGCCGTTCGCGCCGGAAAATTTCTGCGTCAGCACGGCGAATTCGCGCTCGACGCCTTCCTCGTGACTTGACGAGATGCGCAGCTTCAGCGGCCAATCCGGCCACACCAGCATCTTGTTCTCGTGCTCGGGCGGCTGCGGCATGATCTCGAAATTGGTCACCGTCGCCGCGCCCTGGCGGATCGACGTGCCGATGCAGTCGGACCCGGTGTCGCCGCCGCCGATGACGACGACCTTTTTGCCTTTCGCGAGAATCGGCTCGTCCTTGGTCGGCGGCTCGCCGGAGACGCGCCGGTTTTGCTGCGGCAGGAACTCCATGGCGAAATGGATGCCTTTGAGCTCGCGCCCCGGGATCGGCAGATCGCGGCCCTTTTCGGCGCCGCCGGTAAGCACGACCGCGTCGTAGTCCTTCACTAGCTTCTCGGCTGGCACATTGACGCCGACATCGGCGCCGTAGTGGAACGTTACCCCTTCCGCCGTCATCTGCTCGACGCGGCGATCGACGTGGATCTTCTCCATCTTGAAGTCGGGAATGCCGTAGCGCAGCAGACCACCGGCCTTGGCCCAGCGCTCATAGACATGCACGTCGTGGCCGGCGCGCGCGAGCTGCTGCGCACAGGCCATGCCTGCCGGCCCCGAGCCGACCACCGCGACTTTCTTGCCGGTCTTATGCGACGGCAATTCTGGCTTGAGCCCTTGCGCGATGGCACGGTCGGCGACCTCGCACTCGATCGTTTTGATGGTGACCGGGTTCTCGTCGATGTTGAGCGTGCAGGAGGCTTCGCACGGCGCCGGGCAGACACGGCCGGTCACTTCCGGGAAATTATTGGTCGAGTGCAGATTGCGCGCCGCCTCGTCCCAGCGGCCGCGATAGACCAGATCGTTCCAGTCGGGGATCTGGTTGTTGACCGGGCAGCCGGTCGGCGCGCCGGTGATGCGGCTGGTGCCGTGGCAGTAAGGAACGCCGCAGTCCATGCAACGCGCGGCCTGGTCGCGCAGCTCCTTCTCCGGCAGCGGCAGCACGAACTCGTGCCAATGCTTGATGCGCTCTTCGACCGGCTGGTAGTCGCGGTCTTCACGCTCGATCTCGAGAAAGCCGGTGACCTTACCCATGCCTATTCCGCAGCCTGCATCGTGGCGGCCTTCTCCTTTGCCATCTCAGCGAGCGCGCGGCGGTATTCGACCGGCATCACTTTCTTGAACAGCGGACGGTAGCGCTTCCAATCGGCGAGGATTGCGGCGGCGCGCTTGGAGCCGGTATAGCGCGCGTGATTGGCGATCAGCATGTGCAGCCGCTCGGCGTCCTTGCAGGTTAGGTCGGCCATCACGTCGACGCGGCCGTGGCTCTCGAGATCGTGCAGAAGGTTGAATTCCTTCTCGGCGATCTCTTCCTCCTGCGGCACCGGCTCGAGCTCGACCATCGCCATGTTGCAGCGGGTTTTGAACGAGCCGTCCTCGTCGAGCACGTAGGCGACGCCGCCCGACATCCCGGCGGCGAAATTACGGCCGGTATAGCCGAGCACCACCACAACACCGCCGGTCATGTACTCGCAGCAGTGGTCGCCGGCGCCTTCGATCACCGCGACGGCGCCGGAGTTGCGCACGGCGAAGCGCTCGCCGGCGACGCCGCGGAAGTAGCATTCGCCTTGGATGGCGCCGTACAGCACGGTGTTGCCGACGATGATCGACTCCTCCGGCACGATGCCGCTTTCCGCCGGCGGCCGGATGACGATGCGCCCGCCCGAGAGGCCCTTACCGACATAGTCGTTGGCGTCGCCGTCGAGCTCGAAAGTGACGCCGCGCGCGAGCCAGGCGCCGAAACTCTGCCCGGCGGTGCCGGTGAAGCGCACATGGATGGTGCCGTCCGGCAGGCCCTCGTGGCCGTAGCGCGTGGCCACTTCGCCCGACAGCATGCCGCCGCAGGCGCGGTCGACGTTGCGGATCACCGCCTGCAAGCGCACCGGCGCGCCGCGGTCGAGGGCTGCCTGCGACTCGGCGATCAGCTTGCGGTCGAGGATGTCGTGGATCTTGTGATCCTGGTCTTCGCAGTTGTAGATGGCCGTGCCCTTCTCCGCCTTCGGCTTGGTGAACAGCTTGGAGAAGTCGAGGCCCTTGGCCTTCCAATGCTCGACCAATCGCCGTTGGTCGAGCATCTGCATCTGCCCGATCATTTCGTCGAAGGTCCGGAAGCCGAGCGCCGCCATGATCTCGCGCACTTCCTCGGCGACGAAGAAGAAATAGTTGATCACGTGCTCGGGCTGGCCCTTGAAGCGCTTGCGCAGCACCGGGTCCTGCGTCGCCACCCCGACCGGGCAGGTGTTGAGGTGGCACTTGCGCATCATGATGCAGCCGGCGGCAATTAACGGCGCGGTGGCAAAGCCGAATTCGTCGGCGCCGAGCAGCGCGCCAACCACGACGTCACGGCCGGTGCGCACGCCGCCGTCGACTTGCACGGCGATACGCCCGCGCAGGCGGTTGGCAACCAGCGTCTGGTGCGTCTCGGCGAGGCCGATTTCCCAAGGGGAGCCGGCGTGCTTGATCGAGGTCAGCGGCGAGGCGCCGGTGCCGCCTTCGAAGCCAGCGATGGTGACGTGGTCGGCGCGCGCTTTGGACACGCCGGCGGCGACGGTGCCGACGCCGACTTCGGACACCAGCTTCACCGACACATCGCCGGCCGGATTGACGTTCTTCAAATCGAAGATGAGCTGCGCCAGATCTTCGATCGAATAAATGTCGTGATGCGGCGGCGGCGAAATGAGGCCGACGCCCGGCGTCGAATGCCGCACCTTGGCGATGGTCTTGTCGACCTTGTGCCCTGGCAACTGGCCGCCCTCGCCGGGCTTGGCGCCCTGCGCCATCTTGATCTGCATCATGTCCGAGTTGACGAGATATTCGGCGGTGACGCCGAAGCGACCCGAGGCCACCTGCTTGATGGCCGAGCGCATGGAATCGCCGTTCGGCAGCGGCTTGAAGCGATCACTCTCCTCGCCGCCCTCGCCGGTGTTCGACTTGCCGCCGATGCGGTTCATGGCGATCGCGAGCGTGGTATGCGCCTCGCGCGAGATCGAGCCGAACGACATGGCGCCGGTCGAGAAGCGCCGCACGATGGTCTTGGCCGGCTCGACTTCCCCGATCGGAACCGGGCTGCGGCCGTCCTCCTCCGCTTTGCCGATACGAAACAGCCCGCGGATGGTGAGTAGCCGCTCGTTCTGCTCGTTCACGATCTTGGCGAAGGCGCGATAATGGTCCTGCGAATTGCCGCGCACCGCGTGCTGCAGCCGCGACACGGTCTCTGCGGTCCACACGTGATCCTCGCCGCGCACGCGTACGGCATAGTCGCCGCCGACGTCGAGCATCGACTTGTAGATCGGCGATTCACCGAAGGCGTCACGGTGACGGCGCACGGTCTCTTCCGCGATCTCGGCCAAGCCCACGCCTTCGATGCGCGTGTGCGTGCCGGTGAAATAGAGATCGACGAAATCCTGCCGCAAGCCGACCGCGTCGAAAATCTGTGCGCCGCAATAGGACTGGTACGTCGAGATGCCCATCTTGGACATCACCTTGAGCAGGCCTTTGTCGACCGCCTTAATGTAGCGTTTGACGACTTCCTTCTCGTCGAGTTTTTGCGGCAGCTCATCCTTGCCGGCGACCAGCGTCTCGAAAGCGAGGTAGGGATTGATCGCCTCGGCGCCGTAGCCGGCAAGGCATGCGAAATGATGCACTTCGCGCGGCTCGCCCGTTTCCAGCACCAGGCCGACCGAGGTGCGCAGGCCCTTGCGGATCAAATGATGATGCACGGCGGCGCAGGCGAGCAGCGCCGGGATCGGCACGCGGTCGGCGCTCGCCTTGCGGTCGGACAGAATGATGATGTTGCAGCCCTGGCGCACTTCCTCTTCGGCCCGCTCGCACAGTTGCTCGAGCGCAAAGCCCATGCCGTCGGCGCCGTGCTCGGCCGGGAAGGTGATGTCGAAGGAGTGCGACTTGAAGTGATCGCCGCTCATGGTGGAGATCGAGCGGATCTTCTCCAGGTCGTCATTGGTCAGGATCGGCTGGCGCACCTCCAGCCGCTTGGTCTTGGACGAGCCTTCCAGGTCGAACAAATTCGGCCGCGGCCCGATGATGGAGACCAGGCTCATCACCAGCTCTTCGCGGATCGGATCGATCGGTGGGTTGGTCACCTGCGCGAAGTTCTGCTTGAAATAGGTGAACAGCGGCTTCGGCTTGTCCGACAGCGCCGAGATCGGCGTGTCGTTGCCCATGGAGCCGACCGCTTCCTCGCCGGTGGTGGCCATCGGCGACATCAGAAATTTCAGATCTTCCTGCGTGTAGCCGAACATCTGCTGGCGATCGAGCAGCGACAGGTTCGAGATCGGCGCTTCGTTGTGCGTGCCGGGCAATTCCTCCAGCACGATCTGCGTGCGCTCAAGCCATTCCTTGTAGGGGTGGCTCTTCGCCAGCGTCGCCTTCAATTCCTCGTCGGGGATAAGCCGGCCCTCATCGAGATCGACCAGCAGCATCTTGCCCGGCTGCAGCCGCCACTTCTTGACGATGTCCTTTTCCGGAATCGGCAGCACGCCCATTTCCGACGCCATGACGATGCGGTCGTCGCTGGTCAGCAGATAGCGCGCCGGGCGTAGACCATTGCGGTCGAGCGTGGCGCCGATCTGCCGGCCATTGGTGAAGGCGATCGCCGCCGGGCCGTCCCACGGCTCCATCAGCGCGGCGTTGTATTCGTAGAAGGCGCGGCGCTGCTCATCCATCAGCGGGTTGCCCGCCCAGGCTTCCGGAATCATCATCATCATGGCGTGGGCGAGCGAGTAGCCGCCCTGCACCAGGAATTCGAGGGCATTGTCGAAGCAGGCGGTGTCCGACTGGCCTTCGTAGGAGATCGGCCACAGCTTGTTGATGTCCTTGCCGAACAGCGGCGAGTCGACGCTCGCCTGCCGTGCCGCCATCCAGTTGACGTTGCCGCGCAGCGTGTTGATCTCGCCGTTATGCGCGATGTAGCGGTAGGGATGCGCCAGCGACCAGGTCGGGAACGTGTTGGTCGAGAAGCGCTGGTGCACCAGCGCGACCGCTGACTCGAAATCCGCATCGCTCAGATCGGGATAATAGGTCTCGAGCTGGTCGGCCAGGAACATGCCCTTGTAAATCACCGTGCGGCAGGAGATCGACACCGGGTAATAGCCCGCGGTGCGCCGCTCGCGCCGGCGATAGATTGCATTGGAGATCGACTTGCGCAGGATGTAGAGCCGGCGCTCGAACCCGTCTTCGGAGAGCTTCTTCTTGCCGCGGCCGATAAACACCTGCATGTGCATCGGTTCGGTCGGCTTGACCGATTCACCAAGCGTGGAATTGTCGGTCGGCACGTCGCGCCAGCCGATCAGCGTCAGGCCTTCGCGTGCGATCACTTCGGCGTAGATGTCGCGGATGATCTGCCGCCAGTTGCCGTCGGTCGGCATGAACAGTTGGCCGATGGCATATTCGCCGGGCGCCGGCAGCTTGAAGCCAAGCCCGGCCGCTATCTTGGCGAAAAATTTGTGCGGAATCTGCACCAGGATGCCGGCGCCGTCGCCCATGCGCGGATCGGCGCCGACCGCGCCGCGATGCTCGAGGTTGCAGAGAATCTTCAGACCGTCTTTGACGATCTGGTGCGATTTGCGGCCCTTGATGTTGGCGACAAAGCCGACCCCGCAGGAATCCTTGTCGAGCCTGGGATCGTAGAGCCCTTGCGCTTCCGGCACGCCGGGATCGGCTGAGGCGCGCGCGCGCGCGGCGGCGCGCAGCACCGCCGCCTTTTCGAGCAGTCTTGCGCTCTTTTTGCGCTCGCTCATCTCACCCTGCCTCGCCGAAGCCGCCACGGCTTTCGGCGCACCCGCCGCGTTCGCCGCGCCCGAAAGGACGCTGCGGCCAACGCGTGAACCGGTCTCGTAGAAGGGCAGCCTTGTTAAGTCGCCGCCGTGGCTGCTCCTATTGGGCACCACCGACGCAGACCCCGCCGCAAAGGGCCGGCCCCGTGGCCGCCAGCCATTAGGACAGCAATACTGTCCTAAAGGACATTGCCAAATTTTGCCCCGCCACACAAGGCTGGTCCACGTCGGAATCGATGGAACCGGACCTTTTGTTGCGGCGGCTTCACCTGACCAAGCAAGAAGGGGACCACGCGCTGCCGTTGCGCGCAATGGCGTTGCGCGGACCGCCGCGGCGGCCGGCTGGCCCGATTAACCGTTTAATGGTGAAAGGCGGAAAAAGCCGCATGCCGCCGCGCTTTGAGTAAGGTCCAGAAAAATTTCGACGGACTGTGAGGGCGTCATGACGGACTATGCGGCTTCCCGCCAGCCTCAAGGCGTAACGGCGATTTCCCGGCTGGCCGATCGGTTGGCGGCGGTATCGCCACCGCCATCGGTGCTGGAACTGACCAATCCCACACCGTTGCCGCGGCCGTCGCCGGCGGTGGCCGCCGCGCTTGCCACGACCGCGGCGATTGCCGCGCGCGCCGACCAGCGGGCGAGGCGCTCGCGCTCGATCACCGGCCTCATGGTCGACGGCTTCGTCGCGCTCTGCTCGTTCATCCCTTACGCCCTGGTCGCACTGGGCTTGCGATTGCTGATGGCCCGCGAATTCTTCCTCGATGGCCAGACCCTCATCAGCGGCCCGCGCTTCTCGCAGACTGTGTACGGCTTCGACTTCTCCGCCGTCCTGCCGATGCAGGTGAGGGCCGAGACAATTTCCACTTTTGCCACCCAGTATGGCGCACTGCCGGTGCCGCCGATGCTCGCCGCCTATGTGGTGAGCTACGCCGAATTCATCCTGCCGATCTTGCTGATTATCGGCTTCGGCACACGCTTCGCCGCATTCGCTCTCCTCGCCATGACGGCGCTCATCGACGTCTATGTGATGCCGCAGGCGCTATGGACCGAGCACATCTATTGGGGCGCGATCCTGCTGGTGCTGCTGTCGCGCGGGCCGGGCGCGTTCTCGATCGACCACTTCATCGGGCTGGCCTCGCGCAGGTAGCCGTGAGGAAACGGCTCACCATCGCGATTGCCGGCGCGGCGCTTGCCGCGACGGTCACGTCGTTGGCAGCGGCCGGCCTTTACCAGCGGCAACGCGCGCAGGTGACCGCGGCCGATGCGCTGCCGGCTTATGAGATCTTGAACAGCGTGCGCTCGCTGGGCTTCCGGCCGACCACGCAAGCCTTGCGGCGCGGGCCCTATTACGTGCTGCATGCGATCGATCCGCGCGGCGTGGAAGTGCGCGTGGTCGCCGATGCCCAGCTCGGCGACATCGTCTCGGTCGCGCCGGTGCTGGCGCCGCGCTTCAACGGCGGCCCGCGCATCATCCACGTGCCGCAGCCCGGCGAACGCGATGACCGCTCCGGCACGAGCTACGAAGAGAATGACGAGAATTCCGCGGTCGATGACAAAGACGACGCCGATGTCGATCAGCCGCCGCCGCGCCGTCCTGCGGCCCGCCGCCCCTATCAACGCATGGAAGCGCCGCCCGCGCGCGCCAGCGCCGATCCGGCGCCTGCGCGCCCCAAACCCGAGCCGAAACCCTTGGGCCCGCCGCGCGCCGTGCTGAGCGCGCCGCCGCCGCCCGCCGGCACGGCCCTGACGCCGATTTATCGGACGCCCAAATTCGACGCCAGAACGGAGCCCGCCGAAAAATTTTCCGCGCCCGACGGGCGCGCCGCCACCATGCCGGCACCGCCCGGCTACACGCCGCCGGTAACGCCGCGCGAGCAAGACTGAGCTCACAGAAATGAAAACGCCCCGGGGCATCCGGGGCGTTTCCGTTTGAAGGCTTGGCTTAAGTTAGGCCGCCTTGGTGTCGATCACCTGCGGCTTGGCCTTGCTGTTGCCGATCGGAATCTGGCGCGGCTTTTTGGCCTCGGGGATTTCACGCACGAGATCGACGTGCAGCAATCCGTTCTCGATAACCGCGCCCTTCACCTGGACGTGGTCGGCAAGCTGGAAGACGCGCTCGAAAGCGCGCGCGGCGATGCCCTGATAGAGCACCTCGCCGTTCTGCTCTTCCTTGACCTGCTTTTCGCCCTTGATGGTCAGGGTGTTCTCTTTCACTTCGAGCAACAGTTCGTTTTCGCCGAAGCCCGCCACCGCGACGGTGATGCGGTAATCGTTCTCGCCTTTGCGCTCGATGTTGTAGGGGGGATAGCCCGGAGCGGCCTCAAAGCCGTCCAGCATCGAAAACAGCCGGTCGAAACCGACGGTGGAACGATAAAGGGGAGCAAGATCGAATGTACGCATGGCATATCCTCCTTGAGTTGAGCGACATGCGGGCGGTCCGCCATATGGCCGGACCAATGCCCGTCGCGCAGCCGTCATTGGCCTGCGCAAAATCGATATGGGAACGTGGCGCCGGGCTCGCAAGAGGGTCCGCCACCGCACCATAAACCTATGAAAAACAACGAGTTTTAAGGTCCGATTGAGCGCCCCCGCTACCCTGCTATAAGGCCCGCTACCCCCAGTGCACCGGCCTGATCCGGCGTCATGAAACTCGTCTCCATTCCCGCCAATCCGGTGCCCGACAACGCGGTGGCCGGCAGCATCAAGACCCCGGACGGGGTCACGTTGCGCTTTGCGCGCTTTGCGCCGCCGCCCGGGCGCAAAGGCACGGTGGTGCTGCTGCAAGGCCGCGCCGAATTCATCGAGAAATATTTCGAGACGGCGCGCGACCTGCGCGCGCGCGGCTTTGCGGTCGCCACCTTCGACTGGCGCGGGCAGGGCCTTTCCGACCGCGCGCTCTCCGACCGCCAGAAAGGCTATGTGCGCGACTTCTCGCAATACGCCGTCGATCTCGACGCCATCATGGAGCAGGTGGTGCTGCCGGATTGCCCGCCGCCGATCTTCGCGCTCGGCCATTCCATGGGCGCGGCGATCGCCATCCGCGCCTGTCACAGCGGCAGCCGCTGGTTCGAGCGCGTGGTGCTGTCGGCGCCGATGATCGCGCTGCCGGGCGGCCACCTCAGCGCAGTGGCGGGACCGCTGGCGCGCTTTATGCGGCTGCTGGGCCGCGGCGGCGCCTATGTGCCGGCCGGCAATCCGGAGCCGAGCGGCAGCGAGGGCTTCATTGGCAATGTGCTTACCTCCGATCCGGTGCGCTTCGCCCGTAACGCCGCGGTGCTGGAGGAGGAGCCTGCGCTCGGCCTCGGCGCGCCGACGATCGGCTGGGCCGACGCCGCGCTGCGGCAGATGAAGGAGTTCGCCGCACCCGGCTATGCCGGCCACATCCGCCAGCCGATTTTGATGGTCGCGGCCGGCCGCGACGAGGTCGTCTCCACGCCGGCGATCGAGGCGTTCGGCATGAACCTGCTCGCCGGCCGCCATCTCATTTTGGCCGGCAGCCGCCACGAGATCCTGCAGGAGCAGGATCATTATCGCGGGCAGTTCTGGGCGGCGTTCGACGCCTTCGTGCCGGGCACGCCGCGGTATTGATACGATTTTCAAACAGCCAGCCTTTCTCCTCATGGTGAGGAGCGCCGGTAGGCGCGTCTCGAACCATGAGGCCCCCAAATTTTCTGCCATCCTTCGAGACGCCCGCCTTCGCTAAAGCTTCGGCGGGCTCCTCAGGATGAGGTCTGAGTTAGCCAACGCTCCGCCGCCCCTATTCTTTGTGAGGCCCGGGGTAGGCCTTCCTTTTTTCTTCGTCCCTCCAAA
>Ga0335081_10007450_pt1 | contig 17486 bp, 14 predicted proteins | sample Lox_Sample_35_FD_206713 | JGI IMG/M metagenome (GOLD analysis project Ga0335081, IMG submission 206713) | Soil microbial communities from Loxahatchee National Wildlife Refuge, Florida, United States - Lox_Sample_3.5 | ecosystem: Environmental > Terrestrial > Soil > Wetlands | place: USA... | reverse complement strand
AGATGCTCCACCATCTTCAGCAGCCGCGGATCGCTTCCGAACAGGTTTTGCCGGAAATACGCTCCGCTCTCCACAAAATATTTCTGATACTGCCCGTCGCTGATCTCGCCCAAGCGCCTGACTAGCAGCCCGTCGCGATCGTTCTGGATCAGCGTGTCCCAATCAGATCCCCATACGACCTTGATCACGTTCCATCCGGCGCCGCGGAAAATGGCTTCCAATTCCTGAATGATCTTCCCGTTCCCGCGCACCGGGCCATCGAGGCGCTGCAAGTTGCAATTGACGACGAAAATCAGATTGTCGAGCTTCTCGCGCGATGCGAGCGTGATCGAACCGAGCGATTCCGGTTCGTCCATCTCACCATCGCCCAGGAACGCCCAGACTTTCCCGCCGGTGGACTGCTTCAGTCCGCGATTCTCCAGGTATTTGATGAATCGCGCGTGATAGATCGCCTGTATCGGCCCGAGCCCCATCGAAACCGTCGGGAACTCCCAGAAATCCGGCATCAGCCACGGATGCGGATACGAACTCAGCCCGCCGCCCGGCTTCAATTCACGGCGGAAATTCTGCAGCTTCTCCTTCGACATTCGCCCTTCCAGATACGCGCGCGAATAAATACCCGGCGCTGCGTGTCCCTGGAAATAAACAATGTCCCGGTCCCCGTTTTCGGTTTGAGCGCGAAAGAAATGATTGAATGCGACTTCGTACAGGGTCGCCGCCGACGCAAAAGTCGAAATGTGTCCGCCAATGCCTTCCTGAATCTTGTTCGCCCGCACAACCATGGCGAGCGCGTTCCAGCGGACCAGGCTCTTGATCCGTCGCTCCATCTCTTGGCTGCCTGGAAACGGCGGCTGCTGCTTCGATGGGATCGTATTCTGATACGGCGTCGTCGCTGTAAACGGCAGGTTCACCCCGGCTTCACGCCGGGCGTGCAACGCCAACTGCTGCAACAAACGGCCGGCCCGGTTCGGGCCGCCGCGAGAAAGCACATAATCCAGGGAATCGACCCATTCCCTGGTTTCCAACACTTCTAGACCATCAGTTTCAGTCGTTGCCACTTATGATTTCCCCCAGAGGATTGCGTGAACCTCTTATCATATCAATAGGGACGATTTTTTAGGGACGCAAAGGCCATGGCATCGCAGACCTGAAGATTGATCCGGGTGAAAATCCGGTGAGATCCTTCGTGTAACTTCGTGACCTTTGTGGTTAGATTTGAGCTAGAGCCTGCGACCGGAGGAGCCTAAATGCTGAAGATCGTGCTCGTCGTACTGGCCATAATCATCGCGGTCCTTCTCGTGCCACGATTGCTGTCCCGCTCGGCGACGCCACTAGCCGGCACCGAGGCTCCTGCGTTCACACTTCCATCGCAAGACGGAACTCCCGTCAACCTCAACAACTACCGGGGCAAATGGGTCGTGCTTTACTTCTATCCGAAAGATAAGACCGCAGGTTGAACCCTCGAAGCCCACCAGTTTCAGGTGGACCAACCCAAATATGCCGAACATAACGCGGTCGTCCTGGGCGTGAGCCTCGACAGCGTGGATTCGCACAAAGACTTCTGTACCAAAGAAGGCCTGAATTTCAAGCTGCTCTCAGACAAAGACCACACCGTAAGCAGCGCCTACGGATCCCTGACAAATCTAGGCGTGGTGAAATTCGCCGCGCGCCACACGTTTCTGATCGATCCGACTGGCAAAATCGCCAAGGTCTACACCGACGTCAACCCAGCAAAACACAGCGCCGAAGTCCTGGCCCAACTCGACCAGCTCCAGAAGATGCCGCTGACCGCACGCTGAACACGACAGATCGGACTCACAAAAGCCGCTTTGTATCAGGGCGCGAATTCATTCGTGCCGTCCAGACCGTTACAAACCAACGCTCCCGAGGGCATGGGTCAGCCCAGAAGTTTTCCACAGCATCGCAAAAAAAAAATCTCAATCTTGTGACGTACAACCTTGACCGTAGCGCCAGAAAGAGCAAACTGGTTACATGCCGGGATCGTCATCGACAAATCGGACAGGCGCTCGACCTAGCTCGAGGACACACCTAAATCCTTTGTCTGGAATATTTTGGATGTAAGTCGCTTAAAATGAATATTTTGCGAGAGCCCCGCATGCTGATATGCCCGCTAATGCCAATGGAATCAATATTTTATGAAAGTGGATCAGAAAAAAAAAGATAATGCGGGACTCCTCGGGTAAATCGTTCATTATGAATATTTTACCTTTAACCCATTTAGATGCAATATTTTGCAAGGCAACAGGGGTGGCGATGCCGTGTAAGCGTCTTAAAATGAATATTTTACAAGCTCGATCCGAAATAAACCGCTCACACGCCATTCGCTCGCTGACTGTCCCTGGGGTCGCAAACTAGCCATGGCATCTGCTGTGGAAAACCACCTTCCGGGCCAGAAAAACCGCGCCAGCCAGTACCATTTCCCGCCCGGATTTCAGCGAAATCTCGTATGGATGGTCTTGCGCCGCCTCCATCCCGCGAATCCCATCGACCTCTTCCAGCACCTAGCCGACGAATACGTCGACATCGCCCATTACAAAATCGCTTGGAATCACATCGTCTTTCTCAACCATCCCGACTATGTCCGCGAAATCCTCGTCGTGCAGAACGACAACTTCATCAAGGAGCGCACCGTCCGCCGCAGCAAGATGCTGCTTGGCGAGGGAATGATTACCAGCGAAGGCGCCGAGCATCGGTCACAGCGCCAGGTCGCCCAACCGGCGTTTCATCGCCAGCGCATCCCGGAATACGCCGGCACTATGGTCCGCGAAGCCGTCCGCATGCGCGAACGTTGGCACGACGGCGAGCAGCGCGACATCGCCATCGACATGATGCACCTCACGTTGAACATCGTCGCGGAGACTCTTTTCGCCACCGATCTGCGCGAAGAAGTACATGAGCTCGCCGACGCCATCAACCGCATCATGGGCCTCTACAACTTTCTCGTGATGCTACCCGCGGCCGAGTGGCTTGTACACGCGCGGCCCCCGGGGCTAGCCGCCTTCGTGCGCGCGCGCAAGCGCATCGACGCCGTCGTCTACCGGATGATCAAGGCGCACCGCGAGCGATCTTCCGACGGCAAAAGCCTGCTCGACCTGATGCTCGTAGCCTCACCCGACCAAAGCGCAGAGTCAGAAAAGTCGTTGCGCGATCAGGTCATCACGATCTTTCTCGCGGGATACGAAACTGTCGCCAACGCGCTCTCGTGGACGTGGTATCTGCTCTCCGAAAATCCGGAATGCGAGCGGCGTTTCCACGACGAGATCGACCGCGAGCTGCAAGGCTGCCAGCCCACTGTCCAAGATGTGCCCCGCCTTCGATACGTCGAGATGGTGATGGCCGAATCGATGCGCCTTTATCCTCCCGCGTGGGCGATGGGACGTTTCTCTCTCCAGGATTTCCGGCTGGGAGAATACTTCCTGCCGGCAAAGACAACCGTGCTCGTGAGCCAGTTTGTTTTGCATCGCGATCCGAGATTCTTTCCCGATCCCCTGCGTTTCGATCCCGAGCGCTTCACTCCCGAAGCGAAAGCTCGCCGGACAAAGTTCACCTATTTCCCATTCGGAGCGGGAGCCCGTCAGTGCATCGGCGAATCGTTTGCCTGGATGGAAGGCATCTTGCTTCTCGCAACTCTGGGACAGAAATGGAAGTTGAAGCTGGTCCCCGGACATCGCGTCGAACCCGAGCCGCTCATCACCCTGCGTCCAAAGTACGGCATGCGAATGCAATTGGAAGCGCGAAGGCCCGCTGTTCATGCGTGATTCGCGGTTATTTCTGCGCGAGATACATTTCGGCAACGTGCTGCGTGATCTTCCCCGGCTCCGCTCCCGACAGGTTGGTGAGAGCGACCACCGTCAGCTGATCGTCCGCGTAGCGGTCGATCGCAGTTTCAAATCCTTGCCACGAGCCGTCGTGGTGGACGCAGCGATGTCCGTTGCGCTCATCGATAAACCAGCCAAATCCGTAATTGCCCTTGTTGGTCTCGCCGTTCTTCAGCCTCACTGGAGTCCACATCAGGTCAAGGCTCGAGCGCTTCAGAAGTTTCTCGGTGTAAAGCGCAGCATCCCATTTCGCAAGGTCGAGGATCGAGAAGTACAGGCTTCCATCTGCGGTGGTATTCATCGCCGGCGCCACCCACTCCTGATTCTTCAATTCGCCTTTCACGAGCCGATAGCCAGCCGCACGGTTCGGAACGATGTCGGCCTCGCTGATGATTCGCGTCGACGTCATGCCGAGCAGCCGAAAGATTCGCTGCTGCAGAAAATCGCCGTAGAACTCTCCCGTGACCCGATGAATCACGATGCCGAGCGTCAGATAGCCGAGGTTGCTGTACTCCCATCTTGTGCCCGGTTCGTAAGCGAGAGGAATGCCCTCGACCAGCTTCAGCAATTCATCTTCAGTCCAGTCCTTGCGAAAGTTGAAGTCCTTGGGATAGTCGCCAAATCCGGCCGTGTGGCTGAGAAGTTCGCGGATCGTTACGTCCTTCCACGCTGGTGGAGCGTCGTTGAAGAATTTCGCCAGCGGGTCGTCGAGGCTGATCTTTCCTTCTTCGACCAACATCATGACGGCAGTTGCCGTGAATTGCTTGCCCACAGATCCGGACTGGAAAACTGTCTCCGGCTTGACGGGAACTCGCAGCTCCACGTCGGCAAGACCGAAGCCTTCCGCGCGCACGATTTTCCCCGACTTTGCGACCAGCAGTGAAAGCCCCGGGATGTGCTGCCTCTGCATCTCGGATTTCACATAATCATCGAGCGCGGCCGTAATCGTGGATTGTTGCGCGTGTAGAGGCAGAACACACAGAGCAAGGTAGGTGGCTAGAAAAACGCGAGAGAAGCGCATGAAGTTGGTGAAGTGCTCCCGGCGGCTGAGTGTACAGGCGACGAGAGTTCACCACAAGCCGGAATTGCGCGTGAGTCGCTTACTTCGAGCCGGACGACACATCTGTCAGACGATGAACGCCCGAGCGACGCAGCGCGAATACGATCGCCCAGCCGATCAGGCCCGCGGCATAGAAGAAGATGAATCCCTCGAACACACCCGGCAGCAAGTACGAATGCGGGGGATGAATCGGCGTGACGGGTTGACTGAAGGGCGGAAGCGAGGTCGCGATCACCTCGCCTCTTCGAATCGCAAGGATGACTCCGGCCAGAATGATGGCCATCAGGATTGGCGTGGCCTTCGGAAAACGGAATCCGTTGCGCATGGTGAACCTCCGTGGGAAGAACGACACATCAGGAGCGTTGAAACGAAAATGAAGATTTTCACGCAAAGCCCCGCTGACGAGCCCTGCAATTTCGCGGACGTAGAACACCGCACGGGCTGCAACAGTGGTGTGATCAACGTCGGCGCGAACGTCTTCGAACAGGGCGATCATCTCCTCGCCGAATTCTGCGCGATAAGCCGCCGGATACAGCCGCAGCAACAGTTGATAGGCGTTGAGCATCGGTCAGCTCTCTTTCGTCGCCGCCCGCAGGGTTGCCAGGCGTGTGAGATGCTTCATGCGATCGACCTCGAGTTGCAGGTTGCGGCGTCCGTGAGCGGTGAGGCAATAAGCCTGACGTCCGCGTGAAGCGTCGCGTTCGTCGAAGCGCTCGATCCAGTCGTCCTCGAGCAGGCGGCGGATTGCGCCGTACAACGTGCCGGTGCTGAGGACGACGCGCCCGTTACTCATGCGCTCGACATCCTTCAGGATGGAGTAGCCATGACGCGGCTGCCCGGCGAGGCTCATCAGGATTAGCAGAACGGGCTCACTGAGCGGCAAGCTCTCCATTATGGCCTCCAGCGACATGTCGCCTAACGACATATTGCTCCGAAGGCGACCCAAAGTCAAGAGGCTGTTTCTTACCCACAAAGGACACGAAGGCGCACGGAAGGAATCCCGACTGCATTGCGGCTACTCCGTCACTGTGACTTGCTTTCCGGAGTACTGGACAACCTTGTCGGCTTGGTCAGCTTCGTTCACACCAACGCCGTGGTTCTCGCGAACGAAAACTACACGGAAGGTGCGATTTTCGAGCATGCCCGGGAACTGGCCCTTACGGTCGCCAATCTTGAGCGTGTGGGCGGCATCATTCCAGTGCAACGGAATCGTCGCGTAGGCACCCTTCTCGTAGTTGTAGGTATCGTTTTCGTCTTCGTAGATCGTGAAGTCTCCATCGGCTCCGCGGTAGATACGAAGCTCGATCGGGTCTTCCTGCTTTTCGGTAGACCATTCCTGGTCGGGGCCAAGCGGAACGATGGATCCAGCGCGGACATAAAGAGGAAGGCGATCCAGCGGCGTGATCGCGTTCAGCATTCTGCCGCCGGTGAGTTCAACGCCCGTCCAGAAGTCGTACCACTTGGCTTCGGGAAGATACACAGGCCGGGTCGTGGCCGCAGGTTCGGTCACTGGGCTCACCAGAAATGCGGGTCCATACATGAACTGGTCGCCAATGTCATCTGCGCGAGGATCTGTGCGGAAGTCCATGACGAGCGGCCGCATCGGCGTGTACGCTTCGCTGGTTGTCTTCCAGGCCAGCGAGTAAATGTAAGGCAGCATGCGGTAGCGCAGCCGGTCGAACTTCACGAGGATCGCTTGTGCATCCGGTCCGTAGGACCAAAGCTCGTTTTCATCCGGATGGCGCGTACCGTGAACTCGAAGGATCGGATTGAATGTGCCGTACTGAAACCAGCGGATGAAAAGTTCGCGGAAAGCCGGATCGGTCGTATTGCCGAAGACGAATCCGCCAATGTCGGTCGTCCAGTAGGGAATTCCGGAAACAGCGAAGTTCAATCCGGCTGGAATCTGGCGCCGAAAACTGAACCAGTCGGAGTTGATGTCTCCAGACCACGCCGTGACCGCGTTGCGCTGTGAACCCGCGAATGCCGAGCGGGACAAGATGAAAACTCGTTTCTGGCTAGACGCGCTTCGCTGTCCCTCATACACGCCTTGCGTGTCGAGCAACGGATAGACATTCACGTACCGGTTCCCGCTTCCCGCGGCGAGCTTGTGACCTAGCAGGATGTTTTCTTCCTGCCCTTCGGTTTCAGGTTCAGTCGTGTCCATCCACCATGCGTCGGCGCCGATGCTGAACAAGCCCTTGTCGACTAAGTCCCAGTAATACTTGCGCGCTTCAGGGCTAGTCGCATCGTAGACGGCCATTGCATTTGCATGATAAGGAGGCTTGGCGAATTTGAACTTGTCGACGAACCAACCTTTCTTGTCCATGTAGTCGTAGTTCGCCGATCCGGGTTCGAAGAATGGCCAGATCGAGATCATCAGGTGGAAGTGCTCGTCGTGCAGTTGATCGATCATGCCCTTGGGGTCGGGATAATTCTTGTTGAAGACGAACTCTCCCTTGCGATTCCACCAGAACCAGTCCTGCACGATGTCGTCGACCGGGATGTGCAGGTCGCGATACTTCTTGGCGACCGCGAGAATTTCATCCTGCGATTTGTAGCGATTCTTGCACTGCCAGAATCCGTAGGCCCATTTGCCGAACATGGGGGCCTGTCCGGTGAGATCGCGGTATTCGGCGATGATCTTGTCGAAGTCGGGGCCGTAGAGGAAGTAGTAGTCGATAACGTCAGCCACTTCGGAGCTGATGTAAAGATAGTTCGCGAATCGGTTGTTGAAGCGGCTGCGCGAGTCGTTGTTCCAGTAGATTCCGTAGCCCTTGCTCGAGAGCATCAGCGGCACGGAAATGTTGCTATTGTCCTGGACGATGTCGACCGAGTCGCCGCGATAATTCCACACTCCCGCCTGATGTTGGCCCAAGCCGTACAGGCCCTCGTGCGAGCCGTAGATGCTGATGAAGGATTCCGCGTGATAGGTGTCTTCTCCATTGACTTTCACGGGAGTGAGGCTGCGAGTGGCATCCTGCAAGAGTTGTGCGCCGCTAGCCTCGGCGTATTCAATCGCGCCGTCTTTGCGCGTGACGGTGATCTTCAGCAAGGAAGTGCTGAGCGTTACGCCCTCGTTCGTGGACTGCATATTGAACTTTGCCGCCGGCCAGCTTTGTTTGGTGATCACATAGTCAGGCTTTTTCGGGAAGGAAGCGGTAGCCGAGTAGAGCACATGAATGACGGAGTCGGAGCAGACTTCGATTTTCAGCGTACCCGTGCCCATGGTGAAGACTGCGCCATCGGATTCCTGTTGCACATTCTTGACAGGATTCATCGGCTTCCACTGCGCCTGAGCGGCAGAAATGGAAAGGAATAAAAATCCCGCCAAAGCGATAACGAACTTATGAGACTGGAGTTTCATGATGGCTGCTATCTCCTGCCGGCTTGCCGCCCATACCGGCTTCCAGGATTTAATAACGAGAAGTCATCTCACGAACGATGCGCAAGAAAATGGCACCCCAGGGGGCTAAAGCCCGCGTTTCGTCAACCTTTTGGCGGCACCGCTATAAGCCGTGCCCTTCCCGACCATTCGTGAGTCAGCTACTCATTCTTAACATCACTTTCTTAACATCACTTTGTAACCTGCAGTGGAACGGTCGTCGTTTCCACAGAGCTCGGGCCGACCATAAGATCGAACGTACCCGGTTCCACTACCTGATTCATGTTGATGTTGATCAGGGACAGATCCTCTGGCTTAACCGTGAATTCGACCGTGGTCTTTTGTCCCGGTTGAAGGCTGATCCGCTTGAATCCCCGCAGTTGCTTGACCGGCCGAGTGCGTGAGGCGACGCGCTGATGGATGTAAAGCTGCGCAACTTCATCGCCGGCACGGCTGCCTGTATTTGTGATGTCGACAGTAACTTTAGCCTCGCCGCTGGTCTTGATCGTCGTCGGCTCGACGCGAACATTCTCGAAGTGAAACTGCGTATAGCTGAGACCGAATCCGAAAGGATAAATCGGCTCGCGTCCATCGAAGAGATAACTACGGTTTCGCGATGGCTTGTGGTCGTAATAGTCCGGCAGCTGTCCCACAGATTTCGGGAAACTGATCGGCAGCTTTCCGCCCGGGTTCACATCTCCGAACAAAACGTTGGCCGCTGCGGTTCCGCCCTGCTCGCCGAGATACCAGCCTTCGAGAATCGCCGGAACGTGCTCCTTCTCGTAGTTAATCGACAGGGGCCGTCCATTAATCAGGAAGACGACGGTCGGAGTGCCGGTCTCGACGATTGCCTTTACCAAAGCTTCCTGCGAGCCGAGCAGATCGAGAGAGTCGCGATCGCCGAGATGCTGCTCAGACCAGGCTTCGCGGTTGGTGCTTTCATTTTCTCCGACGACGACGATGGCGACGTTCGATTTATGCGCGACTTCAACGGCCGCGCGAATCTCCTCAGCATCTGCCTTGGGATCCGGCTGCTCGACTTTGTTCTCGTACCATCCGGCCCAGCCCTGCTTTCCGGTCGTGATTTTGCAGCCTTCGGAATAGAGAACTTTCACGCTCGGTGGGACGCGTTTGCGAATGCCATCGAGGACGCTGATCTGATTTCCTGGACCCGGATCGCGGCTGTATCCGCCGAGATGCACGTCGGCGGCGTTCGGGCCGATGACGGCGATCGTCTTCAGCTTCTGAAGATCGAGCGGAAGCAGATTTTTATCGTTCTTCAGCAGAACGATGGCTTCCTGCGCCACCTTGAGCGCCAGTTGCTGATGCTCGGGACTGTTGGTGATCTTCTGCGCGTAGTCCGGATCGACGTAGGGATCCTCAAACAGGCCGAGCCGGAATTTCGCTTCCAGCACGCGTTGAACAGCGCGATCAAGCTCCGCTTCCGGGACAATTCCTTCGCGAACTTGATCGACCAGCGCGGCATAGACGGAACCATCCGAGAGGTCGTAATCAACTCCAGCTGCCAGCGCCTTACGAGCCGCTTCGGCAAAATCGGCGGCCACATGGTGAGTTTCGACGAGCATCTGCAGGCCGTTTCCGTCAGAGGTCACATAACCGCGAAAGCCCCATTCCTGGCGAAGAACCTTGTCGAGAAGCCAGGGATTCACATGCGAAGGAATGCCGTCGATTTCGTTGTAAGAAGCCATGACGCTGCCGACGTGAGTTTCTTTCACTGCCGCCTCGAACGGGACAAGAAATGTTTCGCGGAGTTCTCGCTCGGAAATATTTACGGGGGCAGTGTTGGTGCCGCTCTCGGGTTGTCCGTGGGCTGCGAAGTGCTTCATGGTGGCCATCACGTGATGGCGGTCAATCTTCCAGTTGGTGCCTTGCAGCCCGTTTATGGCGGCGACTCCCATGCGCGAGACAAGATAAGGATCCTCGCCGTAGGTTTCTTCGGTTCGTCCCCAGCGCGGGTCACGAGCTAGATCGAGAACGGGAGTGAAAGCCTGATTCACGCCCGACGATGCCATCTCGTCAGCAGCGGCGTTGAAGGCCTGCTGGACAAGGCCGGGATCCCACGTGCTGGCGAGGCCAAGTACTTGCGGAAAACTGGTGCTGCCATATGCCATAAATCCGTGGAGCGCCTCGCCCTGAAAAATCGCGGGAATGCCGAGGCGAGTTTTTTCCATCAGGTAATGCTGTGCTTTGTTTCGGAGCGCCGCCGCATCGCGCGGGCTGATCTCAGAGTTTTCCTGATAGAGTTTTCCCAACTCCTGAAAGATTTGTTTTTCCTCGGGGTCGGCCGCTGCACGCGAGCGTCGATGGCCGCCTGCCAGCTGATCGACCTTTTCTTCGAGAGTCATGCGCTTGACAAGATCGGCGGCGCGTTGTTCCACGGGAAGAGAGGGATCTTTGTAAGGCGGCCGCGATTCCTGGGAGACCGCTGTCGATAAGAAAACGCTGATCAGGGCGAATGTAACTATGAGATGACGAGAAAGCATGAAGCCTCCCACATCCTGCGGCGATCGGCCCGAAGCACCGTCAGCCCACCCTCGTAGGCCGCAGGGAAAATCATTTTTCCTGCGCTGAACCCGCAAGAAAATCGGTATTGCTGCAATTGTGTACGAACGGCACCGCGAAGAATACCACGGACGGCCCGGGTATGATGTGACTTTGACCGGTCGTCCGCCGCCTTCGACGCAGAACCTCGAGCAAGGGTGAACGGCCTGGGATGCGCCTTCTTCGCCGTTATTCATCTCAGTTATGGAACTGATCGAAAGTTTTCATAGCACCCCTTCTCTCAACCGTTCTAAGCTTACAAACCAAGGTCGACTCCACAACCTGAGGCTCCGCCATGAAAAGACTTCTTGCTCTTTTGTTTGTGCTCGCCATGTCGGGAGCAACTGCTCTGTTCGGCCAAGTGAATTCCGAATCACAAAAGCTGAACTATTTTGCGGGGACGTGGAAGATCGTGGCCCATTTGAATGCTCCGGCGCTCTATAGCAAAACTTTCATTGAGACGGAGTACAACGAGTGGCTGCCGGGTCGGGCGCTTTTGCTTTCGCGGCAAGAGGCCGACAACGAGGTGAGTGGGGGAGTGACAGTTCTGACCTATGATCCCCAGAACAAAATTTACCGCTATCACCAGATCAAGAATAATGGTGATCTGCAAGACTTGCGTGGTTCCTTCGAAAAGGGAACATGGATCTGGATGAGCGCGGGAGTGTCGAATCACGACCAGTCGCCGAAGACACGGCTCGTCATTAAAGAAGTGAATGACACTTCATACACTCTCAAACTCGAGAGCGCGACGGAGGGCCACGATTGGTCGACGGTTATGGAAGGGGAGGCGAGCAAAGTACTCGCCCGCGCTCATCAGGACATCGCGTTCTTGCGCTAGCTGACGCCTTGCTTCTCTTTCGGCCCTTGAGTGTGCAAACCTGGATCTATTCCTCCGTCTATTTTTCTAAGCGGCGAATATCGCAGCCCTGGAACTCCTAGAAAAATTCCCGATCGCGCAGATTCGATTTTTCCGGCCTGTCTTTACGCGGATTTTACGAAACCCTCATGCGTCACTTACGCACGGCCAGGTATTTTCTGCTGACCCGCAGTTCAGCAGGAGGAGCCGATGTTGTCGCGCATACTGACAATCTTGATTGCAATTGGCATTGCGGCACAGTCTCTAAGTGCTCAATCCACTTTCGGGAGCGTCGTGGGGGTGGTAAGAGATCCAGGTGGGCTCGTCGTAGTCGGCGCCAGGATTACGCTGCTAAGTCTCGACGACCGATCGACGCACGATGCCACTTCCGATAACAGCGGAGCTTTCCAGTTCATGAACGTAAAGCCCGGCCGCTACGAGATCAAAGCTGAGGCCGCGGGCTTTGCCGAGTTTCGACTTACAGAATTGTCGATCGACGCCAGGCAGACGCTGCGGGCGGATGTTTCGTTGAACGTCAAAACAGCTTCGGTGACAGTTGAGGTTGGCGATACCGCCCCGATGATTAACACCGAGAGCGCCACGCTTGCCGACACGAAAGACTTTCTCCAGGTTTCGCAACTGCCGGTCAATTATCGCGGCGCGACAACAAGTTCCATGGCGATTCTCGACACGGTTCCAGGCACGCAGCAGGATGCGAACGGGAATGTATCTGTGGGAGGCGGCCTTCCGTCGCAGGTTCAATACTCGGTAGACGGCGCGTCTACGGTCAACATTCGACAGAATGGCGCCCTGGCGAATATGAATCCTTCGTCAGAGCTGATCAGTGAATTCAAAGTATCGCAGTTCAACAACAACGCTGAGTTTGCCCAGTTGGGCGACATCACCATCTCGACTAAAAGCGGCACCGATCACTTTCATGGCAGCGGCTTCGAGTATTTACAAAACAGCGTGCTGGATGCGACGACTTATGGTTTCCCCAGCAAGCCGCACAAGGCCTTCAATACTTTTGGGGGAAGTCTGGGCGGCCCCGTGAGAATGCCGGGTCAGGCGAAGGATGCGACGCGGACATTCTTCTTCGCCGCCTATGAGGGAAACCGCCGGAGACTGATAACTCCGCTGTTTCTCAATGTACCCAGTGCAAATATGAAAGCCGGCAATCTGAACGAGCTGGCTGGACCATTCGGTCAAATCGTCAACCCGCTAACCGGTCAACCGTTATCGAATAACACGGTTGCATCGATCAATCCCGTCTCCGCGTCGCTCCTTCAAAATTACCTGACGCAGCTGCCAAACTCCTCGAACTCAGGTTCGAATTATCTCCAGCAGACGCCGACTCCCGGGAATACGGACGGTTACGACATCCGCATCGACCACACCATATCGGCGAAGCAGTCCCTATATTCCCGGTGGAGTTCGAAAGGCATTTCGACGACGGTGCCGAATTCTCTCTTGCCGAGCGACGTCGACAGCGAGAGCGATCACAACCTGATTTTCTCGCACAACTTTGCAATGACGAACAATCTCGTGAACGAAGCCCGGTTCGGGCTGTCGTTCTTCCGGATCAGGGTCAACTTTCCCATCGAGGGAGCGGCAGCTGTCCAAAAGTTAGGGCTCGAAGGGCTCGATCTAAGCGATCATCCGACACAGGCGGCCTTTCCGACATTCAACTTCAACGACGGGACGGGGCTGACGCCAGTCGGCCGAGACAAGGCCGGAGTCACCAAATCGCAGACTGTACAATTCACGGACAATCTCGGCTGGGCGCATGGCAAGCACAGCCTGAAATTCGGCATCGACCTGCGCCGGGTAGCGTATGCCGATATCGAAAGCTTCGGCGGATCGGATGATTTTGGTTCGTTCACGTTCAACACCGGCGCCTTCACAGGGTTGCCTGCTTGCAATCCAGGCGCGACCTCTGGCTACGTATGTGAGTCCGCATTTGCCGATTTCCTACTCGGACTGCCCTCGAAAACCTACGTCGCGCAATCTGGACCGGACGTGCTCGCGCACACGATCCAGACTGGAATTTACGGGCAGGATGAATGGCGCATTACTTCCCGACTCACTCTGAGTTTCGGACTTCGCTGGCAGGCGCTGCCTCCCTTCGTCAGCCCGCTCAACAATCTCACGGCATTTGACAGGCGAAATGGGGGCGTCATCGTGCCCGACCACAACGTCCCGGTGCAAGGCTTCCTGGAATCGATCAACGCGTGCGCCGGGTCCTACAACCCGTATGGTGTTGCCAATCCTGCGCTTCCATGTGGACCAGTGGAGTCCGCCAGTTCGCAGGGACTGGGGCCGGGTGTGCGTGAATTCTACAAACGGAACTTCCAGCCGCGATTTGGCTTCGCCTTCCGGCCATTCACAAATGAAAAAACTGTGATCCGGGGCGGTTTTGGCATTTTCACCATGACCAATCTCGGGCAGCTTTCGTTTAACACGACCAACATCAGCGTCGCCGAAGTCCGCACGACTCTCAACAGCCTGCAGAACGGGCAGCCTGCGTATCAGTTTCCGAACGTGACAACGAGCGCGTCTCCCGCTGCGATCGCCGGAACCGGGGATTTCTATCAGAATACCCCGATCAATTATCGCGACCCACAGTCTGCGCAGTGGAACCTGACAATCGAAAGGGAACTGGTAGCCGATACAAGCTTGCGTGTCAGCTACGTCGGCACGAACTCCTACCGGATGAGTCAGACTGTCGATCTGAACCAGATGCAACCGAGTGTGATTTCCCCGAATCCGACTCCGCGGCCTTACTTGAACTGGGGCCGAATCCTTTCGTCGGAAAACGAAGGGCAGGTGAACTATGAGGGATTGCAGTCGGAACTGAATCACCGCACCCGCGGCGGCCTGACCCTTCAGGCTGCCCACGCCTGGGCAAAGAGCTTGGGCAATGTGGGCGGCGACGCTCCAACCACTTTTTCTCCCGAGGTGATTTATGGAACTCCGGTGGCAAACCGATTCGATTTGGCTGCCAATCGCGGCGACATCGCTGCCGTCCGCCGGCATCGAGTACTCGTCTCAGCGATCTATGACTTGCCGTTCGGGAGTGGCCGGCATTTCTTGAATCATATGAATCTGTTTTCGCAGGCAGTGCTTGGCGGATGGTCTCTGAGCGCGATCAGCTTATGGCAGACTGGTCCGTTTCTTACTCCAATCACGAGTCCGAGTTACGATCCCGGCAACCTGAACCTCGTTTATCGCGGCGCTTTTCAACGCCCCGACTGCATTGGGGCCGGAAATCTCGCCAACCCAACGGTCAACGAATACTTCAACATCGCAGCTTTCAATCCGATTCCAGCCGGTCCAGTGGGGAACTGCCGCGTGGGGAGTCTGGTGGGCCCGGGTACTGTGGCGATAGCGGGCGGCATCTCCAAGACATTTTTCCTCGGAGAGCGAGTTCGGATGAAGTTCGAAAGCACATTTACGAACCTTCCGAATCATGGGAACTACGCGCCGCCGTCGACCGATGTTTCGTCGCCATCGACATTCGGCAAGATCACGAGTGTGCAGAGTTCAGAAAACGCCGGCAATCGGACGGGGCAGGTCGCATTGAGAATCGAATTCTGAGATAGCGACTACGCTGAATTCAACCGAGCTCGAGACGGACCGAATTAGGAAATCCGGGAAGATTGGAGGCGCGGGTCGGAATCGAAGCGTAACAAGTTACGGCGATTCAATCACTTGCAGGCGGCAAAGAACTTAGCAGAAGCCGAGAACGCTACAGAAACGATCGAAGCTACACCTTGAATCTCCGGCTGGCACAAATCCGGCACAAGGCCGCGCACCTACGCTCGTCTTGCGCGAAATTTCTGGTACGTCGCGCACCAAAACGCAGGGAACCGCTTACCCACGACTTTCAGGTGTGCCGGATGCTGTCGGCGCTGGTGGAACGGGTCCGACCCAGTGACCGGAATTGCGCTTCTCCAGGCAACTGGCGGTGTTAATGCACTGGTCTGGATTACCAATCGTTCATGCGGGATCAGTTGCTCCAGATTCAGCGGCGCAGGGTGATAGGTCACCGTCGCGGTGGAACTGGAAGCGTTGCCGAAGAACTGCCCACTCGGACCGATGTCGTTCAGGGTTGACCCGGAGGCGTATTGCGCGTGTTCCTGGCTATCGCCGTGGGTCTCGCACCACGCCAGCGTTCCGATTATGCCCACAACGACAGTTGCTCTGACGCAGTGTTTGACCGACATCGAAAAGTGCCTCATCGCGATTTTACCATCCCAGGCGCACGCACCGGAGTCAGTTCACAAACTCCGACAGCTCCGAGCGCATCCCCGGTAAGACAATGTGAACCCATGGCCGGGCCTTTTTCTTTCGTGCACATGTGGGCAGGTTCGCAGTAAACTTCGCGGAACGAGCGGAAACACTCTGTAACAACCCAAACTCCCAAGCCCGGCCTTTCCCAGGTCGGGCTTTTTGCTGGCGCGAAGAAATTTGGGGCGGGAGGAACGGTGTCGAAACCGTCATCTCCGGAATGGAGCCCCGGCGCATTGCCCTGGTTATGCTACTCCCGCGTCGAGGACAATCCTTAACAAGCGAGGAGCGCATGTCAATCCTAATCTAACCGCTGATAACTTTTCCGCTCGCGCCGTCCCTTTATAAACTCCACTCTCAATTCCCGCATTCTTCGAGCGGCACCCTTCGATTCTGATCGGCCACGAGCATCCGTCTGGCCGTAGTCCAGACCAATCTGAGGACGCAGCGAGTTCCACGGGATATCTGTCAAGAGTCCCGCGTCGTAGACTTCGCCCTTGATTGCGGCCCATGTCCAAATCCGATTGGGGTCTTGATACTCCCGCAGATCGCCGCGGGTCGGCGCTCCTATCTCCGCTAATCGAAGCATCTCATTCTGCCACGCCTTTCCGTGTCCGCCGTTAGCTGCGGCGTGGGCCATCTCATGGAGTAGAACGCGCCTGAGCTTCATGCCTTTCAAGTCTGTGCCCAGGTGGATCTCACGTTGCTTCTTACGGCACAGCCCATGATCGCCCTTGCCGTAGAGATCGCTCTGCAAGACTTGGTATGCGGGTAACCGTCCTCCGAAATACTTGGCGTTGTAGCGCTCGAAGAGTCGCTGTAGTTGCATCCGGGAAATCCTTTCTGTCTCGAATGGCAATATAAACAGGCGTGTCAAGTAAATTGCGATTTGCGAGGCACGCCGCGTCGTCAGAGGATGGTCGAGGGGCCGAGCCGGTATGCCGGTCTTCCGGAAATCGTAAAGTAATGCCCCTGCTTTCGTTCCGATTCTCGCCGCCTTCCGCTCTGTCGGTTCGCTCTCGTTTTGCTCCCCACTCGCGCGTTCCCTTGTCTTCATTGCGTTGCGTCGCCACGACTTGTGGAATGTGGATAAAGATGGTGAGCTTACCCCCGCCGCTCGACGGTCAGCCTAAAGACACGGAAGAGAAGCGTCAAACGTGGGGGTGGTACAGACGGCAAAATGCTCCTTCCCCGCCCTCCCGCCACGGAATTCGTTTTGACTTGAGGCCGGCCCGACCGCCCGAGTGCGGGGGCGCGTGCGTGTGCGGGGGACGAGAGGCGAGCGGACGGGGCGACTCGACACAGTTGTTTAATCGTCTTCTCCTCTAGCGGTACACCAGCGCCATTGTGACGACGTATAGGCCCACAACAAACAACGCGAAAACAGCCAACCGCACGAGTACTCTCTCTAAAGTAGAGAGGATCTCTACCAGTTCGACTTCGAATCGCCGGATCGGTTTCGAGACCTTTAGCACGGATGTATCTTCACTT
>Ga0335081_10007449_pt1 | contig 17488 bp, 16 predicted proteins | sample Lox_Sample_35_FD_206713 | JGI IMG/M metagenome (GOLD analysis project Ga0335081, IMG submission 206713) | Soil microbial communities from Loxahatchee National Wildlife Refuge, Florida, United States - Lox_Sample_3.5 | ecosystem: Environmental > Terrestrial > Soil > Wetlands | place: USA... | reverse complement strand
GCTCGGGGAATCTGTTGTGCTCGTTCTGCGGCAAGAGCCAGGACGAAGTGCGCAAGCTTATTGCCGGCCCCACGGTGTATATCTGCGACGAGTGCATCGACCTCTGTAACGACATAATCGCCGAGGAGACCGACAACGAAGAGGCTTTCAGCCAGAGCTCGGCCGTACCCAAGCCGGCCGAGATCAAGCGCGTGCTCGACCAGTACGTGATTGGCCAGGAGCGCGCCAAGAAAATCCTGTCCGTCGCAGTCCACAACCACTACAAGCGCATCGACTCGCAGATGGTCGCCGGCGAGGTCGAACTGCAAAAGTCGAACATCCTCCTGATCGGTCCCACCGGCGTGGGCAAGACGCTGCTCGCCCAGACCCTAGCCCGCTTTCTCCAGGTGCCCTTCACCATCGCCGATGCGACCTCGCTGACCGAGGCCGGCTATGTCGGCGAGGACGTCGAGAATATCATCCTCTCCCTCCTGCAAAACGCTGACTACGATATCGAGCGCTGCCAGCGCGGCATCGTTTACATCGACGAAATCGACAAGATTGCGCGCAAGGGCGACAACCCGTCGATCACCCGCGATGTTTCGGGCGAAGGTGTCCAGCAGGCGCTGCTCAAGATTATCGAGGGCACGATGGCGAGCGTGCCGCCCAAGGGCGGCCGCAAGCATCCGCAGCAGGAATTCCTCCAAGTCGACACCACCAACATCCTGTTCATCTGCGGCGGCGCCTTCGTCGGGCTCGACGACATTATCCGCCGCCGTATCGCGGGCAAGACGATGGGCTTTCGCGCCGACCTGACTCATCGCGATCCGCGCACCGTCTCGGAGCTCTTGAACGAGGTCCAGCCCGAGGACCTGCTCAAGTTCGGGCTTATCCCCGAGTTCGTTGGGCGTCTGCCGGTGATCGCCACCCTTGGCGAACTCGACGAAGAGGCGCTCGTGCGAATCCTGACCGAGCCTAAGAACGCGCTGGTGCGCCAGTACCAGAAGCTGTTCGATATGGAGAACGTCCATCTCAAGTTCACTCAGGGCGCCCTGCGCGCGATCTCGCGGGAGGCGCTCAAGCGCAAGTCGGGTGCGCGCGGCCTTCGTGCTATAATGGAAAGTATAATGGTCGATTTGATGTACGAAATCCCGTCGCAGCCCAATATCAAGGAGGTAATGATCTCGGAGGAGGTTGTAACCCAGAAGGAACAGCCTCTACTGGTCTACCAAAAGACCGCAGAAACCGCTTAAGCAGGAGACTCGGGATTCACGGAAATGCTTTTCCGCAACGATAAAAAAGACAACCGCGACCCCTCTTCCAACGAAACCGTACCCCTTTTGCCCTTACGGGAATTGATTGTTTTTCCCCACGAGGTTTATCCGATCTTCGTCGGCCGCCAGAAGTCCATCAAGGCGCTCGAGGCGGCGGAGTCCGGCAAGAAGCCGATCCTCCTGGCCGCCCAAAAGGACGCCCGCGTCTCTGAACCCGGCCCCGACGACATCTACTCTATCGGCACCCTTGGCATAGTGGTTCAGTTGCTGCGCCTACCCGATGGTACCGTCAAGGCGCTGCTCGAAGGCAAGAAGCGCGCACGTATCCTCAGCTACGCCAAGCAGGACGAATTCTTCCAGGTCGAGGTCGAGGAGATCGAGGAGGTCTGCGACCGCACCACCGAGGTCGAGGCGCTGATGCGCTCGGTCAACACCACCTTCGACAACTACGTGCGCCTCAACAAGAAAATTCCGCCCGAGATGGTTTCTTCGATCGCTGCCGTCGACGATCCCGCCTATCTTGCCGACAAGCTGGTCGGCCATCTGGGCATCAAGCTCGAAGACAAGCAGTCATTGCTCGAATGCACCAACCCGGCCGAGCGCCTCGAGCGCATCCTTGGTTACATGCGCTCGGAGCTCGAAATCCTCGAGGTCGAAAAACGCATCCGCTCCCGGGTCAAGAAGCAGATGGAGAAGACCCAGAAGGAGTACTACCTCAACGAGCAGATGCGCGCGATCCAGAAGGAGCTCGGCGAAAAAGACGAATTCAAGAACGAGATTCAGGAATTGGAGGAAAAGCTCCGCCAGAAGAAGATGCCGGCCGAGGCGCGTGAGAAATGCGAGCGCGAAATCAAAAAGCTCAAGATGATGTCGCCCATGTCGGCCGAGGCGACCGTCGTCCGCAACTACCTCGACTGGTTCCTCGCCCTGCCTTGGTTCGAGTACACCGAGGACAAGCTTGATATCAAGGAAGCCGAGCGCATCCTCGAAGAGGACCATTACGGCCTCGATAAGGTCAAGCAGCGCATCCTCGAATACCTCGCCGTCCAGACCCTGGTCGGCCAGCTCAAGGGACCGATCCTGTGCCTGGTCGGACCCCCGGGGGTCGGCAAAACCTCCCTCGGCAAGTCGGTGGCGCGCGCGACCGGACGTAAGTTCGTGCGCGTGTCGCTGGGCGGCGTGCGCGACGAAGCCGAAATCCGCGGACATCGCCGTACCTACATCGGCGCGCTGCCGGGCAAGGTCATCCAGAGCATGCGCAAGGCCGGCTCCGGCAATCCCGTAATGCTGTTCGACGAGGTCGACAAGATGTCGACCGACTTCCGCGGCGATCCCTCTTCGGCCCTGCTCGAAGTGCTCGATCCCGAACAGAACTTCACCTTCAACGACCACTACCTCGATTGCGACTACGACCTTTCGAAAGTGATGTTCATAACGACCGCGAATACGCTCGACCGGATTCCGCGGCCGTTGCAGGATCGCATGGAGATCATTCGCATCCCCGGCTATACCGAGGCGGAGAAGCTCCAGATCGCCAAGAAATACCTTATGCGCAAGCAGCGCGAGGCCAACGGGCTCAGCGAGGAGAACATCGAGTTCTCCGACCGCGCCATCCTGAGCGTCGTGCGCAACTACACGCGCGAGGCCGGAGTGCGTAATCTCGAGCGCGAGATCGCTTCGATCTGCCGCAAGGTCGCCGTCGAAGTGGTCAAGACCGACCGCAACGCCCACGTCAAAGTGTCGGCCTCGAGCCTGCTCAAGTACCTCGGGCCGCCCAAGTTCCGCTACGGGATGGCCGAAAAGGAACCGCAGATCGGGATGGCGACCGGGCTCGCCTGGACCGAACTCGGTGGCGAACTGCTCGGCGTCGAGGTCACAATTGTTCCCGGCCGAGGCAAGCTCACGATCACCGGACAATTGGGCGAGGTGATGCAGGAGAGCGCGCAGGCCGCGCTATCGTACGTTCGTTCGCGCTCCCAACAGTTGAGCCTCGCTCCGGACTTTTATCAGAAGATCGACATTCACATTCATATCCCCGAAGGCGCGATCCCCAAGGATGGTCCTTCCGCCGGCATCACGCTCGCGACGGCGCTGGTCTCGGCGCTTTGCCGCGTGAAGGTGCGCAACGATATCGCGATGACCGGGGAAATCACTTTGCGTGGCAGAGTTCTCCCGATCGGCGGCCTCAAGGAAAAGGTGCTCGCGGCGCATCGCGGCGGCATCAAGACGGTCCTGATTCCGCAGGAGAACGAAAAGGATGTCGAAGACATTCCGCAGCAGGTGCTGAAGAACATCACCCTGGTCAAGGTCGAGCATATGGACGACGTGCTCAAACACGCGCTCGTGCTCGCCGATCCGGAGGCGTTCCTGCGGCCTCATCGGCCCGAAGCCGCGCCGCTGTTCGCGGATGACACTGAAAGTAAGGCCCCGATCGTGGAAGAAGGCGAGGAAGACTCAACGGTCTCCCCAAATCTTTCCTGAGATTTTCTGCTGGACCTAACATGCATCCGGGCGGGTCACCGCAAACTGATGACCCGCCCGATGCATTTCTAACCGCAGGACGGAGGTCGCTGGAGCGGGCTCATGACCAAAACCGACATGATCGAAGGTTTGGCCAACAAACTCGGTCTGAACAAAAACGAAGCCGAGAAGGCGGTTAACATCGTCCTCGACGACATCACCAACGCGCTTAAACAGGGGGAGCGGGTCAATATCTCCGGATTCGGCACGTTTTCGGTATCCACCCGCCAGGCCCGCATCGGGCGTAATCCCAAGACCGGCGAGTCGATCCAGATCTCGGCCACCCGTTCGGCGAAATTCAAGCCCGGCAAGCAGCTGAAGGATTCGCTCAACGAAACCCTGGGCTCCGCTCAGACAAGCACGCCCGCCTGAAGTCGCGTTTCCCGGAACGACTCCGCCCTGCCCTGCTGTTTCACAGCCGAGCGGCTTGCGTCTTGTCGATCGGCGGGTTGGGCGGCGCTCGTGCCTGAAGCGATTTCGCCGCAAACGGCTGGCTGCTAAGTTCGCTATCTACGGGCGGTTAGCTCAGCGGTAGAGCATCGGCCTTACAAGCCGGGGGTCGCAGGTTCGAAACCTGCACCGCCCACCAGTGAAATCAAGGATTTACTTGATTCTGGAATTTCGACAGATCGTCCGGTGCCTGTTTTGGTGCCGGTTGCGAATTCAGTTCGGGAATCTCTCTGCAAGCTGATGCCGCGTAGCCGGAATTCTGAAGGTCGAACCGCCACGGCTGCGAAACCCGCGACGGAAGTCTGAAAAGAACGCCACGATCTATGCGAGCATGCCTGCGACACTACCGCCCGGCGAGTTGAATGCCAGACTCTTCGACGCTTTCAGAAGCTTTAGTAGTGAACATGGTTTTGTCCGCACGTAGGAAGCGGGGTAAGACCCCCTGCGAGTCTCACGCCGTGCGCAGCAGAACTACAACCGATCTGGCTTTGACTAGATAACTCAATGAGGTGAGGGCCTTTTCTTGTCCGACCTCACAAAAATCGGACGGGCTCGACATACCTGTGTCTGCGACACACTGCCAGTCCTCGGCCTTTCCCTCTTGTAAAGACCTCTCCGGGATGTTCGGATCCTTTTTGGAGGGGCAATTCGGAATCGCGTTGTCCCTGGTGACGACGCTCAAGAATCTCCTCGACCCCTCTTTGCCGCGAACGCGCGCCTCAACGCGGCACAGCAGGAAACGGCAAAGCGATGGTTCAAGGGATTCGCCTCGATGGCGGAAGCCGGACTTACGACCGCGGTCGAAGAAACACTGCTCGGCATCGGCACCTTCCAGGGTAACAAGCTGGTGGCGGCCTCAGCCGGTGCATACGCCGGCACGGCTGGACGCAAAATGACACAGCACGCTTTTCTCAGTGAGATGGGAGTCTAAGGGGCCGGCCAGCGGACGGAGGGGGGTGGCGGAGCAAGGGGGGCCAGCTCCGCCACCCGTCGGTCATGGACCAGAACGAGGGATTTCGATCGAGAACCTTGGCGACGGATCAGCTCGCGACAGTCAGATCCCCGTCAATGCTCTGGACCAGCGCATTGATGTCCTGGCCCAAAATCTCGTAGGTCAAGAACACCACGACGGCGACGGCAGCCAAAATCAGCGCGTACTCCGTCATGGTCTGACCCTTATGCCACTCACGAGCCTTCACGAACATCCGGGTAAGATATTCCATAACAACCTTTTCCTTTCAGAATCGTGACAGACCTTTAAACATCTGAAAACATCTATAAACATTAGATTGGTAGAGTTTCTAGGTCAATAATTAAACATGGATGACTGTGCCATACGTATCTTCTACGACGTGCTCACATGTCCAGTTGGCCTTGGATCGCGGCGCTGGCGACAAAAGGGCGAATGTGGACCTTAACCAGAAGCCTGACCACTTATAGCCATTCGGATGGGATCAGGGGCCGGAGATTCTGAACCTCGAGCGCCCACCAATCAAATCGGGTGCCCTGAAGCTAGAAGCGCCCAGTGCCTCGTACCGCTACTCGGATACGGGCGCGACGCTCTTCTGCAGCCCGATCGAGCGCGGATTATCCCGCCCCGCGGCCAGCACTTGCGTACGAGCGCCCGCTTCCCGATGAGTCCGGATCCGGCCCGTCACGAAATAGTGGTAGAGCAGATAGGAGTCGAACAGAATCACCACACCCCAGATTCCGTAAGCTACCGCCGCGCCGCACAGCCGCAGCTCGACCAGCGTGCGCGCCAGTCCGAATCCGATTATCCACGCATCGAAACTCATGCACACGCGGCGGAATGTCTCGCTCGGGAGACGACGAATCAGGTAAGTCCCCAGCGGAAGTCCCAGCAGCACGGCCGGAGCGATCGGCAAAACCAGGTGGACACTCTTCGCGCTGAAGAGCCCGAGGAAGCCGTAGACGATCGCCGTAGCCGTGGTCTCGACGACCCGCACAGTGCCGAGCGCCGCGCGAAATTCCTTCTTGTCCACCCCTTGATTGTTGAACATCAGCGCAAGCGGAGGGCCGGAGATCGTCGTGGTCGAATAGAGAACTCCGACCCCGAGCCCCAGCGGAACCCCCGCCGCACGCTCCGCATGGATTGGCCGGCGGTAGCCGGCTGCCTGCGAGAGAATCAGCGGAAGCAGAACTACGTACGTCCACAACTTGAGCACGCCCGGGTTCGCGCTGCTCAACATGTAGCTCCCGATCAGGACACCGGGGATTAACCCCGCAATGATCGGCATCACGCGCCGCCGCGCCGCCATCAGGCTCTCGCGGTTCAGCACGACCATCCAGGAGTTGATAGCCAGCTCGACCAGAACGAGGGCCGGGCTGAGGATTCTGTTCGGGAAGAAGAGCAGCGCGAGCGGAACCGTCAGCGACGAAAACCCGTATCCGAGGGCTCCGTTCACCGTCGCCGCAAAAAAAGCGACTCCGAACAGGACCAAAATACCGCCTTCAATACCTGCCATAAGATAGATGACTTAAAAAGTATTGTAAGTCTTATATTTGAATCGAAACGGACAGGCAAGCGCGTATCACGCGCTATTTCCCACAACCCGAAGGTTTCACCTTCAAGGGCGGGCGGATAAATGATTCTTGCGCAGAAGAGAATAAAAGGTCTTTCGATCGACGCCGGCGGCCTTGGCCGCCTGACTTACATTGTAGTCATGCCGTTTAAGCAAATCCGAAACGTAGGCCGACTCGAAGCGTGCCTTCGCCATTTTGAACGTAAGCGCAGGCGAGGCCGCGACAACTTCTACGACTTGTGGATTGCAAATCTGTAGCTCCTCCGGGAGATCCTGCAATGTAATCGCCTCCGTCCGAGCTATCGAACAGCCGTATTCGACGATGTTTTGAAGTTCGCGAACGTTGCCGGGCCACTGGTACTCCTGAAAGAACCTGAGCACCTCGGGACTAAATCGCTTGGGGGCAGAAAGGGTCTTGCGGCCGCACTCCTTGAGGAAATGATTCGCTAGCAGGACTACGTCATCGTCGCGCGCTCGAAGCGGCGGCAGATGCAGCGGTACGACGTTCAGACGATAGAAAAGATCCTGGCGAAACTGACCCCGCGAGACGAGTTCTCGCAGATCGCGATTCGTCGCCGACACCACTCTCACGTCGAAATCGACGATTTCTGTTCCGCCGAGCCGTCGATGCCGTCGCTCTTGGAGGGCGCGCAGAAGTTTTGGCTGGAGGCTCATCGGCAGCTCCGCGATTTCGTCGAAGAACAGCGTGCCGCGATGGGCCAGTTCCATCAGCCCCAGCTTCGAATGCACCGCACCGGTAAACGCGCCTTTCTCGTAACCGAATAGCTCGGCTTCAAGCAGATTCTCCGGCAAGGATGCGCAATCCACGGGGATAAATGCGCTCTCAGTCCGGTGGCTGCAGGTATGAATTATCTTGGCGAAGAGCTCCTTCCCGGTTCCGGACTCTCCAAAAATGATGATGTTCGCGTCCGATCTTGCCACCCTCGCGGCCAGCTCCAGCACCTGCTGAACAGCGTGGCTCGCTCCCACGATATTCTCAGCCGCTCCCTGCTGCGGAAGCTGTTCGAGGGATTCTTCTGGCAAGACGCGTTGCCGGCGCTCCAGGCTGCGCTCCACTGCGAGCTTAAGATCGTCGAGCCGAAGCGGCTTCACCAAATAGTACGAGGCTCCCTCCATCAGCAGTGCCGCGGCCGCCTCTATCATCGCGAGCGTGGTGAGGACGATTATCGGAGGCGCGGGATCGATCTCGCGATGCGCGCGTAGCAAACGAGAAGCGCCGCCGGACAGCGAGAGAATATCGCAGAAGACCACCGACGGATGCTGGGACTTGAGAACGGAGCAGGCCGTCTCCACATCCGAGGCCTGATATGACTGGTAGCCCAGGGACTCCAGGTCTCGGGCGAAGGCTTCGAGCGTCTTTTGATTGGGATCTAGTACGAGGATTCCCGGGGTCATTGCCGTTTCGCCCCGAAGTCCGCACGTCCGGTCTGGGCCGACCGCAATACAAGCGGATTTTTCGATCGAAGGTTCGAAAGGACGTTCGTGCTTATCTTGTGCCCTGCTCTCCTCCTATTCGATCCCTACTCCATAAAATTGCCCTCGACAATGTACCCGCTTTCGGCATCTCGAGGCTTGAAGGTCGGGGCAGGCGCCTGCACCCGGCAGACCTTCAGAATTCGCGTTTTCAGGGTTCAATCCATTCAACCCCGGCGACCGGAAGTACCGCCAAATTCTTCGGACACTTGACCGCGATCTCGTGCGAAAAGTCTTGTGCCGCGACCGTTTTGAAAGCCGCCTCGGCCGCCTCACTTTCATTGGCCTCACCAATCGCCGGGCGCAAGCTGTCAAACGAGACGGTTAGCCGCGGAAACATTTCTCTCATCAAAAACAGGAGAAGCGAAACCTGGCCCACAAAGACCGAGCTGTTCCACAAGCAGCCCCTTTGCCACAGATGCGTAGCGAGCTTGCTCGAAGGCTTCTCCCACAATCCTCGAACTCGAAACAGTCGCAAATACTCGCCGATTCGCGTCCCCATCTCGATCCAGCAATAGTTGACCTCTGGATGGTCGGGCGTTGCGCCGAGTACCACCAATAAATCAGGGCGAGCTCGGATACCCTCGATCGCAAGATCGACATAACGCATGAATGCGCCGTCATCCTCGACATAATGCTCCGAGGGGAATATGACCACCGGCGCATTTGTCGCCATCCTCTCCAGCCGCAGCAGCGCGTAAAGCATCGCCGGCGCAGTTCCTCGATTTTGTGGTTGTACGACGAGTCTTCCTAACGGAAGGTCCTTCAGCAAAGGCGCGTAGAACCTGCCGTGCCCTCGGGTGACGATCGTAAGAATTCGTTCCTCGCGAAAAGCGAGCGCCACACGCCGGCGAGTCTGCTCGAACAATGTTAACTCTCCGGACAACCGCCAAAATTGCTTCGGAATGCCTTCAGCCCCCGCCATCATGACACTTCTCGATCTAATCTTTTGCTTCTCTCCGCCGCCAAGAATAATCGCTACGCGCCCTTCAGATTCCATACTCACAACTACAGGCTCCACAACGACAATCAAATCTGGAATGCGACGATCGGAGCATCCCCCTCGTCCAGGGCGAAATCACTTTGCGGCAACGCCACAAATGTTCGCCGCGCCGGCCTGGATTACCGCGTCATCGGGATTTAATTTCGAGTTGTAAATCGACTCGATAGCGAGCAAATACGTTGCCAGCCAGTCGCTTAATTTTCTCTTCCAATACCAGTCTTATCGATGAATTTGTGGAGATTTTGCCCGTCGCGTATTGGCTCCACTTGGGGAAGAACGTCTACGCTTTTGACCGAACAGACAAGACCCGCCAAACGCAATTCATTGCTTTTGACGCGGCAAAGTTCTTGCTTCACGAACTTTCAGCGGAGTTCTCAGGCGTCCAAAGGATGTCCGACGATCCATGTAGAGTCTCGATATTGAGCGCGAGTAACTCCGCCAACACCGCCTAGAAGTGACTCATATGATTGATGACGAACAAACAGGTTTCCTCTTGGTCGTTGCATGCGTGCTCCGACGGGCGAGAGGCGGGCTGCTCTACTTGAAATCCTTACTCGATGCGACGGTGACCGCTCGCGAGTTGGTTCCCGTACCTGTAAGTAGGCCGCTTCAAAGCCCTTCTACCGGGCCAGATAATCCGCTCGCCATGAATCGCCGGATCGCATGCTGTACGGAGTTCGTACCGATTGATTAACCAGACTGCGGGCAATGGCCCGCTAGAGCGCTCAGGAGAAGATAATGTTAAGACCAGGCAATGATAAGGGACTTGCTACTCCAATCCCTCTCGGACTTGCGGCCCTCGCTACAACCACTTTCTTCCTGGGCATAGCCACCATCTTCCAGCCGCAAATTTCCTGGCCGCCGTATCTGATGCAGGCAGTCTTATTCGGAGGACTGGTTGAGTTGCTTGCCGGAATGTGGGCGTTCGCATATGGCGATGCGCTCGCGGCAACCGCATTTTCTTTTCTTGGTGCGTTCTTCGGATGGTGGGGGTTGGTTTATGCGGCGCTTCCGGTGCACACTGCGGCCGCAGCTTCGATCAACAGCGTGGCCGCGGTCTTCGTCGTGACCGGCGTCGTTACTTTCTACCTGTGGATCGCTTCCTTCTACGAATTTGCCGCTTTCAACCTGGTTCTTCTGTTTCTTTGGATCGCGTTCAGCCTAATGGGTATTGCGACGTATACCGGTGTGGAAACCCTCGCCACCATCGGCGGAATCTCGGCGCTAATCTCCGGCGTCATTGGCGCTTATACCTCTTTCGCGGGAATCTACAATGCCACCAGTCTTAAGGAGGTGATACCGCTGGGCGAGTTCAATGAAGTCCGCCAGCGGGCCGAACGAGACGAGATGGAGCGGATTCAGCGCATCCATGCGGCGGAGCGTGTCGACCGAGCGAGTCTTCGCGCCTGACGAATTCGCGATCCCGAGGTTCGCCTTATGCTCCGGAGGTTATGCGCGATGGCCCACAACTCAATGCGAAGCAGGATCACCACACCACTTTTCCACCGAATCTTATGCCCGATCGAGTTCGGCGGTAACTCACTGTCGGCACTGCGCCTGGGCAGACTCCTTGCGGAGCGCAACGGTGCCACCTTGTCGATCATCCACGTGATGACGCCTGGGGTGCCTGGCGGCGTGGTCTTTCGCGATGATCGCGAACAAGCTCGGGTTGGCTTGGAAAAGATGGCTGAAAGCGAACTCGAGGGGATCAATTACGAGGTGATCGTTTGTTGGGGCAACCCTGCCAAAGAGATCGTTGCCGCTGAGACCAGACTTGGCGTGGAACTTTGCGTGATGCCCACTGACGGTCGCATCGGAGCCTCCCACTTGTTGAGGAAGAGCATCGCCGAGAAGGTAACGCGGGAATCGTTATGTCCTGTCCTGTTGGTCGGCCCCAAGGTGGGACAGCCTCGGGTGGTGTGAGAGAACCGCCACGAAGGCGATTGGACGGGATTGCGTGCGCCGCCGCTCAGGTCGCGAATGGTCCCGCGATCCGAGGGGGGTGATACGGTCGTCATTCTTCGCCCAGTGCAAACGCCTTGATCAGGTGATACGCGATTGCGATCGGCGGCGGCACCCGCAGACCCTCGACGTGCTTTCCGGCGATTAACTCGCGTGCAAGGCTGCGCTCGATCCAGCGCACTTCCGCCAGTTCGTTCTCGTCGACCTTCGCCTCGCGGCTTTCCGCCTTGGCGAAGCATCCGATCATCAGCGAGGAGGGAAAAGGCCACGGCTGGGTCGCGTAGTAGGATACCGCGCCCACTTTTAGCGACGCTTCCTCCATCAGTTCGCGGCGAACCGCTTCCTCGACCGTCTCGCCCGGCTCGATGAATCCCGCCAGCGCCGAGAACATTCCTGGCGGAAACTGCTTGCCGCGTCCCACGAGGCAGGCCTCGCCATGCGTCGCCAGCATGATCACCACCGGATCGACGCGCGGGAAATGCTCCGCCTTGCAGCTGTCGCATAGACGGCGGTAACCCGCATCCACCATCTTCGTCGGGGCGCCGCAGCGCGGGCAGAAGCCGTGCCGCTGATGCCAATCGATCATCGCCTTCGCCTGACCGATGATCGCCGCGTCTTTGAGCGAAACCATCTGTGCCGCCGTCCGCGCGTCGCGGAAGCGGCCGAGTCCGGCCAGCGGTCCCGCCTTCGCGGGGTCGTCGGCCTCCGACAGGTCGAGCGCAAATATCGCCCGGTCGCCATCGAGACCCAGGAAGATGCACGGCGCTCCCCCATGCGCGAGCGAATCCGCTCTCTCCGGCTGCACCAGGCCCAGCTCGACCGGAGGGTCCGAGTCTTCTCGTCCAAGCAGAAACGGCTCCAGCCGCCACATCGGAAGTATCAGCGAGGAGGGATCGCGCCGCTTCGACTCGATCCATTTTGGATCGGTGCGCTTTTCACTCGCGCGATCAAGTGGACTACCCGCAAACGGAATCATTCGGCCTCTCCCAGAACCTCACGGAAACGAGGTCAGCGCGTGCGTCCCAAGAACTAGCCACATTTCGCGCCCGATTGCACGCGCGGGGTACACGCCGCCGGCAGGGGCCGGAATTGAGCCCCCCGGGGGGTGAAGGATTTCACCCTGAGCACTGAGGCTTAAAGGGTGTAGGGTTTAGATTGATCGCGCGGGAGGTGGGCGGCGATCCCAGGCGGTGGTGCGAGGTCGGGCGGCGGAGCGGCGCTGCAGGGGTGAGTCCGCAGCGCCGGGGCCAGAGTAATCATATCTGTTTTAGAAGCCTTCGCTTTTGGAACTACCCCCGCGGGGACTGCGGAGCTGGTGGTCTCGGGCCACCACCGGGCATCATCCCTGGCCCGGGACGCATCATCCCGCCACCGAGGCCTCCCCAGCCTGGCGGAGGATATGGGCCGGGGCCGTAACCCCATTGGCGCATTCTCATTGCCCCCGGGGGAACGGTGACTACCACATCGATATGACGGCGGTGGCGGCCTCCTGCGAGAATCATGAGGCCCATGAAAACGAGGGCTGCGATTAATCCGCCTCGCCACCATCGATTTTCCCGCTCAAAATGTTCGAGACGTCGGAGCAGGAGTTCCTGGGTCTGCGTACCTGCGGCGCTGGTTGGTTCTTCGGGCATGATGTCATCTCCTGGATTGTTGCGCGCTAAATGAATCAGGGTTGAGATCGAAATTTTCTCTCAATCGGTAGACGGGTTGCAAACGGCCCAGGTTACTGAATCCATCTGACGCGGCGGCTGTTCGCGGGCATGCTGGTGAAGATCGCGCTGCTGCTGCCGTCGCCGGCGGGATAAAGTGAGCGCACAGCGGAGCACATTTCGATGACGACGCCGGAGACGCGGGGAGAAGTATCGCCAGAATCGACGGGGAAAACGGCATTTTCAGCCGTCGGGGGCTCGTCAGCCGCGAAACCGGCCCCTACCCGCACTACTGGGAACACCTGCGGAACAAGATCGGCTAAAGCCTTGCACAGGAAAGCCGTTCGGTCCATAAAACGGCTTGGTATTGGAAAGTCAAAAAGGAAATCCCGGGTAAAATGTCGCGCTCGAGACCCCGTGGCGTCGGCACACCTCTTCGGTCCTTGCCCCGGCCTCCTGCTCGCGCAGAACCCCGATGATCTGCTCCTCCGTGAAGCGGCTTCCCTTCATCGTCCGTCTCCTTTTCAGGCGACGGACTCTACCTTATTTCGGAGGAGTTTTCGGGGTGCAGGCCAGCTCCGGTGTCGGAGAGAGGATCAAGTGGAAGAAATTAGACCCAGTGCCACGGCGGTGATTTCCGCTATGTCGCGCGCTGCTCATCTCTTGTGGCGCCCGCCACCCAAGATTTTCGAAGATACACTCGCCCTGCAATTGTCCGGTTGCGAGAGCGAAGCCGTTCTCAAGGCCCAGATTGATCAGCTAGAGGCGGAAGTTGCACGGAATACGAATCCTGATTTCGCGCGAGCGCTTCTCCGGTGGATTGAGGCCCCGGTCGTCACCCGTAGCCGCTATCTCGAGGACGAGGTTGACCAGGCGATTAGACGAGGCGTTTCCCAGTACGTGATTCTTGGTGCCGGGCTGGACTCTTTCGCGTACCGCCGCCTGGAACTAGCAAAGGCTTTGCATATCTTCGAAGTCGATCACCCTGCGACCCAAGCGTGGAAGCGGGCTCGACTTCGCGCAGCAGATATAGAGTTGCCGGCTAACCTGAGTCTTGTACCGGTCGATTTCGAAAAAGAATCGCTGATTGACAACTTGCGGTCGAGCCGCTATCGCGCGGACGTACCCGGCCTTTTCTCATGGCTCGGTGTCACCATGTACCTCTCTACCGACGCTATCTTCGGCACGTTGCGGGCGATAGCTGCACTCGCACCGGGCACGGAGATCATCTTCGAATATATAGTTCCCAAGGATTTGGTTGATGAGGAGACACAGAAAATGCTTGCCGTTGTGTTGATCGCTGCACAAGCTCGCGGCGAACCACAACGGACCTTTTTCGAACCCGCCAAGCTGGCTGAACAGCGGCTTCGCTAAGGTTTCGGATTTCGGTCCTGATGATGCCGAGGCGCGATATTTTAAGGACCGCACCGATGATCTTCGGCCTTCCCGGTTAAATCACTACATGCGAGCACAGGTTGTGCGATCCGCTTGAGACAGGGTCGATCGCTCTTTGGAGAGAACCAAAATGGAATACGGATTTCAGTCCGCCAATCTCGAACCGGCACGCGTTCGTGATCTCGCCCGAGTCGCGGAGGGCGAGGGCTATGATCTCATCGTTTTCCCTGACCATGTAGTCCTCGAGGGCGCCGAAGGCGTGTACGATCCGCACGCCCTCGCCTACGATGTCGTCCAACTCGCCACCGTCGTAGCAACTGCCACCAGCAGGATCCGCGTCGGACATCTCGTCGCACAAATGTTTCACGTGACGCCTGAGATACTCGCCGCTTCGCCAGCCGTCTTCATCGGTACGCCGAAGCAGTGCGTGGTTGAACTGACACGTCGCGCGGAGCATTGGGACGTTTCGCAGTTCATTTTTGGGGCCGCGATGGGCATCGACGAAAATCAGATCCGCCGCCTCCGCAAGGAGGTCATCGCGCAAATTTGAGTTGAACTATTCAGAGGATAAAAATGCCAGGTATCACTCCGGATCAGCTCTCAACGCCTGAGGTAATCGCGACTGAATCCTTGCCGGTGCGCGATACCACTACGCATCGAGGGTTTCGCAGGTGCGCAGCGCCCTGAAGCGCCGCTGCCAGGCGCCGGATCGAAGATCGCGCGCCAGCCGCTCGAGCCCGCCAGCGACAGCCACCGGCGAAATTTGCGCAAAGGCCGAGATGTCACCGCGCCGGCGCGGATCGAAGACCCAAGCATTCCGCGCGGGAAGCACTCCCGGCTGATCGAGTTCGAGAATTTTGCGGCGCGGGGAAGTATCGACTTAGTTCAAGTGCGCCGGTAAATGGTATACCCGCCCAGGGCCGCGGTGTCGGCGAGGCTAGCTGTCACCTCTGACCGTCCGCTGGCGAGGAAGTAGCGCCCCGAGAAAGGTCTCGCGAGCCTGCGTGTACGAGGCCTTCGCGCAGGACGTATCAGTCGGGGACATCCTGCGGCGGTGCGGTTCGGCTTCGGCAACCGCGGCCTGGGCAAGTCCAAACATTCGAAGCGTCAAGACTTCAAACTCCTGACCCAAACCACTTCGCGCCCATCGAGGTGCGCGAGGTACTACCTACTAATCCGAACTCATTCAGACTTGCGGCCGGTATGCGGCGCGCCCGAGGCGCGCCGCATCCGCCGTTTTGCTCACTTTACCTACAGCACGTTGAAGTTGTACTGGAATTGCGCTGTCAGCAGGCTTTGGCCCTTGAACAGGCCGAGACCGTTAAGATTGTCGCCGCCCATTACTTCGATTGCCTGCAACTGCAAAAAGTACTTCTTGGTCCAAGGCGGGTTCAGCACGACCGACGGGAACATCGCCATGTTCCGCCCCTTGGGCTGATAGATCATCGTGAATGTCGGCGCAAAGTCGTTCCACCACCAGGACGTGCCCATATTGAACAGAATGCTCACGTCATTCTTCGGTGGTTGTGCGTCAACGGCGTTGCCGATCGTCTCAAGCTTGTTCAGGTCCATCTGGATGGTGTCTTCGACTTCGACGTTGGCCGAGAGGTTGCCGGTGCTGGTCAGCCACGGCGCATAGGCCTGGTCAAGGTCGACCGCCCCCATCCACTTGACCACGTCCGTATATGCGGTCCCTCTGAAGTCATACCAGCGCATGTCCGGGAGCGAATTGTGGTTGGAGTAGATCATTTCTGCCCGCCCGACCGCCGGGAAATATTCGGCAATTGAGGCAGGGACCGGCAGCGGACGGTCCGCAGTGACGCCGGCGTTGTTAACTTCGTAGAAGCTGTAGTTCCACAGGTTGGTGCCCGGCGTCCATCTCGCACTCCATGGCGTTCCGCCGCTCACAGCGTCATTGTAGTAGAGAGCGGTCAACTCGGTTGACCCGAGCAGCGTGTGGAAGCGCAGACCCTCACTCCAGTTCTGCGGCTGCATGCCCGGAACATGCCAGTAGCCAACGTCCAATAGCGTGCCGTCACCGATTGGACTGTAGTTACCCTGATGCTTGCTGAGGCCCAAGTTGCAAGTGATCCGACGGCCAACCGGGACCGGATTCCAGCCGGGTGCATTCGGAAACGGAAAATTCGCGCAACCCCAGGCTTCATGCCCTAACGGGTTCGCGAGGATTCCAGCAGCTCCGAAAGCGCTTATCGGTCCTGTGCCCGGCTGAAAATGCGGGATGTTGGTGTAGTGGACATCGAAACGCGCGCTCGGCCCGTGGCTTGCCGCCGGGAAACAGGGCTGCACGCGTCCCGCCGTGATCTTTTCTCTGTATTTGTCATACGGATCGTTTTCTTGTTCCGGCCACCAATTCGGCGAAAACCCCGGCTCCACGATCAGCTCGAGGAAGTTTGAGGTCATCGGGCCGAATTCGGGCAGGTTCAGGATGGGATGGATCATCCACTGCGCGTTGCGCGACTGCTCGAGGTTGGCGAAGCCGAAGGCCCAGCAGGTGTCGGCCGGGTTGACCACGTCGCCTACGCGGAACGCCAGTGACTGCCCCCAGACCACGATCTGGTTGCCGACGAAAGTGGTGAGCGGTCCGGTCTTGTTCTCCCACCACGCGTCGCGCACCTGGTAGTTGTTGTAGTAGCCGTTCATCTTGCTGCCGAAGCTCGAGTGGAACGGCGTCGCCGCGCCATACGCAGTGTTGTTGGCGCTGTTGAACGAGTACGGCGGCTCGTAGACGAACCACTCCCGCATGAAAAAGGTGTTGTCCTCGTTCAGCCGGTAGTTCTCGTCAATCTGCAACAAGCTGCGCGACGTTGCCAGGTTGTTGCGGCTGGGTGTGTAATCCTTCAGTGCGGTCGGGTTCTGCCACATCCCGAAGGTCTGCGACGCATAACCCGAGACGTGCAGACCGCTGAGCCAACCGTTTTCCGCGGCCTGACTCTGCGGCAAAAGACTGGTCGTTGGGCTACTAACGTTAAGATTGTCGGCGGGTTGCGCCGAGATGTCGCCCGCCCGCGATTGGACCGGACTTGACCCAAGGACAAACAGGGTCGCGCCAAGAATGGCGAGAGACCTGGCGACCCGGTGCCCGCATGAGTGGGCAAACTGCCTGCTCGTACAAAACTGCATGACTTCCTCCTTTCGAGCCACTGACTGGAACCCCCGTGCCAACCGTTCCCCTCGGGTGGCGCGCTTCCTAACAGC